>Ga0335070_10011230_pt1 | contig 10462 bp, 8 predicted proteins | sample Lox_Sample_13_FD_206722 | JGI IMG/M metagenome (GOLD analysis project Ga0335070, IMG submission 206722) | Soil microbial communities from Loxahatchee National Wildlife Refuge, Florida, United States - Lox_Sample_1.3 | ecosystem: Environmental > Terrestrial > Soil > Wetlands | place: USA: Florida...
GGCACCTTCGGTGGGGGTCTCGATCTCCTCGACCCGCGGACCGAGCGGTTCACGCATCACCGCCATGACGCCGGCGATCCCTCCAGCATCAGCAGCGACTTCATCCGCCTGATGGTCGAAGATCGAGCCGGCGCGCTCTGGGTCGGCACCCAGGGAGGGGGCATCAACCGCCTCGACGCGCAGCGCCGGGTGTTCAAGAACTTTCGCAACGATCCTGGCGACCCATCGAGTCTGAGCAACGATCACGTGTTCGCGATTCACGAGGAGCCCAACGGGACCCTTTGGTTCGGCACGTTTGGGGGTGGCCTCAACAGGCTGGACCAGGCAACGGGCCGTTTCCGGCGCTACACGGTCCGGGACGGACTTGCCAGCGACTCGATCTACGCGATGCTCGAGGACGGCTCCGGGAGGCTCTGGATCAGTACCACCCGGGGGCTTTCACGCTTCAACCCCCGCACGGGCGAGTTCCGCAACTACGACGTCCGGGACGGCCTCCAGAGCAACGAGTTCAACGGTGGCTCGGCGTACCTCAGCGCGAGCGGGGAGATGTTCTTCGGAGGGATCAACGGCTTCAATGCGTTCTTCCCCGATGAGATCGGCTTCAACCCCGTTGTCCCGGAGGTCGTGCTCACCGACCTCCGGCTCTTCAACCGCTCCGTACGTGCGGGTGAGCGCAGCCGCGGGCGCGTCATCCTCGAGCGACCGATCAACCGAACCGACGCCATCGAGTTGTCGTACCAGGACAACCTCTTCTCCCTCGAGTTCGCGGCTCTCCACTACTCCGCCCCCGGCAAGAACCGGTACGCGTACACGATGGAGGGCTTTTCCACCGCCTGGATCCCGGTCAACGCCGACCGGCGGTTCGCGGCATTCACCGGCCTTGCGCCGGGCAGCTACGTCTTCCGGGTCCGCGGCGCCAACAGCGACGGAGTGTGGAACGAGCGCGGGGCAGCGATTCGGATCACCATCACGCCGCCGTTCTGGGGCACGTGGTGGTTCCGGTTGACGGCCGGGCTGCTCGCTCTGGCTATCGGGGGCACGGTGCTGCGGGCCCGCGTCCACAGTGTCCGCATGCGGACCGAACTGCAGGCGGCGCGGGACGCACAGATGGCGATCATGCCGCAGGTGGAGCCCGAGGTCGAGGGCTACGAGGTCTGTGGGCTTTGCATCCCGGCTCACGAAGTCGGTGGCGACTTCTTCGACTACTTCTGGCTTGAAGGCGAGAAGCGCCGGCTCTGCGTCATCGTTGGCGACGTTGCCGGCAAGGCGATGCGGGCGGCCATGACGGCGCTGATGTCTGACGGGATGATCTTCTCGCGCGCTCGCCAGGGCGGGGACCTCGAGGAGATCATGCGCAGCCTGAACCGCTCGATTCACGAGAAGATCGGAAGGCGCCTGTTCACGGCGCTGTGCGCGATGGTCCTCGATCCCGAGACCGGCGACGTGGCCTTCGCCAACGCCGGCCTGTGCGAGCCGTTGATGCGATCGGGGGCGGGAGTGGAGTACCTGTCGTCGCCGGGGGCGACGCTTCCGCTCGGTGCCAGGGCCGACACCGCGTACGAGCGTCGGACGGTGCGTCTGGCCAGCGGCGATGTGATCGTCGTGTTCTCTGACGGCGTGCCAGAGGCTCGCAACCATTCGAGGGGCCAGTACGGCTACGATCGTCCCCGCGAACTCCTTTCCCGCCTGGACGTTTCGGCTCTCTCCGCGGAGGGCATCAGGGACACGCTCATCCAGGACGCGCGCCGCTTCTCGGGCGGCTCCCACCCGAGCGACGACATGACCCTGGTCGTGATCAAGGCCAAGCCGCCTCGGAGTTAGTCGGCAGCGCTCTGATCGCCCGCAGCGGCGCGGGGGGCGGCACGCATCCGGCACCCGGGGTGCGGGGCTCCGTCCGGCTGTGGCCTGTAGCGTCGAACGGACGCTGACCTCACGGAGCCTTTCATGCATTGAGGTCCATCATGGATAAAGGGCTCGGAGGCGACCCGGGAGCCGGCGTCACACCAGCTCCCGGGTCTGCTGCCCCAGCTCAGAAGCGATATCCGAGGCCGAGCGTGACGATGTAGGGATTGAAATCAACGTTTCGGGGGTCCCCGTTCTCGATATCCGCGGCATGTACCGAGGTGCTGACGTACGAAACGGCCGCATTGATGCGCCACGGGCCGTCGCCCAGCCTGACGTCGGTCCCGAGGGTGAGGGCCCAGGTCCACTGGTTGTCGACGGCGAGGTCGGCAGTCGCGGTTTGAAGGCCGAAAGCCGCGAAGTGGAGATCGCCATACATGACGAAGGCCAGGGCAGGAGTGACGTAGACATCGAAGGTCTTACCGGGCGTCAGGTGGACGGCAAGTCCCGCCGTGATCGGCGTGAACGAGAGGCGGTCGTCCGCGGAAAGCACCCACCCCGTCGGCACCTGCACCTGGAGGTGGAGGCTGGGGCTGGCGCGAAGCACACCCAGTTCGATGCCGAGGCGGTCGGAGAGACGGTACCCGATGCCAAGGCCCAAGCCGGTCGCGTTGTCGCTCGAGGCCGTGAGGCGCTCGCCTTCGGGCTCGATGGAGCTGAAGTTGAAGTTGGGGTGGACCCACACACCGCCGACCCGGACCTGCCACGGTGGGTCAGCGGCCCTGGCGACCCCGGCAACGATGAGCGGTGCCAGGGCTGCCAGCCCAGCGGTCACCAACGTGAACCAGAAACGGTCTTTGCCTTTCATTGTGTGTTCCTCCTTTCCTTGTTTTGCGCGGTCGCGGTGGTTTTTCGCACGCGACTGCGCGGTCACCGGTTGGCTGCTTGCGGACTCGAGACGTTGGTCTTCCATCGTCGCCTCCTCCTGAGGTGATCCCGGATCTAGAGCAGGGAAGCCACCAGCGCCGCGATGGCGGTCAGTGCCAGCAGCAGGACGACGCTGCAGACAGCGGCGGTCCGGTTGGCCTCGATGCACCTCACCGGGCGTCGCGCCTCGAATGGGTGGCTCTCCTGGGTCAGTTCTCGGTTCATCGTTTCACCCTCACTCCGAGACGCGACGTCCGCGGCGAAAACCCGCAACGCGGCCGCCCGAGGTCACAACCGACCCCGGGGAGGCGTCGAATGGTTTGGGCGGTCTTGCTTCGTTCGCTGGGCGGCCATGAGCGGGTCCTTCCGGTTGGTCGTGCCCAGCGGCTCCCCGGTGTGGGCGATGTTGTGGTCGTTCTTGAGCTTGCGCGGGGCCGTCGGATTCCTGGATCCATGCATACGGTGGTCGGCAGGCACGCCCGCAACGTGTCGAGGCCTCGGTGGCGACATTTCGGGGTGGCAAACCGCAGCGCTTCATGAGATTGGCCTTAGAATCCTTAACGAGGTTCAGCGCGCTCGGTCTGTCCAGGATCCGGGAGGCAGGACGTGGCTGCTTTCCGGGACCGGATGACGCGGAGGACCCTTGATGGCGGTCGAGGCCAAGGTCCGCGCAACGGAGATCGTCGCCTCTCTGAGTGGCGGGGCGGCGCTTGCAGAGGCGACGTCCGAGGAGCTTTTTTCGCTCGTTTACGGGGAGCTTCGCCGTCTGGCCGAGCACTACATGCGAGGGGAGCGCCACGGGCACACCCTGCAGGCGACGGCGCTCGTGCACGAAGCGTACCTCAAGCTCGTGGACCAGACCCGGGCGAACTGGCGTGGCCGCACGCACTTCTTCGCCGTCGCCGCCCGGGTCATGCGCCGCGTGCTGATCGACCACGCGCGCGGCCGCGGGCGGGAGAAGCGGGGTGCCGAATGGCAGCGGGTTACGTTGGCAGACTCCCTGCAGCTGGCCGTCGGCGGTGAGCTATCCCTCGAAGAGGTTTCTTCCCTGAGTGCGGCGCTCGACAAGCTGGCCCGTGCGGACGAACGCCAGGCGCGCATCGTCGAGCTGCGCTTCTTCGGTGGCCTCACCGTGCCGGAGGTCGCGGATACCCTGGGCGTCTCAACGCGCACGGTCGAGGGTGACTGGACGCATGCCCGGGCCTGGCTGAGGCGGGAGCTTTCGGGGAGCGGGGCGCAATGACCTCGAAGCGTCATTCGCAGGTGAAGGAGCTGTTCCTGGCGGCCTGCGAGCGGCCGGCCGAGGAGCGCTCCGCCTTTCTGGGCAGGGTTTGTGGTGGGGACGAGGAGCTTCGCCGAGAGGTCGAGTCTCTGCTGCGTTTCCATGACGAAACTCCGACGTCGCCCTCCGGCGACCTGGAACGCCTGAGAGTCCTCGTCGGAGAGAGCGAGATTCCGGAGAGGATCGGTAACTACAGAGTCCTGCAGAAGCTTGGCGAAGGCGGCATGGGTGTCGTGTACGAGGCGGAGCAGGAAAGGCCGGTTCGGCGCCGGGTCGCGTTGAAGCTCGTGAAGTGGGGGATGGACACCAAAGAGGTTGTGGCGCGCTTCGAGTCGGAGCGTCAGGCGCTTGCACTCATGAGCCATCCCAACATCGCGAGGGTGCTCGACGCGGGCGCGACCGAGCAGGGTCGGCCCTACTTCGCGATGGAGTTCGTCCAGGGTGTGCCCATCACGAAGTATTGCGATGTCAACCGGCTCACGACGCCGGAGCGGCTCGCCCTGTTCCTCCAGGTCTGCCAGGGCGTGCAGCATGCGCATCAAAAGGGTGTGATCCACCGCGACATGAAACCGTCCAACGTGCTGGTGGCGATCGAGGGCGGCCGCCCGGTGCCGAAGATCATCGACTTCGGCGTGGCCAAGGCGACCGCGCAGCGGCTGACGGAGCAGACCGTCTTCACCAGGCTCGGCCAGTGGATCGGCACCCCGGAGTACATGAGCCCGGAGCAGGCCGAGATGACCGGGCTGGACATCGACACCCGCACGGACGTCTACTCGCTCGGCGTCATGCTCTACGAGCTGCTCGTGGGCGCCGTGCCGCTCGACCCCAAGGAGCTTCGGCGGATCGGGTTCGACGAGATGCGGCGCAAGATCCGCGAGGAGGAGCCCCTCCGTCCGAGCACCAAGGTGAGCAGCCTGGGTGATGCCTCGCAGGTGGCGGCGAAGCAGCGGCGTACCGACCTGCACGGGCTCGTGCGCACGCTGCGCGGTGACCTCGACTGGATCACCATGCGGGCGATTGAGAAGGACCGCACGCGACGATACGCCTCGCCCTCCGAACTCTCTGCAGACATCGAGCGCCATCTGCGGAACGAGCCGGTGCTGGCCGGCCCCCCGGGCACGACGTACCGCCTCCGGAAGTTCGTTCGCAGGCACCGCCTCGGCGTGATTGCGGCGGCACTGGTCGTGGCTGCCCTCGTGCTGGGTGTCGTCGGGGCCACGATCGGCCTGATGCGGGCGGAGCGGGAGGCGGCAGCTGCACGGCGGGCCTCCGAGTTCCTCGTCGGCGTGTTCGAGGTCATGGACCCGGGCGCCCCGTTCGGTCCGGCCACGTCCGTGGCGGGGATCCTCGACCGCGGCGCCGAGAGGATTGAAGGCTCCCTGGCCGACCAGCCGCAAATGCAGGCCCGCCTCATGTCAACGATTGGCCGGGTGTACCTCAACCTTGGCCGCTGCACGGACGCCCGGCCGCTTCTGGAGAAGGCGCTCGCGCTCCAGCGCCGAGACCTCGGTGAGCAGCACCCGGATGTCGTGCACACGCTCAACGCCCTGGGGTTTCTCAGCACCTGGACAGCCGACTATGCGAGCGCTCGCCAGTGCTTCGAGGCCGCGGCGGGAATTGCGGAGAGGTCTCTTGGCCCTGACGACCCGGTTACGGTGACCACCCTCAACAACATGGGCTGGCTGCTCTGGAGGATGGGGGACTTCGAAGCCTCCCGGACGTACGTGGAGCGCGCCCTCGAGCGCGGCGAGGGAGCCCTGGGGCGCGATCATCCAGCGGTGGCGGACGCGCTTTCGACCAAGGCGATCCTCCTGCGCGAGTTCGGCCAGAACGACGAGGCCTTACGGGCCGACGAGCGCGCCCTCGCCATCCGCGAGCGCGTGTTCGGGCCCGATCACACCGTCGTGGGATGGACGCTGCACGACCTGGCCCGGAGCTACCAGCTCGGCGGCAGGCGCCAGGAGGCGCAGGCCTGTGCGGAGCGCGCCCTGGCGATCCAGGAGAAGGCCCTCGGTCCAAACCACATGGCGGTCGCCTGGCCGCTTGCCCTGCTCGGTGAGCTTGCCCGGGACAGAGGAGACCTGACGCTGGCCCGCTCGTACCTCGAGCGGGCCCTGGCGATCCGCACGCAGGCTCTGGGCCCGGATCATCCCGATGCGGCGTTGATCCTCCTGCCGTTGGCGAACATCCACCGTCGCTCGGGTGACCACGAGACCTCGCGGCGGCTCCTCGAGCGCGCGGTGCAAATCCAGGAGAAGGCTTTCGGACCGGACGACCTGCAGGTCGCGTACGTGTCGACCTTTCTCGCACGTTCGGCCTACGACCGCGGGCAACTGGCAGACAGCCACAGGATCTGTGAGCGGGCCGCGGCGATTCTCCGGAGCCCCGCGACGCCTCGCAACCCATACTTCCACAAGAGCCTCTACAACCTCGCGTGCGTTGCGGCGCTGACCGGCGAGAGGGAGAGAGCGCTCCAGCTGCTTCGCGAGGCTGTCGAGGGGGGCTTTCCGTTTCCCTTCATGGTCGAAGATCCCGACCTCGACAGCCTCCGCGGTGACCCGAGGTTCGAGGCCATCCTCGCGGGGGTCCGGGCACGGCTCGAACGAGGCCCGAGTTAAGACCCTCGCGGGACCGATATTGACCTCGAGTCGTAGCATGAACGAGAGAAAGGGGGGGCCATGAGCGGGAAGGTGGTCCACTTCGAGCTGCCCGCCGACGATCTCAGCCGGGCGGAGGCGTTCTACAGCAAGGTCTTCGGCTGGACGATGCGCTCGGTCCCAGGGATGGAGTACACGCTGGTCGGCACGACCCCGACCAACGAGGAGGGAGTGCCAACCGAGCCCGGTGCGATCAACGGCGGGATGCTGCGGCGGCAGCCGCCGGTGCAGGCACCGGTGGTCGTCATCCACGTCGGCGAGTTGGATGCCACGCTGCGCACGGTCGAGGCGCACGGTGGCCAGGTCGTGCGCAGCAAGTTTCAGGTGGGGGAGGCGGGCTTCGCGGCGTACTTCAAGGACCCGGAGGGCAACACCATCGGACTCTGGCAGGAGGGTGGGCACTGATCCGCACTGCGCCCGCCGCCGAGCGTTATCCCTCCACAGTCAAGCTGTAGCGGGTGGCGGCCTTCAGGCCGCGGCGAGCTTCAAGGAGTCCGTTTTCACAAGCCGCGCTCCCGCTCGCTCCAAGTGCGGCGCGGTGCCGTTCTAGTAGACGTTCGTCAGGAGCAGCGGAACGGGGGGGCGGGTTTCAACGCGCAGGACCGGGTAGGGGGCCGGTTCGGCGCTCCACTGCCGAACGATCACCCGGTTGAGGAAACCCCACACGGCCAGGCTGTCGGAGGAGAGGGGCTCGAGCAGCACCGGGATGAGGCGAGCCAGCGGCTGGCGCATGTCGACGAACAGAGAGCCGGCAGGGACGTCGAAATCGATCTTCTCGTAGTGGCCGGTCAGCGAGAGCTGGACGTGCCCCTGGAAGACGGTCTTCGCGGGCTCGATCTTCTCGATGACGAAACGCTCCGCGGGCATGCGGCATCCCTCGACCAACTTCTGGAGCACGATGCCGTGCGTCTGAAGGTTGGCGACGACCTCCTCCTGCCCGGGCAAGACGAGGTACCCGGTTGGCAGCGGAACGGTCTGCTTCGGGACAGCAAGCGCGAGGTATGGGACCGTGTAATCACGGGGCACGTCGGTTGGAATCACCTTGACGTCGCCCTCCCAGGGGTGCCTTGCTTTTTCCTCGGGCGTGACGGGCTCCGTGGTGAACTCCCATCCCTTGACCGTCACATCCCGGAGCTTTTCGAGAGTCGTTTCGGTGGCGAACGGCTGCCGGAAGTAGGCAGTTGCCGTCTCGTGGTCCACGCGCTTGACGAGCGCCGCGATCTCCCCGGCGTTGGCGTCGGTGAACTCCAGAACGGCCCGGATGTAGGCGAACGAGGCCAGCACTCTGGTCTTGAAGTCGGCGTAGGAGTAGTTCTCGTCCAGGATGGACAGGCGATTGCGGAGCCCGACGTAGTTGGTGCCGTAACGCGCCTCGATCGCCTCGTTGATCCAGCCCTTGGAGGGTTCGGACCCCTCCACGAACTCACCGTAGGGGACGCTGTCGAAGCCGGATTCCTTCTTGAGCCGCGCGGCTGCTTCAGGAAAGAGCTTCTTCCACATGTAGTCGGCCAGTGCCTTCGGCCCGTTGGCGTTGGCACAGGTCGTGAAGCTCACGGGCTCCCTGTGGTAGGAACCGTTGGTGGTGTGCATGTCGACGACCAGCACAGGGTCCCAGGTGTTGAACAACCGGACGAGCGCAGTCACCTCGGGCGACTCGAGCTTGGTGTAGTCGCGGTTGAGGTCGAGGCTCTGCCCATTGAATCGAACCCCCGCCAACTCTGGGCCCGTGTCATGGCGGTTCTTGCCGAGCTTGTCGTTCCCGTCGGCGTTGAAGATCGGAATCACGAGGATGACCTGATGCTCGAGCAGCCCGGCGAGGCGTCCGCTCCCCACCTCGCGGGTCAACATCTGGCACGCCTCCTTGCCCTCGACCTCCCCCGCGTGGATGTTGGCCATGATGAGCACGGCTGGCTTCCCGGTGTCGCGCAGCTCGTTCGGAGTGCGGATGTGCTCCTTGGAGAGGATTACCAGCGGGACCATCCTTCCCTCTGTGGAAGTCGCGAGGGGGGCGATCGCAACCAGGCTCGATGTCTTTTCGACCTGGTAGAGGAAGTCGAGCACCTCAGCGTAGAGAGAGGTACGGGCGTAGCCGGTGGCCTCGACGACGGTCACAGGTTCGGCGGCCAAGGCCCGCGCGACAAGAACGGCAACAAGCGCGAAGCGTGCGATCCTCACGTTTCCTCCGGCGCGGTGCCCTGACCGTCTCTTTCGCCCCGCACGGGAGAGACTAGCAGGGCTCGGGCCGTTGATGTGGGCGTGGTCGGAGGGAGGATTGGCGCGCCGGGCCGTCAGCATCGCCAGCCCGTCGGTCTACCGGTTCTCTGGCGGCTCGTCCTTCCCCTGGCGAGGCTGTTCCCCCTTGAACGCATTGCGGAGGTTCCTGATCCCCTCGCCGAGCCCCTTGCCGAGCTTCGGCAGCCTGCTGGCCCCGAAGATGATGATGACGATCAGCAGGATGATCAGCAGCTCGGGCACGCCTATCGAACCGAACATGGGTGCGACCCCTCCGCCCCACATCATACGCCGGCCGGGGCGACCAGCCCTGAGTCCGTTCCACCGCGGCTCTGTGGACGGCCTCTCGGCGAGCCCCGAAGCGTCAGCGACGAAGGGCGCGCCGCCGCGCGCGCCAGCGGGCCGGAGTGACGCCTATCCAGCGGCGGAAGGCGCGCCCGAAGGCGCTCGCGTCGGCGTAACCGAGCACGGCCGCGATCTGGCTGACTCCCAGTTCCGTGTCTTCAAGCAGCTGCCGGGCGATTTCCTGGCGGCCTTCGTCGGCCAGTGCCTGGAAGCTCGTTCCGTGGGCGCGTAGGCGTCGGCGCAGCGTGCGTTCATGCATGGGGAACACGGCAGCCACCTGGTCCGCCCTGCAACGGCTCGTCAGCAAGACCGTTCGGAGCAAGCCGCGCACCTGGCTGGGAAAGTCGTCGCCGTGCCTGGCTTCCAGTGCGGCAATCCGCTCGCGCAGCAGATGGCGCACTTCGGCGTCGGCCGCTGGCAAGGCACGGTTGAGCCAGTCGGTCGCGAAGACCAGCGCGTTGTGCTCGGCGTTGAAGTGCAGGGGGACGCGGAAGAACCGCCGGAAAGGTGCAACGTCTTCCGGCTTGCGGTGGGAAAACCGGACTTCGATGGGCGCCCAGCCAGGGCCGCAAAGGGTGCTCAGGATGTTGAACATGATGGCGACCGCGCCGTCGCCAATCTGGTCGGTCGCCTCCGTCCCCGGTTGAATGAACTCGTAGCTCAGCGCCGCCTCGCCGCCGTCAACCCTCAGCGTCACGACCGCGCCGCGGGTGCGCAAGGGCAGGAAGCGCCCCAGGCTCTGCAGGGCCGCGCCCACGTTGGACTCGTATTTCGCCAGCAGACCCACCAGCCCCAGGGAGTGCAGCCCGCCCTGCTGCCCGACCAGCAGCCCGAAGTGCTTGCAGCCGGTCCGGGCCACGCAATGGGCCATCAGACGGCTGCGCGCCGCGTAGGAGATCACATGGTCGGGGTCGTCGAACAGATGCAGGTCGAGGCCCATTTCGGCCAACAGCTCGGCCGGATCGGCGCCCAGGCTCCTGAGCACCGCCGGGATCGCCAGCGTGGTGCCGATGTGCACGGTCGCAGCCGGTGCGGTCAGCCGCGCCGCGCGTGAGGTAGCCCGATCCGCCATCCTTGGCTCCCCTGATCCACCCCGGACACGATACCCCGAACTGTCCGGAAAAGTCTATTCCTCGTCCGGTATTGTCGAGACATTCCGCGGCGCTCGGAGTACGCT
>Ga0335070_10011231_pt1 | contig 10461 bp, 8 predicted proteins | sample Lox_Sample_13_FD_206722 | JGI IMG/M metagenome (GOLD analysis project Ga0335070, IMG submission 206722) | Soil microbial communities from Loxahatchee National Wildlife Refuge, Florida, United States - Lox_Sample_1.3 | ecosystem: Environmental > Terrestrial > Soil > Wetlands | place: USA: Florida...
CATATGGACAACGCCGTAGTTGTCCGGCGCTTGCGCGACGTTGGTCAAAAGTTCATTGCGAATCGGCGCACGGTCGTCCTCACCGCGCCCGCCATCGACATCCCACCTGAACTGGCGAGTCTGGTGGAATACCTCGATCTGCCGCTTCCGAATAGGGAGAGGCTCCGGGAAATTCTTGAGGAGACCTTCAAGCGCTTGGCAAAGACCTATACGCTGGCGCTCAAGCTTGATGCCGCGGGAGTGGATGCCATGGCCTCGAATTTGCGCGGCTTGACGGAAGAAGAGGCGGAACGCGCCGTCTCCCAGGCGCTGGTGACGCGTTATGGGCTTTGTCCGGAGTCTGTGACCGATGTTCTGCAGGCGAAGAAGGAGTTGTTGCGGCACTCCGGCATGTTGGAGTTCATTGATGCTGCCGAGAATATGGCCAGCATTGGGGGCCTGGAAAATCTCAAGGGCTGGCTGGCCCAGCGGCGGGGCGCATGGGAGGAACGCGGGCGCGAATTTGGGCTGGAACCACCTCGAGGCATGATTATTCTTGGCGTGCAGGGCTGCGGGAAAAGCCTGTGTGCCCGAGCGGTGGCCGGAGAGTGGGGCCTGCCCCTGGTCAAGTTTGACACTGCCGCGATCTACGACAAATACATCGGAGAGACTGAAAAACGCATACGCAAGGTCTTCCAGGTCGCGGAAAGCCTTTCTCCTTGCGTGTTATGGATCGATGAACTGGAAAAAGTATTTGCCGGCAGCGGACCGGATTCGGCCTCGGCCGATGCGGGCGTGTCCTCTCGCCTACTGGGCGCCTTCTTGTCGTGGATGCAAGATAAACAGGCTCCCGTCTTCGTGGCTGCTACCTGTAACAACGTTACCGCGCTGCCTCCGGAACTGATACGCAAGGGGCGTTTTGACGAGCTTTTCTTCGTCGACTTGCCAAACCAAGCGGAAAGAGCGCAGATTTTCGCCATCCAACTGCGGAAGCGCAAACGCAACCCCAGCAATTTCGATTTGAATGCCGTAGCGGCAGCAGCGCAGGGCTACTCGGGAGCTGAAATCGACGCCTTGGTGCAGACGGCCATGTATGCCGCGTTCTCGCGTAACACCGAACTTACCACGCAAATGCTGGTCGAAGCGGTGAAAGGAACGGTTCCCTTATCTACCACCCGCGCTGAAGATATCGCGGCACTTCGCGATTGGGCCACACAGCGCGCGGTTCCGGCCTCGTCCCCTGAAGGGTTGGGCCAGTCTGCTTAGTAGAGAGGTTTCAAAGCTTCACCGTTTCAAAGTTTAAGGTAGCTGAGACGGATGTGCCGATCCCTCTCTTGGTTTTGGCTCACCTTTAGACTCTGAAACCTTGAAACCTGCCTTATAATGTCGTGCTACGATACTGATCATATGAAAGCAGTCGCGTGCTGATCGGTCCTATGGATAGAAAGCTCAATGTCGCGGATTACCAAGCGCTGGCAGAGTTGAGGCACCAGATTCGCCGCTTTCTGCACTTTAGTGAACAGAATGTGCGACGTGTTGGGCTGGAACCGCGACAGCACCAGCTCATGTTGGCGCTGAAGGGGCTGCCGCCAGGGCGGCGTCCGCGGGTTGCCGAAATCGCTGAGCGCCTGCAAATTCAGCATCATAGCGCTGTGGAACTGGTGAACCGGCTCTCCCAAGCCGGGTTTGTGCGACGCCATCGCGGCACCATGGACCGACGTGAGGTACTGCTATCCCTCACCCCCAAAGGGGAGAAGGTGCTCCGGGAACTGTCTCTGCAACATAGGGCTGAACTCCGCAACGCCGGCCCCGCTCTAGTCAAGGCCTTGCGCCAGGTCACCCTTGCTGGCAATGGCTCAAAACGCAAAACACCAGCTTACGCCTGATATCCCCATCGCCATCGGATCGAGCCTCTTGCGTTTGACCCATTCCCCAGAAAACTCTTACACTTAGCGGTAGTGCTCCCATCTCATCCAGCCGTTAGGAGGCTTCCCTGGGTCCTTGCTGTCGCAGCGCGTTTTTAGTCGCCCTGGTCGCTATCGTATCTCTCATTCCGGCGAGAGCAGCTGAGAATTCCAATATCTCGCTGGATACCAGCGAGACTCTGTTCAGTGTTCTAACCTCGATCAACGCGTGTGGGTACGACGATGGTTTGGATTCCTCCGATCTGGCGCGAGCGCAAGTGCGCTCCGAGATCGCCCGGAACATCGCCAACTCTGAAGAAGCGGCCAACGCAGCCAACGAACTCTGCTCTTACTACAAAGACCATCAGCCTGCGGATGCTTCGCGGGAGTTGTCGCAATACATCTCTCTCGCGCTCTACTTGGATGTGCCGCCAAAGTTTGCCTTGAAAGCCAAGGAGAACGAGCTTCCCCCCGATGCGACGCGGGTGGTGGGCATCGTTCCGTTGCTGCAGGCCTTTTATGACAAAGCCGGCGTCCACGACGCGTGGTTACACCATAAAGACCAGTACGAAGCGCTGATCGAGCGTTTTCACGAACCGCTCAACAAGATGATGTTCGATACAGGCATCTATCTTCGGCTGACCTCATCAGGGTACTTAGGGCGCCAATTCACGGTTTTCCTTGAACCCATGGGAGCGCCGGGACAGGTGAACGCGCGTGTTTACGGAGCCGATTATTACGTCGTTGTATCGCCTTCCGGATCATCCCTGAAGATGGAGCAGATCCGGCATACGTATCTACATTACCTGCTCGATCCGCTGGCGATGAAGCGCCCGGAGGCCATGCAAAGATTGGAACCGCTGCTGGATCAGGTTCGATTAGCCCCCATAGATCAGAGTTTTCGGGACGATATTTCCCTGCTGGTAACCGAATGCTTGATTCGAGCGATCGAAGCACGTACCATGCCCGGCGGACAAACTGCGGAGACCAGACGCGAAGAAACTGTCGACAAGGCCGTGCAGCAGGGCTACATCCTGACCCGCTACTTCTATGATTCTCTGGTCAAGTTTGAAAAAGAGCCGATCGGCTTTCGAGATGGTTACAGCAACCTCGTCAACAACATCGATGTGAAGGCGGAGGCCAAGCGGGCTTCCAACATTCGATTCAGTGACGCTGCCTCGCCGGAAGTGTTATATCTTCCGCAGGCAAGGCCGAAATCCAGATTGCTGGCGGACGCGGAGAAACGGCTTCGCGACGGCGATTCGGCCGCAGCCCAGAAACTGGCGCAGCAGGCTCTGGAAGAGCACGAAGAGGACCCGGGGAGGGCATACTTTATTCTGGCGCAGGTTGCCAGCATGAGCAGCGACATGAGCGGCGCGCGCGATTATTTTCAGCACGCGCTGGGAGCCAGCAAGGAATCCAAGGTCATCGCCTGGTCGCACATTTATCTAGGAAGAATTTTCGACTTGCAGGAGGAGCGCGATGCTGCAGTGGAGCAATATCGAGCCGCCTTGCAGGCCGGCAGTGCCCTTCCGGAAGCTAAGGCCGCGGCGGAGCGCGGGCTGAAAATGCCCTACGAACCGCCCGTTGCGCCACAGCCGCAGCAGGAAGACAAGTAATCGCCCGACAGCTGGAATTCCAAGGAGAAAGCATGAAGCGAGTAGCTATCGTAAGCCTAATACTGAGCGTTGCTTGTTTCACGTTCGCACAGGCAGGATCCAACCAGAGCCAGAATCCACCGCAAAGCGGTTCGCAGCAACAGGGAGCGGGCCAGCAACCAGCGCCGGGCACACAGGGTGCGCAAGCGGCGCCGGCCAAGCATCCCCCGCAAGCGAAGACCCAGCCTGAGTTCGATGCTTTCAAGGCTGCCAGCGCTGGACAGGATCCGGCCACTCTGGAAAAGGCCGCTGATGATTTCGCGGCCAAATATCCGGACAGCGAACTTCGCATCATTCTGTACAAGAATGCGATGCGCGCCTATCAAAACGCTAACAATGCCGACAAGATGCTCGACATGGGGCGTAAGGCGCTGGCCATTGATGGCGACGACCCCGAAGCTCTGGTGGACGTTGCCGAAGTGTTGACCGAGCGTACCCGTGATACGGACCTTGATAAGGACCAGAGGCTCGGCGAGGCACGCAAAAACGCCGAAAAAGCGTTGCAGACGGTGGACACCGATATTGTGTTCCCGGCCAGCACGCCTCCGGAAAACGTTCAAAAGTACAAAGACCTGTTACGCTCGTCGGCCTACTCGATTCTGGGCACGCTCGACTTCAATCAGGGCAACTTCACCGCCGCACAGGCAAACCTGCAGAAGTCGATTGATGCCTATCCGCAACAGCCGGACCCGGTAACCGTGCTTCGCTTGTCCCTGGCCCTTGATCGGCAGAGCAAGTATCCCGAGGCGCTTACGGTTGCGAACCGTGCTGTCGACCTGACGCAGGACGGCACTCCCGCGGGAAGCATGGCACGCCGCGAACGCGACCGCCTCGTCCAATTAACAGGGGGCAAGCCGGCCGGTGGTGGGACGAGCACGGGGTCAGGCACTTCGCCGCAATCCAGCACGCCGCCAGCGGGGGCCAGCGCTCCGGGGCAGACAACTCCGCCGAAGCAATAAGGTCGGGATTCCAGCAGCTCGAATGAAGTCACGCGACATCACGTCCTTGGAGGAACGGCTCGGCCACCATTTTCACCGTCCGGAACTGCTGGTACAGGCTCTAACTCATAGCTCACAGGCCCGCGAATTAGAGTCCGCAAACTCGAGCTCCGCACCTCGCGTTGGCGATAATGAGCAATTGGAGTTTCTCGGCGACGCTGTCCTCGGGCTAATCACCAGCGAGGAGCTGTTTCGAAACTTCCCCGGCTTCCGGGAAGGGGAGCTGTCGAAATTGCGCGCCCACCTGGTGAGCGAAAGGCATCTTATTCGGGTCGCTCAGGAACTGGAACTGGGACACTATCTGCGCCTGGGCCGTGGCGAAGAAAAAAGCGGTGGGCGCGGCAAGACGACTCTCCTGGTGGATGCTTTGGAAGCTGTACTCGCCGCCATTTACCTCGATGCTGGCGTGGATTTTACCCGCAAGTTCGTTGTGCAGCGGATCGTCGCTCCGGAACTGAAGCGCATGGATCTGGAAGGCCGCGCCGGGCTGCCGATTACCGATTTCAAATCTGCACTGCAAGAGACCATGCAAGCCAAAGGTTGTCCGCAGCCTTCCTACATCCTGGTCAAGGAAGAAGGGCCGGAACACAGCAAGACGTTCACCGTGGAAGTGCATTTGCGTCCTTCCGCCATGAATACAGCAAAGGAATTAGTAGGACGGGCGACTGGCTCTACCAAGAAGAGAGCCGAACAGGACGCCGCTCGGCAGGCGCTGGAAAAGCTAACTTCATCACAGGAGCCGACTCCTACCAGCAGGGACAAGGTCCGTGGCTGATCCCCTTATTGCTGACGAACAGCATCCTCCTCAACCGGTGCTGGTTTCACGGCGGGATGATGCGGACTCTGGATTTCTGGTCTCCCTGCAATCCCTGATGGGAACCGTGGTCATTGCCGTCTTCGTGATTACGTTTATCGTTCAGGCTTTCCAGATCCCCTCCGAGTCGATGGAGAATACGCTCCTCATCGGCGACTATCTGCTGGTGAATAAGCTGAGGTATGGCGGGAGTGCAGTTGGCGACCTGCTGGTTCCTTATCAAAAAATCCGCCGTGGAGATATCGTCGTATTCCACTACCCTGTCAACCCGGCCCAGCACTTTGTTAAGCGGGTGATTGGCGTGCCTGGCGACCACGTCCGGCTCATCAACCGCCAGGTGTGGGTGAATGGACTCCCCCTAAAGGAACCTTATGCGCGCTATACCTCCTCCGCGCACGACGTCTATCGCGACGACTTTCCGCAGGTGGATTACATCGTGCAGGGTGAGGAGGGGCGCTGGTTCGAGGAACTAAAGAAGGACGTGAACCACGGCGAACTGGTCGTCCCTGCCGGCCAGTACTTCGTTATGGGCGACAATCGCGACGAAAGCCTCGACAGCCGCTACTGGGGCTTCGTTCCGCGCCAGAATATCATTGGCAGTCCGCTCATTATTTATTGGTCCATTAACAGCAACGAGAACGACTATGGCGCAACCGGCAGTGCGGGTGACAAAGTGATGCACATCACTTACGCTTTAACTCATCTATTCAAGATCACTCGCTGGCACCGAACCTTTCGGCTGGTAAATTAGACTTGGTTTGAGAAAGAGAGCTGAGTGGCGAAAAAAGAGAAGGAAGAAAAGCCGCGAGAGAGCACAGTAGAATTTCTGGCGTCACTGGCATCTGTGCTGGTTACTGGTTTATTCATCATCACCTTCATCGTGCAGGCGTTCGAGATCCCGTCCCCATCGATGGAAGACACGCTGCTGATCGGGGATCACGTCTTCGTCAATCGCATCCAGTTCTCGCCACCTTCGCGGTGGATTGGACCGATCATTCGTTACCGCAATATCCATCATGGCGACATAGTGGTCTTTCTTTCCCCCGCAGAACCGGGACTCTACGTGGTTAAGCGGGTTATCGGCACACCCGGAGATCACATCCATTTGCGTGACGCGGCTGTTTTTCGTAATGGCGAGAAGTTGAATGAGCCCTATGTAATTCACAGTAAAGGCGACTACGATCCTTATCGCGACAACTTCCCCGCCGTGAGCCCGGAAAATTCCAGCGCTTCCCCCTCGCCAGAGTGGCAGGTTTCTATGCGCCAGTACGTGCAAGGCGATGACATTGTCGTCCCGACAGACAGCTACTTCATGATGGGCGACAATCGCGATGTCAGCTATGACAGCCGCTACTGGGGCTTTGTTCCCAAAGACAATGTAATTGGCCGGCCCATGTTCATCTATTGGTCATTCGAGACACCACCCGACCAGTACAAGAGAACATCGGCGGGTGATCGCGTAGGCTTTCTTGCTCACGTGATCATCCACTTCTTTGATGAGACGCGTTGGCGGCGCACGTTCAGGATTGTGCGATGAGTTTTCTGCGGCAGCGGCGGGGCATATTACTTCTCGCAGTGCTTGTGCTGCTCGCGCTGTTCATCATGCGCCCCGGTGTCAACGGCCTTCGCAAGCGCATCATCAACTCAGTCAGTCTTGCGCTGGGGCGAAAGGTGGACGTGCAGTGGGTCAAGCTGCAGCTCCTGCCGCAGCCCGGATTCGATCTCGTCAATTTCGTGGTGTATGACGAGCCCTCGTTCAGCGCCGAACCCGTTCTTCGGGCCCAGGAAGTCACCGCTGTACTTCGCCTCCGCTCGCTCCTGCGTGGACGTCTTGAGATTGGACGTCTGAGCTTAAAGGAGCCCAGCCTCAATCTGGTGCGAAGGGAAAACGGACACTGGAACCTCGAGTCACTCATCGAACGCGCTACGCACACCGAAGCCGCACCTACGCGCAACACGCGCCCCGAACGACGCCCGGTTTTTCCATACATTGAAGCTGACAATGGGCGAATCAACTTCAAAATCGGACTGGAAAAGAAGGCGTACTCTCTTACGGAGGCCGATTTCGCCCTGTGGCTTGAATCCGATAATCAATGGAGCATGCGCCTGGCAGCACAGCCCGTGCGCACGGACTTCAACCTCAGCGACACAGGGATACTGCGCGTAAACGGCAGCTGGCAGCGTTCCAGAAGCCTCAGCGAGACACCGGTGAAATTCACTGTTGGCTGGGAGGGAGCCCAGCTGGGCGAGGTGACAAAGCTGCTGTACGGCAAGGACATGGGTTGGCGCGGGGCTCTGCTGGTTGCGCTGGATCTCGCCGGTACCCCGGCCAATCTGAACGTCAACTTGCAGTCTTCGCTGAATGATTTTCGGCGCTACGACATCGTTGCTCAGAAATCGCTGCGTTTGGCCACGAGCTGCGAAGCGGTTTATAGCTCGCGGGAACGCGCAGTGTCTGATCTCGTTTGTACGTCGCCCATCGGGAAAGGTCTTGTAAGCGTCAAAGGACGAATCGCGGCTCCAACCGGTCCACGTACGTACGATCTCAGCTTAGCCTTGCAGAATGTGCCGATGGATGCGGTCGCAAAACTTGCCCGCCGGGCAAAGAGGGACCTGCCTTCCGATCTTTCTGCTGCGGGAGAGGTCAACGGAACATTCAGCCTGCAAGGCTCTTCGTCAAGCCGGGAAGGTTTGCAATGGGATGGAAGTGGATACACCCACAACTTTGTTCTGCGCTCGGTCGCGTCCAAAGCTGAGCTGGTAGTGGGGACCGTTCCATTCGGCACGCAGCCGGCAGTTACGGCTGCGCAGAAGAAGCTCAAGCATGAATCACAGGAAAGGCGCGCCGTATTCGTTGTAGGTCCGTTCACTGTCCCAACGACAAAATCATCGGCTGCGACTGTTTTGGGGTGGGCAACAGCTTCGGGTTATCACCTGGGAATCCAAGGTGACGGTGCTGTGCAACGTCTTTTGCAACTGGCGGAGATTGGCGGAATGCAAGCACCACGCCTGACTGCCGATGGCAACGCGAAGTTCGACATTACGGTCGCCGGCGAGTGGCATGGTTTCGCGGCTCCTCGCCTGACCGGAACGGCGATCCTGAGGTCGGTGAAGGCGCAAGTGCCCGGGGTCAAGAGTGTGGTCGATATCCGATCAGCAAATGTCACTCTTGATCCTGACGCCGTTTATGTAAGAAGCCTGGTTGCGTCCGCTGCGGGCGCAAACTGGGACGGCTCGCTATCGTTTCCGCGACCATGCCATCTGCTCAGCGGATGCCCGATTCGCTTCGACCTGCATAGCGATACGCTTGCGGCCGAGCGGCTGCAGCAATCCCTGAGCGCCGGCAGTCACAATCGCGCGTGGTATCGCCTTACTGGGTTTGGAAGTGGTAGTCCCTCGCTGCTGAGCACCCTAAATGCAAATGGCACGCTGGCAGCGAACCGGCTTGTCATTCGCGGGGTTACAGCAACGCATGTCCGTTGCAAAGTCGCGGTTCACGACGGCAACTTGCATATTTCTGAGCTCATGGCCAACGTTCTCGGAGGGAAACATCAGGGCGAGTGGACGGGCAATCTGGCGGTGTCGCCGCCGGAATTCTCGGGGGAAGGTAAATTTGAGCAGGTTGATCTCGCCCAGCTTGCCGAGGCCATGCACAATCCCTGGATTAGCGGGACAGCAGCGGCGTCCTATGAGTTCGCTGCGACGGGCAAGACAACGCAGGACTGGCTGGCTTCGTCAAAGGGTGTTCTGGTTTTTAATATGTATGATGGCTTGTTGCCTACCATCGTAATCGCCGCGGGCGCAGGGCCGCTCAAGGTGCGGCGTTTTACGGGAGCGCTTACAGTGCGAAACGGCAATTTTGAGCTGGCCAAAGGAAGACTCGAGAGTACGTCAGGTCCATACGAAGTGACCGGCACCGCATCTTCCGGTCAAAAATTGCAGATGAAATTGACGCGTTCGGGTGGCGGGTTCGTGATCGATGGCACACTCTCGTCGCCGCGTGTAGTAGCCGTCGATAGTGCGGACACCCGCGCTGCCCTCAAGCCATGAGCCATCGGACATGTCTCTGGCTGGTATTTCTGCTCGGTTTGACGACGGCCATAACTGCCCAGGGGCAGGCGCGTTCGACGGCTTCGGCGGCGATCCAACAAAAAGTACAGCATGTGGAGCAGAACGGGGCACTGCCGCAGCCGGACCAGACGCCCACCACTTTTTCTCAGCAGGAGATTAACGATTATGTCGCATCGAGTGCGGTAAAACTACCAAAGGGAGTGCAATCGGTCCGTTTCTCCAGTGATCCTGGAGTTATTACATCGAATGCTCGGGTGGACTTCGACGAAGTAAAGAGCGGTCGCGGCAGCGCCAACCCCCTGCTCTCGGTCTTTTCAGGCGTACACGATATTGTTGTCGTAGCCCACGCTCATGGAGCCGGGCACACGGGCTATGTAGATGTAGATTCTGTTTCACTCGACGGAGTGGATATCCCGCGCTTTGTATTGCAATTGTTCGTCCAGAAATATCTCCAGCCAAAATACCCCAACCTCGGGCTCAATTCGCAATTTGCGATGCCTGCCAAGATAGACACTGCTGTGGTCGGACCGAATCAGCTGACCATAACGCAAAAGTAAACCGCCCAACTCAGGGAACATAGCCTGGGCCGCGCAGGACTTTTCCGGGGCGCGCCCCGGTCATCTTCCCCTGTGCAATAACCGGAACACCATTGACGAGCACATATTCCATGCCTTGCGCCAACTGGTTGGGATTATCGAACGTGGCAACGTCGCGAACGGTTGCAGGGTCGAATACCACAATGTCGGCCCACATGCCTGCTTTCAGCACTCCACGGTCGGTCAGGCGCATGCGTTGCGCGGCCAGGGCGCTGAACTTGCGAATGGCATCTTCCAATGACAGCTTTTTTTCTTCACGCACATATTTACGCAAGATGCGCGGGAAAGTAGCATAGGCACGTGGGTGGGGATGTTCTGTTCCCAAAATGCCCTCGGGCGATGCACCAGAAGAATCGTTGTCCACCGACACCCAGGGTTGCTGTAATGCCAAGGCCACGTCCGGCTCAGACATCCCGAACACGGCTACGCTAGTGTAGGCAT
>Ga0335070_10011233_pt1 | contig 10459 bp, 8 predicted proteins | sample Lox_Sample_13_FD_206722 | JGI IMG/M metagenome (GOLD analysis project Ga0335070, IMG submission 206722) | Soil microbial communities from Loxahatchee National Wildlife Refuge, Florida, United States - Lox_Sample_1.3 | ecosystem: Environmental > Terrestrial > Soil > Wetlands | place: USA: Florida...
GCGATACACAGTCTTCGATAGTCAGCGGGTGGAAGTCGAAGGCAGAGGCGAGGACGCGGGCGTCATCTTCACCAGAAATGATCAGGTCTATCCAGACGAGGTTGGCGGGGTCAGCCAGGGCGCTGCGGATGGCGGCATCGTCATCTGGGAGCGGGCGGACGGCGCCGTCCGAAGCGCGCACGAAGCCATGGTAGTGGTCAGTTTCAGGCATGCGAGCCCCGCCTGGAGGGCGGATTTCCAGAGAACATTCCGATTCCCTTGTCGGGGACTGTAACAGGTAGAGAACGGGTGCGTCTAATAGTATGAAACCGGAATTCACAGTCTATAATTGGAGAGCGAGTGACTAAAAGGAGAACACAGCTTACCACTTGATTAACCTTTCGGTGGTAGAGGCGTTCTACTAGCAAACCAAGACAATTTGAGGGGCGACCTCCTTCTGGTCCGCCATTCAAAGATGGCGGATAACGAGAGACAGTCTGGGGCGGGCTGTCTCTCGTGCTTTTATGTGAGGATGGTGAAACCGGAGCCATCACCAGTCCGTATCCAACCTGGCCGCACGTACTATCAGGAGGTGTCAGTATGCGCCCGACACTCGCCGTCCTTGGAATCGTGACAGTGCTCGCGTTGGCAACGTTCCTTGCGCTCTCCGCCGGCCCGGCGGCTGCGAAGGACAACCCCGTGAACGTCGGCCCCTTTTACTTCTGCTCCGAAGATTTCATGGGCGAGGTCTGCGAGACCGACGTCACCGCCGGCGATTCGGTCACGTGGACGGTGACAGGGGGAACCCACACCGTCTCGCAGTGCACCGACCAGACGTTCGCCACGTGCACCGGCGGCTTCGACTCGAGCACGGTTCATCCGTCGGACACGTTCGTGCACACCTTCGCCGAGCCCGGCACCTACTACTACCACTGCGATTTCCATCCAACCGAGATGAAGGGGAAGATTGTTGTGGCCGCCGCAACAGGCACGCCCACGCCCACCTTGCCCCCATCGTCCACCGGCACGCCGGCTGCGACTACCGCGGCAGCGCTCCCTGTGACGGGCGGTGAGCCCGGAAGCTCTTCCGGGAGCGCGTGGGTGTACGGCCTGCTGGCGCTGGGCGGTGTAATGCTCAGCGGCTCCGCGCTGAGCTTCGCCCTGGCCCGGCGGAGGTAGCGGCTACTTACCGGCCGCTGACTCGAGGAGGCCGGTGATCTCGGCGATCGTGGCGTCGCGCCAGCTGGCCCACATCGGGCCGCGCTGGAACTCGTCGTTGCGGCGGCGCATCTCCTGGATGTCCTTCTCGCGATCCAGGCCTTCGAAGATCTTGCGCATCTCGTCGAGTTCGGCCTCTGCCTTGGCGGGGCGCTCAATCCAGTGCGCGATGTAGCGGTGGTCCGCCGTGTAGAAGACCGCGACGGGGATGGACTGGTGCTCGCCGCGGTTGAGGAACTCGTTCATGATGTCCAGGTTCTCGTCGCGGGGGAAGATGCGCACCTCCAGGCCTGCCGCCTCTGCGATGCGGACGATGACCGGCATACCGCGGAAGACGTCAGGGCACCAGTCCTCGCCCAGGATGAGCACCCTGGCGGGGCCGTGCGGCTGTTGGGCCAGGGCGCGCAGGCGGGCGGCGTACTCGGCCGGGATGGGCGTTTCGTCGTAGTTGTACTGGAACTTGGCCTTGTTGCGCTGGATGTGGCCCAGGTACTGCTCCCAGGTCATGCCGGATTCGAATCGCTCCGGAGTGACGACGCTTTCCTTCGTGGTCATGGCTTCCTCCCGGCGCCTGTCTTCGCCTCTTCCCAGAGGGCGAGCTTCGTATGGATGTCCGCTTGCTTGAGGTCAATGCCCCGCTCGGCAATCATACTCTCCATAACCGCGAAGAGGCGGGCGAACCCGTGCGAGGCTGCCCGCAGCGCATCCTCGGCATCGATCTCCAGGTGGCGCGCCAGGTTGGCCAGTGCGAAGAGGGCATCGCCCAGCTCCTCCCGCGTCTCTTCCGGCGTCGCAGCCTGGCGCAGCTCTTCGAACTCTTCTTCCAGCGCCTCCCAGGCCTGCTCCTGGCTCTCCCAGGCGAAGCCGGCCCGCGCGGCGCGGCGCTGGACGGCCTGGGCGTAGGCCAGCGAGGGCAGAGCTTCCGGGATGCCCCCCAGGGCTGGCCCGGCGCCGCGCTCCCGGCGCTTGAGGTCTTCCCACTGTTCGATGACGGCGGATGGTGTCTCGGCGACGGCGGAGGCGAAGACGTGCGGGTGCCGGCGCACCAATTTGCTCGCCAGGGAGTAGATGACGTCGGACATCTTGAACTCGCCGCGCTCCTCTGCCAGCTGAACGTGGATCAGCACCTGGAACAGGAGGTCGCCCAGTTCCTCGCAGACCAAAGCGGGGTCGCCGTGGTCGAGCGCAGAGAGCACCTCGGCCGCTTCCTCCGTCAGGTACGGGCGGAGCGACTCGTGGGTCTGGACGCGGTCCCAGGGGCAGCCTTCGGGGCCGCGCAGAGTGGCCACCACGCGGCGGAGGCCGGAGAAGGTGCGCAGTTGCTTTTCGCCGGGGGAGATAGGACTCACAAGTTCATCATACCTACGCAGGAAACTCGTTGACAGGGGTTTGCGTTACTACCTACGATGAGGGCGATTGAAGCAGATGTTCGTACGCGAAGGTAGGCAGGAGATCGGCAGGCTGAGGATCGTCCTGATCGCAGCGTTCATCGCGCTTGTGCCCATCGCGCTCATCACTACGACGATCCGCGTCGCCATCTCCGAGCACAGCGTGTACGACTACGCGGTGCGCCACTACGGCGCCGAGCAGGCCTCCGGCATCCCCCAATCGGAGCTCTTGCGCGCGAACGGCGAGATACGCAACTACCTGGTGGCCGGCGACGCCGGCCCGCTGGCGCCCCGCGTGACAAACAGCTCCGGCGAGACGGGCTCGCTGTTCAACGCGAAGGAGACGGCGCACATGGCGGACGTGCGCTCGCTCGTCCAGCTGATGTTCAAGGCGCAGGTGCTGGCGGTGGCGCTGGTGCTGACGCTGGCGGTCGTCATGATCGCGTTGTGGCCACCGCGGGCGCTGGCCGCGGCATCGCTCTACGGGTCTCTGCTCACGCTTGGCATGCTGGGGCTGACAGGCCTGGCGGCCGCCTCGGGGTTCGATGCGGCCTGGGCGAAGTTCCACGGCATCGCCTTCAGCAACGATCTCTGGGAGTTGAACCCGCGAACCGATCACCTCATCCAGATGTTCCCGGAGGCGTTCTGGCGTGACGCCGTCACGGCGATCGGCGGCCTGATCGCGCTGCAGGCGCTGGCCATTGGCATCGTCTCCGGCCTGTACCTGCTGGCCACGCGGGGCGCGCCGGCCATTGAGCCGCCGGAGCAGCGTTTGCTACCTGAGCGGGAGCACCTTCCCCGGCACCCGCGGCTGGCGCCGCCCAACCCGCGCCACTACGTGCGCTAGCCGGAAATCCGCGTAAACGCCTCGCAGCCGGTGGTGTCCGGCGCCGCGTCCAGCTTCCAGACGCCGTCCTCCCTGGCGAAGTAGGCGGACACCTGGTACTCCGAGATCCCCGTGAGCTCGCCGACGATGGTGCCGTGCGCGACCTCGCCGTTGATCACCACGTCCTGCATGAACTTGAAGGCGAGCAGCGAGAGGTTGCTGCCGAGCGCGTTGGCGCTGTCCACGCCGCCCTGCGCGAAGTCCGTCGCGGAGCAGCGCGCCTGGAACGAGGCCACGAAGTCGTCGTAGAGCGACGGCCACTGGCCCTGGGGCAGCGACTCGATCGACTTGCGGGCGAGCGCGACAATCGCTTCTCCGTCCGCGTCCGCCGGCTGGAAGAGCACGCCGCTGGCCGAAGGCGCGGGCGTCGGCGAGCCTTCGGGCGCCGAGGTGGTCGATGAGCCACCGCCTCCGCTCGTGACGGCGACGGCCGCGATGATGGCGATGATGCCGAATACCAGGAACCCCGCAGCGATCAACTCCGCGCGGCCGAGCGGGAAGGCCGGCAGGTTGCCTGGTTCGCGGCGGCCGCGGCGGGAAGACACGGGCGTGGTCTACGAGGACAGGGGCGGCGGCTGCTGGCCGGTGATGGTAGGGGAGCCGCCGGCCGGCGCGTCGATGAGCTTGCGGATCTCTGTCTGCGTCGCGTAGTAGACGGCGCCGTTGTGGGCGATCACCTCGCCCTTGCAGTCGTTGACGACGATAGCTGTGGACGTCACGGCGCCGCTCGAATCGAGGACGATCTGACGGATGGCGCCGGGGCTGGTGACGTCCTGCACGAGCGATTTCTCGCTCTGGCAGACGAGCAGCGAATCGCCGAGCTGTTTGTACTTGCTGCCGGCCAGGAAGCTGATGCCCTGGCTCTCCGCGAAGGAGAGGAAGGCGTTGGGCTGCTGGTCACCGCGCGCAAAGTTATACACGGGCTGGGTGCCCTGGCCGATCGCGCAGTTGTCGAAGGGGAAGGCCCAACCCTGCGGCCAGCCGTAGAACGCCCCGCTGGCGATCACGTTCAGCTCTTCGCAGCTGACGGGCGTGTTGTCGGTGCCGTAGACACTGCCGGCCGCGTCGAACGTGAAGGGGAACGGCTCGCGGAAGCCGTAGGCGAAGACGCGCGGGTCAGCGCCTTCCTGGCCCACGAACGGGTTGTCGGGCGCCGCGGAGCCGTCTTCCTTGCTGATACGCAGCATCTTGCCGATCGGCGTCGAGAGATCGGCGACGAGCTCCGGGTGGCCGCCTTCTTCCGGCTTGGCGGTGCCCTGGTCGTAGTCGCCAATGCTCACGTAGAGGTAGCCGTCCGGCCCGAAGTGGATGTCCCCGTTGGCGTTGTACCCTTCGTGCTTGGCGAAGGTGACCGGGAAGTCGTCGCTGATGGTCGTCTGGTCGGTGGCCGTGCCGTTGGCGTCGGTGAAACGCACGAGGGTCGGCTTGCCGGACCCATCGCCCTGGTCGGCGGTATAGAAGGCGTAGACGAAGTGGTTGGTGGCGAAGTCCGGGTCCAGCGCGAGGCCGGTGAGGCCCCAGTCCAGGTTCAGGTGGTTGGCGACAGTGACGGTCGCGAACGGCGCGGATTGGACGGTGCCGTCCGCCTGGATGACGCGAATGGCGCCCGTGTTCCCGGTATCGCCGCCGAACTGCTGCGCGTAGAAGATACGCCCGTCCGGCGCGAAGGCGATGGCGCTGACGTTGTCCGCGTTGCCCTCGCCGGCGACGACTTCCGAGCTGAGGCCGAATGCGTAGGTGGGGCCGCTGGGAGTCGGGCTGGATGTCGACTCGTCGTCACCGCACGCAACGGCGAGGGTGAGGATGAGTATCAGGAAGAGGAACAGGAGCGGGAACCTGTATCCGCCGGTCATTGGAGAAAATCATAACAAACGGGAACGCGAGGAGATACTGCGCTATCGCCGGTTCCAATTGCTCCCCAGATATCGCTCTATTAGACTTGTAGGCAACTTGTCCGGTACCGTTGCGAAACCCGCTTTATGGCTGAGTTAGAACAACCGGCGCCATCACTGTCCCCCGCCACTGCGCTGGTGGACTTCAACTTTCGCATCCCGGCCCTGGTGCCGCTTGTCGCGGTAGCGCTGGCCATCCGCCTGCTGCTGGCGAGCCTGCCGGGCTTCGGCGTGGACAACGGCACCTTCCAGGCCTGGGCGCAGCGCCTGGCGGACGGCCACCCCTGGAACTTCTACCAGCCGAACGAGTTCACGGACTACGCGCCGGGGTACATGTACGTGCTCTGGCTCATCGGCGAGCTGAACAACGCGCTGCACTTCAACCACGACCAGTGGATATACATCCTCAAGATCCCGGCGATCGTGGCGGATATGGCGTCTGCGTACCTGATCTACCGGATGCTGGACAAGCAGGGCCCGCTGACGCAGTTCGGCTCTACGGTGATCTACCTCTTCTTTCCTCCGGCGCTGCTGATCGGGGCTTTCTGGGGGCAGGTGGACAGCATCCTGGCGTTCTTCCTGCTGCTCTCCGTCTACTTCATCTCCCGGGACAAGCCGGTGGCCGGCGCCGTCGCCTACACCGTTGGTTTCCTCGTGAAGCCGCAGGCGATTGCCGCCCTGCCGTTCCTGGCCTTCTGGATCCTGCGGCAGCATCCACCAAAGATGGGCGAGAAGTTCGAGGTGCCGCGGGTGTGGGTGGAGTGCGTGGCCGTGCCGATGATCGTGCTGCTGGTGCTGATCACGCCTTTCTTCGAGCTCAAGCCCTGGCGGTTGGTGACCGTTCTCTACGATTCGACGAACGTGGAGAACTACCGGGTGAACTCGTTCTGGGCGTACAACTTCTGGAACACCGGCGGTCTGTTCAAGATGGGCTTCAAGTGCGACCTGGCGAACCACTGCGCAGGCGATGCAGTGGCCACCAAGTTCCTGGGCGTCTCCACGCGATACTGGGCGCTGTTCCTGTTCGCCAGCTCTATCGGCACTATCCTTTACATCTTCCGCAACGCGCGGGACACGGGGATGCTGGCGTTGGGAACCGCGCTGTCCGTGATGGCGTTCTACATGTTGTTGACGCGCATGCACGAACGCTACGTCTACGCGGCTTTCCTGCCGCTGCTGCTGGCCTGCGCCCTGCTCAAGAGCCGGGTGCTCTGGGGCGCGTTCGTGGCGACGTCCGCGATTCACTTCGCCAACCTGTACCACGTGTTCGGCTACTACTACCTGTTCTCGGACCAATACAAATCGGACTACCCCGGCTACACGCGGTGGCCGAAGATATACCACTGGTTCGAGAACCAGCATGACATCCCGATCTTCAGCCGCCTTTCGTTCATTGGCGGCCTGGAGGCGGTGCAGATCTTCTCCATCCTCTTCGTGACGGCGTTCGTGGGCATGCTCGCCTTCGCCTACTACCTCAACGAACAGCGCCGCGCGCCGCGCGAGGCCAGATGACGGAGGCAGAGGCCACCAGGCCACTTTTGGGCGGTGACCAGCCGCAGATCCGGCTCACGCACGCGCTTCTCATCGGCATTATCTTCCTGGCCGCGTTCACCAGGCTGTGGCGCCTGGGTGAGCCGACGGAGTGCTACTTCGACGAGGTCTACTTCCCAACGACGGCGGCGGAGATCCTGCATGGCCACGAAGACGCCTGGGAGTTTTACGGCCACGAGAACACGCATCCGCCGCTCTCCAAAGACCTGATGGCGGTTGGCGAGGCGATCTTCGGGACGCGGGACCTGCACGGCGGGGAAAACACGTGCTGGGGCGACGCCGACGACAAGGACAAGCGCGTCTCTAATGACTGGGCGTACAAGGCGTTCGGGTACCGGTTTCCGGGGGCGCTGGCGGGCATCTTCTCGGTGGTGTTCGTCTACCTGCTGGCGCGCAAGCTTTTCAAGAGCGAAGTAGCCGGGCTCGCGTCCGCGTTCCTTCTGAGCATCGACGGTCTCGTGCTGACGCAATCGCGCATCGCTACGCCGGACACGTTTGTGTTGTGCTTCTTGTTAGGATCGCTGTACTTTTTGCTGCGCAGCCCTCCGGCGTTCACGAGGCTGAGAGATGAGCCCGCCGGCGACGGCGGGGAGCCTGGGGCCGGCGAGGCGCCTCCGGGGCTGCTTGCCCGCATTGGCTCCACCCTGAAGCTGGGGGGCAGCTGGCCCCTGGCCGGGCTGTTCCTGGGGGCTGCGGCCGCCACCAAGTGGAACGGCGCGTTCGTGATGGCGCCGATCGTGATCTACTTCGCCTGGGCGATCTACAACCGCTGGCGCGACACGGACAAGGACCCTCGCCTGCGTGAAGCGGAACGGGTGCTGCTCGTCGGCGCGTTCGCCAGCGCCTGTGGTGTCGTGGCAGCTGCCGCTGCGTACGTCGTCTTCGGCGGGCTGTCGTGGACGGTGTTGCTGATCGGCGGGGTCCCGTTCGTGCTTGGCATTTTCGTGATCGCTGGCGGCCTCATCGCCATCGCCACGGAAGGCAGGCTGCGTAACACAGAGCGAGGGCACCTGTATCTCAGCGCCGGCTACTCATTCCCGCTCTACTTCTTAGTCATACCGTTCGGTGTGTACATGGCGGCCTACATCCCGATGTTCCTCGAAGGGCACGGCCTCTACCACTGGTGGGACCTCAACCGGATGGCGTACGAGTTCCACTCCAGCCTGGGCACGCCACATCCCTATGAGTCGAGCCTCTGGTCCTGGCCGATCGACATGCGGCCGGTGTACTTCTACCTGGGCACGGGCCGGGCGAAGATATATAACCTGGGCAACCCGATTATCTTCTGGATGGCCATTCCGGCCCTGATCTTCGTCTTCTGGCAGGTGGTGCGCACGATCCGCGTGCGCGTAGAGGCCGGCGCCAGGCTGCGGGTCTGGGGCACCTTCGCGCGGGACCAGTTCATCCCGCTGTTCGTGATCCTTTCGTATCTTTCGCTCTGGCTTGCGCTGTCCGCCCAGAAGCGCGCACTCTTCCTCTACCACTACCAGCCGGCCCTTTCGATCGCCGTGCTGGCGCTGGGCTACAGCTGTCACCGGCTGTGGTACCATCCGCACCCCTGGTCGCGCCACATTGTGATCGGCTTCCTGGCGGCCTCCTTTGTGACGTTCCTCTACTTCTTCCCGCACTGGACCGCGATCGACGTCCCGGCGTGGTGGGACGACTCCTACTACTGGTTCCCGAGCTGGTCGTGACCGGAGGCTAGCGGCAGTTGCTGGCAGTCGTATACCTGATCGCGGGGACGGTTGCCGGCCTTGCCGTCGTGCAGCGCTTGATGCCGGGCGCGCCGCCGATGGTGAAGATCCCCGGCGGTCTATTGCTGGGGATCATCGGCGCGGGGTGGATCACGTACATCGTCGCCTTCGCCTTCTCCTACGCGACCGATAACTCGCTGACGATTGGGATCATCGCCGCGATTCTCGTGGAGGTTGGCGTGATCGGTCTGTGGGGGCGCAACTTGCGGATCGATCAGTTCCGCCTCTCCTGGTTCGAGATCCTGTTCATCGGCGCCTCGCTGGCATTCTCGTTCTGGCTTATGGATAACCGCCTGTTCGTGGACCACGATCAGCCGGGCAACCCGCTGCTTGTCTCATCGGAGACATGGGGGGACACGGCGCTGCACGTGGCGCTCTCGCGATCGTTCTCCGTGGGGGCGAACTACCCGACGGAGTACCCGTTCTTCGCCAACGAGCCGATCCGCTATCACTTCGGGTACGACTTCTTCGCCGGGGCGCTGCAGAAGGGCGGGCTTTCCGTGCTGCTCTCGTTCAACCTGCCGGGAGCGCTGGGCTTTACATCGATGATGATGCTCATGTTCTCGCTCGGGCGGATGTTGTTCGGCGTGGTGGAGAGCGGCGCCGGGCGCTGGTGGCGGGACCGGGGCATCTGGGTGGGGTTGATGGCGGTGGCGCTGCTGATGACGAACCAGTCGCTGGAGTGGTGGCGCTATTTCAATTCGCAGAAGGACGGCAACGGCAGCGTGTGGACGGCGATCAAGCCGGCCACCTGGTGGCACCACGAACGTTACCTGACGATCGGGCCGTACACGCAAGAGAAGATCGCCATCTTCAACACCCTCAACGTATATCTGACGCAGACGCACCTGATCGTGGCGATGGCGTTCGTGTTCTTCGTGGCCTACGGGCTGCTGCAGCCGCTGCGCCGCAACCAGGAGCTGTCGCGCAACAGGATGCTGCTGCTGGGCGTCGCCTTCGGCCTGTCGTTCTGGCTGAACGGTGTGCTCTGGATAGCGGCGGGCGTCTTCTTCGGGTCGGCGCTGGTGATCTTCGGCGCGTTCTCCGCCTGGCGGCACTCCAACGAGGCGCCGGTGGAAGAGAGGCTGAGCGCGTTCGGACACGAGGCACTGCGCTGGGCGAAGATGTGCGGCTGGTTCATCGTGCCGGCGCTGGCGATCGGCATTCCCCAGTCGATCTGGCTAAACGGTGGGCTGCACAATGACCGCAGCATCCAGACGCACATCGGGTATCTGGTCTGCTCCTCGCCAGAGTCGAAGTGCTACGCGAACGGACAGATGGATATCTTCAACCTCAGCCACTGGGGGGCGTTCTTCGACTACTGGTGGCTGAACGAGGGGCTGGTGATCCCGCTGCTCGTCGTCGCGTTTCTCCTCGGGAACCGCTCCGACAAGAAGCTGATCGCGGCGGTCTCGGCGATATTCATTTGGGGCAGCATCTTTCAGCTGAGCCGAGACCTGGGCGGGCACAACCACAAGGTGTTCAACCTCTGGGAGAACTTCGCCGGACTCTGGGTTGCGTTCGCGCTGGTCGAGGTGTGGAATGTCGGGTCGCGGCGCATCCGCGGATCGAACTTCCGGATGCCGGCGATCACGCCCTTCGCCTGGGGGACCGTGGCCATCCTGTTCTTCTTCCTGGTAGCGTCCGGCCTCGTCGATTTCATGACGATCAAGAATGACTTCGAGGTCAGCGTCTTCGGCGACCAGGGCCAACCCGAGGCCGAGGAGTGGATCGTGCACAACACGCCGAAGGACTCCGTCTTCCTGACCACCTGGGGCGGGCTGTACACGG
>Ga0335070_10011234_pt1 | contig 10458 bp, 7 predicted proteins | sample Lox_Sample_13_FD_206722 | JGI IMG/M metagenome (GOLD analysis project Ga0335070, IMG submission 206722) | Soil microbial communities from Loxahatchee National Wildlife Refuge, Florida, United States - Lox_Sample_1.3 | ecosystem: Environmental > Terrestrial > Soil > Wetlands | place: USA: Florida...
AACCGGGAGATCGCGTGGCGGTCGAGGCCGGACAAATCATCCCCGGCGACGGCGAGATCATTGAAGGCATCGCGTCCGTCGACGAGTCGGCGATTACGGGCGAATCGGCGCCGGTGATCCGCGAGGCCGGAGGCGATCGCTCTGGTGTGACCGGCGGCACCATGGTGCTGTCCGATCGCATCGTCGTGCGGATCACTGCGGCCGCCGGTCATTCCTTTCTCGACCGCATGATTGCCCTGGTGGAGGGGGCCATTCGCCAGCGCACACCCAACGAGATCGCGTTGACCCTCGTCCTTTCGGCTTTCACCCTGATTTTCTTGATCGTTGTCGTGCCGCTCTGGCCCATGGCGTGGGACGCCGAACAATACATGATGGGCTATCTGGGCATCGCGCAACCGGTGAAGAGCCTCGGCACGGACGTTCCGACGCTGGTCGCGCTGTTGGTCTGTCTGATTCCGACGACCATCGGTGCACTGCTCGCCGCCATTGGCATCGCGGGCATGGACCGCGCACTCCAAGCGAACATCATCGCGAAGAGCGGCAAAGCGGTGGAAACGGCGGGTGACGTCGATGTCGTTCTGCTCGACAAGACCGGCACGATCACGGTGGGCAACCGGCATGCCACGAAATTCCTGCCCGTCGGCGGCTACGCCGACACGGAGCTCGCGCAGGTGGCGGCGCTCGCGTCGGCTGCGGACGAGACGCCGGAAGGCAAGTCGATCGTCAAACTCGCACGTGAGCTCAACGGGTCAGGCGGGCCGCTGAGTCCGCCGCGCGGCGCCGAGTTTGTGGCGTTCAGCGCGCAGACCCGCATGAGCGGGGTCGACCTCCCCAATGGACGGTCGATTCGCAAGGGTGCGCCGGACGCGGTGCTGCGGTTCGTGAAGGAGCACAAGGCGCAACTGACGCCGCCGTTCGAGGCCACCGTGGAAGCGATGGTGAAGGAAGTGGCTTCCAGGGGGGCGACGCCTCTGCTGGTGGCGGAAGGAAATCAGATTGCCGGCATCGTCGTGCTCGAGGACGTGTTGAAGCCGGGCATCCAGACGCGCTTCGAGCGCTTGCGCAAGATGGGCCTGCGGACCGTGATGATTACGGGCGACAATCCGCTCACGGCGGCCACCATTGCGAAGCAGGCCGGCGTCGACGACTTCGTCGCCGAAGCCACTCCCGAAGGGAAGCTGGCTTACATCCTCAAGGAGCAAGCCGACGGCAAACTGGTCGCGATGATGGGAGACGGCACCAATGACGCGCCCGCCCTGGCACAAGCCGACGTCGGCTTGGCGATGAACTCGGGCACACAGGCCGCGAAGGAAGCCGGCAACATGGTGGACCTCGACAGTGACCCGACCAAGCTGCTCGAGGTGGTGGAGATCGGCAAGCAGTTGCTCATGACGCGCGGCGCGCTGACGACGTTCTCCATCGCCAACGACGTCGCCAAGTACTTCGCCATCGTGCCAGCGCTGTTCGCCGGCACACTCCCATGGCTGAAACACATGGACATCATGCATCTCCATTCGCCGACGTCGGCGATTCTGTCCGCCGTCATCTTCAACGCCATCATCATCCCGCTGCTCATCCCAGTGGCGCTGCGCGGCGTCGAGTACAAGCCGCTGGGTGCCGATGCGCTGTTGCGCCGCAACATCATGATCTGGGGCGTCGGCGGCATCATCGTGCCCTTTGTGGGCATCAAACTGATCGACCTCATCATGACCGCCTTGCACTTGGCCGCATGACGACCGGGCTCACGAAGGAGGACAACCATGTTACGGCATGTCGCAAAGAGTGTACTGCTCCTGGGATTTACCCTCGCCATCTGCTGTGTGACCTATCCACTGGTGGTGTGGCTCATCGCGCAAACCGTCTTTCCGGACCAGGCCAACGGCAGCCTTGTCCGCGGATCTGACGGGACGGTCGTCGGCTCGCGGCTGATTGCGCAACCGTTCACCAAGGACGAGTACTTCCAAGCTCGGCCTTCAGCCGCGTCGTACGACGCCTCCGCCTCTGCCTCGTCGACCCTGGCGCCGTCCAATTACCTGCTGCGCGCCCGTGTCGCCGGGATCCTCGGTCCGATCGTCAAGTACCGCAGCGGAGCAAAGGCGGGACAACTGGTCGCGCCTGACATCGAGGCCTGGTTTCAGCAGGACCAGTATCAAGGACAGCCGAACATTGTAGGCCAATGGGCGGATGCGCACGGCGCGCTGGCGCAGGCGTGGGTCAAGGCGGATCCGTCCCATGCCGCCTACGTCGATGCCTGGTCGAAAGCCCATCCGGCGGAAGTCGCGCAGTGGATCAAGGACAATCCCGATACGCCGCAGCCGGCGGCGACGGACCTCGCGGTGATCTTCTTCGATGGCTTTTCGAAAGATCATCCCGGCCAGTTCCCGTCCGCGGTGCAGCATCAAGCCGCCGATGGCAAGACCGAGACTACGATCGAACCCCTCAAGGAAGGGACAGACATCCAGTCGACCTTCTTCGACATGTGGCGCCAAGAACACGCCGACGCTGACCTGGAAGAGGTGCCTGCGGACATGGTGACGGCGTCCGGTTCTGGTCTGGACCCGGACATCACGCTCGACAACGCGCTGTATCAACTGGATCGTGTTGCAACGCAGTGGGCGAAGGACGTGAACCGCGATCCGGTGCAGGTCCGTCACGAGATCCAAAATCTACTCGAGCAAAGTGCGACGGCACCGTTCGGCGGGTTGGTCGGTACGAAGCTCGTCAACGTCTTGGAAGTCAACCTGGCGCTCCGGGCTCGCTACGGCGCCCCCCTGGGGGCGTGAACCAAGTGATCTAGCTGCCATCAGGGGAACCGCCATCACGGGAACCCGTGCAGGCCCCCGTTGTCGCGAAGCCCGAGCTGCTGCTGAGGTTCATTTGTGAGGAAACATTGCGCAACGGCTGTGGGCAGGCTATCGACGCCGGACGGCCTCTCGTGCATGCGAATCTTGCTCGGTCAAATGCTCGTTGGCACCTCCGAAAACAGGAAGCGGCTGGCGTGGATAGCCTGACGCTCTTTGGGTTCGCGGCTGTCACGGCGATGCTGCTCGCCTACGCGCTTGAACACCGCTCTGCCGCCTGGGTCCTTGTTTTTGCCTTTGCGTGCGCCGCTTCGGCGGTCTATGGGGCGCTGGCCGGCACGTGGCCGTTCACGGTCGTGGAGGGCATATGGTCGGGGGTCGCCCTGCGTCGCTGGTGGCTGCGGCGCAACTCTGACGCCGCAACGGTAGCGTAACCCGGTCGGCGTTACCGCCACTCTACAGCGCGGAAGTTTGATCGGGATGGCCTGCCGGCGTATGAATCGCACGCGGAGCTCAGGATGCCGAAGCCCAGCACGTATCCGATGGTCGATGTCACGCTGACGCTCGCCGGCCTCACGTACCGCGGGTTCTACTATCGAGACCTCTGGCATGAGGTGCACGATCTTGCCGTACGGCGGGCACTGCAGGATGGGTTGCGTGATCCTGACGTGCGCGCAGCGATCGGCGATTGGCGGCTCGTCTGGGGCCCGGCGACGCGTCAGATCGAGGAGGACTTCGACGCGAGCGCCATGTACGTTGTCCGCAACGCGACCCGACCGAGTCAGCTCGTGGTGGCGGTGCGCGGCACCAACCCGCTCTCGTGCACCGATTGGACCAAAGGCGACCTCGACGTCGCGACGGTCGTCCGGTGGCCGTTCGGTGGGGGGCAACGAGCTACGCTGTCGCGTAGTACGGCGTTCGGATTGCAGCTGCTCCTCCAACTCACAACTCCAGAAGGGTCCGCTCTTGCCCAAGGTGTCGAGGGCGTGCTCGACGTCGCGAGCCACTTCGTCCCCGAGTTCGCCGCCGCAATGGCCCGCCGGGTTCCGCTGGATCGGAAGGACGTGACCCGTCCACTGCGAAGCGCGCTCGAGGAGGTGAAGGACGGGTTGAAGCGGGACGCAGCGCGCGCGCCGGGCCAGCAAGCGAAGGCCGTGGGTAGAAAGCTTGGTGTGGCCAAAAGGCGAGCGTCGAGATCGATCGGCTGGCCGCCCCCTCGCGATGGCACAGGCACCACGCTCGTCGACTTCCTAACGGCAGAGGCGAAGAACGCTGCGCTCGAGATCATCGTCACCGGGCACAGCAAAGGTGGTGCGCTCGCTCCCGCCCTCGCGCTCTGGCTCGTCGAGACGCGCGATCACTGGGCTCCGGGAAAGCGGGCACGCATCGGGTGCTATGCGTTCGCTGGTCCGACGCCGGGAAACGCAGAGTTCGGGCGACGCGTTGGTGCCAAGCTCGACGGTCCGTGCCGACGCGTGGTGAACACGAACGATGTGGTGACGCACGCGTGGGACAAAGCTGGCCTCGCGTCCATTCCGGCCCTCTACGGCGGTGAACTCGACTGGTTGCAGCCGCTCACCAGTGCGATTGAGCAGCACTTGAAACCATACGACTACGAGCCGATCGACATCACCACGGATTCGTTCCAGGGAGTATTGCTGAAGGTGGGGGGTGTACCCGACGCGTCGCCGGTTCAGATCGTCCATCAACACCTGGATGCGTACCTCGAATGGACGGGCCTCGTCAAACAGGGGATCAGCACGCTGAAGCTCCTTCTGGCGTGAGCTCAGAGACCCGAAGGCCACGCAGGCTAACGCCCTCGGCATGGCGAACCCGGGAAGATATTGCAGGTTACCCGGAACGAAAGGTGCGATCGTTTCCATTTGCAATGTCGTCGACGTGGCTGTTGCTAGACATGACGGCGCAGTACAACGCTGCCGACCGGCACACATCCTGCCTTGCTCGGCGCAGCAATGGCCGCGCCTTCCGCACATCGCCTCTCGGTTCCGCAGACGCTTCGACAGGGACGGTCGGCGCCCGTTGCGACGGACAGTCCCAATGTCGTTGCTTCACCGCCGCTTCTTTACGGCGTCACGTTCCTTGCTGGAGTGTTCCTGCACGGTGTCTTCCCGAAGCCAATCACTGCGCCGAACGTCGCGATAGGGAGTGGTCTTGCGCTGCTCTTCGTCGGCACTGTGGCTGCGACCTGGAGCCGCCGGGCCATGGAAGCAGCGGGTACGAACGCCAATCCAGCACTGCCCGCGACAACCCTTATCGTCAGCGGACCGTTTGGCTTCTCTCGCAATCCGATGTACGTAGCGCGGACCATCTTGTACCTTGGCCTGGGCTTGCTGATGAACGCGTTGTGCGTCCTCGCCGTCCTCGTTCCGCTCTTGTTCGTGATGCAGTACGGGGTCATCCGGCGCGAAGAGCGCTATCTGGAAGGCAAGTTCGGGGATGCGTATCGGCAGTACCAAGCCGCCGTCCGGCGGTGGCTGTAGCGCTGCTCGGCGCACTTCAGGATCCGGAACTCCCTCCCTCAGAGCAGCAGCAGGCCGGCGGCAGCAAGCGCGCCCATCGCGCCGCCAAAGTAGAACACCGCGGCTGGCCCGACGTGCGCCCAAAGCTGCCCGGCGACCAGGGAAGCCGGCAACAGGCCCAGCCCAACGATAGTCGCGTGCAGACCGATTGCCGTACCGCGCGCGGCGGGCGGTGCCAGGTCAGTCACCAGCGCCTTTTCAACTCCATCGGTGACCCCCATGTAGAGGCCGTACAGTCCAAACAATCCCCACAGCGATTCCCGCTGCGGCACTGTCAGGGCTGCAAAGCCGAGGTACACGGCGCTGTAGCAGGCGTAGCCGCTCACCAGCAACGTCTTGCGCCCGACGTGGTCTGACAGCCAGCCGGCAGGATAGGACGCGAGCGCGTATACGACGTTGAAGCTCAGGTAGAGCAGAATCACCGTCGATGGCGTGTAGCCCAGATTCTTCGAGCGCAACAGCAGGAAGGTGTTCGACGAGTTGCCGAGCGCGAACAGAAACGTGATGAGGAGAAACCCGCGCAGCCGCGCGGGCAGCGCCCGCCAGCGAAGCAGCGGCGACGCGCGCGGCGCAGTTTGGCGAGACTGCGATTCGCGCACAGGGAACAGCAGCGCCACCGCGATCACGGCGGGCACCACCGACCAGAGAAAGACGCGCCCGTAATCGCCGGTGCGCCGCGTGAAGAAGATATAGGCGAGTGTGACGCCGATCACGGCTCCGCAGCTGTCGAGGGCACGATGCAAGCCAAAGGCACGGCCGTGTCGGCCGTCGTCGGTGCTGTCTGCCACAAGCGCGTCGCGCGGCGCGGTGCGGATACCCTTGCCGACGCGGTCGACGACGCGTGCGCCCAACACCATTCCCCAGCCCGCCGCCAGTGCCAGCAGGAGCTTGCCGAGCGCCGAGCACGCATAGCCGGCGATCGTCAGCGTCTTGCGGTCCTGCAGCCGATCGGAGAGATAGCCGGAGAACACCTTCAGCAGACTCGCGAGGCTCTCTGCCACCCCTTCGATTACGCCGAGCGCCGCGGGGCTCGCGCCCAGCCGGAGGGTGAGGAAGAACGGCACCAGCGGGTACACCATCTCGCTCGCGACATCGGTAAACAGAGACGTGAGCCCGAGGAGCAGGATGTTCGCCACAATGGCCGGCCATGCTAGCTGGGGGCACCGGCGACTGCCAGGAGCGCTGCAACGTGCGCCATTACCATGGGATCGTGGGGCGGGTGCACGGGGTGCACCCGTCGTACCGCTTCGTGAAGCGGGCAGGCAAGAACCAGATTGGTGGCCAAGCGCAAGGCTCGCGGGCGGCCAGACCTACCAAGACGCCCGCCCTCGACCTCGTTCCTCGTCGCACGCTCACCCGGTCACTGGAGCAGATCCACAACGGGTTGGCTACAAGCCAGAACGCTCCCCGATTCCGTCGCACATTGCTGGCACACGTCGAGACGGACGCTTCCGTCACGTTCCTCGGTAAACAAGGGCACGAACCCCGGGTCGTCGTCGAGCCACCGTACAATGGCGTCAGGGGTGGTATACCCACATTGATATGTGCAACCGCGTGGAATCGGCTTGGTGCAGATGTCGCAGACCCGTTGGTACTCGCTCACCATCGGAATCACGATTGTACGAACCTGTTGCTACGGCTGCGGCAGTGACTTGCAACGAGAATCCGCGAGTCTCGCCCGACGGCGCGGACACCAGGGCCGCACGAAGGTTTGGCATCAGGGCCACGGGCCATACTTGTCGACTACCCGCCGGCCCTCATCCAGGAATACAGGGTCGTGCTTGCGCACCCCCTTCGCTGTCCAGATACACGCGCCGGGCGTGAAGGCATAACTCACCACGGTCTTGCGGATCGCGTAGAAGGTCGACCGCCACAGACGGCTGATCAGGTAAGCGAAATAGAGACCCGACTGGTCGAAATAGAATCCGGAGCGGAAGGGGACGTAGTGATGACGGAACTTGAGCGATATGGCCGCGAACAGGTCGAGAAACGCGATCGCCCCTGGCGTGTGGTTGAAGGCGACGCAGTACGCCAATATCTTCTTGTTTACGTGCCGGCGGTTCAAGCGGAAGCACAGGCCCACATCACGCTTCGTCAGTTCGGCGATGAGAGTGTGCGGCGAGTTGACAACCAGGCTGTCCGCGTCCAGACAGATGAACAGAGACCGGGATTCTTCGACGAGTTTTCTGACGGCTACGAAGCGAAACGCCGTGTAGTACATGCCGGGGTCGCGTAGCGCACCGAAGTCGATGGCGTCTTCGTAGGTGTACGAGATGGGCATGCCCTGGAATTTCGCTCCCGCGGTCTCCACGTCGTGCAGGATCTCCGACGTCGGTTGGAACAGATGCACGTGGACGCTGCATTCGCACGCGTTTTCGTAGCAGGACGCTATGAGCGCCAAGCCGAAGCGTTTCATGAAGGTGGAGTCGCACGCGAAGAAGATCACGCCGTTGGAGTTGGCGGACGGCGATACACCTTTGATGCTTGCCAGGTGACGGGCGACGGCATCGCTGCTCTCCTGCGTATGCCGCAGCACGTCGAGAGAGTGCATGACGAGCAGCGAGAACCACTGCGCTCTTTCTAGGAACAGGGGAACTGGCATCTCTTGCCTCGCGCCTGCGTCGATCTCTACCGCACCGCCGGTTCAGCGCAAGGGCCCCCCTGGCGCGTGGCGAACCAAGTCATTGCCTCGCGCTTGCTGGCGGCAGCTCCTCCCTGCGGGCGCGCCGGAGAGTTTGAGGTGGCCCGCACCCCGTCTCAATGCCAGCCGAAGGCAGGTACCGGAAACGCACGAGCCCGGTCATTCACATCGTTGAGCTGACTCCATGCGGATGACCGTCGCGACAGATGCAGGGAAGCCGAGGAGCGCTGCACGAGCGGTACAAACGCCGCGCAGCACTGAGCCTGCCTCTTCGTAACGCTTGCGCGCTCAACGCAGCCCGAGCGCGGCGCGCAGATACTCACGCCGCAGCGCGGCGATGTTTTCGAGGCTGATCGCCTTGGGACACGCTGCTTCGCACTCGCCGTGATTCGAGCAGTTCCCGAAGCCCTCGCGATCCATCTGCTCGGTCATGGAGAGGATGCGACGCACGCGTTCGACGCGCCCCTGCGGCAGCAAGGTCATCTGCCGCACCTTGGCGCCGACGAACAGCGCGGCCGCCGCGTTGGGGCAGGCGGCGACACAGGCGCCGCAGCCGATGCAGGCAGCGGAGTCCATGGCCGCCTCGGCGACGTCCTTGCCGATCGGCATGAGGTTCGCCTCGGGTGCCGATCCGACGTTGACCGAGACGTACCCCCCGCGCTGAACGATCCGATCGAAAGCGCTGCGGTCGACGACGAGGTCCTTGACGATCGGGAAGGCATTGGCACGGAACGGTTCGACCGTGATGACCGCCCCGCTGGCGAACTCGCGCATGCGTAGCGTGCAGGTGGTGATGTGCGGCAAGGGGCCGTGCGGCCGGCCGTCGATGCAGACGCCGCAGGTGCCGCAGATCCCTTCGCGGCAGTCGCTGTCGAAGGCCACCGCATCCTCGCCCTTGCGCACGAGTTCCTCGTTGAGCTGGTCGAGCATCTCGAGGAACGACATGCCCGGGTCGATGGCCGAGACCTTGTAGTCGACGAAGCGCCCGGGTTTATCGGCGCCGGCTTGCCGCCAGAGCTTGAGGGTGTAGGAGCGCGTTGCGTTGGAGACGTTCATTTGTAGCTCCGCGTCGCCAGATGGACGGTCTCGAAGTGCAGCGGCTCCCGATGCAGGACCGGCTCGGCGTCGTCACCCATGTACTCCCAGGCACCGACGAAGGCGAAGTGCTCATCGTCGCGCCGCAACTCGCCTTCGGCTGTCCGATGCTCCTCGCGGAAGTGGCAACCGCACGACTCTTCCCGTTGCAGCGCGTCGCGGCACATCAGTTCGCCGAGCTCGAAGCAATCGGCAACGCGTCCCGCCATTTCGAGATTCTTGTTGAAGTCGTCGCCGCTGCCGGTGACGCAGACATTGTCCCAGAACTCCAGGCGCAGGGCGCGGATGGTGTCGATGGCGCCGCGCAGGCCGGCGGCGTGGCGCGACATGCCGACGCTGTCCCACAGGATGCGGCCCAGTTCCCAATGAAAATCGCGCACGGTCTTCTTGCCGCGGCCCGAGAGCAGACGCTTGAGACGCTGGCGGACCTGCGCCTCGGCCTCCCCGAACGCTGCGTGGTCGGTGCTGACCTTTGCGAGCGCGGTGCCGGCGAGGTAGTGGCCGAGCGTGTACGGGATGACGAAGTACCCATCGCAGAGCCCTTGCATGAGCGCGCTCGCGCCCAGGCGGTTGGCGCCGTGGTCGGAGAAGTTGGCTTCACCGAGGACGTGCAGGCCGGGGATGGTACTCATGAGATTGTAGTCGACCCACAGCCCGCCCATGGTGTAGTGCGGCGCCGGGAAGATGCGCATCGGCACCTGGTAGGGGTTCTCGCCCGTGATCTCCTCGTACATCTGGAAGAGGTTGCCGTAACGCTCGCGGATGACGTCGACACCGAGCCGCTTGAGGGCGTCGGCGAAGTCGAGGTAGACGGCGAGCTTCGTGGGGCCGACGCCGCGGCCTTCGTCGGTGACGCGCTTGGCGGCGCGCGAGGCGATGTCGCGCGGCACCAGGTTGCCGAACGCCGGATACATGCGTTCGAGGAAGTAGTCGCGTTCCACCTCAGGGGTCTGCTCGGGCGCCCGTGGGTCACCCGCCTTCTTCGGCACCCATACCCGGCCGTCGTTGCGCAAGCTCTCGCTCATCAGCGTGAGCTTGGACTGCTGCTCACCGACCAGCGGGATGCACGTCGGATGGATCTGCGTGAAGCAGGGATTGGCGAACAGCGCGCCGTGCTTGTAGCAGCGCCAGATCGCCGTCGCGTTGCAGTTCACCGCGTTGGTCGACAGGAAGTACACCGTCGAGTAGCCGCCGGTACACAGCAACACGGCGTCGGCGGCGTAGCGCTCGAGCTGACCGTTGATGAGATTGCGGCAGATGATGCCACGCGCTCGGCCGTCAACCAGCACCAGATCGAGCATCTCGCGGCGCGGCAACAGCTGCACGCGGCCGGCGTCGACCTGCCGCATCAAGGAGCCGTAGGCGCCCAGCAGCAGCTGCT
>Ga0335070_10011235_pt1 | contig 10457 bp, 14 predicted proteins | sample Lox_Sample_13_FD_206722 | JGI IMG/M metagenome (GOLD analysis project Ga0335070, IMG submission 206722) | Soil microbial communities from Loxahatchee National Wildlife Refuge, Florida, United States - Lox_Sample_1.3 | ecosystem: Environmental > Terrestrial > Soil > Wetlands | place: USA...
CGTCAATTCGTCGACACCTCCTTCTAGCTTGTTCATGTAAGTAATTGAATTCACACCATGAATTCGTCCAAGAGCAGCGGACTCATAAGCCGCGGGTCACCCGTTCGATCCGGGTCACCGCCACCAAACCAAGCTTGCTCGACCTAGAGTCCTCAATTTATTACCCGTAGCAACTGGATAAGTCCCCTCGGCGTTTCCTGAGTACCCCTCACTGTTTACTAAAGTGCCTGCGCTTCCTGGGCCGCCAAAAGAAAGTGTTCTATACAGTCCGTAATGCCTGCTTTGATCAGTATCGCGTCCTCTGCGAGCATATTGACCCCTCTCTTCAACGAAGAGCAACTCCAGGAGAATGCCTGGCGACCCTGCGATTGCACCTCATACGTCACCGCGAGTTCAAACGTTCTCTCCGTTTCTTTCGTCCAGTCCAGATAAAAGTGCGTGATCACACCGGAAATGGTGCGCGGACTTGATTTCTCAATCACATACCCGGATCGTGCAAGTTCTGATTGCAGTGCCTGAGAGAACACGGTTCCAATCGCCCCGGAAAGAAAGAGTTTGGCTTCAGATCTTGGTGGAGTTTCAACTTCATGCGGGCGGACACGTTGCTCGTCTGCCGCTTGGTACCGGAAGAGCATCACATGAACCGGGCCTTGTCCTTTTATGGAATTCGTCGCTTGATAATCAAGAGATAGGACACGCAGACAACCCGCCGTCGCAATCAGCGTAAGCCATAGACCGACAGCGAAGATCCAGCGTGAGCACATCAGCTTTATGAGCGGTGTGGGTTCATGGCATCAGAGGCGGGGCTACGATACCCGAATCGGTTCAAACCGCGCAACCTTGAACAGGCACCAAGCAGCTTGTCTTCTGCAACGCGCTACCCTACACTGGCATCCGTTTTTCGGCTGCGGAAGGATGCACCATGACAAAAAATCTGCCTGACTGCCCGTTAGAAAAACAATGGCTCCTGTACGTGGGACGCTCCGGTGCCTGGGCGCTCGTCATCGCGCTGGTCTGCGTCACAGTCGACTGTAGCTCGGTCCCTCGCGGCACCTCTGGCAAGCCGAGAAAGGGGTTACCCTGAGGGACCTTCAACGCACCCCAGAGCGCTACCAGGGCAAGACCGTCATTCTTGGAGGGGTTATCGTGCACGAGGAGACCAAAGACGGACGCCTCTGGCTCCGCATGAAGAATCGTCCTCTCGACGACAACCAGCGTCCCCACCTGGCGGACGATCCCGATAGTTCCGAAGCCGGCTATTACTGGGTGGCCGTGGATGCGGCGAAGATCCCGGATCATTACCATGAGTGGGCGCAGGTGACGGTTGTGGGTCAGGTGGTTCCCACAAAGCCCGGGATCACATCTGATCCGGTACTTGCAGCCGTGTATCTCCGAGGCTGGAGCAGGCTATCCAAGGAGCATAGTGTCTGGGAAATCGACGATCCGAACTATACCATGGATGCGCCGGCTGGGCTGCATGGTGAATAGTTGTTCACGCTTATTTACTCTCTCCTTTCCAACTCTTTAGCCATCACACCCAACGGAGCGAGCATCGCAAGGGCGGCTTTGTGGATGAGTTGGACGTAGGCTTCGGCATCATACGCGATTGTGCCGTCGCAACCGGCCACAGCTCGTACACGATCTTCGGGCAATGCCGCCTGACTATCGCAGATCACATAGTGAATCATTTCACCTGGCTGCAAGGACACCCCTCGACGCCGGAGTTCCTTTGCCGCGATACTGGTCCGTGTGGCATGGCGATACCGTTCAGGAGGTTGCGTCAACGTTTTTCCGATGGCTACTTCTTCGACAGACGCCCGCCCTTCACAAAGATAGCAGCAATACTCGTCGATGATCCCCAACATCTCCGGAATCATCGACTTCAACTCGGTAATCGTGCGCCCCTGGCTCAGCTTCTGTAAGATCTCGGCCTGCGCGCGTTTGACGATAAGCGGCGCATCCGACCGCCGGACTTCGAGCCCTCGCACCTTCATCCGACCGTCATCGAACAACCCGACGAATTGATTGTGTACCGGCATATGCTGGTTCACCCGTGACGGTAAAAACCCGATCCACCGGTAGAGCCCTTCCACAGCAATCGGCAGCTCCGTCTGTGCGCTGATCGCCGCCGCCAGTGCTTCATAGTCGTCACGATCCGCATCGGGTTTCTGCAACCAGAGTGAATCGACAATCGCATGCAGCAAGCGAAACCCCCGAGATTCCGCAATCTCTTTGGCTCGTAACAGCACCTCGCGGCTATAGGCGGTCACCGATTCGTGCGCTTCGATTCTGCCGAAGCGGGCATTTTTGTATCCGAGATAGCCAAACGACACAACAAGCAACCACTTCAGCGCCGTCTGACGCTGATCGATGATGCGCCGCATCGTCTCATTCGTGGCGTTCGTGAGCTGATGCTTGTACTGCGCCCGTTTCGCGAGCAATGGCGCGAGCGTCTGCGGCACCAAGCCTCGCGACTTTCGACACGTATGATGATAAATCTCCGGTACCTGAGCGGCGGGATCATGCTCGCAGCAGGCACAGTTCACCGTCTCCGGGGAGACATTAAACTTAACCATGATGGCGGCATACATCGAGGCAAAGTCGAGTTCTCCCACATACTCGTGATAGCCGGAGAGCGGCGCATACGTAAACCCGCCCTGATCCGTTTCTAAGAGCTCACCTGCCGTCTTGAAGGCTTCCGCTTGTTGTTTACGGTAGGGAATGAGAATCCCGGAACGGTGGGCCTGCTCCAACTGCATTGAGGTAATACCGGTGCCGGTTGTCGTACGGGCCATCTGCTGGATCGGTACTTTCGCGACACGTGCCTGTTCAAAGAGTCCAGCCACTCCGGTTTCTGCCAACGCGAAGGAATTGTGGCGATCGAGATGCAGCCGTCCGTACAGCGTTTGCGATCCGGCCTGCGCAACCACATGGCCGTAGGAGAAATAGGATCGAGGGGCACGCACGGCAATCGACTGCCTGGTGTCTCGGTTGAGCGCCAAGGGCATGTGCGCGAGCTGCGTGAGATGCATCAGCCGAGGCAGGATATATGAATCTCCCCAATCCGTGAGCAACACGTCCGGATCATAGCGGTGGAGGAGTCCATTGACCGTTTGGATAAATTCGGCGGCATCCTCTTCTTCTACCCGCCACTCCGTATCCTCGATTCGAACAAGCAAGTTGAATACTCCGCCATGGTTTGGATTGGGTGAAGCGCCTTCCAACATCAACTCTATGATCGACAAGGGCGGCGTCCGATAGTTCGTGTCCCACGGGGAATCGCTGGCTTGGATAGCCTGAATGATTGCGTCACTGGTAACGTCAGCGTCACAGCGACAAAGAGGGAAGAGATCGCGGTCGTAGAAATACAGTTGCGGCAGCGCCACATCGGCTTGATAGAACCGGAGGTGTGGTGCAGACCCCATCACCAACCTCACAGCTTCTTGAAGCCGCGTCGGCTGGACGATCGTTATTTCACAGACAGGAATTGTGTCGGCATTCCCCAATTCCCGACGTTCGACAGCGCGGCAACGGTGGGCGATGTGGCGTTCCGTGAGGAGGCGGGCCGCTAGCGCGATATCGGCATGACGACCGGCGAGATAGAAAGCTGGCTCATAAGGATCGACAAGGCGACGCCGGCTCCCCTCATCGTCGAACAGCCATACCGCCATGCCGTCATGAACGGGATAGACATCAAGGAGCCACCCCGTGAGATGGTGGAGAGGAAGACTGGACATTGTGGTTGATCACGGCACGAGACACACGTTCAAGATGTTTCTGGTGTTCCAACAGCATGGAGAGCAGCATCACCTCGAACGGCGTGTCGCGCGCCAGATATGCACCAGCCGCCGAATGTTGCCGAGCGGCAGCGAACAATGCGTCCAACGCTTGTTGATCCTCTGCGCGCAGGGCACGTCGATAGCGTCGCCAGCGTGCGATTTCCTGATGCACCAATTGCGTAAACGTGACGAGCGTCCGCCCCATCGCTATTGCGACTCCAAAGCGGTGCGAGCGACTTCCCACGATCGGCCCAATTCGCTGCCCTCTTCTTCAAGCCGCACCAGGCCCTGCTCTTCCTGCACACGAATGACACGATCGGCCTGAACGCGTAACTGGTCGAGGCACCGCCGGCTGGTACGCGTCAGGATCGGAGCCGGCGGGCACAAACACAGCAATATATAGCCCTGCTGCGTCAACCGTTTGGTCGCCTCCATCATACGACCAAAAAGCCGTGAGGCCTCCTGCTCAGGAATTGCCTGGTCATAAAAGGTGTCGAACAGACCGGACAAGATTGCAAGGCGCGACTGATACCGGTCGAGCGCCGATGCCAAACAGTCGGACACCAATCGTTCCATTTGATGACAGGTAAAGGCGCGGGCAATATGGATCATCGACAGCACCTTGCGAGGTTGCTGACGATGGGCACGGGCTAAGCGCCCGATTACGAAGGGATCGAAGGTATTAGCGCCGTCGAGATAGAGCACCGGCTCTCCTGCTAACACTCGCTCCGTGGCTGCATAGAGCCCCAATCGAAATACGAGCGGATGCCCATAGAGCAGGAGCAGACGGTCGTTCGGATGAAAAGGCACCTGCGCATGGCGAAGCGCCAGAAACCAATCCTGCATGGCATCGCACCCCGTTCGTCGCATGTTGCTTTCGCTTCGACGATCAGAAAATGGAAGCCTTGCTGTCTCCGAGACTGTTCGCATCGTTCCTCTCTCTTATCCGCAACATCCAGCGGCAAATGCTCGTCGTTGCTGGTAGGCATTCCAGCAAAATGCACACAACTCCACGGTCGAATGAGTGAAATTGTCGACACACTCCGTGCGTCGATTGACATATGCACCGCAATCGGAACAAGGACCACTCACGGCAACGTGAGAGCTATCTTCTTGAACCAACATGGGACACCACCTTCGTGTTTGGACGGACTCGTCGATTGCAGACTGTGGACATAAAGACTCCCCCCTTCTGAGGCACAAGAGACCGCCATAAACGGACGGGCAGCGGTTCGGTTTTTGTTGCCCGGTCCAACTCCCATTGCATCTCACGCAGTTGTCCATTCAGGGACTCCACCGTCCGTTCCAAATCCACAAGTCGATCTGTCATCACTGGTCGTCCTGTCGCATGCATGATCGTTCCCCTCCTTGTCTTAGGCCGTACAATGTCGAATCACCCCGATGAGAATACCCTCGATACGAAAGTCATCCGACGGCTCGACCATGATCGGCTTCATGGCTGCATTGGCCGGATGCAATTCAATGCGCGAGTCTTTTTTGAAATAGGTCTTGATCGTAGCCTCCTGATTCACCAGCGCCACCACCGTCTGCCCGTTTTTTGCCGTCTCTTGTTTCCGAACAACGACGAGATCGCCGGGAAGAATCCCGTCCTCCTTCATCGACTCCCCTTTCACACGGAGCGCAAACGTCTTGCCGCCTCGCAACATGCTCGGCGGCACATCGATGAGTTCGGACTGCTGCACCGGTTCAATCGGTGAACCAGCCGCCACCATTCCTGACATAGGAATTTCCGCCGGTCGGTCAAGCTGCTCCAGCGCAACCTTCACCATACCGGGGATGCGACGCATCCCCGCTTCATAGCGCGCCACCGACACACGTGTCGTGTGTAACGCATCAGCCAATTGCTGCTGCGTTAATCCTCGTTGCTCACGAATTCGTCTGAGATCCGTCGGCTTCATGATGTAACCAATGGTTACACACAGAACGACCGCTGTCAAGCCCCTTGTTTTGGGCTTCTTATAAAGGTGATGAAAACCCTGTGGCGATGCGGTCTCTGTGTATAACTTCCGCTCAAACTCCGCATCCTGCGAGGCAATGCGCGCGTGCGGTGGCTAAACACCGCTCCTAATCTGCAATTAACAATTTGTCCGCTTCCGGCAGGAAAAACCACAAGATATGGGGGTCAGATGACTCAGTTAACCAATGCTTAAAAAATAGGCAATCAGGTCACCCGAGGGTGAAATGCCTCACTTTCTTGATCGAAGGGCTCCGTATACACAGGGTTATCCACAAAAGCTGGGGAGAGTGCTGTGAGGACAAATTTTGACAGTGTAATCGCAACAAAATCCTCTAAAACTCATGCTACCTCGCCTAGCTGCCTCTGGTTCGGCCAGATCGGCTACACCCGTTGCGGCATCCAGCAGCCAACCGCCGGTCTATACCATGCGATCCGTGGCGCATGTACTTCAGAAAGAACTGAACATCGAAGAAGCGACGCCCATCATTCAAGAAAAGCTGAACATCGGCATTGCAGGTCTGTTCTAGCTTCTGGGCACGAGGTGCACCGCACCAGCTTTCATCGCGGCGATCACCGGACTCCCCACATCAAGCGAAAGATCCTCCAACGCTCCCCGTGTGACCATTGCCACGAGCGGAAAACCGCATTCAATCTTCACATGGACAATCACCCCGTGCGGGACGATCTCACTCACCTTCCCGACAAGATGATTGCGTGCGCTCGTCATCCCACTCCCCGTCTGCTCCAAGACCACGTCCTCGGCACGGATACAGACGAAGACTGGTGAACCAATTGCATCAGAGCCTAACCCTTTCAGGGTCGTCCCATTGACGCTGACAGTGGCGAGCCCGTCTGCTTGCGCAATCACATGACCCTGCACAACAGTCTCCACTCCCACGATTTGCGCGACATCGGCATTCTTCGGACGGGAGAATACTTCTTGTGGCGGACCAACCTGCAACACCCGCCCATCCCCCATTACCGCAATCACGTCGCCAATCGTCAACGCTTCTGCCCAATCGTGCGTCACGATCATGGAGGGCAGCGCCAGTTGTTTGAGCAACCCTCGGAGCTCCCCACGGAGCTGCAGCCGAGTGGGCGCATCGAGCGCCGACAGGGGTTCATCCAGCAATAATAACTGCGGCCGTGGCGCAACCGCTCTCGCGAGCGCGACGCGCTGCTGTTGTCCACCGGACAACTCTGCTGGCTTTGCGGCTTCGAGCCCGCGCAACTGGAAGAGGTCTACCATCTCATCGACCCGTTTTGTCCGGTCCACGGAAGATAGATCTCCCAAACCGTATCCGATGTTTCCCGCGACAGAGTGAGTAGGAAACAGGGCGTAATCTTGAGGCATGTACCCGATCCGCCGCTGTTGCGGCGACACGCGAATTCGTGAACCGATGTCGAGCCAGGTTCGCGACATGAAGCGGATGGTTCCCCGCTCCGGCCATTCCAACCCTGCTATGGATCGGAGGATCGTTGTCTTGCCGGAACCGGACGGGCCGAAGAGGACAAGCGAGGTCGCCTGTTCGATCCGGCAGGTCAGCGCCGCACTGATTGGCGCACGACCGGGAAACGTCTTGGTAATATCGATCGCTACTTCGGCGGCCATATGCTCCACACCTTCCGATTCAAGGCATAGACCACCAGAAGGACGACATACGATATCGCCAGGAGAAACAGCGCCGTTTTCGCAGCGCCAGCATAGTTGAGCGCCTGCACTTCGTCATAAATGTCGATCGATACGGTGCGCGTTTCTCCTTCGATGTTGCCTCCCACCATCAGTACCACGCCGAACTCACCTAGTGTGTGGGCAAAACTCAGCACAACACCCGTCACGAGTCCGGCGGTCGAGAGGGGAGCAATCAGCCGAAAAAATGTCTTGAGTTTAGATACACCCAACGTCCATGAGGCTTCGATGAGTTTTCGATCAACCTGGTCAAACGATGTGGCGAAGGGTTGCACAGCGAAGGGCAGGCTATAGAGGATCGACGCAAACAATAAACCCTGAAAGGTGAAGGGCAAAGGAGATCCGACGAGATCTGCGTACAATTGCCCCAGCGGACTATGCGGTCCGATGGCTACCAGAATGTAGAAACCAAGCACCGTCGGTGGCAGCACAAGCGGAAGTGCCACCACCGATTCGATTAAAAATTTCCACCGCCAGCGGGAGAAGCTGACCCAATATGCGATCGGCACCCCAATAACCAGCAGGATCACGGCCGTTAGTATGGCCAGCTTGAGCGTGACGCCGATCGCGATCCAATTCACAAAGGCCCGCCCCTCCCTACGACCTCACCGCTGCAACCGGCGGCATGGTAGGGAGACCGTCCCAGGAAAGTCAACGAGGCGCCTACTTACCGACCATGACGTCCGTCGCCTTAACTGCAACGGTGACGGAGTCATTGACCTTGAGCCCCATGCTCTTGACGGAGCCTTCTGTAATCGCGGCCACTACCTCGAGATTGCCGACCTTCACCGTGACTTCAGCCATCGCTTGGCCCTGCGTGATATGAGTGACAGTTCCGCTAAATTGATTCCTGGCGCTCAATTTCATGGAAAACCCTCCTGGTCAAAATGGTTAAATGTCTCGGACCTTAGAAGACGATCACTTCTGCTGCATGACAACCCGGATCGGGAAACGTCCTGACTACTTGTACTGATCAAACCCGATCATGAACCCTTCTGGACCGAACACCTCCAGACGAAGAGCCTTTCGATTGCCCCGCATGACATCCGGTTTGATGCGAAATCGAACGACCTTGGCACGTTCGTCCTCGCTCAGCTCATACAATGAAGATGTGCGGACCGAGCGTTCCAGTTCTTCCTGGACCGCCGTAACATCAGGCACCGTGAAATTGATTTGTACCCAGCCGGTCGGACGCGGTGTGCGCAAATCCTGGCGCACGACGATAAGCACTCCACGATAACAATAGCCCCGCAGACTGTCGACCTGCGGATGATCCATGCGCTGGACAATCCGCGCGTGCAGTACCGATTCGAAGAACCGTTCGTGCCGCACGAGATCGGACGTTTCGATCTGCATGTTTTCAAATGAACCGGGTTCATCAGCAGACTGGGTTGAACCAGCTGATCCAGCCTGATTGTAATCACTGGATGAACACGAACTCGCTGCGGCATGTGATGACTGGTGAGGCGTGGGTCCGTCAGCTGCTGATGCTACCACTGTCATACTCAGGGACGCGCTGAGCCCTAAGAGTAGATAGAATCCAATCACGTCGTTATACTCCCTTGCACCGAAACTGCATCCCCCAGCGACGTCCGATGGTTTCACCCTCTGAACCCTCCACACTCGACATGGTGCTATAACCTTGCACTTCCCCGTCTTTCAGAATGGTGTAACCAGACGGACACTTTCTCTCCATGACCTGTATGGCCTCTCTCCGGTGAGGTGACCCCATTGGGCCACCTCGGTCGTCCTTGAACAAATAGGTCACGATTCCTCCGTTCTCCGTTTCATGAGTCAGCATGACCGCCTGGGAGCAACCAGCACAGACAAGCCAGAGCGCCAGCCATACGGTACGCGGTGTTTGTTTAGTTCGGCAAGGTAAAGCCATACCGCTTCATGATCTCCTGTCCCTGTGAGCCTTTCATAAATTCCAGGAACTGTTTCGCAGATTCGTGATGCATTGACGACTTCAGAATCACCGCCCCCTGCTCGAGCGGCGGATGTGCTTCTGCCGGAACCTCCCAATATGTCCCTCGGGCCTTCATCGTCGGGGCAAGTGCCAAGGACAGCGCGATGATCCCGATGTCGCAGGCGCCGGATTCGATGAACTGGGCTGCTTGCGAGATATTTTCTCCGAGGACAAGCCTGTCTTTGACTTGCTCATAGACCTTGAAATGCTCCATCGCGGCGACAGCAGCACGTCCATAGGGAGCATGCTTGGGATTCGCAATGGCGATCTTCTTGATCGTCGTCTCGCGTAACACGTCGAACCCTTTGGCCACGTCAATGCCTGTCCCGTTCCCCGTCCACATGACAATTCGCCCAACGGCATATCGATAGAGCGATCCTGGAACCGTCAACCCAGCCTCTTCCAATTTCCTAGGGTAGCCGATGTCGGCGGCAAAATAGAGATCGAACGGCGCGCCGTTCTGAATTTGCGAGAAGAAATTCCCGGATGAGCCAAGCGAGAGCTTCACGTGATTTCCCGTTGTCTTTTCATATTCAGCGACGAGTTCTTTGAAGGCAAAATTTAAATCCGAAGCGGCAGCAATCGCGATGTCTTTACCGAACGCATCACCTGCCCCGCTCCCATCAAATAAAAAGAATACAATCAGTACCACCCAGCCTGTGTAATAGAACCCCTGCATACCATGCTTCAGCCTGGTCATGTTCTCATCCTTCCTTTTTCTTCATGGACCCAACCTGAGATCTGATTCGCGGCGCCAGAATTTCAGTCCACGGTCGCAAGCGCGATTCTTTGTGGATCCACGACGACATTGACGATATCCCAGGGTTTGCTCAGCTGCCGTGCACCCAGAACAGGACCATAACCCATGAGTGTCCAATCTTCGCCATGGATCTTTACTGTATACACAATCCCGGAGTCGGTGGACTCTACTAAGACTATGCGTCCGATCCAGCGATTCCACCGTTGCGTGCTCCGACGAAACATCCCAGCTTCGAACCGTACTGCCTCGGCCGGAATCATGGCACGCACGTGCTGCCCAGC
>Ga0335070_10011236_pt1 | contig 10457 bp, 8 predicted proteins | sample Lox_Sample_13_FD_206722 | JGI IMG/M metagenome (GOLD analysis project Ga0335070, IMG submission 206722) | Soil microbial communities from Loxahatchee National Wildlife Refuge, Florida, United States - Lox_Sample_1.3 | ecosystem: Environmental > Terrestrial > Soil > Wetlands | place: USA: Florida...
CGTGAGGGAGGTCGTGAAGTATTGTCCGGACTGCAAACTCATGATGGTGACCAATCCGGTTGATGTCATGACGTACGTCGCCTACAAGGAGAGCGGGTTTGAGAGAAACAGGGTCTTTGGGATGGGCAACATCTTGGACACTCTCCGTTTTAGGTCGTACATCGCACAAGAACTGGGGGTTTCAAGAGAGGACATTCGCGGCTTGGTCATCGGAGAGCACGGAGATTCTATGGTGCCTCTTGTGGGACACGCTTCCGTTTCAGGCATACCCATAAAAGAGCTACTGAACAGCCAGCAGATCGGAAAAATAGTGAGATTGACGAGAAGTTCAGGATCAGACGTGATACAACTCAAAGGAGCTACAACTTACGCTCCGAGCGCCGTCATCGCCATAATGGCCGATGCTGTCCTGAAGGGCAGGAACAGGGTCATGGGCGTCTCCACCTACTTGAAGGGCGAGTACGGTTTCTCCGACGTTTCAATCGGCGTGCCATGTGTTCTTGGAAAAAACGGTATTGAAAGGATTCTGGAACTCAAACTCGATTCCAAAACGAAGGCGGAATTTGAAGCATCGGTCGCCTCAGTAACTGGTTTAATAAGGAAAACGAACGAAATAGCATAGACAGAACCTACATCTGAAGCATAAAGAAAAGTGACGCCAAGCCTAGTTCTCTTGTTCTTTTTCGTTTTTCCTGAGGAACTCTTGTGCCTTTGCCAGTACTTTCTTCGCGTTTGGGAATGTGAGTTTTGCCATTGCTTTGTCGTAGTTGAGCCATTCATATCCCACGTGTTCGTAGGACAATCTCACGGTGCTTTCTTTGCTTTCGATCAGAAAAAAGATGACTTCCTTGTACACTGTTCTAGCTTCCCGTCTGTAGAAATAGCTTATTTCTTCTCTGAAACCTTCGATGAAACGTGCGTTGCTGATGCCTGTCTCTTCATGTAGCTCGCGAAGTACCGTTTCCTTTTCAGTTTCATGCGGTTCAACCTGGCCTTTTACGTAGTCCCAGTGGCCTGCCTCGTAGTGCAGGAGAAGGTATTGGACTTCTCCGTTGCGTTTGAACACGACTGCTCCACAGGATTTTTCACGTAAAGACATTGGTCTGCCCCGATTTGCGTTTGCTGAGTGCGATGGCGCCAGGGGTGGGATTTGAACCCACGCGGCCCCGAGAGGCCACAAGCTCTTAGGCGTTTCATGTGGAAACGTCTCCAGGCTTGCTCCCTACCTGGCTAGGATACCCCGGCGCAAATGCAACAACTCATATTCAAGCAGAGTAGTTTATTATAGGTTTTCCAGCACTGGCTTGCACGCAAAGAGAGTGTGTCCGGCCTTATTGTTTTCTTGAAAATAGTACGCGGTAGCCGCTTTCCCTTGCCAGTACCTCAACACTTCCGAAAGCTTCCTCAAAAATCGTGCGCAACCTTTTGCCTCCAATCTTGGATTTTACTACCATCTGGAAAACCCCTCCGCGTGCCATGTGCCTGGGGGCTTCGGCTATCATCGCTTTGACGGTCTCCATGCCCGCACTAACAGGGGGGTTTGAGAGTATACAGTCGAAAATCAGGTCTTCCACAGGCTCGTAAAGATAACCGCGCCTGACCTCAGCGTTGCTGACGAGGTTCTTCTCAACGTTCTGTCTAGCAAGCCAAACAGCACGCGCGTTCAAGTCGACCAAAATCACGTACAAGTGTGGGTTGAAAGCTGCTGCTCCAATCCCGACAGCTCCGTAGCCGCAGCCGATATCCAACGCGCAGCCTTTTTTGGGCAACAGCATGGATTCTATCAGGAGCCGAGTGCCCAAGTCAACCCGCTGTTTTGAGAACACGCCCGAGGCTGTTAGAAACTCGAAAGGTTTTCTGCGGAGGTAAGTGCGTATGAGGCCGTATCTTGGTTTCGATCTCGGATTCGCGACAAAGTAGTGCTCAATGTTTTTGGTGACTTTAGCCATTTTTTTCTCCGCCGCTCTTCCAGCACTTTGGGTAAGTGCCTCTGGGCATGAGCACTCGCATCGTCTTGGCGACCAACCCGTGTTCCATGTTTAGAGCTTTCTCTGAGTTGGCTACGGCCTTCGCCAACGCGACAGCCTCGCCTTTTAAAGACAAAACGGCAACCATCGAGTCTTCCTGTATTCCCGTTTCAAGCGACAAAATGCCTGGCGCCGTTAGGCTTGCGCCGTGGCAAACGGCGTCAACGGCGGAATCTCTAATGTAGATTTTCGGGACCAAGCCGAGAGCGTGTTCCATCGGTTGAATGAAGTGCTTCAAGAGTTTTTCATCCTTCTTCTCTTGCCACTCCATAAACCAGTAGGCCACATCGTGCAGGATTACGCTGTTGTCTTCAACGAAAGGTCCGGCTCTCGTTCTGCGCAGTTCTTGCATGTGTGCCCCGCATCCCAAAACTTCTCCCACGTCGAAACACAGTTTCCGAATGTACGTTCCTCCTTCGCATGCCACCTTGAAAAGGACGTTGCGACCTTCTAGTTCAAGAAAATCCAAATAGTAAACTCGTCTCGTCCGCAGTTGTCGTTTGACCGACGCTCGCAGAGGCGGACGCTGATAAATCAGGTCTTCAAATTCGCCCAGAACCTTCTTAGCCTGTTCTATCCCGACATCTGCGTGGAGTTTCATAACGCACACGTATTCTTTCCCGCTGTGAAGAACTGCCTGAACGACTCTCGTACCCTGTTCTAGCGTGATTGGCAGAACGCCTGTCACTTTGGGATTTCTCTGGCCTTCTCTTAAGCCTCTAGAGTCCCGCCGTGACCAACATGCTGAAGCTTAAGAATCCGTTTGACCCAAGCGGCCACCTCATGACTCGTCGGACCAGCCGTCTTGTCCAAGTTGATTACTCCGTATTTCAAGTAATCGTCCGCCGGCCTATCCTCAGGTTTGCAACCGAAGCTCGGGTCTGTCTTGTCCTCAGCCTTTACCAACAACTTGCGTTCAGTTTGCCACGGAGCAGCAGTTCTAGGCATGACAACACATCACTTCCCTAGAATAGACCGATTCAAGTATAAGAGTTTAGACATCCATTTTTGCGTTTATACCACAGAACCTTTTGGGTCTTCTGAACAGCATTATGCCGTCCTTCGCAGTTATGCAGTTGAACCCGACAGATAGTGCCTGTTTTGCTTCCTCAACCGTGGTTGCTGTTGTCACTTAGCGCGGGCAGAAAAACAGCAGTTTTGCCAACGTATTCACTAACTTTCTAACAATTCATGATACACACGAATCTGATTGTTCTCGTTATGAACAATATGGATTGCAGTTTCATACAGATTAAATACCATAACTGGGAAGCTTCATTTGCAAGGTCATATTGCGGATACCAGTCATTGGGGTGACTAGAGATTTCAAATCGTGACAAGCTGGAAAAGCAGAGAGCAGAAGGACGGAGGACTCACCGGCTTGCAGTCGAGGGAGCAATTGAAGACCTCCCCATTGCAGTATTCACTTGTGACCTCAAAGGAAACGTTACGTCTGTAAAAGATGTCGTTTCGAGCTACGGGTATAAGAAAGAGGACATCATTGGGAATAGCATACTGAAGTTTATTACAAAAAAATACTGGCCGATGATAAGTCAACATCTGAAGGATCTCGCAGAGGGAAAATCTACACGTGGAGAGGTTGAACTCATTACCATAAAGAGTTCGAGGATTGCGGAATTAGGTAGCAGTCCCATAAAAACGAAGGGAAGGGTTGTCGGTTTCCAGAGTATTCTGAGAGAGGCGACCCCGCAGAAGCAAAAGAGGCAAAAACTCGAAGAATCGGAGGGGAAGGCGAAGCATAGTCTCGTATTCCAAAACTCTCCTGACGGCATAATTACATTGGACACTATGGGAAACGTCACGTTCGTAAACGATGTCATTTTGCGTTACGGGTACAAAAGAGAGGAGCTTGTTGGAAAGAATATTCTAGAACTTACTCAGTTTGTTCCCAAAAAAAGCAGAGAATTAGTAACCAAGCATTTTGGGGATTTAAAGAGTGGAAAATTGGCACACGGAGAAATCGAATTTGGCACGCCAAAAGGCAGACTGACTATCTGGTTCAGTGCTGCTCCCATGAAAGAAGGCAAAGAAATCGTTGGTTTCGTGATCTTTGTCTTGGACATCACTGATAGTAAGAACATGGAGATACGACTCTGTGAGTCTGAAGAAAGGCTCAGGCAATTGATCGAATATGCCCCCGATGCCATCTACGTGAGTGATCTCGAGGGCAATTTCATAGATGAAAATAGAGAAGCCGAAAAAGTGACTGGTTACAAAAAAGAGGAACTAATCGGAAAGAATATGTTTGAGCTCAGGCTTTTTTCAGAGAAATACCTGCCCAAGGCCAAGGAAGCTCTTGAGAAGAATGCGAGTGGACAGAAAACCGGGCCGGACGAATTTGAGTTCGTGAGAAAAGACGGAAGCACAATTACTCTTGAAATATCAAGTTATCCTGTGAAAAGCCAAGGGAAGATTGAGATAGTAGCCATTGCAAGAGATATCGCAGAAAGGAAGGCGATGAAAGAGGAGCTCAGGGAATCCGAGGAAAGGTTCAGGGACCTGTACGAAGGCATACGGGATCCCATAAGCATCTTCGTCGGAAGAGAAGGCCGCCTAATAGACTACAACAAGGCATTCAAGAGATTACTCGGATACACGGATGAAGAACTGAAAGAAAAAGGTTTTCTGGATTTTGTCCACCCTGACGATCGCGCCCTAGTCCTAGAAAAATACCGAACGACACACTCAGAAGAGGAACTTCCACTCATATACGAAGTAAGAGGATTGAACAAAAAAGGAGAAGCTATTCCACTTGAGATCACGGTGAGCACGTATAAGAAGAAAGGCAGGGTCAAGGGCATAGAAGTCGTACTGAGAGACATCACACAAAGGAAGAGAATGGAGGAGGAGCTCAGGGAATCCGAGGAAAGGTTCAGGGACTTGTATGAAGGTATACATGACCCCGTAGCCATCTACGTCGGAAAAGAGGGGCATCTTATCGACTACAACTCAGCCTACAAGAAATTGTCTGGATTCACCGACGAAGAACTCAAAGACAAAACGTTCCTGGATTTGACTCACCCTGATGATCGAGCCAAGGTACCAGAAAAGTACAGAACAGACTATCCGGAAGACAAGTTTCCCATCATATTCGAAGTGAGAGGAATTAACAAAAACGGAGGAACTGACTACCTCGAAGCTAGCGTGAGCCCGTACAAAAGAAAAGGCAAAGTCATCGGAATAGAAGTGATAAACAGAGATATCACAGAAAGGAAGAGGATGGAAGAGGAGCTCAGGGAATCTGAACAAAGGCTCAGGGACTTGTATGAAAGCATACCAGATTGCGTGGCAATTTATGTTGGGAGAGAGGGGCGTCTCTTAGAATGCAACAAAGCGTTCAAGAAACATTATGGATACACGGATGAAGAACTGAAGGACAAAAGTTTTCTGGATTTTATCGCCCCTGAAGATCAAGCCGTGCTTCTAAGAGAATATAGAACGGACTATCCGGAAGAGAAACTTCCCCTCAAGTCTGAAGCAAAAGCAATTAACAAAAAAGGAGAAATCTTCCCAATCGAAATCAGTGTGGGTCCGTATAAGAAGAAAGGCAGGATCATCGGTATTAATGTGGTGCACAGAGATATCACAGAAAGGAAGGCTATGGAAAGCAAACTGCAGGAATACGCAGAACACCTGGAGGAGATGGTGGAAGAAAGGACCAAGGAGTTGAAGGAGTCACAAGAAAGGCTTGTCAAGTCCGAGAGGCTGGCTGCCATTGGACATTTGGCCGCTATGGTGGGCCATGACTTGCGCAACCCATTAACAGGCATCAAGGGCGCTGCGTATTACTTGAAAACGAAGCTAGGCTCAAAAATGGACGGCGCTGCAAGAGAAATGTTGGAAGTTATCGAGAAGGACGTAGAATACTCGGACAAAATCATAGGCGACCTCCTAGAATACTCAAGAGAGATAAAGTTAGAATTGACAGAAACCACCCCGAAATCAATATTACAGGACACATTAGGTTTAATCAAGGTGCCAGAAAGTGTACAGATTTTTGAGCTAACCGAGAACGAGCCCCAAATAAAGATTGATAATAACAAAATGACAAGAGTTTTCATCAACATCATAAAGAACGCGATTGATGCCATGCCCGAAGGCGGTAGACTTGCAATAAAAAGCAGGGAATCAAACGGCAACTTGGAAATTTCCTTCGCCGACTCTGGAGCAGGCATGTCAAAGGAAACCATGGAAAAACTCTGGACACCACTCTTTACAACGAAAGCCAAAGGAATGGGATTAGGTCTACCCATCTGCAAACGCATCGTAGAAGCGCATGGCGGAAAAATATCGGTGGAAAGCGCAATTGGAAAAGGAACCACGTTCACGATAGCCATTCCTGTTAAACCCAAAACAGAAAGTAGTGAAAAATTGTGGGTGGATACGCCAAAACCCTTGTGGTCGCCCACGACGAAAACACAATGAGCGTTATAAGAACAACGTTGGATTCATGGACTGTTTCTGCTGAAAACTCATATCGTCCTGATCAGTATCGAATTCGACGTGGTTACTATTGATAAACAAAAAAATCGGACGTGGCAAGCCCAGGAATTGACAGCCAAGACGAGCTTGAGAGAATCTTGCCAAACGACTATTACTCTATCTTGAGTGCACGCGTTCAAAGTGACATGGGCTTGAAGCCGAAGGGGGTCAAAATCGGGCAGATCCTTAAACTTCTAGCTATAGACTTGATTTGACTGCGCATTTCAAGGTGTTAGTTTGATTTGTCGTTGTCCTCTGACCTCGTCATAAATGGTTCTGATAGAATAGCCGAATGGGCTGAACATGTTAGCGGCTGACGCGTAAAGAAGAAGCAGGTACTTCTTGATGTCCGATTCGGTATTCTTCTCTAGCAACTCCTCTGCGATAACTCTTCTCTCGTACCGCTTGTTTTCGGCGCTGGTGAAAAGGAACCTTACGTTCTTTCCGCCCGCGACGTCAGCCCCTTCTTTCATCAGTTGTTTGGCGGCGATGACTTGGCTGACCATCTGCTTGTACCTGTCGGGATTCTTTGACAAGTGTTTCGTGATTATCATATCCCAGATAGGAATCTCTCTGGCAAGGAGCTTCTTCCTGTAATCTCTCAGAATCTTCAAGGCGTCAGGAATCTTTTCGAGGAATTGCCGTGAGTTTCTGGCCTCCGCTAGCACTTCCAGCATTCTTGTCTGAGCACTTTTCACGAATGGAGGCGTGTCTCTCCTCCTCACTTCTAAGCCTCTAGCCTTGATTTTGCCTGTCTCCATGGTCCCATAGTAACGGTTCAACACTCCCACGTTTGGATGCATTCTGGAAGGAAGAAAAACAATCCACCTGTATCGACCCTCGAAGTTGAGCGGGACCTTCGTCTCTTCGCTTATCTTTCTGCACAGCTCTTGATACTCCTCGTTTGTGGCGTCTTTTTTCTTGAGCCAAAGAGAATCAACTATACCATGAATGATCCTGAACCCTTTCTCTTCGGCAATCCTGGAAGCTTTCAGGAAGGCCTCTCTTCCGAAAGCGCAAACGCCTATGTGACCGTCAACAGTGCCAAACCTTGCATTTCTATAACCTAGGTAGCCAAAACACGTCACGAGAATCCATTTCAAAGCTGTCTGACGATTGTCATAGACCTCTCTTAGTCTCTCGTCCTCCGTCTCCAACTTCAACTCTTTGTAGCGGAGTCTTTTCTTGATAACGGGCTTCAAAGCCTTAGGAACAATGCCGATCTTTTTCTCGCAGATGTTGTAGCCGAGCTCGGGGATGCGAAGCTTCGAGTTGGGACAGCACTTGCACAGGATGGTTTCGGCGGAAATGTTGTTGTTAACCATCACCGTCGGATACATAGAGGCAAAGTCGACTTCGCCAACGTCATCGTGAACGCCCACTTCCGGCTCATACACAAAACCTCCTCGATCTCCGACAAGCAGCTCAAGAGCTGACTTGAAGACTTCAGGGATGCTCTTGTTCCTAGGAATAAGAACATCGTTCTTCATGGCTTGGTAGAATTGAATGGACGACATGCTTGAGCCGATTGATGAACGCGCTGCCGTGTGCAGTGAAACCCTGCATGTCCTCGCAATTTCAAACAGTCCGTCCAGCCCGCACTCGGCCAGGATGAACGTGTTCCTTTCGTCGACGTGAACCCTTCCGTACAACCGTCTCATGGGAGCCCTGTAAAAAGTGCGGCCGTAAGAAAAGAGGGTTCTTCCGCGAACGTTCTTAGCAACAAGAGGCACATCATCTCTGCCCAAAACAAGCATGTCCAGAACACCGCTGATCACTGCCCTGCGAACAAGATAGACGAAGAGATACGAATCGCCACCCTTAGTGACAAGAATGTCGGGATCAAGCTCCTTAACCGCCTGCACGAGTTGAAGCAATTTGTCTTTCTCATCGCCTGAATCAATGGTCTCTTCCTCGCCGTTCTGGGTAACCGTGATTTTTCCTATGGGATCGCTCATCTTGGCAATCTTGCCCTGTTTGGCGATTCCCACGCCGATCTTCGAGATTCTCAAAGGCGGAACCGCGTAGTCCACACTGTCAGCGCAGTCGAGCAGAGTATACTTCAACCGGGCATCTTCAGACTCTATCTCAACCAGCGCAAGAGGAAAAATGTCACGATAAAAGAAGTACAGTTGCTCATGCTTCAAATCGCAGTTGAAAACGTTGTAGTGCAAGAATCTTCCAGACTTCAAAACTCTCTGAGTGAACGACGGCGATCTCCTGCAATCTTTCAAAGTTACTTCGAGAACCCTGGACTGTTCAGAATCGGTTGCCTTTGCATACCTTCGAACAAAATCCCACGACACAACCGCTTCATCGTAAGGAAACTGTGCGGCAAGCTTCTCCAGACTGTCTTCTTTCCCCGAAATGTAGATTTTGGGCTCGAAACTGTCTGTTAACCGAAGGCGATCTCCGTTTTCAGATATGACCCAGACTGCGAACTGTCCAAGCGCAGAAGGATACGCGTCGAGTATCCAGCCCCTAACCCTGTCAGGGTTGGGAAGGCTTCTGCTCGATTGCAACGAGTTCCTTCTCCAGACGCTTCAGCCTCTTCTGCTGTTCCAGCAGGATGGACATGACCATCGGCTCAAACACCTCTGGCCGCGTTGCATTGCTTCCCGCCGAAGCGTGATTCCTACACGCGTCAGCCATCTGTTCAAACGCGTCTCTATCATCGGTGCGCAGGGCCTTAACGAACCCGTTCCAACTCTGAATCTCCGTGTCCAAAGCAAGCCGATACGATTCAACCGTCTTCCCCATCACTGACCACCTCTCACGAAATCGTTCAAAGTCAGGTTTTCAGAAGGAAAATCAACACGTCCCAGCTTGAACGATGGATGCTTTTCGAGAGCAAATTGTTTTCCGAAGGGATAGGAAGGTTTCCTCGTTATCGATATTGTGACGTTCGATCTTGCGCACGCGACGGATTGCAAGAAAGCACCACATCTGGAAAAACAGTGCGGTAGGCAAGTTGCCAGCACGATTGTACCCGTCTTTCTGGAAAACTCGGAAAGGTAAGCAGTCACTTGGCTGAAAACCTCTTTGCTTTCTTCCGGCGGAATGTCTTTGTCCAGGAAAAGTCCTTGAAAATCCGATATGATTACGAGTCTCGCATCGTGTTTTCTGATTGCCTCTTCAAGACCGTCGAGGATTATTGAGGTCATCTGATGCATCGTGAACGCTCTTGAGATAAAGATTCGTCGCAGAACGTCTCTAGGCCTAAGATGGTGCAGCCTAGCCAATCGTGACACTTTGTAGAGTCTGAACGTGTTTCCTCCATCCACGAACACAACGCTTGATTCAAGTCCGCCTAACTGGCATGGCAGTTGAGCCCTGACCGTAAGAAGCAATGACAGAGTCAAGACATGGGGGAGGCCATAGATGACTGCAAAATCGCCTACCACGAAGCCGGGGAACAGACTATCTATGTTCCGCATGTTGAACGGTAGCAGGACGGGAGTTGAACCCAACTGGACGATGGTATTCTGTGCCAAAACCATTCACTTCCTCAAGTCAACAGGATTAAAACATGCGCTTCTACGCACTTTTAACGGTTAGCTCGAAAAGTAGAACGCTGACGGTGGAGAGTGGAGTTAAAGTGAAGCGAGCGCTCGGTATTACGGGTATTGTTGTCCGTGTGCTGGGCGCGCGCCTGCGCTAGTCGTGTACTCTTCGAATACTACGCACTCATGGTGTGAATTCTTCCACGCGGCTGAGCCATTCATTAACTAGTGCGCGCACGCTTGCCGACAAAGGGAGCGAGACGGCAGAAGAAGGTAAACACACTGTTACAATGCAACATTACAACGGACATTACAACCGTAGACCGGGGGGTCGAAGGCACAACATTACAGTTTTACAATGCAACATTACAAAGCAACATTACAATAGATGTAAAAAAACAAAAGGGGGGGGCACCGCGTAACA
>Ga0335070_10011239_pt1 | contig 10456 bp, 8 predicted proteins | sample Lox_Sample_13_FD_206722 | JGI IMG/M metagenome (GOLD analysis project Ga0335070, IMG submission 206722) | Soil microbial communities from Loxahatchee National Wildlife Refuge, Florida, United States - Lox_Sample_1.3 | ecosystem: Environmental > Terrestrial > Soil > Wetlands | place: USA: Florida...
TCGGCATGATCGAGCGTCTGGCTCGCGAGCGCCTTCGCCAGCGCGCGCTCCTCGCGTGTCAGCGGCGCCGGGCGATACTGCCCGCCATCGAAGCTGCCGGCGACGCGGTCGGGCGGCCAGCCCTCGATCAGCAGCAGCGCGGCGACGAGACGCGTGCGGTCGGTCTCTTCGGATCTCGCGGCGTCGACTGGCCAGCCACGCGCGATCCACCAGTCGAGCCGCGCGCGGGCGCGCAGGACCGCGTAGGTCAGCGCCAGCACTTCGCGCCGGTCACCGCCGCCGATATAGCGCCGCGCGCGGAAGAATTCATGCGCCGCGCGATCCGCGGGCGCGGTGCCCGAGTGGACCGAGGCCAAGAGCCCGATCGCGGCCTGGAGACGCGCGCCGGGGGTCATCTTCCAGCACCCGACATGCGGCCACCCCTCCCCCTACCCCCTCCCGCAAGGGAAGGGGGTGTGATCATTCCTGTGCCGCTTCTGTTTCTTCCCCGGCAGGGACGGCGAGCAGATAGCAGTAAAGGGCGAGCCACGGAAACAGCTTCACCCCCTTCCCTTGCGGGAGGGGGTAGGGGGAGGGGTGACATGGTCGATGCTATCGACAGCGAACGCGGCTTCACTACCGCGTTCACATATCCGGCCGGTAGTTCGGCGATTCGCGGGTGAGCTGGACGTCATGGACGTGGCTTTCGCGCAAGCCCGCGTTGGTGATGCGCAGGAACTGGCAGTTGCGCTGCATGTCGGCAACGGTGGCGTTGCCGGTATAACCCATGGCGGCGCGAAGCCCGCCCACGAGCTGATGGATCACGTTGCCGACCGGGCCCTTGTAGGGCACGCGGCCTTCGACGCCCTCGGGCACCAACTTCAAGGTGCTCGAGACCTCTTGCTGGAAATAGCGGTCGGCCGAGCCGCGGGCCATGGCGCCGAGCGAGCCCATGCCGCGATAGGATTTGTAGGAGCGGCCCTGATAGAGGAAGACCTCGCCCGGGCTCTCGTCGGTGCCGGCGAGAAGCGCGCCGATCATGCAGCAATCGGCCCCGGCCGCGATCGCCTTGGCGAGATCGCCCGAATATTTGACGCCGCCATCGGCGATGACCGGCACGTCCTGCTTCCTCGCCGCCTCGACCGCGTCGGTGATGGCGGTGAGCTGCGGCACGCCGACGCCGGCGACGATGCGCGTGGTGCAGATCGAGCCCGGTCCGATGCCGACCTTGACCGCGTCCGCGCCCGCATCGATGAGGGCCTTGGCACCGTCGGATGTCGCGACATTGCCGGCGATCACCTGGCAGGCGTTGGAGAGGCGCTTGACCGCCTCGACCGCCTTGATCACGCCGGCCGAATGGCCATGGGCGGTATCGACCACGATGACGTCGACCTCGGCCTCGAGCAGGATCTCGGCGCGGCGCAGGCCGTCGGCGCCGACGCCGGTCGCGGCCGCCGCGCGCAGGCGCCCCTTCTCGTCCTTGCAGGCATTGGGATAGGCCTGCGCCTTCTCCATGTCCTTGACGGTGATGAGGCCGACACAGCGAAAGGCATTGTCGACCACCAGCAGCTTCTCGATCCGGTGCTGGTGGAGGAGGCGCTTGGCCTCCTCATGGCCCACCCCTTCCTTCACGGTGATGAGCTTGTCCTTGGTCATGAGCTCGCTGATCGGCTGGTTCTTGTTGCTAGCGAAGCGCACGTCGCGGTTGGTCAGCACGCCCACCAGCCGCCCCGAGCCGCGCTCGACCACGGGGAAGCCCGAGATCTGATGCTGGTCCATCAGCGCCAGCGCGTCGGCCAGCTTGTCGTCGGGGTGGATCGTGAGCGGATTCACCACCATGCCGGATTCGAACTTCTTCACCCGGCGCACCTCGGCAGCCTGGAGCTCGGGGCTGAGATTCTTGTGGATCACGCCGATGCCGCCGGACTGCGCCATGGCGATGGCGAGCCGGCCCTCGGTGACGGTGTCCATCGCCGCCGAGATCAACGGAATGCCGAGCTGGATCGAGCGGGTGAGCCGGGTTCTCGTATCGGTCTGGGTCGGGAGGACCGAGGAGGCGGCGGGCTGAAGCAGCACGTCGTCGAAGGTCAATGCCTCGCGGATTTTCATGGCCATCTCTCCGGGAGGCGGGGGCGGCTGCGACGTCGCTGCGCCCTCAAGCGGTCCCTGAATAATGGCGCGCCATCATACACAAGGAAGTTGCAAAGCCAAGCGCCGAAACCGCGGTTTTCCGGGCGTTTTCGCCGCATCTGCCATGCGCGGGCACCGGTCGGACGCTTGACCCAGGTCATGCCGGCGCGAGGGCTGCAAGGGTTAGACTGTCAAAGTTCGCGAAAGACCCCAGATGACGCGGGGTCGGCCTCCGTCCTCATGACCGTCGCGGGAAACGGGACGAAGGAACAGCGGGCATCGATGACGTGGCGCCATCGGGCGGCGGCCTCGTCGAAGACCGGATGGACGCCCATTGCAGAGGAGTTCCCATGAAGAAGCAGATCACCTGGATCCTGGTGGCCGACGGCAAGCGCGGCATGATCTACAGCCATGACGGCCCCGGCCACGGAATCGTCGCTGTCCCCGGCATGAAGTTCGAGACCGAGCTGCATGCCTCGCGCGACATCGTCTCGGACAAGCCGGGCCGGGTGCAGGAGAGCGGCTATTCCGCTCATCATTCGGTGGAACGGGTGGATTATCACCGGCTCGAGAAGGCCCATTTCGCCCAGGAGCTGGCCAAGCGGCTCGACGCCGCGCTCGAGCAGGGCCAATGCCAGCGGCTGGTGCTGGTGGCGCCGCCGCGCGCGCTCGGCGATCTCCGCCAGGCGCTGGCGCCGAAGAGCCGCAGCGCGGTCACCGGCGAGCTCGACAAGGATCTGACCCAGGCGAAGCTCCCCGACATCGCCAAGCATCTCGAAGCGGTGCTCGCGGTCTGACGACCGGCACCAAATTCAACATCGTCGCTGATCTGTATCCGTTTCCTCTCGTCTTCCGCAGGTGAGAGGGAAGGGCGGGCGGGGAACCTTTGCGTGGGGTCAAAGGTCCTCGCCCGTTTTTCATTTCGTGAATCCCATGGACCTCGCTTGAAGTCCCCTCCCCCTACCCCCTCCCACAAGGGGAGGGAGCGGGAAGAAAAATGATCAAGCCCCCTCCCCTTGTGGGAGGGGGTAGGGAGAGGGGTTCGACACGATACCCGATCGCCTATTTCTTCCCGCCCCGGAACCCGGTCGCCACGACATAGATCTCGGCCGAATCGGCGCGGCTGGCGGGCGGCTTCACATGGCGCACCTGCTCGAAATCGCGCTTGAGCAGGTCGAGCAGATCCTTGGTGGCGCCGCCCTGGAACAGCTTGCAGAGGAAGGTGCCGCCGGGTGCGAGCACCTCCGAGGCGAACTGATAGGCGGCCTCGGCCAGCGCCATGATGCGCAGATGGTCGGTGCGGCTATGGCCGATGGTGGGTGCCGCCATGTCGCTCAGCACCAGGTCGGCCGGACCGTTCAGCGCGGCGCGGATCTTGGCGGGCGCGTCCTCCGCCATGAAGTCCTGCTGCATCACCTGCACGCCCGGCAGCGGGCTCATCTCCAGGATATCGACCGCGAGCACGCGGCCTTGCGGGCCCACGCGCTCGGCCGCGACCTGGCTCCAGCCGCCGGGGGCCGCCCCCAGATCCAGCACGCGCGCGCCCTTGCGCAACAGCCGGTACTTATCGTCGAGCTCGATCAGCTTGAAAGCCGCGCGCGAGCGCAGGCCCCGCCGCTGTGCTTCGACGACATAGGGATCGTTGAGCTGGCGCTCGAGCCAGCGCGCGGACGAAACGCTGCGCTTGGCCGCCGTCTTGACGCGGATCTTCTCCTGCCGCCCGGAAAGGCTCCGGTCGGAGAGGCCGCGGCCTGAGGTGCCTTTGGTGGTCTTCGGTTTGGACATCGCTCTTGAATATGATCGCTTCGCTCTACTTCAAAGCGTTGGGCGAGAGTGGAAAATAGATTCCGAATTCTATCCTGAGCCAACCCCTCCCCCTACCCCCTCCCGCTCGACGGCTCCGCCGTCGGGGAAGGGGGTGAAGAAAGACTTACACCCCCTTCCCTTGCGGCTAGGGGTTCACTTTAGGTGTGGATTAGCCCAGAACATCCCCTGAACATTCGCAGAGATCTGCGATTCTCGGGAGCTGGCCGTGCCGAAGAAATTTTCGGGGCACCGAAAGCCATCCTCGGCTCCGCCGCGCCTGCCCGTCAAGGCGCCGGCGAAGCCGCGTTCTTCGATCCCGCCGCCGTTCGAAGGCATCCAGTCCAACACCTGCCGTAATGCCGCTTGCTCGAACTTCGGGATCGAGCCAGTGGTCGATCCTTCTAGAAGGGGTAAGGGGAAGCGCGTTGGTGACGGCTACGCGATCGTTGGCCACAACAAAATCAGGGGACAGGCGCGACTGCGGTGCAGGAAGTGCGGCGAGCATGCATCGCTGAAGAGCAATCTCGGCATCAAGGAAGAGCTCGATCGGATCGGCGCCTATCTGAAGGCTCCGCCCGGACCCTCATGCTCCAATATCGGCTGCGTCAACCACGGTCTAGCGGTCCGCAAATCGCCGAAGGCCTACTATGCCCATGGCAAAAGCCCGTCTGGATCTCGACGGTGGCGATGCAAGGCTTGCGGCAGCACGGTCACGGACTCGACAGGACGACGGCGGCAGCGCAAGTCCTACGAGAATCGCCTCGTCTTCGAGCTCTTGATCAACAAGTCGCCGATCAAGGCGATCGCCAGGGTGGCGGATCTCAGTCCCAACGCCGTCTACGACAAGATCGATTTCATCCGCGAGCAATGCCTGGCCTTCGCCAGGTCAAGAGAAGCGGAGCTGCCCCGCATCCCGATCCGCCGTCTCCAAATCAGCACGGATCGCCAGGACTATGTGATCAACTGGACCGACAGGAAGGACCGGAGGAACACGAAGCTCACCGCCGTTGGCAGCGCCGACAACAAGACGGGCTACGTCTTCGGCATGCACCTCAACTTCGACCCGAGCGTCGAGCGCGAGGAGATCGAGCGTCAAACGCAGCTGCTGGGCGACTACAACTACACCCACCCATACCTTCGTCGGCACGCCAGGCTTTGGCTGGAACTCGACCAGCGTTCGGCTCAGCCGTTGCCACTCGGCGTCCCGGCGCTCGTGAAGGGCGAAGGGGCCATGAAGCGGGTCCAGAAGTTCATCAGGGAGCAGGAGTTCCTGGCGGACCCGGAGGCCAAGGAAGCGGTCACCTCGTTCGAAGCCCTGCCGCGTCGTGGCATGCAGGTTCATTTCGAATACACCGTCCATGCCCACTTCCGTCTGCTCCGGTCGCTCATCGGCAATGCCGGACGGGTCCGGATGTTCATGGACCAGGACGATACCTTGCGTGCCGGATGCTTGAGCGCGTTCGCCGGCGAGATCCTGGCTGGCCGCGCCGATGCCTTCTTCGTCCAGATCGACAAGACCTATGGCGTCGACACCCGCAGAAAGCTCATTCTCCAGTCGCTCGCGACCTACGAGGCGTTCCGCCAGAAACACGGTGTCGATTGGGACGATCGGCGTATCCGACTGCACATGATCCGGGAGCAGCTGGAGAACCTGGGAACGAGGAAGCCGGGCTGGCGCGATCGCTGGATCAAGGATCCCCAGCACACGCTCAACGAGCCAGACAAGGCCGTCTGCTGGATCACCGACCGCGGTGGCTACGGCTTGCATCACCTGGCGGTCATCATCAGCCGGGCAAGCCTCCACGGCATCGACCGCTACTTCATGCAGCTGCGCCGCCTGCTATCGATGCTCGAACGTCCGGTCCACTCGCCCAGCAGCAATCGGACCTGGCACGGCTACAGCCCTTACAACCCCGAGATGGTGCAAAAGGTCCTCGATATCTTCCGGGTCCACTACAACTTCGTAAAGACCGAGCGTCAGCGAAAGGGTCCCGATGGCCGGCTCGTGCCGGTGCGCACGCCGGCCATGAAGCTCGGCCTCGCCAGGGGTCAGATCCGGATCGAGGATATTCTCTATTTCAACGGTGGCCGGGTCGATTAGGTCCGCAGCAGACCGTTAACTGGTAGAGTCATATCTTTAGCCCAGCTGCAAATCTTGCCGACCGAACCAATATTCCATTTAGGATGGACAATTGTGATGCTGCCGAAAGCCTGATATTCTTCCGTTGAAAGCGTGAGGCAATTTGATGTCAAACCCAGAAACCAACTTCAAGCCGATGCCGCCTCTCTCCGCGGCCGAAAACGCTCGTCTTGACGCTGAAGCAGAGCGGGATTTCGAAGCTGGGGAGGGGATTCCGGGCGACGAACTGTTCGCGTGGCTTCATGACCGGATTGACGGTAGCCAGGCACCCATGCCGAAGGTTCGTAAGATCCCCTAATTGCTAAATGACCGACCGTGTCATTTACACCAAGGCAGCAGCCGTCGGCCTTGATGCTGCCGCCGGCTGGCTAACGCAGCCCGGCTCTGGCTTCCGAGCTCACAACAAATTAGATGATCTTCACGCCAGCATCGAGAGGCTGCCGGAAGATTATGATCTTTACGCCAAGGACCCCGACGTGCCCAATTGCAGGCTCGCGGTGATCCACGGGTATGCCGTGCGTTATCGCCGTCGAAAAGACGGGGCCGTCGTTGTCTTGCGAGTTTTTGGCCCAGGCCAGCGCCGATAGCGCCTTCGGCTTCACAAATCCACCGGCACTCGAGTCATCGCGATTTTCCAAGCACCGGCTGGCATCGCGCGCCACCGCCTTAGATCAGTATCGCTAACGACGCGAAGGAGCTTGCTGGATTCCACACATAAAGTGAACCCCTAGCCCTTGCGGGAGGGGGTAGGGGTAGGGGTTTTCCCGAAGAGGATTCGCCGACGAAGTCGGCGTCCGCGTCAGTTCCTGAACCGTCGCGGCGAGATGGAGGAATTGGGCTGCATCAGCCCGAACAGGATGCCTTCGCGCAGGCCCCGGTCGGCGACGCGCAGGCGCCCGACCGGCCAGAGCCGGCAGATGCCTTCGAGGATGGCGCAGCCCGCCACCACCAGATCGGCGCGATCGCGGCCGATGCAGGGCTGCTGCGCGCGCTCGGCGCAGTCCATCGCGGCGAGCCGCCGGCTGATGCTGCCGATCGAGCCGAAATCGAGCCAGGCGCCGTCGACCCGCGAGCGGTCATAGCGCTGGAGCTGCATCTCAATGCCGGCCAAGGTTGTGACCGTGCCCGACGAGCCCAGCATCTGCACCCGGCCCCGGCGCACCTCGGCCGCGATGTTGCATTGCGCCTCGAGCGGCTGGAGGGCGGTCGCCACCTCCTCCACCATCGCGCCGTAGCTGACCTCGCAATAGGCCCGCGCACCATGGCGCTCGGCCAGATTGACCACGCCCAGCGGCAGCGAGCGGTAGGCCAGGAGCTCGATGCCGCGGTGGGGTCGGATCGCGACCCAGCCGACCTCGGTCGAGCCGCCGCCGATATCGAACAGGATGGCGCGCCGAGGCTCGCGCGCGAGCAGGGGCGCACAGCCGCGGAAGGCGAGCTCGGCCTCCTCGCGCGGCGTGATGATCTCGAGCCGCAGGCCGGTCTCGGCCTCGACCCGCGCCAGGAACTCGACGCCGTTGGCTGCGCGCCGGCAGGCCTCGGTCGCGACCGAGCGGGCGCGGGTGACGCCGCGCCGGTTCATCTTGTCGACGCAGATCTTGAGCGCCTCAAGCGTGCGGTCCATGGCTTCCTGGGAAAGCGCGCCGTTGGCAGCGAGCCCCTCCCCCAGCCGCACGATGCGCGAGAAGGCGTCGATGACGCGGAAACCGCGGCCGCGCGCGCGCGCGACCAGGAGGCGGCAATTGTTGGTGCCGAGATCGATGGCGGCATAGACCTCGTTGTCGAGCTCGGCATCCGCGTCGGTGCCGTTCGAGACTAGGCCGGTCTGAAGGGAGACGCTTTGCGGCGGGATCAGCGAGGCGCCCAGCGTCAGGGCGGGAGCCTCCGCCGGTGCCGCCTCCGCGCTCGGGAGCGAAGGCCCTTCCGCCGACCCATCCACGCCAGGACGATGCATGACGCCCGCCGACTCCCTTTCCCGCGCCCATCCTGGGGAAGCGTCAGCCCGCCGGCTGTCACGCGGGCGTCATCCTACGCAATGGTTGGCGCGTCGGCCAAGCCCTGGAATCGTCGCGGGGCCGAGAAATCCCTAATGGACCGAAAGGGTTAACACCTTCGGCCCGGGCGCGGGGCGCGGCCGCAAGGCAGCGCGCGCCTGTGGCAATCGGCCGGAACCTCCTGCGTCACGAAAGGGTTGAAGCGTTAAGGACCTCTGATTATGGTCTCGCCCTCGACCGGCCCCAGGGCCGGCCAGCTCGGATCGGCTATGATGCCGATCGGGACGACGCCTCGCTGCTGGGGGATCGTCTAACGGTAGGACCGCGGACTCTGACTCCGCTAGTCTAGGTTCGAATCCTAGTCCCCCAGCCATCTCTCTTATTCAAGCCCTTGAGATAACTAGCACGCAGCGGTGACCGCCAACCGCCGCGAGGGCGCTTGTGCCACAAGGCTGTGCCACAAGGCTGTGCCTTGAGCGCCCCTCGCGGCCCCAAGCATGGGGCGGGCCGATGCAAAGCCATCTCTATCGACGCGAGACCTCTTTCTGGTGGCGCCGGCGGGTCCCTTCCCGCTGCCAAAAAATTCTTAGGAATCGGGACCTCCGTTTCTCCTTGCGAACAAATGTTCTCGAGACCGCGAGGTCTCGGGCGAGCCGCATGGACGCCGTTTTCGACCTTGCGCTGGCAAGGCTGGAAGCGATCGTGGCGTCAGGCGCAACACTTACCGAGGTGCAGAAACGGCAATTCGCCCGCGAACTGCGCGATTCCATCGTCGCCGAAGCCGACGCGGTTCGAATCATGGGCGAGGTTCGGAGCCCCGACGAAATCGCCGCCGCGGCCGCCCGGGCGCTCGACCAGCAAGCCGCTGTCACGGACTGCCTCGCACGCAACGATCTGAGCCAGGGCCTTGCCAAGGCCGAAGGCTTCCTGGAACGCCACGCGATCGCGCTGGGGACGGAGAGCTTCGAATACCGGCGTCTCGCCCGCGATCTCCTGGTCGCCATGCAGCAGGCCTTCACCATCGTCGCCCGCCAGGAGCGCGGCGACTTTTCCGATCTCGAGCAAGCGAGCTTGACCGCGCCGATTCTGTCGGCTCCGGCGCCGGCGCCGGAGCCAGCGCCGATGTCGGACGGAATAAGGACGCCCGAGCAGCTTCAGCAGGACCGGGCGCATGCCTCGGCCCCCTTCTCCGCCCATGCCCAGGCACTGCATGACGCGAAGACGGCGGCCGGCAAATGGGGCTGGGACCAGTGCAGCGATTCGGCCGCGGCCCACCGCCTCTTCATTGAATTTGTCGGCGACAAGCCCGCCATCCAGTACGGCTCGGACGACGCCATCAAGTTCCTCAGGCTCCTGCAGCGCATGCCGGTCGGCGTCAATCAGCGCAAACCCTATATCGGCCTTTCCGCTTCGCAAGCCATCGAGAAGGCCGATCAGATCGAATCCCAGCAGATCGAGTTGGCCAAAATGAAAATTGCCGCACAGAAACTCAAGGGAGCCAGCGCGGATCGCCTCTTAAGCGAAGCGCGCGTGGGCCGGATATCGACCACGACCGTCATCAAGCACCGCGACCACGTCGCTGCCGTGTTCACGCACCTGCAGTCCCGGTTGCATGTCGCCATCAAAAATCCGTTTGACGGCATCCGCCCCGACCGCGTTGGAAAAAGCGACGTCCGAGACGACCGCGAGCGCTTCAGCGCCGAGCAGATCCGTCGCATCTTCGCCTCGCCGATCTGGACCGGCACCAGGTCGCGCTATTACATCGCCACCAAAGGCAAGATCGTCGTGAAGGATCATCGCTACTGGGTCCCGCTCATCGCCGGCCTCACGGGCATGCGGCTCGAAGAGATCTGCCAGCTCTGGCTCGACGACATCGTTCGCGTCGACGGCATTGTTTGCTTCGATATCTGGGAGGGGCCCGAACGCCAGTTGAAGACAGCGGCGTCTGCGCGCCGCGTGCCGATCCCCGATACCCTGATCCGCCTCGGTCTGCTCAGCCGCGTCGAAGAGCTTCGCGCCAGGGGCGAGTACCGCCTGTTCCCGGCACTCAAACGCAGCACTAAGATCGACCCACGCACCAAGCTCGGCAAGCTCGGGCCCTCCCTCACTCGTTCGATCGGCCGGTATTTCCGCGGCCTTGAGCTCGCCGATGCCAAGCAGGCCTTCTATTCGTTCCGACACACCGTCGCCACGGCACTGGACGAAGCCGGCGTCGCCACGAAAGACATCAACGATTTGCTGGGCCACAAGCAGGGCGGCAGCGAGTCCCAGCGCCGCTACATCAAGCGCAAGCGGGTGCTGCAGCTGAAGGCACTCCTCGAGCGCGTGGATTTTGGCCTGAAAGTCGTCGAGCGAAACGGCGAGCCGCATCTGAGCATCGGCGAACCTCCCGCCGCATGATCCCCTG
>Ga0335070_10011241_pt1 | contig 10455 bp, 8 predicted proteins | sample Lox_Sample_13_FD_206722 | JGI IMG/M metagenome (GOLD analysis project Ga0335070, IMG submission 206722) | Soil microbial communities from Loxahatchee National Wildlife Refuge, Florida, United States - Lox_Sample_1.3 | ecosystem: Environmental > Terrestrial > Soil > Wetlands | place: USA: Florida...
CAATCACTGCTGTGGTCGCGATCCTGCTGGCCGTCATCCTCCTGGCGACCCGAAAGTGAGGAGGGGTAGCGGCCCCTCGACTTCTACTCGGGATGACACGGCCAAGCTGGCGACTGGCGACCGGCTGCTGGCGACTGCTCAGTAGCTGCGCTGGGTCAGGTAGGTGCGGGTGATCTTGTCGTGCCAGCACAGGCCGTCGGGGTCAAAGAGCGCCCAGATGAAGCCAAATCCCACCGAAATGCACGACAGGGCCAGGGCCAGGGCGCGGTTGCGCCGCTGCTCGATGGTGACCCGCTTCCCTTCGAAGGTGCTCAGGCGGAGGTTCGCCAGGCCCATGCCGGGAGTACCGCTCCCGTGCACCAGGAACAAGTAGTGATACACCGCCCAGAAAAAGCTGGGGATGACTGAGGCCAGGGCCAGGGCCATGCGCGTGTGGGGCACGCTCTCCGCCATCTGCACGAAGATGGCGGCGAACAGGCCGGCGGCGGTCAGCACCAGGAAAGCGTCCACCAGCCCGGCGAAGATACGCAGGCCGCGCGCCGCCACCCGCAGGTGCATGGGTTCCAGCTCCACCTCGACCGCGTGCTCCTCCAGGGTGATGGGGGCCAGCGACACGCCGCCAAACTCCGGCGGGGCCACGGCCTCGGGAGGCGCTTCCAGGATGCGCGGGGTCTCAATGATGGGCTCGGCCAGTTCCTCGGCTATGACCTCGGCCGAGCGCGGGAACTCGATGACCTTGGGTTCGGAGACCACCGGCGCCGGCATGGTGACAACGGTGCTCGACTCCTCCCATCCTGGCTTTGCGGGGACGGCGAGCGTGCTGTCGGCCTGGAGGGGCGCCGCGGGCGCGTCGAAGTCGAAGCTCAGCACCGAGCTGGGATCGGGACGGCGGCGGCCGCGCTTGGCGCGAAAGGCGTCCACGCGCGAGGCCACTTCCTCGCGCCACGGGGAATCGCAGGCATCACGGTGGTCGGGCAGTGAGCTGACTTCGGGCGGTGCGTCCAGGCTGGCCAGGAACTGCTGCTCGGAGTCGGTGAACCGGTCAGGGTCGATGAGGACGGCGACATGACTGCCCGACTTGGCAGCCGGATCGACTTGCGAGCAGGTGCAGCGCTCTCCGCACAGGGGACAAGCCATGGTTCGGTTTGTGAGACGGCCAGAGCGGCGGGAAAGCTGCTTTGCGCCAGAGGGTGCGGCGTGCTAACTTCGACCGCTCCCCATGTTTTCCCGCAACTGCTTAAGTATCACGGCACTTATCTTTTGTCATGTGCTTCTGGCGACCCCGGTAGTTACTAGCCAGTTGCCGCCGGATGCTCCCACCAGCCAGGCGCAGCAGAACCTCGCCAGCACGGAATTCACCTCCAACCGTCCGGGCGAGCCGGTCACCATCAAGGCCCGGGAGCAGGAGAAGGACGGCGACGTCTTCAAGTTGAAGGGCGACGTGGAGATAGACTTCCGCGACCTGGTCTTCCGCGCCGACGAGATCACCTACGACTCCAAGAGCGGGCAGGTGACCGCCACTGGGCACCTGGTGCTGGACGGCGGGCCGCATGACGAGCACATCGAAGCCAGCCACGGCGAGTACAACGTGAAGACCCAGACCGGCAAGTTCTGGGACGTGGTGGGCACCACCGGCGCCCGCTTCCGCGGCAAGAACGTAACCCTCACCTCGTCGAATCCCTTCGCCTTCACCGGCAAGGTGGTGGAGAAGGTCTCGCCTGAGCGCTACGTCATCGAGCACGGCTCGGTGACCTCCTGCGAGCTGCCCAAGCCCAAGTGGACGTTCAACGCGGGAAAGATCGTGGTGGACGTCGGGGGCACAGCCAAGCTGTACAGCAGCAACTTCCGGGTGAAAGGCGTGCCCATCCTTTACCTGCCCTATGCGCAACATCCGGTGGAGAAGCTGGGACGGCAGAGCGGGTTCCTGATCCCGGTGATCGGGACCTCGTCGGTCAAAGGCTTCCTGCTGGGCGAGTCGTTCTACTGGGCCATCAACCGCAGCATGGACGCCACCATCGGCGGGGAGTACATGAGCCGCCGCGGGTGGGGCCAGACCGGGGAGTTCCGCGCCCGGCCCAGCGACAACTCCTTCGTGGACCTGAAGTACTTCGGGGTCTTCGACCGCGGGATCTCCAATGGCGTGACGGTGCAGGACCAGGGCGGGCAGGACGTCCATCTGAACGCCGAAGCCCTGCTTCCCGGCGGCTTCCGGGGCGTGGCCTCGGTGGAGTACCTGAGCTCGTTCGTCTTCCGGCTGGCCTTCACCGACTCCTTCCGCGAGACGGTGAACTCCGAGGTCAAGTCGGCGGTCTTCCTGTCCAAGACCTACGACGGCTATTCGTTCAACTTGCGTGCCGGGCGCTACCTGAACTTCCAAAGCACGGAGAACAACGATTACGTAGCCATCCTGCACCTGCCGACGCTGGACGTGAGCTCGGTGGACCGCAAGCTGGCGTCCACGCCGCTGTACTGGGGCTTCGACGCCGCGGCGGAAGGGGTCTCGCGCAAGGAGCCGGGCTTCGTCAGCGGATCCGTGGGCCGGCTCGACGTGCATCCGCGGATCGCGCTGCCGCTGTTCCTTAGCGGCTGGACGTTGCGGCCCGAGCTGGCGGCGCGCGAGACCTACTATTCGGAGCAGTTGCAGACGTCGGGGATGGTCCTGGTCCCCGTGCCCGACGACTTCAACCGCCGCGCCCTAGAGACGTCGGTGGAGATCCGTCCGCCGACCCTGGGGCGGATCTTCGAAAAGCCCCGCTGGGGACGCAAGATCAAGCACACCATCGAGCCGCGCATGGTCTATCGCTATACCACCGGGGTGGAGAATTTTCCGGCGATCATCCGCTTCGACAGCCGCGACATCCTGAGCAACACCAACGAGATCGAGTACGGGATCACCCAGCGGCTGTATGCCAAGCGGATGTCGGGCGAGGAGTGCCCGGCCACGGCGCCCCAGCCCCAGGCGCTGATGCCCTTGCCGTCGAAGACGGAGCCGGGAAAGCAGGCTCCGCCACCGCCACCGGCCGAGTGCTCCACGGAAGCTCGCGAGATCGTCACCTGGGAGCTGGCGCAGAAGTACTTCTTCGATCCCACATTCGGCGGAGCGGTGGTGAACGGCAAGCGCAACGTGTTCACCACCACGGCGGCGTTCGCCGGGATCGCGTTCCTGACCGAGCCGATGCGCTTCGCGCCCCTGGTATCGCGGCTGCGGATCCGCACCTCACCCAACGTGGACGCGCAGTGGGAATTCGATTACGACACGGTGCGGGGCCGGGTGAATGCCAGCACTGCACTGGTCCAGTACCGGCTCGGGGATTACTTCATCGGGGGCAGCCATGCCTTCCTGCTGGCGCCGGGGGAGATCTTCACCTCGCCCATCCCGACGCCGCTGCCCGCGCCCGACCGGTTCAGCCAGTTCCGCGTGCTCACCGGATACGGGAATCCCGGCAAGCGCGGCATCAGCGCCGCCGCCAACTTCGGCTTCGACGCCAATTTCAACTTCCTGCAATACGCCGCCTTCCAGACCAGCTACAACTGGGACTGCTGCGGGCTGTCCATGGAATACCGCCGGTTCGCGCTGGGCTCGGTGCGCAACGAGAATCAGTACCGCTTCGCGTTCACCCTGGCGAATGTGGGGACCTTCGGGAACCTCAAGCGGCAGGAAAGGATCTTCTGAGGCAAGTAGTCAGTACTCAGTACACAGCAAGACCGGTTTGAACTGGGTACTGAGTACCGAGTACTGAGTACTTCTCCGTTTACAATCTTGCGGATGACTCTAGAAGAGAAACGCGGGTTATTGGAGCAGCGCCTGCGCGGGCTGGGGCGGTTGCTGGTCGCCTATTCCGGCGGGGTGGACTCGGCCTATCTGGCTTGGGCGGCGCACCGGGCGCTGGGACGGGACATGCGGGCGATCGTCGCCGATTCGCCGTCGCTGGCGCGCACTCACCTGCAGGACGCGATGGCGTTCGCCGCGGAGCATGGCATCCCGCTGGAGGTCCTGAGCACCGCCGAAGTGGAGCGGCCGGAGTACGCGCGCAACGACGCCGCCCGGTGCTACTACTGCAAGGACGAGCTGTTCGAGGTGATGGAGCAATACCGCGCCACCCACGGCTTCGATGCCATCGCGTACGGCGTCAATCTCGACGACCAGGGGGATTTTCGCCCTGGCCAGGAGGCGGCCCGGCAGCATCAGGTAGCGGCGCCGTTGCTGGAAGCGGGACTGAGCAAAGCTGAGATCCGGGACTTGGCGCGCGCGGCGGGGTTGCGGGTCTGGGACAAACCGGCGTCGGCCTGCCTGTCGTCACGGATCGAGTACGGCCGCAAGGTCACGCGCGAGGTGCTGGCGGTGGTCGAGCACGGCGAAGACGAGCTGCGCGCGCTAGGCTTCCGGCAGTTCCGCGTCCGCCACCACGGGGAGACGGTGCGTCTGGAGATCGCACCGGAAGAGATGGCGCGGGCGCTGACTCCCGCGATGGTGTCAGCTTTCACACGTATCTTCAAAGCGCTAGGCTACACCTATGTGACCCTCGATCTTGAGGGCTTCCGGTCGGGCTCGATGAACGCGGTGCTGCCGGCGAGCACACTGGCACGCAAGCGCTAGGTCACGCCGCACGTGCGGCCAGCTTCCACATGCGATAATTGTTGCCTGCCCCTATGGAAGGTGGAACCCCTGTGTCCTTGCTGAAGCGGCCGCTGTGGCTGGTCGTCCTGTTTTGCCTGGGATGCGCAGCCCAGCCGGCACAAAACCCCACGGCCGACCTGAACAAGCGCATCGAGCGCCAGGTCCGGGCTCATTACAACATTCCCGACAGCGTCGCCATCAGCATCGGCGAACGCAAGCCCAGCGAATTCCCCGGATACGAGCAGATCCAGGTGATCTTCACCCAGGGCGCGAACCGGACACCGAATGACTTCCTGCTGTCGCAGGACGGGAAGACCCTGATCCGCATGACCAAGTTCGACCTGCAGAGCGACCCTTACGCCGAGACCATGAAGAAGATCTCGTTGGCGGGCCGTCCGGTGCGGGGGACGCGCGGCGCCAAGGTATCGGTGGTGGTGTACGACGACTTCCAGTGTCCCTACTGCGCGCGCATGCACCGGACTTTGTTCGGGCAGATCTTCAACGACTACAAGGACAGCATCCAGGTCATCTACAAGGATTACCCCCTGTTTGCCATCCACCCGTGGGCGGGACGCGCGGCCAACGACGCCAACTGCCTGGCCGAGCTCAGCAACGAAGCCTTCTGGGATTTCGCGGACGCCGTCCACTTCGATCCCAATCAGATCGGAGGCACGCGCGACAAGCCGCGCGGCCTGCCGGAACAGATGGCGGCCCTGGACATTCTCGCCTTCCAGGCGGGAGCCAAGCGCGGGGTGGACGCGGGCAAGCTGCAGGCGTGCATCAAGGCGCAATCCGACAAGGCGATGCGGGACTCGGTGCGCGAGGCCGACGCCCTGGATGTCTCCGCCACCCCCACGCTCTTCATCAACGGCAGGCGGGTGGACGGTGTCATGGACGCGTCGGAGCTGCGCGCAACCTTGAACGCCGCGCTGCGCGACGCGGGGCTGCCGGTCCCGGCGCCTCCGAAGCCGGCCGCCCCAGCCTCTCCGCCGGCGGCCGCTCCGGGGAATAAGTGATGCGCTCCGGCCGACGGGTTCGTTACAATCGAAGATTCGCAGCACGCGCAGTAGCGTGCTCTAGATGCGGAGGGTCCACCGTTTGAGATCGTGCTCGAAACGCCTTCTGGTAGGGATGGCGCTGGCTGCCATGCTGGCGCTGGCCGGGTGTGGCTCCAAGGAGACCGGCGCCGACGTCATGGCCGAGGTGAACGGGAAGAAGATCACCCGCGACGATGTGGAGCGGTACTACAAGAACCAGACCGCGGGGTCGAACCAGCCTCTCACCGGCGAACAGTCCACCATCCTGCGGCTGAACATCCTGAAGGGGCTGATCGAGGACGAGATCATGCTGCAGCGCGCCCAGAAACTGGGGTTGCTGGCCACCGACGAGGAAGTGGACAGCAAGCTGGCGGAGATCAAGGCCCCTTACACCCAGGAAGAGTTCGACCGGCGGCTGAAGGAACGCTCCATCACGGTGGACGACTTCAAGCGCGAGCTGCGCCGCAGCCTGACCAGGGACAAGGTCCTCAACAAGGAGATCAAGTCCAAGATCTCGATCTCCGACGCCGACGTCAGCAAGTACTATAACGAGCACAAGGCCGAGTTCAACCTGATCGAGCCGCAATATCACCTGGCGCAGATCACCGTCTTCAACCAGCCGACACCGGACGCCACCGGGGAGCACAAGGCCACCAACGACGCTGAGGCCCGCAAAAAGGTCCAGACCATCCTCAACCGGCTGGAGAGCGGAGAGGATTTCGGGTCGGTGGCCATGCGCTACTCCGAAGACCCCAACACCTCGGGCAATGGTGGAGACGTGGGGTTCATCCCCGAATCCAGCATCAACCGCGACCCCCAGACGAAGGAATACGTCAGCAAGCTGAAAGCCGGGCAGGTCAGCGGCATCCTGCCGGTGTACGACGCCGTCCACAAGGTGATGGGCTACCGCATCGTCAAGCTGATCGCCAAGGAGCCGGCGGGCCAGCGCGACCTGAGCGATCCGCGGGTGCAGCAGGCCATCCGGGAACAGCTGCGCGGCCGGCGTGAGCAACTGCTGATGGCCGCGTACTATGAGACGCTGCGCGACGAAGCCAAGGTCGAGAACTACTACGCCGACGAGATCGTCAAAGGCGCGGGCAAGTGACGCCGCTTAGCGGGGCGTCTGAGCCCCGCTGGCGTCATCCTGAGGGCGTCTTCGCCCGAAGGATCTCCGAGCCCGCAGCGGTCATCCTGAGGGCCTTTTTTGGGTCCCGAAGGATCTGGCAGGGCGCCTGAGCCCCGCCGCCGTCATCCTGAGGGCGTCTTCGCCCGAAGGACTATTCTGAAAGGCTATTCGACGATGGCCAGGGCTTCGCCGGCGTTGACCGCGGCGCCTTCGGCGGCCAGCACCTGCTGCACCACGCCCTTTTTCGGCGACTTGATCTCGTTCTGCATCTTCATCGCCTCGACCACCACCAAGCCCTGTCCCGCCTCGACCTCCTGGCCTTTCTGCACCAGCACGCGGACCACCTTGCCGGGCATGGGGGAAACCAGCTTCCTGGGGCCGGTCGTGTCGCCACCGGCGGCCTTGCGGGCGCGGAACGAACGCGGGTCGCGCACCTCGGTCTCGTAGCGGGCGAGCCCGACCACCATGTGCGTGTCGGAGGGGCCGACGGCGCGCTTGATCTCGTAGGAATGGCCGCCGATGAGCAGCGAGAGCACGTCGTGCGCCGTCATCTGAGCGTCAATCTCGACCGGCTTGCCGTCCAGCTTGCATTCGAGGCGGCCGTCCACACGGGCCAGTTCCACCTTGTGCGCCTTGCCGTCGACCACGACTTCGTAGGTCATCGGCTCCCTCGCAGCGCCTCGTGGCGCGCCGCGCGCTTCCAAGCAGCCTCCGGCCGCGCCGGCGAGGCGCCATTGGCGCCGGCCCCGTTGGTGGCCACCGGGTCGGTGAAGGCGAACAACGCAGCCGCGATGGCGGCGATGCCCGCATCGCCGTCGCGGACGGCGTGCTGTTCCGCTGTCTTCTTGTCCCCGTTCAGCAGGCGATCGAGGAAGCCGGTGTCGATCTTCCCGGCGATGAAATCGGGCTCGCGCAATACGCGCCGGAACAGGCCGAGGTTGGTCTTGATGCCGCCGATGAAGTACTCCTGCAACGCGCGCTGCAGGCGGGCGATGCACTCGTTCCGCGTCGGGGCGTAGCCGATCACCTTGGCCAGCAGAGGATCGTAGTCCACCGGTACGACGAAACCTTCGTACATACCGCTGTCGCGGCGGATCCCCGGCCCGGAAGGCTGCAGCAGGCGCGTGATCTTGCCGGGAGAGGGCATGAAGTTGTTGTCCGGGTCCTCGGCGTACACCCGGCATTCGATGGCATGCCCGCGAATGCTGACGTCCTCCTGTTGCAGGGGCAGCTTCTCGCCGTTGGCGACGTGCATCTGCAGGTGCACCAGGTCGAGGCCGGTGACGAACTCGGTGACCGGGTGCTCCACCTGCAGCCGGGTGTTCATCTCCAGGAAGTAAAAACTCTTCTTGTCGTCCACCAGGAACTCGACCGTGCCGGCGTTGAAGTAGCCGGCGGCCTTGCCCACCTTCACCGCCGTCTCGCCCATGCGCCGGCGCATGTCGGGGTCCACGATGGCCGAGGGGGCCTCCTCGACCACCTTCTGGTGGCGGCGCTGCACCGAGCACTCGCGCTCGCCCAGGTAGATCAGGTTCCCGTGCTGGTCGCCCAGGATCTGGATCTCGATGTGTCGCGGGTTCTCGATCAGCTTCTCGATATAGACCTCGTCATCCTTGAAGGAGCGCAGGGCCTCGCTGCGGGCGGCATCGTATGCGGAACGGAGCTCGGGCTCGCTGAAGACGCGGCGCATGCCCTTGCCGCCGCCGCCGGCCGCGGCCTTGATCATGACCGGGTAGCCGATTTCGCGGGCCACGTGCAGGGCGTCGCCGAAGGCCGGCAGGCCCCTGGCCGAGCCGGGGACGAACGGCACGCCGGCTTTCTCCATGGCCACGCGGGCCCGGGTCTTGGAACCCATCAGGCGCATGGATTCCGCCGAAGGGCCGATGAAGATCAGCCCGGCATCCTTGCACACCTGGGCGAAGTCGGCGTTCTCGGAGAGGAACCCGTATCCGGGATGGATGGCCTGGGCGCCACTCCTCCTGGCGACATCCAGCAGCTTGTCCACGTTCAGGTAGGACTGGGCGGCGGGGGCGGGGCCGATATGGTAGGCCTCGTCGGCCTTGCGCACGTGCAGGGCGGTGCGGTCCACGTCGGAGAAGACCGCGACCGACTGGATGCCGAGCTCGCGGCAGGCGCGGATGACCCGCACCGCGATCTCGCCGCGGTTGGCGATGAGGACCTTCTTGAACATGGAAAGCCATCGCGAAGGCCGCCCCACAGCCCAAGGGCCGGGGGCGACACCCGCAGAAACGCAAATTGTACTGCAACTGGGACGAGTGGGTGTGACACAGGACACAGGTGTCTGTGCCAGATGAACAGCGGGCGCGATGCGTTCCACGCAAACACGAAAGCCTCTCCCGGAGGAGAGGCCCGCGTTCTGAGGGGGATCGGGCTACTTCGAAGGCTGCTCCAGGACGATGCCTCCGGGGGTGGCCGCCTTCTCCGCCTTGGCCTTCTTGGTGGCCATGGTCCTGGCGACCCACTCGTCGGCCGTCTTCAGGTCGGCCTGGCGCTGCTCCGGCTCTTCGCACTCCAGGTCCGCCTTCTCCCGGAAGAGCAGGTTCATGTAGGCCATGGCGTCGTCGTAGTCAGGACGAAGCTGCAGGGCCTTGCTCAGGTTGTCGATGCCCTCCTGGATGTTGTTCCAGTTCTTCTCCTTGAGGGCGGCGCAGACTTTCTTGTCCTTCAGCGACTCGTCGGGCTTCAATCCCAGCTTGGCGCGCTCTTCCATGCGCGGCGCGTAACACTGGGTCCAGTCGATGACCCCGATGGAGTAATACGTCTCGGGATCGTTGGGATCGAGCTGCTTGGCCTTGTTGTGGTACTCCTTGGCCTGCTCGAACTTCTTCATCTGGAAATAGAGAGCGGCGATCCCCTTCACACTGTTGACGTTCTTCGGGTCCCTTTCCAGGACCTTCTTGAACTCCTCGATGGCTTGCTCGGCCATGCGGTTGTTGTCGGGGGTATCGGCGCCGGGGATGTACTGCTGGGCGTAGGCGGTCGCCAGGTAGAGACGGGCGTTGATGAGATTGGGGTCGAGGGCGACGGCATTCTTGAAACGCTCGATGGCCTCCTCGAACTTGGCGTTCTTGTAGGCCTGGACGCCCTTGTTGAGCTGGTCGCGGGCGCGCAGCTTGTTGCAGCCGGCCGCCGCCAGCAGCATTGCCGACAGGGCGAGCACGGCCATCAGCTTCGCCACCCACCACCGCAGGTGGATTCTCTTGCTTCTGTTCATGAGTGCTTGCATCTCCTTGCCAGGTGCCTCGGCGCCCGCGGCGGCTCGTTGCCTGCGACCGCCGCTGGGCCCGCCTGGCGGTATGAAAACCTGCCCGGTGCAGCCCACTCTGTCGCCCCAGACCGAACGACAACGGTGGGCGCCCGAATCTATTGCCCCTGCTCGATCTTGGCCGTGATGAGGCCGACCTTGTCCACGCCGGCGGCGTGGGCGATGTCGATGACCTGGGCCACGTCGGCGAACTGCAGTTCGGTGTCGCCCTTGACGAACATCACCTTCTCGGCGCGGGTCTTGTAGATGTCCTCAAGTCGACCCTGGATGTTCTCCCAAGTGACGTCATCCTGGTTGATCTTGAGCGCCGGCCGCTCGCCGCCGGGCAGGTGGATGACCTGGACCACCACCGTGCGGTCGGTGGGCTCGTTCTTGGGGGCGTTGGGGG
>Ga0335070_10011242_pt1 | contig 10455 bp, 9 predicted proteins | sample Lox_Sample_13_FD_206722 | JGI IMG/M metagenome (GOLD analysis project Ga0335070, IMG submission 206722) | Soil microbial communities from Loxahatchee National Wildlife Refuge, Florida, United States - Lox_Sample_1.3 | ecosystem: Environmental > Terrestrial > Soil > Wetlands | place: USA: Florida...
CGGATCGCTTTCGGCGAGACCCGCAATCGCGTCGGCCAATTCGTCCGCACGCACCGGGGCAACCGGAGCGACGACCGACAGAAGCGCCGCAACGAAAAGCGCCGCCAGAAGAACACGCATCCGCCACCCGCCTCGAAAACGCGACGCCTCAGCCCACATGATGAAACCTGAAAAAGCGGGGCCGCCGATGGAGGCGACGGCCCCGCCAACGTCTTCGTCAGTCGTACTTCGCGAACTTCGGCTTCTCACAGTTGCCGCAGACCCACGGATAGGTCCAGTCGGCCGTGAGCTTTGCGCTCTCCGGGATGTACTTCGACCATGCGTCGGCCTTGACCGGGCCCTTGGTCGCCCACACGACGTTGAACTGTCCGTCCGGCCGGATCTCGCCGATCATCACCGGCTTCGAGAGGTGGTGATTGGTATTCATCACCGCGGTGAAGCCGGACGGTGCCTTGACCTTCTGGCCGTAGAGCGCCTGACGGACGGCGTCGACGTTCGTCGTGCCGGCCTGCAGGACCGCCTGAGTCCACATCTTGAAGCCGATATAGGTCGCCTCCATCGGATCGTTGGTCACGCGCTTCGGGTTCTTGATGAAGGCGTGCCATTCCTTGATGAACGCCTCGTTCGTCGGGTTCTTCACGGACTCGAAGTAGTTCCAGGCCGCGAGGTGGCCGACGAGGTTCTTGGTGTCGATGCCGGCGAGCTCTTCCTCACCGACCGAGAACGCGACCACCGGGATGTCCGAGGCCTTGATGCCCTGGTTCGACAGCTCCTTGTAGAAGGGCACGTTGGCGTCGCCGTTGATCGTCGACACCACCGCGGTCTTCTTGCCGGCCGAGGCGAACTGCTTGATCTTCGAGACCTCGGTCTGCCAGTCGGAGAAGCCGAACGGCGTGTAGTTGATCATGATGTCCTCGGCCTTGATACCCTTGGCCTTGAGGAACGCCTCGAGGATCTTGTTGGTCGTGCGCGGATAGACGTAGTCGGTGCCTTCCAGCACCCAGCGCTTCACTTCGCCGCCTTCCTTGCCCATCAGATATTCGACGGCCGGGATCGCCTGCTGGTTCGGCGCCGCACCGGTGTAGAAGACGTTGTTGGAGCTCTCTTCGCCTTCATACTGCACGGGGTAGAAGAGCAGCCCATTCAGCTCTTCGAACACCGGCAGGACCGACTTGCGTGACACCGATGTCCAGCAGCCGAACACGACGTCAACCTTCTCCTTCGAGATCAGCTCGCGCGCTTTTTCGGCGAAGAGCGGCCAATCCGATGCCGGATCGACAACCACCGCCTCGACCTTGCGGCCGAGCAACCCGCCCTTCTTGTTGAGGTCGTCGACCATCATCAGGACCGTGTCCTTGAGGGTCGTCTCGCTGATCGCCATGGTTCCCGACAGCGAATGCAGGACACCGACCTTGATCGGCGGCTGCTGAGCGACCGCCCCGCCCGCAAACCCGGCGACGCCGACGGCGATCGCCATGGCGGCAGCGGTATGCGCAAATCTGGATTTCAGCACGAATGATCTCCTTCTCTCCCTGAGTGACCGCCGCGAGAAGCGGCGGCAGGGAGAGCACTGCGAGAGTCGTGCCAAGGCATTCGCGGCCGGCTGCCGCATTTCTGGACCGCCCCCGCCCAACTTTGCAGCAGAATCCGATTCGCCGTTTTGGCGTTCTGGCTAGTTTTTATGCACGTCCGGCAGCGGTGCCGGTGCCGTGGGCAGCCCGCCGCTGCAGCCCAAAAAAGATCGGGCGGCGCCGCGTTTTTCAGCGGCGCCGCCCGATCCTCGACGAAAGTCGTGTGGTCAGTTGGCCTGGATGCCGGCCTTCTTGATGAGCTCCTGGTTCTCCTTGAGCTCGCGTTTGACCAGCGTCTCGAGATCCGCCGGCTTCATCGGCCAGGGCTCGGCGCCCAGGGTCGCCAGGCGGTCCTTAAGCTCCTGCGACTGCAGGACCTTGGTCGTCTCCTGATAGAGCTTGTCGACAATCTCCTTCGGCGTCTTGCTCGGCACGAACATGCCCGCCCAGAAGACGTAGTCGGCGTTCTTGACACCGGCCTCGGCGGTGGTCGGGATGTCGGGCAGCTGCGGCGCCCGCTTGTCGGCGCCCATGGCGATCGCGACCAGCTTGCCGGATTTGATCAACTCCATCGCCGAGACGATCGGCGTGAACATGTAATCGACGCGCCCGGCCATAATATCGGTCATCGCCTCGGGCGTTCCCTTGAACGGGATATGGACGGCATCGAGTCCGGCGGCGACCTTGAACTTCTCGTCGGCCATGTGCGTGGCGCTGCCGCTGCCGGCGGACGCGTAGTTGAGCTGGCCCGGATGCCCCTTGCCGTAGGCGACGAGCTCCTTCACCGACTTGATGCCAAACCGGTTGTCGGGCGCCACGACCAGGACCTGCGGCAGAACCGCGAGCATGCTCACCGGCGCGAAGTCCTGCTCGGTGTCATAGGCGAGATTCGAATACAGGAACGGGCTGGCGGTGAACGACGAGGACTGGATCAGCACCGTGTAGCCGTCCGGTGCCGACTTCGCGACCACAGCGGCGCCGATCGTGCCGCCCGCACCGGGACGGTTCTCGACGACCACCGGCTGACCCAGCAGCGGGCTCAACTTGTCGCCGACCGCGCGCGAGATGATGTCGATACCCGTGCCCGGCGGGAACGGCGAAATGAACTTCACCGGCCGGTTGGGGTAGCTCTGCGCAAAGGCGGGCGTGCCGGCGAGCAGCACGGCGGCAGCCAGCAACAGCGTGGAAACTCTCATAGCGCCTCCCTGACAAATCCTTACGGCTTCTTTTAGAGCATTCAGGACAATCCGTCACTCACCTGAACGTTCTCCGACTTAAGCTCCATGCCCGAGTTCTTGGCGTGCTGCAGCAACAGGGTGGCAAAGTCGATATCGACGAAACCGTTGCCGATCAAGGCCTGGATCACCTCGCGGGTGGCGGCGGCGACCGGCATGGGGACATCGAGGTCGTGAGCGGCCGACAGGCCGAGGTCCATATCCTTGCGCAGGAGGACGGGGGTGAAGGTGGTCGTCCAATCGCAGTTCACCAACGACGGTGTCTTGTAGCGGGTGAACATCGAGCCCATGACGCTCTTGTTGATGAAGTCGAGGAACGCATGGCGTTTCACGCCCGACTTCTCGGCCAGGACCGTGATCTCGACCAGCGCCTGGATCGTCACGCCGAGCAGCACGTTGTGACAGATCTTGACGATACGGGCGAGCTCGCCCTCGCCGACATAACTGCTCCCCGTCCCGAGACAGTCGAGATACGGCTTGGCGATTTCGAACGCGGCCTTGGGACCGGAGACGACGAGGCTGAGCTTGCCGGCCTTGACCACCTTGCCGTTGCCGCTGACCGGCGCAGCCAGGAACTGGACGCCGCGCTTCTCGCATTCGGCCCGCAACTGCGCCGATGCCTCTTCGGAGACCGTCGAGGAATCGATCAGGATCTTCGGCGCCTTGCCTTTCGCCGATAGCACGCCTTTGGGCCCAAGCGTCACCTCGAGCAGATCGTTCGACGTGCTGACCATGGTGAAGACGATCTCGCGGTCGGCGAGGTCGATCGGCGCATCGACGATGGTGGCGCCGTACTCGGTGAGAGGTTCGGCCTTGCTGCGCGTGCGGTTGAACGCCGCGACCTTGCCGCCGGCCTTGGCCAGGCGTGCCGCCATCGGAAAGCCCATGCGGCCCGTGCCGATCCAGCCGAGCGTGTGATTGCCGAGTTTCGTTCCAGCCATGGTGCGCCGTTCCTTCTCAACCTTGAAAACGGGTCTGCAAACGTTTGTGCAAACGATTGCAGGCTTTGTAGCGGAAATTGCGACGGGGCGCAATCCCATGATTTTGCTGCTAAATCACCGGCTTAGCTTGCCAGAGATGGGGACCTTCTCTATAGGACCAGCATGGCGCGGGCCAAAGTGACAATTCATGACGTGGCCAGCGCGGTCGGCGTCCATCCGTCGACCGTGTCACGCGTCCTGAACGCGAATACCCGGCACATGGTCACGGCCGAAATCGCGCGGCGGGTCATGGATGCCTCGCGCGAGCTCGGTTACCACCCGAACGCGCTGGCCCACAGCCTCAGGACCAAGCGGTCAAGCACGGTGGGCGTGCTCATCCCGGACATCACCAATCCGGTGTTCCCGCCGATCCTGCGCGGCATCGAGGATGCTCTCGCGGCCGCCGGCTACACCGCGATCATCGCGAATACCGATGGCGTGGCTGAACGCGGCGCGGTGATTCTCGAACGGATGCTCGCACGCCGCGTGGACGGGCTGATCTTGGCCACGGCGCAGCGCAAAGACCCAACCGTCGACCGCTGCCTCGATGAGGACGTGCCGCTCGTCCTGATCAACCGCACGACCCGCAACGAGGGCCGGACCACGTCCGTGGCGACCGACGATGTGGCCGGCATCAGGCTCACGGTCGCGCATCTCGCCGGTCTCGGTCACAAGCGGATCGCGCTGATCTCCGGGCCGCTGCATCTCTCCACGGGCTATGAGCGCCATCGCGGCTTCATCGAGGCGATGAAGGAGATCGGTCTCAAGCCCGATCCATCACTGATCGTCACCGCCGACGCGTATACGGAGCGGGCCGGCGAGCGGGCCGCCCTGACGCTGCTCGATCGCGGCAAGAAGGTCACCGCGATCGTCGCCGGGAACGATCTCTTGGCCCTCGGCGTCTACGGCGCGCTCGCCGCGCATAAGCTCCGCTGCCCGCAGGACGTGTCCGTCACCGGCTTCAATGACATGCCGTTCGTGGACAAGCTCAGCCCGCCGCTGACGACGGTCCGCATCCAGCACTACGAGATGGGGGTGCGCGCCGGCGCGGCTCTCCTCGAGCGGATCAAGGAACCCGCCGCGCGCGGCGTCGACATCAAGCTCGAACCGTCGCTGGTCGTGCGCGGCTCGACCGCGCGCCCCTCTTAGTACTGGTTCGCGATCGGCAGGGTCTCGGCCGGATAGAGCGTGATCACCTTGCAGCCCTTGTCGGTGACGATGATCTCTTCCTCGATGCGCGCCGCGGACATGCCGTCGGTCGCAGGACAGTAGGTCTCGAGCGCGAACACCATGCCCGACTTGATCTCCATCGGATCTTCCATGGAGTTGAGGCGGCTGATGATCGGACGCTCGTGCAGTCCGAGACCGAGACCGTGGCCGAATTCGAGGCCGAACGCTTCCATCTCGCTGGTAAAGCCGATCTTCTCCGCCGTCGGCCAGCACGCCGCGACCTCGTCCGAGCGGACGCCGGGGCGGATCATGTCGATCGCGGTGTCGATCCACTCGCGCGCCTTCTTGTACGCGTCCTTCTGCGCCTCAGTGGCGCGGCCGACGTTGAAGGTCCGGTAATAGCAGGTGCGATAGCCCATGTAGGACTGGATGATGTCGAAGAACGCCTGGTCGCCTGGACGGATCAGGCGATCGGTGAAGTTATGCGGATGCGGCGAGCACCGCTCGCCCGAGATCGCGTTGATCGCTTCGACGCAGTCGGAGCCCTGCGTGTAGAGGTCGTGGTTGGCGAGCGCCACGATCTGGCTCTCGCGCACGCCCGGCTTCAGCGCCTCGGCGATCTTCTGATAGGTGCCGTCGACCATGGCGGCCGACATGTTCAAGAGCATGAGTTCGTCCTTGCTCTTGATCTCGCGCGCGTCGAGCATCATCTGCTGGCCGTCGCGCACCTCGATGCCGAGGCGCTGCAGCTCGAACAGCATCGGCAGCTCGACCATGTCGACGCCGACCGGCATGTCGGCCACGCCTTCTTCCTCGAGGATCGCCTTGATCTCCTCGGCCGCGCGCCGGAACAGCCCCGCCTTCGGATGGATGGCGCCGCGCAAACCGAGCAGGCCGGCCCGGCAGTGATCGTCCTCGAGCCATGGCGCATACAGACGATGATGTTTCGCCGCCGAGCCGAAGTCCCACACATAGGGATCGCCGGGGCCGGTGAGCAGGCAATAGCGCGTCAGCTTGTCGCGCGCCCATTCGCCGATGACGGTGGAGGAGATGTAGCGGATGTTGTGCTGATCGAACGTCAGGATCGCGCCGAGGCCGGACTTCGCCAACGCCTGCCGGGTGCGGCCGAGGCGATAGTTGTGCAGCCGGCGGAAGTCGACCCGCTCCTCGAAGTCGACCGCCATCTGGCCGAGCGCCATCAGCGGCCGCGACCAGTCGTGCCGCGGATCGATGTCCTCGGGCTTCACGACTTTCGGTTCGGGATGTTTTTTCTTCGCCATGGCGGTTCCTCGTGCTCTGTGCGCTTACGACCTGACTGCAAACGTTTGCAGCAATCCGGCGAGTCCTGTCAATGTCAGGCGAGCCGCTCGGCCAACCAGTCGGCGGTCTGCGTCCGGTAACGGTAGGCGCGGTTGTTCACCACGTGATTGCCGTCCTCGACCATCAGCAGTTCGACCGGGCCTTTCGCTTCCGACGCCAGACGCTCGGCGTGCTGATGGGGGATCAGCCGGTCGAGCTTGCCGGCGACGATGAACAGCGGGCAGGTGATGTTCTGGGCGACACCTTTGAGCGACAACGTCGCGGCATGGCGCCGTGCCGTTTCGACCGTGCTGCAATGGCTGCGTACACGAAACGCCTCGCGCGTGAGGTCGGGCACGCCGTCCCAGCACTCGCTCATGTCGTAGGGGCCGGACAGCGCGATGCAGGCCTTGAGGCGCTTCTCGAAGGCGGCGGCGCGCGGCGCGTAATAGCCGCCGAGGCTGACGCCCCAGAGGCCGATGCGGTTGGGGTCGATATCGGGCCGCTGCACCGCCCAGTCGACGACCGCTTTGACCGGCACTTCGTAGTCGCCGCGGATCGGGAAGTCGTACTCCGCCTCGCCCTGCCCCGGCCCGTCGAAGGCCAACGTCGCCAAGCCGCGCGCCAGGAAGGTCTGCTCGTAGGCGTCCATCTCCTCTTTGCAGGAGTCGAGGCCCATGGCCATGACGACGAGCGGCGAGCGCTTCTGTCCGGCCGGCCGGCGCAAGATGCCCGCAAGGGTCTTGCCCTGATACGGGATCTCGACGCGCTCGCCGGCCGGGCTGAGATACGGCAGGGCGAGCGTGCGGCACTCGACGGCCTTGCGGTGCGCTTCGCGCATCTGGGCGACGTCATTGACGAACAGGAACTTGCCGAAGTGGTAGTAGACCCCGGCACGGGTGAAGTGCTCGCCCGCACTCAGCTTGTGGCCGCGCGACAATGCCTCTTGACCGAGCTTCTCGTGGACCGTCGCGCGCGCCGACCAGGCGCGGCACCAGTCGTCCCAACCCGACAGACCTGCGACGACCTCTTCGAAATCCGACAGCGCCACGCCGTTGGCGACGAAACGTGGCGCCCAATGGGCGACGGCGGAACGGATGCGGGCGTCGCCGGATTTGTGGGACTGCTCGTTCATGTGAAGCTCGTTTACTCCCCCAACTCTCCGGCACGCTACAAACATTGCGCCGTCGTGGCAATGTTGAAGCGGCAGCGCCGCTTGTGCGAGACTTCACGCCATGAGAGCCATATTGCTTGCTGCGGGTTTTTGTCTGTGGGCGGCCGCCGGCTGGGCGCAACAGCCCGCGCAAATCCAGGTCGACAACGCCTGGGCACGCGCGACACCGGGACGGTCGACCGAAAGTGTCGTCTACCTGAAGATCACGAACACAGGAGCGGCGTCCGACCGGCTCATCGGCGCGAGCACGCCGATCTCCGCCGCGGCGAGCCTCCACGAGAGCAAGCTCGAAAAGGGCATCATGAAGATGCGCGCCGTCGATGCGGTGGCGGTCGCACCCGGCGAGGCGGTCGAACTCAAGCCGAACGGCGAGCACGTGATGCTGACCGGCCTCAAGCAGCCGCTGAAACAGGGCGACAGTTTTCCACTGACCCTGATGTTCGAGAAGGCCGGAGACGTCGCAGTCACGGTCAAGGTCGAGCGGGTCGGCGCCATGGGCATGAGTGCCGGGAGCATGGGCGGCGGGATGACGCACGGCGGCCCGGCTCCCGGCACGATGCCGATGGACCACGGGCAAATGGGACGCTGACCCGTGCGCTGGCGTGGCCGCTCCTGGCTCGCGGTTGTGCTCGCCGTTGTTTTCGTCGCCGTCACCCCGGCCAAATCCGAGCCGCTATCCCTCAACGGTCCACTCACCTTCGTCGACGCGGACGGCAAGGCGGTGAGCACGGCGGACTTCGCCGGCAAATGGCTCCTGATCTACTTCGGCTACACCCATTGCGTCGACCAATGCCCGACCGGCCTGAGCGTGCTCGCCCGGGCGATGGACGATCTCGGCCCCGCGGCGGAGCACGTGCAGCCCTTGTTCGTCACCGTCGACCCTGAACGTGACCACGGCCCGTTGTTGCGGGAGTTCACCGCCGAGTTCGACACGCGGCTGATCGGCCTCGGCGGCACGCCTGACCAGATCGCCGCCGCCACCAAGGCGCTCGGGGTGAAAGCCGAAAAAGTGCTGCTCGGCGGCGGCGACGACTACGCGATCGACCACAGCGCCACCTTGTCGCTGATCGACCCGAGCGGCCGCCAGGCTGAGACGTTCAGCATGGCCGAGCCCTACCAGGTCGCGGCGAAGCTCTTCGACGCGCTTTCCCGCAGCGGCGTGTCGCTCTCGAACGTGAGCAATATCGGCGCGTATCGCTGATTGGGCGTTATCCCACCGGCCGCTCGCTTGACAGCGGCAACCCACTCCCCGAACGTCGCTTGCCTTCGATGAGGAGACGCCGCATGCCGCGGATCATCGCCGCCACACTCGTTCTGGTCGCGCTCGCGGCATCGGCCCGGGCCGAATACCCGGAGCGGCCGATCCGCGTACTCGTACCCTTTCCCGCCGGCGGTGCGGTCGACCTCGTGGCACGGCTGGTCGGCGCGCAGATGTCCGGAAACCTCCATCAGTCGATCGTCATCGAGAACAAGCCGGGAGCCGGCGGCATCGTCGCGACCGACCTCACGGCCAAGGCGGCGCCCGACGGCTACGTCCTGCTGCTGACCTCGCCCAACCACACCATCAACGCCGCGTTCCGCGCGAAGCTCCCGTATGACACCGAAAAGGACCTGGCGCCGATCACCATCGTCGCCGCCATTCCGGAGCTGCTGGTGAGCCACCCGGCCGCGCCGTTCGATAATTTCCAAGGCTTCGTCGCGTACGCCAAAGCCAATCCCGGGAAGCTCAACTATGCGTCCGCCGGCAACGGCACCCTGCCGCACGTGACCATGGAGCTGCTGCTGCAGCGGCTCGGCTTGAAAGTGACGCACGTGCCTTATCGCGGCGCCGCCCCGGCGATGACCGACCTTCTCGCCGGCCAGGTGCAGCTGAAGCTCGACACCTATGCGACGTCGGCCCAGCACGTCGCCGACGGCAGGCTGCGGGCACTCGCGTACGCCGACAAGGCGCGCCTGCCGCAGATGCCGAACGTCCCCACCGTCGCGGAGATGGGCCTGCCCGGTTACGAAGGGATCCTATGGATCGGCCTGATGGCGCCGGGCGGCACGCCCAAGCCGATCATCGACAAGCTCGCTGCGGCGGGCACCCGCGCCATCCGGACGCCGGAGATCGCGGAGCGGTTCCGCCGCGACGGCATCGATGCCGTCGGCAACACGCCCGCGGAGTTCGCGACGTTGATCGGCCGCGAGATCGGGCAGTGGCGCGACCTCGGCAAGGCTGTGCATATCGAGGTGGAGTGACATGCCGCCGCTGACCCAACCGCCCGATCCCAATCCGAAGACGCCGCGTCTGAAGCTGCCCGCGGGAGCCTGCGATTGCCACATCCACCTCTTCGGCCCGGCGAGCAAATATCCGTTCGATCCCGGCAGCCGCTATATCTCCGAGGATGCGCTGCCCGAGGACAACATCCGCCTCCAGAACGTGCTCGGTGTCAGCCACGCCGTGGTGGTGAGCGGCGGCGGCTATGGCCGCACCTATCACCACCTGGTCGACGTGCTGGAACGCTTTCCCGAGCGCTTTCGCGGCGTGGCGCTGCTGCCCGAGGACGTGCCTGACGCGGAACTCACGCGGCTAACCCGGCTCGGGGTGCGCGGCTTGCGCTTTGTCAGCCCCGCCCACGGCGCGCATCTGCCGCATCTGGATGCGGACATTGCCGCCCGCGCCTTCGACCACGGCTGGCACGTGCAGTTCTATCCGGCGCCGGGCGATGTCGGCGATTTCGCCGACAAGCTGCTGGCGCTCCCCAACCAGATTGTGCTCGACCATTTCGCGGCGGTGCCGGCCGCGGGCGGCCTCGACCAGCCGGCGTTCAAGGCCGTGCTGCGCCTGCTCGACAGCGGCAAGGTGTGGGTGAAGATCTCGGGCCCGATGCGCTGCTCGAAACAGGACTTTCCTTATGCCGAGGTCACGCCCATGGCGCAGGCGCTGGTCCGCCACGCGCCCGAGCGCCTCGTGTGGGGCACCGACTGGCCGCATGTGAACATGAACAACCGCCAGATGCCGAACGACGGCGATCTGGTCGACC
>Ga0335070_10011243_pt1 | contig 10455 bp, 10 predicted proteins | sample Lox_Sample_13_FD_206722 | JGI IMG/M metagenome (GOLD analysis project Ga0335070, IMG submission 206722) | Soil microbial communities from Loxahatchee National Wildlife Refuge, Florida, United States - Lox_Sample_1.3 | ecosystem: Environmental > Terrestrial > Soil > Wetlands | place: USA...
TGGTGTACTTGCCGACGATCGCGATCTGCACCTCACCTTCCGGCTGCAGGATGTGGTGGACGATCCTCTTCCAGCGCTCGAGGTCGGGCGGCCGCTTGGCCGCGTCGATGCCGAAATGCCGCAGCAGCTCGCGGTCGAACCCCTCGTCGTGATAGCGCAACGGGACCTCGTAGATGGTCCGTGCGTCCAGCGCCTGGACCACCGCCTCCTCGCGCAGATTGCAGAACAGCGCGATCTTCTTGCGCGCTCCCGGCGGGATCTCACGATCGCAGCGGCAGAGCAGGATGTCGGGCTGGATGCCGACGCTCTGCAGTTCCTTGACCGAATGCTGGGTCGGCTTGGTCTTGAGCTCGCCCGCCGACGGAATCCACGGCACGAGGGTCAGGTGCACGAAAGCCGTACGCTCGCGGCCGAGCTCGTTGCCGAGCTGGCGGATCGCCTCGAGGAACGGCAGGCTTTCGATGTCGCCGACGGTGCCGCCGATCTCGCAGAGGACGAAATCCTCGTCGTCGCAGTCGGCCTTGATGAATTCCTTGATCGCATCGGTGACGTGCGGGATCACCTGCACCGTGGCGCCGAGATAGTCGCCGCGGCGCTCCTTGGCGATGACGTTGGAGTAGATCCGGCCGGTGGTAACGCTGTCCGACTGGCGCGACATCACGCCGGTGTAGCGCTCGTAATGGCCGAGATCGAGATCGGTCTCGGCGCCGTCGTCGGTGACGTAGACCTCGCCGTGCTGGTATGGGCTCATCGTACCGGGGTCGACGTTGAGGTACGGATCGAGCTTGCGGCAGCGGACCTTGAAGCCGCGCGCCTGGAGCAGCGCGCCCAGAGCCGCCGACGCCAAGCCTTTGCCGAGAGAGGAGACCACGCCGCCGGTGATAAAGATGAACCGCGTCATGGACCTTAAACATATAGCGGCGACCCGCCGTCGCCCACTGTTTTGAACGGGTTCAAAAACAAAAATTATGTTGACGGTTCAACGGCGACTCGCCGAACTGCTTTCCTGAGATACCGCCTGCCCATTTTGCTCATCGCTTTTTAAGTTTTCCCGCGTATTTGAGGTTTCGTGAGCAAAGTCCTGATTATCGAAGACGATCCCGACGTCTCGGATCTCCTGAAATTCGCCGCAGAACGCGCCGGGCACGTCGTGCAGACCGCGGCCAATGGCAAGCGGGGCCTCGAGAGCTTCGCGACCTTCGAGCCCGACGTGGTGGTCACCGATATTCTCATGCCGGAAAAGGAAGGCATGGAGACGATCGTCGATCTGCGCAAATCCCGGCCGGCCACGCCGATCATCGCGATTTCGGGCGCGGGTGCGGTCGGCAAGGCCAACATTCTCGAGATCGCGCAGAAACTCGGCGCCAGCCGGACCTTCGCCAAGCCGCTGGTCATCGCCGACCTGCTCGGGGCGATCGCCGCGCTTGCCGGCCCCGAGGGCGCCAAGGCCTGAGCGCGCGAGGGCCGGAGCGGCCTTCCCAAAATGCGAGGAGTGAACCCGCGCGGTTCAGCGGGCGACGGGCGGTGCGGGTGCGGCGGGTTCCGCCGGCGCCGGTGCCGGTGTCGCCGGACCAGGTGCGGACGGTGCGGCCGGCGTATCGAGGATCGAGCGACGCTGGGCGCTCGGCTGGCCGGCCAGGAACGCCAACAGCACACTCATGGCCATGAAGGCTGCGGCGAGAATCGCCGTCGTCCGGGTCAATAGGTTGGCGGTCCCGCGTGCCGTCATGAAGCCGCCCATTCCACCGCTGCCGCCGATGCCCAGCCCGCCGCCCTCGCTCCTCTGCAGGAGCACGACGACGATCAGCGCGATCGCGATCAGGATGTGAACGACGAGCAGAACGGTAATCATGTGGTACCGCCGAAAAGGGCCGGGGCTGGGTTGGAAAGCCGGACTTTTAGCGGCTTCTGCAGGCTAAATCCAGCGTTGTTTCCGCGATAACCGCCGTCTCAGACGGCGCCGGCAATGGCCATGAAATCGTCGGCCTTGAGGCTCGCGCCGCCGATGAGTGCCCCGTTCACGTTGGCCACAGCCAACAATTCTTTGGCATTCGATGGCTTGACCGAGCCCCCATAGAGCAAACGGACAGCCGCAGGGTCGGCGGCGCGGCCCGCCAGCTCGCGGCGGATCAGGGCGTGCACCTCTTCGACCTGCGCCACCGTCGGCGTCTGGCCGGAACCGATGGCCCAGACCGGCTCGTACGCGATCACCAGGGTTGCCGCCGTCGATTTCTCCGGCACCGAATCCCGGATCTGCGCCGCCACCACGGCTGCGGTCTGTCCCGCCTCGCGCTCCGCCCAGGTCTCGCCGACGCAGACGATCGGCACGAGGCCGGCGCGCTGCGCCGCCTTCGCCTTGGCGCACACCATTCCGCTGGTTTCGCGGTGGTCGGTGCGCCGCTCGGAATGGCCGACGATCACATAGCGGCAGCCGAGATCAGCCAACATCGGTGCGGCGATATCGCCCGTATGCGCCCCGCTGTCCTCGGCATGACAATCCTGAGCGCCGAGCCTGACGGACGAGCCTTCCAACGCTTCCGCGACCAACCCGATCAGGGTGGCCGGCGGGCATACCAGAAGCTCGGGGCCGCCGGACGTAAGCGCTGCCGCCCGTCGCACGATGTCGTCGGCCAGCGCCCAGCCGTCGGCGGATAGACCGTTCATCTTCCAATTGCCAGCGATCAGCGGACGGGGAGCCATGCGTACGTCTTTCTAGTCGATGAGACCGTCGCCTTTACCACAGAAGGCGGACGACGGGCCTGGGAGAAAATCGAGACCTCAGGCCAGAACATCGACCATCTGGCCGCGCCCGCTGTTCGGCGGCGGGCCCGCCCCATGAGAGCCACTCCCGTCGGAGCCGAACAGCTCCAGGATGGCGGCCTGCTCCCGCTCCGCCGACTTCAGGGCGGTGATGGCCAGCGCCTCGCGCGCCGCCGCGGCGCTGAGGCTCCCCGCGGCAGCGCTGGCGGCTGTCAAAGACATATCCGACATGGGAGCCACTATACCGCAAACGGCCCGGCCCTGCGGCCGTGCCCGAAGCCCTCCGGCGGCCGTTGCGGGGGGTGGTCCGGGTCCCTATGATGCGCGCAATTTCAGCCGGTTCCAGCCACAGAGTAGCGTCTCATGCTTCAGGCCATGCGCAGCAAGGCGGCGGGTATCGTCGTCAAGGTGCTCTTCAGCATCCTCGTCCTTTCTTTCGCGATCTGGGGCATCGGCGACTACTCGTTCCTGCGCCGCAGCGATCCGGAAGCCGTCCGCGTCGCCGACGTCAAGATCGCCGCCTCGACCTTGGACCAGCAATATCGCAGCGAGATGGATCGTCTGCGCCGGTCGTTCGGCCAGATCGACCCGGAAACGGCGCGGCAATTCGGATTGATGGATCAGGTTATCCAGCGCCTCGTCAATCAGACCCTGCTCGACAAGGCCGCCGAGCGCCTCGACATACGCATCGGCGATGACGTGCTGCGAAGCCGGTTGATGGCCGATCCGCAGCTGCGCGGCGCCAACGGCCAATTCGATCCAGACCGTTTCCGGCAGTTGCTGTTCCAGAACAACCTCTCCGAGGCCGGGTTCCTCGCGCTCATGCGGCAGGACCTGTCGCGCGGCCTGATCACCGATGCGGTCAGCGGCGGCGCCCGCGTGCCCGACGTTATTGTCGACCGGCTCTACCGCTATCGCAACGAACGCCGCGGCGGCGACGATGTGTTCGTTCCCGCCGCGTCGTTCACGGATGTCGGCAAGCCCGACGACGCACAGCTGCAGGCGGTCTATGACGACAATCACGACCGCTTCACAGCTCCTGAATATCGGAAAGTGACGGTCGCGCGCATCGGCGCCGACGAGCTGCTGCCCAAGACGAACGTCACCGATCAACAGGTCGAGGACGAATACCGGGCGCGCCTGCCCGAATTACGTACGCCGGAACAGCGGGACGTCGATCAGCTGCTATTCAGTGACGAAGCGGCCGCGAAAGCCGCCTCCGAGAAGCTGAAGGCCGGCACGACGTTCGACCAGATCGCGGCCGACAACAAGCAGACCGCCGAACAGACTCATCTCGGCACGCTCACCCATGACGATCTCGTGCCCGAGCTGACGAATGTCATCTTCGGCCTGCCCGACGGCGGCGTCTCGGAGCCGGTCCACAGCCCCTTCGGCTGGCACATCCTGCGCGTCACGAAAATCATTCCGGGCAAGGAACCGACACTCGCCGAGGTGAAGGAAAAGGTCGCCACCGACCTCAAGCAGCGGCTTGCCGGTGATGCCGCCTATGAGTATTCGACGAAGCTCGAGGACGCCGTGGCCAACGGTGCTTCCGTCGACGAAGCCGCCGCCAAGCTCGGTCTTTCGACGACGAAGGTGGCTGCTGTCGATGCGCAAGGCCGCGGTCCCGACGGCAAGCCTGTCCCGGTTTTCGAAGGCGCCGGTGATGCCTTGACGGCTACGTTCGACACCGCCGAGGGCGCCGACACCCAGCTGGTCGAAGGCAAGGAAGGCACCTGGTTCATGGTGCACGTCGACGGCATCACGTCATCGGCCTTGCGGCCGCTGGCCGATGTGCGCGATCAGGCCGTCGCCCTTTGGGAAGCCAAGCAACGGGACGAGAAGGCGAAAGCGCGGGCCGAACAGATCCTGTCGGCGGTCCAGGGCGGCAAGACCCTCGAAGCGGCAGCCGCACCGTTCGGTCTGAAAATCACCAAAGTCGAGCCGACCGTGCGCACGACATCGTTCAACGTCCGGTCAACCGTGCCGCCGGAGGTCACCGCCAAGCTCTTCGCGTTGAAGCCGACGGAAACCGCGACCGTCCCGGGTCGCGACGGCGTGCACGTCGTGCGCCTGACCCAAATCGTGGCCGCCGATCCGGCCGCGGATGCCGCCGGCGTCGAGCAGGTGCGCAACCAGCTCCGCCAGCAGGTCGGCGCCGACATGGTCCAGGAATATCTGCAGGCGCTCCGCGACCGCTACGGCGTCACGGTCAATCAGGACGTCGTCGACAAGTTGACCGGGCTTTGATCCGACCGGCTTGCAATCCGCCGCCCCGGTGTTTTGCGCGGGGCGAAAAGCACCTGCGGGAGAAGATGTCAGGGGGCGAAGCCCCCTGAGCCCGGCCCAGATGGCGCGCCGGCGCAGCCGGCCCACGGCGAGCCGCGGCTGCGGGTATTCACGGCAATCGCCGGAGCCTTTAGCCGCGCGCCGCGACCGGCGGAGGACGGTCGAGGCGATACTGGACCGCGGCGCTGATCGGTATGAGGACGAACCCGCGCTCGCCGAGCGAGCGCAACCACGGTTCCAGGGCCTCGATCGTGGCGTCGTGCGGATGGCCGATGGCGATCGCGATCCCGCGCCGTCGTGCAAGCGCCTCCACCTCGGCCAGGCGTGCGCGTACGGCCTCGACGGTCGGCTCGTTGTCGAGAAAGACGTCGCGCTCCACCGTCGGCACGCCGGCCTCGCGCGCCACGCTCGCGGCGATGCTGCCCCCGGCGGTCCGTGAATCGAGGAACAGCAGCCCACGGCGTTTCAGCTCTTCGGCGACCGGCAGCATGGCGCGCACATCGCGCGTGAACCGGCTGCCCATATGGTTGTTGACGCCCACCGCGTCCGGCAACAGATCGAGGTCGGCGCCAAGCCGCTGATGGATCTGCTCCGGCGCGAGATCGACGGTGAGTGCATGGGGCCCCGGATCTTCGCGGCCCTGCGGCTGCATCGGCACGTGCACGAGGACCTCATGGCCGGACGCGCGCGCGGCGGCCGCCTGGCGGCCGACGTCCGGTGCGTAGGGCAGCCACGACAGCGTGAGCGGCCCCGGCAGAGCAGCGGCGCGCGCCGACCGGCGCCGGTCCAGTCCCATGTCATCGATGACGACGGCGATGACCGGACGGCCCAGCACCGGCGGCGCGGCGACCGCGAACTTCTTCCACGCCGGCAGGTCGGGCGGGGGCGGTGACACGCTCGCCGCGGACGGCGGTGCGACGACCGCGGCGCCGACAGCCGGACGTGCGACGGGTGCGGCCAGAGGTGGCGGCTCGATGACGGGAGCGGGTGCCGGTTTGGGCGGCAGCGGCAATGCGAGCCGCACGGCGCGGCCGGCCTCTCGCCCGTTTTGCGGCGTCTGGCGATGGCTCAACACCACCGCGGCCGTCACCGCCGCGACGGCCACGACGAGGCCAGCCATGGCGATCCGGTGCCGTCTCAGCTGGCGTAAGGCGGTACCTCTCGGCGCTCTCTTCGATTTCTTCGCGGCCACGTTGCGATGCCCATGTTCCGGGTGAATCGACGCGGAGTTTAGCCCGAGCCTGCCAATGGCGCTAACGGCCGACCGTCCGTTCGGGCGGGAACCGCACCGTCACCGTTGTGCCGCGGCCGGGTTCGGAGACGAGTTCCAGAGCCGCCGCATGCAGCGCCACGAGATGCTTGACGATCGGCAGTCCGAGACCCAGGCCGGGATGGCTCTTGCGAACGAACGCGCTCTGCAACTGAACATACGGCTCCATGACGCGCTCGAGATCGGCGGCTTCGATGCCGATGCCGGTATCGCTGACCTGGAGCACCATCCCGCCGCCGGGCTCCGTGAAAGCCCGCACGGTGACCCGTCCTGGGGGCGGCGTGAACTTCACCGCGTTGGACATGAGGTTCACCAGGATCTGACGCAGCTTCACCGGATCGGCGCGAAGCCGCGGCAAGCGGGGCGCGATCTCGGCCGTGACGGAGATGCCGCCGTCACGCGCGACGTGCGCGATCATCTGGATGCAGTTGCCGATCTCCGAGGCGACGTCGACGTCCTCCTCATCGAGCCGGAGCGTTCCGGCATGGCCACGCGAGTAGAGCAGTATCTCCTCGACGAGATTGGTCAGGTGCGAGCTGCTTTCGGCGATATCGTCGACATACTCCGCATATTTCTCGTGCCCGAGCGTGCCGAACACGCGCCGCCGCATCATCTCGGCGAAGCCGCCGATCGCGTTGAGCGGCGTACGCATTTCATGGCTCAAATGCGCGAGCGTCTCCGAGTTCGAGCGGCCCGCCTGCTCGGCGATGTCTTGCGCCACCGAGAGCTCCTGCGCGAGGTCGGCATTCCGGAACCGCAGCCGCAAGGTCTCCACGAGCGCTCTATTCGACCCGCGGGCGATGAAGGCAATGGCCGTGGCGAAGACCAGGACCATCACGCCCAGGCCTTGGTGCGCCGGATCTCCGGCCGCGATGAACGCCGCGGCCGTCGGCAGCATGCACGGGAGCAGAAACGCGTGGAAGGACGGCAGGTGGACGGCCAGGCTCGCGACCGCACCCGCGCCCATACCGGCTGTGGTGAGGCCCACGAGCATGTGATAGAGCGGCTCGCCGGTGAGCGGGATCGCAATCGCGGTGGCACCCCAGAGCGTGCCGGTCACGCCGGCACCGATGGCAAAACGAATGGCCCATGTGCGGTTGCTGTGGATCTTCCGGTTGCGCGCGAAATCGCGGCACAACAGCATCCGCGCTGCGACGGTGAGCGCCACCGCGACGAACCACAACGACAGCCAGAGATCCGGTGCGATCGGCCAAAAAACGGCGGCGATGATCGCCGCGTTGAGCACGTTGACGACCAGCGGCACCGTCGGCTTGTAGAGAAGGCGTATCTGCTCGGCGAAAACGCGCTCCGCCATCGACACAGCGCCGGGCGTGCGCGAGCTCTCGCGTCCGCCATCCGCCGATGAGCCAACCTGCGCCGTGGCTGCCGTCTCCCCTGCCCCAGCCCTGTCGCCCACCGGGACCGCTCCGACTCACGCGTGAAAGCGGCATGATAGCGGAAAAAGCCGAAAACCGGGAACGTCCGGGGAATTGCTTAACCGGGCAGATCGGGGCATGCTCCGCGCAAATTATCGAGAAGTTTCGCGATTAATGACCATCGGACGCACATTTTCGGTTTATGGCCTGCTCTGCGCCTTGGGCGCGGGGCTGGTGGCCGCATGCGACCCGCGTTTCGTCCATGGCTCGGATCTGCGGCCGGCCGAAATCCACGCCCTCGCCGGCACATGGGAAGGCCGTGCCTCCCTCAGCTACTCAAGTGCCACCGACTGTACGCGGGTCTACGGCTGGAGAATGCAGGTGGCGGACGGCAACGTGACCGCGGAGATCATCGACCCGAATCGGCCGAATGCGACGCCCGCCCGGTTCACGAGCTTTGTCGAGTACGATGGCAGCGTGCACGCCGAAGTCTCGGTATTCGGACGCGACACCGCCGTCCTCGGCACCTTCAACCGCGACGGCTTCGAGGGCAACACCAGAGCGCGCGGATGCAACTACGCCGTTCGCCTGCGCCAGCGCCCGGGAGGGTCGTGATGCCGTGCTTGATCCCGCTCTGCCGCTCCGATACGTGTAGGCCGCTATGACCGCCGACATGACACAGCTCAAGGTACTGCTCGCCGCCGTGGCCGAAGGCCGGACGCTGAGCCAGGACGAGGCGCGGCTCGGCTTCGATGTCATGATGAGCGGCAACGCCACCCCGGCGCAGATGGGCGCGTTCCTGATGGCCCTGCGGGTGCGCGGCGAGACCGTCGATGAGATCACCGGTGCTGCCCGCACGATGCGGGCCAAGGTGACGGCCGTCCACGCGCCGGAGAACGCGATCGATCTCGTCGGCACCGGCGGCGACAACGTCGGCACGTGGAACGTGTCGACCGCGTCGGCGCTCGTGGTCGCCGGCTGCGGCGTTCCCGTCGCCAAGCACGGCAACCGTGCATTCTCGTCGCGGGCGGGCTCGGCTGACGTACTGTCGGCGCTCGGCGTCAATCTCGATTGCGATCTGCGGCTTGTCGAGCGCGCGATCGCCGAGGCGGGCGTCGGGTTCATGATGGCGCCACGCCACCATAGCGCCATGCGCCACGTCGGCGGCACGCGGGTCGAACTCGGCACGCGCACGATCTTCAACATCCTCGGTCCGCTCTCCAACCCCGCCGGGGTACGGCACCTGCTCGTCGGCGTGTTCGCCCGCAAATGGATCGAGCCGATGGCCCGCACACTCGGCAATCTCGGCGCGACGCACGCCTGGGTCGTCCATGGTTCCGACGGTCTCGACGAGCTCACCACCACCGGGCCGAGCCACGTTGCCGAATTCAAGGGCGGCGCCGTTCGTACGTTCGAGGTGACGCCGGAACAGGCGGGTCTCAAGCGCAGCAAGCTCGATGACCTCAAAGGCGGCTTGCCGGCCGACAACGCCGCCGCCGTGCAGGCGCTGCTCGACGGCAAGGCTGGGCCGTTCCGCGACATCGTGCTGCTCAATGCCGGAGCCGCTCTCGTGATCGCCGGCAAGGCCGCCGATCTCAAGGCGGGTGCAGCCCAGGCGGCGCAGTCGATCGACAGCGGCAAAGCGAAGGCCTGCCTCGCGAAGCTCGTCGCCATCACCAACACGCCGCCGCAACCGCCGGCCGCGGCAGACGACTGAGCCATGGCCGCCGCATCGGACGTATTGGCGGAGATCTGCGCGGCGAAGCGAAACGAGATCGATCGCCGCAAGCAGCAGACAGCGCCCGCCGAGATCGAGCGCCGCGCTCTCGCCGCCGCACCGACCCGCGGCTTCGTCGGGCGCCTGCGCGCCACCGCCGCAAGCGGGCGGCCGGCGCTGATCGCGGAGATCAAGAAGGCTTCGCCGTCGCGGGGACTGATCCGCGCCGATTTCGATCCGCCCGCTCTCGCGCGTGCCTATCAGGAAGGCGGCGCCGCCTGCCTGTCCGTCCTGACCGATACACCATACTTCCAAGGGACGGATGAGCATCTCAGAGCGGCGCGCGCCGCGGTCGACCTCCCGGTGCTCCGCAAGGATTTCATGCTTGATCCCTACCAGGTGCTGGAGGCGCGGGCGATCGGCGCCGACTGCATCCTGCTGATCCTGGCGGCGCTCGACGACGCGACCGCGCAAAGCCTGGCGCGGCTGGCGCGCAGCCTCAGCCTCGACGTGCTGGCGGAAGTCCATGACGAAGCGGAGCTCGACCGGGCGCTTGCGCTCGACGATGCCCTGCTCGGCATCAACAACCGCAATCTCAAGACGCTCAACGTCGACCTTGCGGTGTTCGAGCGGCTGGCGGCGCGAACGCCGCGCGGCCGCTTCCTCGTCGCGGAGAGCGGCCTCAAGACGGCGGCCGATCTGGCACGGCTCACGCGCGCCGGCGCCGGCGCGTTTCTCGTCGGTGAATCGCTGATGGCCCAGGCCGACGTCGCGGCGGCGACGCGCGCCCTGCTCGCGCCGGCCACGGCGCTCGCCTGAGATCCTCCGGAGCACCCATGGCGGCCGCGCGGCTGACCCATCTCGACCGGCGCGGCAACGCGGTCATGGTCGACGTCTCGGCCAAGGCCGTGACGCAGCGGGTGGCCGTCGCCTGCGGCTCGGTGATCATGAAACCGGCGACACTGAACGCGATTGCCGGCGGCAAGGTGAAGAAGGGCGACGTGCTGGCAGCCGCCCGCCTTGCCGGCATCATGGCGGCGAAG
>Ga0335070_10011245_pt1 | contig 10452 bp, 9 predicted proteins | sample Lox_Sample_13_FD_206722 | JGI IMG/M metagenome (GOLD analysis project Ga0335070, IMG submission 206722) | Soil microbial communities from Loxahatchee National Wildlife Refuge, Florida, United States - Lox_Sample_1.3 | ecosystem: Environmental > Terrestrial > Soil > Wetlands | place: USA: Florida...
TAGGGCAAGTTTACGAACGTTTTCCAGCGCCGGGGGCTTTAGGGCGTCAGCGTGCCGAGATAAGCGACGATGTCGTCGATTTCCTCGCGCGAGAGGGTGAGGTTCGGCATCGGCGGATGCGGCGCCGCGAGCCAGGCCTTCAGCCAGGAAGCGTCCCCGGCATGGCGCGTCGCGATCGCCTGGAAGGTCGGCGCCGCGTCGTTGCCGTTGCCGGTATCGCCGACCACGTGGCAGGACGTGCACCAGTGCTCGGCCAGGAACTCGCCGGCCTTCGGGTCGGCGGCGTTGGCGGCGCCGCTTCCGGCCATCATCATCAGCAGCAGAGCGGGAGCGACGATGCGTCGTCGTCGAGGCTGGCGAATCTTCCTGGAGCTCTTCAGGCCCATGACGCTGTCTCCCATGCGCGCCGATCATCAACGCGATGAGACGTCCATGCGCCGTCGGCAGCATTGACATCGATCAAAGTCAGGTCAGGCAATGCGGCCGGGGCGTTGCTTATTCGTAGCAGCCCTGCGCCGACGTCCGCAGGGTGGCGAACTGGCGAGGGTCGTGGCCGAACCAGACCGCCGCGCCGGCGCTGATGGCGCGGATGCGCGCGATTGTCCCGAGGTATCCGCTGCGATCTTCCATCCAGCCCGGCAGCACCGGATCGGTCGCGAAATTCTCGGCGCAGTAGAGCGCATCGGAGACGAGGATGATCCGCCCGCTCTCGGGCAGGTCGAGGCGCAAGCCCAGCATGCCGAAGGCATGTCCAGGGCCGAAATTCAGCAGGCGGATGCCGCCGTGTATGTCGCGGTCGCCCTCAGCGGCTCCGACTGCCTGCCAATGAAGGTCGACCTTCGTCCACGAGTCGATATCGCGCCAGCAATAGGCGTCGTCCTCTTTCCGGCGATAGGCGGCTTGCGCCGCCGCGAGCTCGTCCGCGTGGACGATGATCGCCGACCTGCGGAAGAACTCGGCGCAGCCGGCATGGTCGCTGTGCAGGTGCGAGAGGACCACATGGCGGAAGTCGTCGGGGCCGAGGCCGAGCTCGGCCAGCCGGTTCGGCAAGGTGCAAGCCGTGCCGCCGAGATGCTGATAGTCGCGCTGGAAGGCCGCCGACCAGCGTCCCTCCGGGCCCATCGCCGCCGGATGGCATCCGGTGTCGAACAGGACGCGCCCCTCGGGATGCTCGATGCAATAGGCGGAGACTGGTACCTCGACCTCATCCGCAAAGAGGGAAGGTCCTTCGCCGACCAGCACCCGCGAGGCGAGGCGCAGTCGCCCGAGGTCGAGCACATGCAGTCGGAGGCGGGTCATTCCTCGGGCGGGACCGCGGCCGCCTGCTGCCGGCGCGCGACCCAGCCGCGGATGATCCGGTCCGAGACCATCGCAACGAGGGCGATCGAGAGGCCGGAGGTGAGGCCGAGGCCGGCATTCGCCTTGCCGAGCGCGATATAGACCTGCTGGCCTAGGTCGCGGGTGCCCACCATGGCCGCGATCACCACCATGGTCAGGGACGCCATGATGGTCTGGTTCAATCCCAGCATCACCACCGGCATGGCGAGCGGCAGCTTCACCTGCAGGAGCAGCTGCGCCGGCGTGCAGCCGCATTGCCGCCCGGCCTCGATGCAGTCGGCCCGCACCTGGCGGATGCCGCTTTCTACATAGCGCATCGGCATGGTGATCACGTAGAGCATGATGGCGATGAGCGCCGTGAGCTCGCCTACCTTGAAGAACATCAGCGCCGGGATCAGGAACACGAATTGCGGCATGGTCTGCAGCGTGTCGTTGATCGGTCGCAGGATCTTCGAGACCGTGTCGCTGTGCGCCGCCCAGATGCCCAGCGCGCCGCCGATGACGAGGCAGAACAGCGCCGCCAGCGCGCAGAGATAGAAGGACTGCATGAACGGCGTCCACAGCCCGAGCACCAGGATGAAGAGGCAGGTGGCCAGCGCGAACAGCGCGACGTTGCGCCCGGCGCAGCTCCAGGCGAGTGCGGTGATGAGCGCGATTCCGGCGGGCCAGGGAAAGTTCCAGGTCCCGAAGAAGAAGACGAGGCCGGCGACGATCATGGCAAAGGCGGGACGCCAGCCGCTTCTCGCGCCGAGCCAGCCCGCGATCACGGCGATGATGGCCGCATAGATCGCGATCACCGTCGGCGTCAGGGCGATGCCCCAGGAGACCGGCGCGACGGCGCCGATCATGCCGATCCGGAGCGGCAGGATGAAGAAGTAGAGCACGGTGTTCTTGAAGGTCTCCAGCGGATCGGCATAGCGCGCCACCAGGCCCAGCACCCATTGGTTCAAGGCTTCGGGGTCGATGATTCCATGGCCGCTCGTGTAGGGCGGGGCGATCGTGAGTCCGCCGGAATTCATCAGCGCGGCGAGGACCAGTAATCCGAACAGTGCGCCCCAGAACCGGCCTGGCGTCAGCCATTCCGGATGCTTGCGCGGCCCCTGTCCGGCGAAGCCCAGGGTGATGCGGTCCATCACCATGGCGAGGAGCGCGATCACCAGGCCGGAGAGCAGGCTCTGGCCGAGGGCGGCCTGGCGCATCGCAGAGAGCACCTCCCAGCCGATATCCTCGAAGCCGCCGATGAAGGAGGCGATGATGACGACGCTGAACGCCGCCATGGTGGTCTGGTTGATGCCGACCAGGATCTGCGGCTTCGCCGCCGGAACCTCGGTCAGCCAGAAGCTCTGCCGCGGCGTGCAGCCGCTCATCACCCCGGATTCGACGATGTCGCTCGGCACCCGCTCGAGGCCGAGCAGGGTGTTCCGCACCATCGGCGGCACGGCATAGATCGCGCTGGCGATCAGGCCGACCACCGGCCCGAAGCCGAACAGCAGCAGCAACGGAATCAGATAGGCGAAGGCCGGCATGGTCTGCATGACGTCGAGCGCGACCTCGATCGTGGCGCGCGCCCGCTTCACCCGGAAGCCGACGACGCCGAGGAAGAAGCCGCCGATGACGGAGATCGGAACGGCAATCAGCACAAGCGCCAGCGTGTTCATGCTCTGGCGCCAGTAGCCGGTCAGGATGAGATAGAGGAAGGCGGCGACCGCGAAGACGGCGAGCGCCCGCCCCCCGGCCCGGAGCGCGACGATCCCCACCATGAGGATCGCCAGCGGCCAGGGGATCCACTGCAGGATGCCCTGGACCGCGATCATCGGTCCGCTCAGCAGCCAGGCGATGCCCCGCGTCACCGGCTGGACGAAGGTAGCGGCGGCGGTGCTGAAGGCGTCGATCCAGCCCGCCAGGGGCGGCACCCAGGCAGCGGGATAGTTCACCGTCCACGGCAGCCGCTCGCGGACCGCAAGGCAGGCGAGCGTGAAGACGAGGACCAGGAGCCAGACGGCGAGGCTGCGGTCGAGCCTGAGGCGCAGCGGCGAGGCTTCGACGAGCTCGGTCATCGCCGTCGTTCTCGGTCGCGGTCCAGCACCGCTAGCACCGACTTCGGGTCGATCGAGCCCAGCACCCTTCCGTCCTTGCCGGCGACGCAGAAGCCGGTCGTTCCCCGGGCCAGCATCGCCAGCAGGTCCTCGATGGTCGCCCCGGGCTCGACCGTCGCCATGTGCGGACCGAGATCGATGCCGTCCGCTGCCGCGACGTCGGCGGCGCGGACCGCGCGCACCAGCGAGATGTCCTCGACGAACTGCGCGACATAATCGTCGGCGGGTGCGCGCAGGATCTCGGTCGGCCGGCCGATCTGGATGATCTCGCCCTGGCGCATGATGGCGATGCGGTCGGCGAGGCGGAATGCCTCCTGGATGTCGTGGGTGATGAAGACGATGGTCTTCGACAGCATCTTCTGCAACCGCAGGAACTCGTCCTGCATCTGCCGGCGGATCAGCGGATCGAGGGCGGAGAACGGCTCGTCCAGGAACCAGAGCGCCGGCCCGACGGCCAGCGAACGCGCGATGCCGACCCGCTGCTGCTGGCCGCCGGAGAGCTGGCTTGGGAAGGAGCGCTCGCGCCCGGCAAGGCCGACGAGTTCGATCATCTCCCGCGCCCGCGCGGTGCGTTCCTTGGCGGAGCGACCCTGCACCCTGAGCGGAAAGGCGACGTTCTCCAGGACCGTCAGGTGCGGCAGCAGGCCGAAATGCTGGAACACCATGCCCATGGCCCGGCGCCGGAGCTCGATCAGGCGCTTCGGGCTCGCGGCCAGCAGGTCCTCGCCGTCCAGCAGGACATGGCCCGCGGTCGGATCGATCAGCCGCGAGAGGCAGCGGACCAGGGTCGACTTGCCCGAGCCCGAGAGGCCCATGATGACGAAGATCTCGCCGGTCCGGACCTCGAAGCTCGCGTCGATGACCGCGGGAAAGTGACCGGTCTTGGTCAGGCGCTCGCGGACCGCCTCCGGGGTGCCGGCGAACGTGTCGCCACCCAGCCTTTCGGCATGGGTGCCATAGACCTTCCAGAGATTCCGGCAAGCGAGCTTGACCGGCGGCCCCACGGCCTGTTCCGACGCGACGCCGCCCGGGTGTGGCGGCGTCGCATGGCTGCGGGTCACGCTCAGGAGCCGGTCGCGGCCTGGACCCAGGGTTGCCAGGTGGCCTGGTTGGCGTCGATCCAGGCCTTCGTGACGGCGTCGAGGTCCTGGCCCTTCTTATCGACTGCCAGCATCATCTGCTGCTGCTGGGCCGCGTCCATCTTGAACGCCTTCAGGAAGGCATAGGCGGCGGGCCACTTGTCCTTGAAGCCCTTCATCAGCACCTTGTGCACTTCCGGCGGATTGATGCAGTGCTCGTTGCTCTGGTCCTTGCAGGGCGGCATCTTCACCCAGTCGACGTCGACCTCCGCCAGCGCATAGTGCGGCGCCCAGAACATCATGAGCAGCGGCTTCTTGGCGGCGGCGGCGGATTCCAGCTCGGCCACCATGGCGCCTTCGGATCCCGCCGGCACCGCGGTCAGCGGCATGTTGTTGTCCTTGGCGATCGTGGCGGCGCGCGAACCCCAGTCGGCGGGGTAGTCGAGGATGCGGCCGTTGGGGAAGGTGTCCGGCGTGCTCAACGCCTGGACGCAGCCGGGCTTCTCCAGCGCGGTCCAGTCGGGCAGGCCGGGGCAGACGTCGGTCATGTATTTGGGATAGATCCAGCCCTCGTTGGTCTTCAGGTCGAGCTGGCCGATGTCGTCGATCTTCCCTTCCTGCAGCACCTTCGGGAAGATGTCGCCGACGTTGTTCATCCAGATTTCCAGGGTCGCGCTCAGCGAGCCGTCGGCGATGCCGGAGAATTGCGGATAGTTTCCGGCGGTCACGTATTCGACCTTGTAGCCCATCTTCTCAAGGATCTGGCCGGCGATGTGGGTCGTCACGTGCTGCCCGGTCCATTCGTTGATCGCGAGCTTGATGGTCTCGTCCTTGGCGCCGAGATCGGCGGCATGGGCTGCAATCGGCCCCGCCGCCACGAGCATGGCGACGAAGGAGCCGGCCGTCAGAAATCGGATCGTCCTGCTGGTCATCATCATTCTCCCTGTTTTTCCGGGCCTTTGGCCCTTGGTCTACGCCGGTATTCCGGATTGCTTGTCAGACTAGCGATCCGGCGGTTCCGCCGGTTCATTCGATTTCCGAATGCCCGATAGAACGATTCAGGTGAGCTTGTATGGACATCAGTCCTGCGCTGCGGAGATCGGCACCGGCGCCGGATTGCCGCCTTCCCGCGCCGTCACCACGTCGCCGAGGCCGGCCGTCAGGATCATGGCGCCGCCGAGGAACTGCTGCCAGGAGAGCGGATCGCCGCTGAGCCAGGCGGCGGTCGCCGCGCCCGCCACGAGCTCCGTCATCAACAGGATGCCGGTCCTGACCGGGCTGATCCGGCGGACGCCCCAATAGAGCAGCAGCTGCGACGGCACCCAGCCGAGCCAGCCGACGCCGATCAGCAGCGGCCAAGCCGTCACGATCACCGAACCGCTCGGGATCGGGTCGCCGCTTACCGCCGCGAACAGCAGCGCCGGTCCGACGCCGCCGAGGAAGAAGGCGACGGTGTTCGCCGCCGCGCCGATGTGCTGGTTGCGCCGGATCCGGATCGTGACCAGCGCCCACAGGAGGCCGGAGGCGAGCGCCATCCAGTCGCCGAGATTGCGCGGGATCGGCCAGCCGCCGTCCGCGCTCAGCATCACGGTCAGGCCGCCGAGGCCGAGGAGGACGCAGCCCATCCGCAGGAGCCCGATCCGCTCGCCCTGCCATAGCCGGGCAATCAGCACGCTCCAGACCGGCGAGAGATAGAAGAGGAAGAGCACGTTGAAGACGCTGGTATGCACATAGGCGTTGGAATAGAGGTTGAAGACCACGCCGTTGACCAATGCGAGGCCGATTAGCGAGCGGCCGTGCCGCCGCAGCTCCTCGCGCGCCGTCAGCGCCAGCGGCGCGGCGAGCGGCAGGCTGACGATGAAGAAGGCGGCGGTCGCCCAGCTGCCGGCCATGCCGAGATGCTGCAGGTGCCGGAGCGGCAGCCAGTAGATCCCCCAGACCGCGCCGCAGAGCGCGACGGCGGCGGATGCGGCCAGCGTGTTTCCCGAATTCTGCGCCATGGTGCCGCCGATCTCGCATCCTCGCCCGGGCCGCCGTTACAGTGCGCACCAGCCGCCATCGACCGGCAGCACGGTGCCGGTGATGAAGGACGATGCATCGGAAGCGAGGAAGATCGCGACGCCGACCACTTCCTCGACCCGGCCGCGCCGGCCCATCGGCGTCATCCTGAGGATCGCCGCCTCGGTCTCCGGATCACGGTCATAGCCTTCCGACCGGGTCATCGCATGCTCGAGATAGCCGGGATTGAAGGCGTTGACGCGGATGTTGCGCGGCGCCCATTCGACCGCCAGGGTGCGCACCATCTGGTCCACGCCGCCCTTGGAGATGTTGTAGGTGATGAGGTCGGGGAACGCGACCAGGCTGGCGTTGGAGGAGGTGACGACGATCGATCCTCCCCCTTGCCGCGCCATCGGCTTCGCCGCCGCCTGGGCGCAATAGAGCGCGCCGCCGACATTGATCCGGAGCGTTTGGTCGAGTTCGTCCGGTGTCGCCCGATCGGCGGGATTGGTCAGGATGATGCCGGCGTTGCAGGCCATGATGTCCAGCCGGCCGAATTCCCCGATCGCGTGCTCGACCAGCCGTTCGCAGGCTTGGGGATCGCTGACGTCGGTCACGATGGAGATCGCCTTGCCGCCCGCCGCGCGAATCTCCATCGCCGCTGCTTCGGCCTCCGCGCCGTGCCGCGAGGTCGTCACGACCGCGGCGCCCGCTTCGGCCATGCCCTTGGCGATGGCGCGTCCGAGCCCCCGGCCGGAGCCGGTCACCACGGCGACCTTGCCATCGAGGCTGAAGCGGCGGAGCGACATCGGCCGATCCTTCAGTCGCGGTAATCCGGCTCTTCGCGGTCCAGGATCGCCTTCACCTCCCGGAGATGATCCTCGGCGAGATGCGGGTAATCGAGCCATTCCTGCGCGGTCTTGCGCGCGACCGCGTCGGGCACGACCCTGAGCTTCCTGCCGCTGGCATAGGCGGTCATCAGGATCTCTGCCGCACGCTCGAAATAGAACATCTCGTCGAACGCCCAGGCGATGCTGGGTCCCGTGACCGTGATGCCGTGATTGCCCATCATCAGGATCGACTTGTTGCCCAGGAGGCCGGCCAGCCGGTCGCCCTCGGCGTCGTCGAGGGCCATGCCGCCGAAATCGGTGTCGAACGCGATCCGCTCGAAGAAGCGCATGGTGTTCTGCTCGATCGGCGGCATGCTGCTGTCCTCGAGGGTCGAGAGCGCCGTCGTGTTGATGGGATGCAGGTGCAGGATGCAGCGCGCCTGCGGCAGCTTCGCGTGCAGGCGGCCATGGATGAACCAGGCGGTCGGGTCCGGCGCGTCGGGGCGGTCGAGGGTCGACTTGTCCCGGGCGTCGAGCAGCAGCAGGTCGCTCGCCGTCACGCGCGAGAAGTGCCGCCCGCGCGGGTTCATCAGGAACTTCGACCCGTCTTTGGAGACGGCTGCGCTCAGATGGTTGGCGACGCCCTCATGCATGCCGATCCGGGCGAACCACCGGAAAACCGCCGCGAGATCGACCCGGGCATTGCGCAGCTCGGCTTCCGGTAGCAGCTCGTCGCCGCGCAGGTCCTTCATGACGGTCATCCCACATCTTCCCTCATCGCTGTGACCCCTCCCATCTGGGGTTGATCCAGACCGGCGCGTCGCTCGGCGGCAGTGGCGGCTTGCCGGCGATCATGTCGGCGGCCTTCTCGGCGATCATGATCGTCGGTGCATTGGTGTTGCCGCTGACGATCGCGGGCATGATCGAGGCATCGACCACCCGCAATCCCTCCAGGCCATGCACCTTGAGCGCGTCATCCACCACCGCCATGGCATCCGTCGTGCGGCCCATCTTGCAAGTCCCGACCGGATGATAGCAGGTCTCGACCGCCTTTCGCAGCCAGGCATCGATCGCGTCCTTGCTGCGCACGTCGGGGCCGGGAAAGAGCTCCCGGCCGCGATAGGGGTCGAGCGCCTTCTGCGCCAGGACCTCGCGCACCAGGTCGACCGCGACGCGGAAATCCTCCCGGTCGCGCGCGCTTTCGAGATAACTGAAGCAGATCGCCGGCGGCGCTTTCGGATCGGCGCACCGGGCCTCGACCTGGCCGCGGCTCTCCGGGCGCAGCAGATCGATATGCACCTGGAAGGAATGCTCGGGACGGGTCTCGACGGTGCCCGGCATCACCGCCAACGGCATGAAGGTGAGCTGCAGGTCGGGATGCTCGACGCCGGCGCGGCTCCGGATGAAGGCGCCGGCCTCGAAGTGGTTGCTCGCCGCCGGTCCCGATTTCGCCAGGAACCATTGGGCGCCGGTCAGCCACTTCCCCGGCGCGCGCGCCTTCTTCGCCAGCGTCACCGGCTGCGTGCAGCCGTATTGCACCACGATGTCGGGATGATCCGCCAGGTTGGCGCCGACGCCCGCGAGGTCGTGCCGGACCGGAATGCCGAGGCGGTGCAGCAGCTCGGCCGGCCCGATGCCGGAGAGCTGCAGCAGCTGCGGGCTGTTGATGGCGCCGCCGCAGAGGATCACCTCACGTTCGGCATGCGCGGTCTCGCGCCGGCCGCCGATGCCATAGGCGACGCCGACCGCGCGCCGCCCTTCGAGCAGCACCTCCAGCACCAGCGCACCGGTGACGATGGTGAGATTGGGCCGGCCGCGGGCGGGATCGAGATAGCCCCGCGCCGTGCTCCAGCGCCGCCCCTGATGCGTGGTGCGATCGCATGGGCCGAAACCCTCCTGCTGCGCGCCGTTGCAATCCGGCGTGTAGGGGTAGCCGGCCTCCTGTCCCGCGGCGATGAAGGCCTGCGCCAGCGGACCGCTTTCGCCGTTGGGCGTCGCCACCCGCAAGGGGCCATCTTCGCCGTGATAGGGATCGCCGCCGCGCGCATTGGCTTCCGCGCGGCGGAAGTAGGGCAGGAGATCGGCGTAACGCCAGCCGCGATTCCCCGCCTGGGCCCAGCCGTCATAGTCGCGGGCATGTCCCCGCACATACATCATGCCGTTGATCGAGGAGGAGCCGCCGAGCACCCGGCCGCGGGGATGGCTCAATCGCCGGTCGTCGAGATGCGGCTCCGGATCGGAGACATAGGCCCAGTTGTAGCGGTCGTCGGCCAGCAGCCGCCCCAATCCGGACGGCATTTCGATCTCCCAGGCGCGATCCTGCGGTCCGGCCTCCAGCAGCAGCACGCGCACGCCCGGATCTTCGGTCAGCCGCGCCGCGAGCACGCAGCCCGCCGAGCCGGCGCCGACGATGATGTAGTCGGTGGCGCTCATGCCGTGGTCTGGATCCCGCTGTGGATCGCGCGATAGACCAGGTTGTGGAAGTGATGCACCAGGTGCTCGCTCTCATTGCCGCGCTCGGGATCGATCAGGTAGCGGCCCTGGTCGAAGCCGAAGGAGCGCAGGCCCTTCTGCTGGGTGACGTTGAGCTGGATGTCTTCCGGCCCCAGCTTCTCGTTCATCCACTTGATGCAGGACCTGGTCACCGCCGGCATGGGACGCTCGGGCCCGTAATAGCCGAAGCGCAACAGAGACTTCTCCGGCTCCAGCGGGATCATGATGAAGGTCCCGCAGATGTCGGCGAAGGGGAAGCAGTAGAAGGTGGTGTTCGGCCAGACGCCGATGTTGAAGAACCAGTCGGTCTGCCAGGTCGAGCCGGCCAGCGCCTCGCCATAGGCCGCGGCCACATTGGCCTTCGGCGGCCCGATATAAGTCCACCACTGGTCGTGCGCCGTCAGCTGATAGCGCTTGAAATCGATCAGCGCCGCCAGCTCCTTGTGGACCGGACCGGAGAGGCCGAAGTGATAGCCCTCGATCGAGTTGTCCATGATGACCTTCCAGTTGGCCGGAACGATCACATCGACTTCCTCGATCAGCTTCATCCGGGCGAGGTCGGGCAGGTGGCGCGCCATCTCCGCCTCCGCGCCGGGCGTGATCGAGGCGAGGGGCGCT
>Ga0335070_10011246_pt1 | contig 10452 bp, 8 predicted proteins | sample Lox_Sample_13_FD_206722 | JGI IMG/M metagenome (GOLD analysis project Ga0335070, IMG submission 206722) | Soil microbial communities from Loxahatchee National Wildlife Refuge, Florida, United States - Lox_Sample_1.3 | ecosystem: Environmental > Terrestrial > Soil > Wetlands | place: USA: Florida...
CGCCTCATGAAAGCCCTCCATCTGTGTGCCCCGATAACTGGGTGTCGATGCATGGATGATGAGAGGGATGTCCGTTCCCTTTCTCTCCTTCCGGTACTGGTCGATGCAGAGATGGACGTCATCCCCGATTGTCTCAGAAAGACACGTGGTGGCTATGCCGATGGCTGCGGGCCTGTACTGCCGCGCGAGATTGTCGAGTGCGGTCTTGAGGTTATCCCCTCCGCCGAATATCGCACTCGACTCACTGAAGTTGGATGATGCGATATCGATAGGTTCCCTGAAATGGCTGATCACATACCGACGTATATAGGTTGAACAGCCTTGCGATCCATGGATCAGCGGAACACAATTCTCAATGCCGCGAAAAACAATGCTTGCACCCAGAGGAGCGCAGAGCTTGCACGCGTTCTGCGTGGAGACAGAGCTTCGCGCTACCTTTTCGTCATACTGCGATAGTTCTTGCGCTCTGGTACGTTGGCTCATCGTCCGCCTCTCTTCTGCGTCTTTGGTATGCCGGAGAAAAGTTCCAAACAGGGCTCATGATGGATGCATGGACCTCCCGGCAGAAATTGAGCATTCCTTCAAAACCTGCCAGGGCGATCTTACGCTCATGATTGTGATCGCAGAAGGCCACGCCCATCTTGTAAGCGATCGGCCGCTCTTTCACGCCTCCGATGAGTAGATCGGCCTGTTTTTCTTCCATGAATTTGGACAGCTCCAGAGGATTCGTATCGTCTACGATGATCGTGCCTTCGTCGCTTATCTCTTTGAGGTAATCGTAGTCTTCAGGGCTGCCTGTCTGGGAGCCAACCACGACCGTCCGAATCCCCAGATGGCGCAACGCCTTGACCAGAGAAAACGCCTTGAACGATCCTCCCACGTAAATTGCTGCCCTTCTGCCTTGCAAGTCGCGTCTGTATCGTTCCACTTCGGGGTAGATCCGCATCACTTCGCTGCGGACGAGCTCCTCCGTGCGTCGAAGAACATCCAGGTCGTGAAAGTGGCGTGCCACGGTATAGAGTGCCTCCGCGGTATCTTCGATGCCGAAGTAGGAAACCCGCTTGAATGGTATCCGATAGGTGTCCTGCATCATCTTGGCAAGGTACGTCATCGATCCGGAGCACTGCACCACGTTGAGTGCGGCACGGTGCGAGCGGCCGATCTCGGCCACCCTGCCGTCACCGGTCATGCAGGAGACGACATCTATACCCATCTGCCGGTAGTAATCCTTGATGATCCACGTTTCCCCGGCCAGGTTGAAATCGCCGAGGATGTTGATGCTCAAGTTTGAGACGGGACTTGTATCGTCTTTGCCGATCAACGAAAAAAGCGATTCGCACGCAGCCTTGTAGCCATCTTTCTTGGTTCCCCTGAAGCCCTCTGAATGCACGGGTATCACCGGGATCGATTGCTCTCTTGCGACCCGCGCGCAAACAGCCTGTACGTCGTCACCGATGAGGCCGACAATACAGGTTGCATAGACGAAGGCAGCCTTCGGGTGGTACGTTTCTATGAGCTCGGTGAGTGATGCGTAAAGTTTCTTCTCTCCTCCGTAGATCACCTCATCTTCCCGAAGGTCGGTGGTGAAGCTCAACCTGTGAAGTTCGGGACCTGATGAAAGTGCGCCTCGTATATCCCACGTGTAGACTGCGCAGCCAACCGGACCGTGGATCAGGTGAAGCGCATCGGCGATCGGGTAGAGGACCACTCTTGAACCACAGAAAAGGCAGGCCCGCTGGCTCACGGAGCCGGCGAGGCTCGCCTTCTCGCAGGCGATGCCGCCGTCACCGCTCCCTGCGCGTTTCTCGTAAACCTGCCCTTTTCTTCCATCGAGTATCTCGATCATCATCTACCTCCAAACAACCTAGCTTCCCTCTTCCCAGCCCGAAGGGCAATCTTCCCCCCCTTCGGGGACTTCGCCTCTTCCTAGCCCGCTAGGTACCCGTAAGGGTGGAAGCGGTCTTCCCTCGTCCATCGTTCGTTCATCACATCACCAACTCTAAGCTCTCTTCCGGGGCATCACGGTCCTGCCGGGCATTGGTGGGGCTCAGCGCCCCCTCCGGCAGCCAAGCTGCCAGAGCCTCCCTGCTCAAGCAGGAATCAATTCGTGCCCTACATCACCAACTCTAAGCTCTCTTCCGGGGCATCACGGTCCTGCCGGTCGAGTAAGGCGTTAAGCATGCGCTCCAGGAGACGGAGTGCTCCGCGGTAGCCGGTTATAGGGAAGTACTGATGCCCGACACGGTCGTAGATCGGAAAGCCTGTTCTGATCAGCGGTATGTCCTCGTCGCGGGAGATATATTTCGCGTACGTGTTGCCAAAGATGAGATCAGGCTTCTCCTTCTTCGCAAGCTGGTGAAAGAAGAACATGTCCGCGCCCGGTCCATACTTGACGATCACGTCGTCCCCCACCAGCTTCTTGATCGATCGTTCAAACTTCGGCCCGGCGGGCGTGCCGGTCACCACGCATCGCACATCCATATCAATGTCGGCGAGGAACTGCGCGAGGGAAATCAGATGATCCGGATCTCCGACGAGGGCCGCTCTCTTGCGATAGAAGTACTGGTGCATGTCGGTCATCACATCGACCACCTGGCCCCGCTCCACCATGAGTGTCTCAGGGACAGAAACTCCCGCCGTTTTTCTGAGGGTGTTGATGAATGTGTCGGTCGCCCGCAGCCCGATGGGCAACTCCAGTATCTCGAAAGGGACTTTGCATTTGGTGTCGAGCAATTTCGCTGCCGCGAGCGATGCCGTCCGCCCAAGCGCGACCGTGAACGTGCTGTCACCCGCGCTCTCTATCTGCTCGAGCGTGGCTCCGCCGGCCGGATACATATGGAACTTGCCATCCATGGGGCCGTTGACCACGGATGATGTGTCCGGGAACATGACGTACTTAATGCCCATTTCATGGGCCATCCGCTTGATCTCGGACATGTCGGAGGGCTCGACAAAGCCGGGTATGATGTTTATCTGCTTGATACGCTTACCCGTGCACTGCGAGAGGTAGTGGACCATGCTCTGCGTCATACTGGAAAAGCCGGTGACGTGCGATCCTTTGAAGCTCGGCGTGTTGGCGTGGATCACCTTCCTCCCTTTTGGAATCTTTCCATCTGTCTGCGCCTTGTTGATAATCTGGGAGATATCGTCGCCGATGACCTCGGAGAGGCACGTGGTGTGGACCGCGATGACCTCGGGCGAGTAAATGGTGAATATATTGTTGATGGCCTCTACCAGGTTGGCCTGCCCGCCGAATACCGATGCGCCCTCCGTGAAGGAACTGGTTGTTGCCATTACCGGTTCCTTATAGTGCCTGGTCAGCGCACTTCGATGGTACGCGCAGCATCCTTGCGATCCATGGCTGTGCGGGAGGCATTTGTGGACACCGAGAGCGGCGTACATGGCGCCCACCGGCTGGCAGGTCTTGGCCGGGTTCACAGTCACTCCGGTGCGATCTGCAATCTCTTCGGGGGTGTGTCTCAGTAGCATGCTCGCCTCCTTATCTATTTCCTGTTTCTCTCAGCCCTCGTTGCTCACGCGCGTTTCGTATTCATCCCAGGCATAGCTACCGGCAAGTTCCGGACTTTCCTGCCACGGCGCCTTCACAAAGTGAAATAGCTTCGAGTTGACCAGTCGGTCGATCTCCCGGTAAAAATTGATTGCGCCTCTGAACCCGGCGTAGGGGCCGCTGTAATCGTAGCTGTGCAACTGCTTAAGCGGCACGCCGGCTTTTTGGATCACGTATTTTTCCTTGATCCCGGCGCAAAAGACATCCGGCTTATATTTCTCCATCAACACCTCTGCCTCATGGTGATTCAGGTCATCTACCACCAGCGAATTTTGTGACATCTCGGGCATCATGCCTACATAGTCACTGAAGCGAATACCTTGCGCTGCCAGCCGCTGTCGTTCCGCGTCATCCTTGCGCGCGCGGTAGCGCGTCTCATCCGCGGTGACGGTCAGCTCCTCTATGTTCCGTGTATCAGCGTCGATCACGATGTCGCCGATCACCTTTCTGCCCTCGTAATCATCGCGATGGGCAAATTCGTAGCCTGCCGAAACAGTCTTCATGCCGATTTCCGCAAAGAGCTCCTGGTAGTGGTGAGCCCGCGACCCGCCGACAAAGAGCATGGCCGTCTTGCCGGCGCATCGCGATTTGATCTCTTCCCGCACACGCTCGACCTCCGGCATCTCCTCGGCGATCACCTGCTCCACCCGTGACGTGAGCTCGGCATCGTCGAAATAGGCGGCGATTTTGCGGAGCGATTTTGCCGTAGCGTTCGCGCCGATGAAATTGACCTTGAACCATGGGATGCCGTAGCGCTTCTCCATCATCTCAGCCATGTAGTTGATGGAGCGGTGACACATGACCACGTTCAGGTCGGCGGTGTGGGCGCTGGCGAATTCGTCGTATTCTGAGTTGCCGCTAAAGGTGGAATGGACGGTGAAGCCGCACCGTTCGGTGATTCGCTCAATCTCGAAGGCGTCGCCGCCGATGTTGTATTCACCCAGGATATTGAAGCGAAATTGACCTTCTTTAGGCGATTCCAGCTGGCCCACCACGTCGGTGAAGACCTTGTTGTTGGCGATGTGGTGGCCTGCGGACTGGCTCACCCCTTTGTACCCCTCGCAGCTGAAGCCGAAGATGTTGACGCCCGGGTATTTTTCCTCCATCTCCCTGGCGACCGCGTGCACGTCGTCTCCGATCAGCCCCACAGGGCACGTTGAGAATATGCCTATTGCTTTCGGCTTGAAGAGCGCTATGGCCTCCTCGATCGCTTTCTTGAGCTTCTTTTCACCGCCGAAGATGATCTCGTCCTCCTGCATGTCGGTCGAAAGCGCATACGTCATATAGTTGGGATGATCCGCGCTCTTCGGTTTTGTCTGGTTACGCCGTGTCAGCCAGCTGTAAAACCCGCAGCCGATGGGGCCGTGCGTGATCTGAAGGATGTCGCGCGTGGGCCCGAGCACCACGCCCTTGCATCCCGCATAGGCGCATCCCCGCATGGTGAGAATGCCCGGGATGGTTCTGCTGTTTGCTTGAATCTCAGGGACTTTATCATCGGATTCTACCCGGTTGACCACGATCTGCTTGGCTCGCCTGCGCGCAACCTTCGCCGGATATTTCTTGAGAATCTCCTCTTTGACCTCGAGGGGATCAACTTTCGAATCTATGCTGATATCTTTTCTTGGGCTCATGTCATACCTCCCTCACACTTCATCCAGAACGTCATCGCCCACCTCCGCTGTCCTGATCCTGACCGCGTCATTGACCGGCAGCACGAATATCTTGCCGTCGCCCGGCTTTCCCGTCTGGTTAACTTCTATGACGGTAGATACGACTTTTTTCACCAGTTTATCCGGCACCACGATCGAGACGAGCCGCTTCGGGATCAAGCGCTGGGTATTTCCGAGTTGGGCAATCGCCTCCTCAAAGCCCTGTTCCGCACCCTTCAGAAGGTCGAGGTCCACCAGGCCCTTGCCCCGCCCCAGGCATTCCCTTGCGTGCATAGACGAGATTCCCGCGGCAGCAAGTGCCTTTTTCGTCTGATTGATTTTGTTCATTCTCACAATGGCCATCACCTCTTTCATGCGGCGACCTCCTCTGTGCCTTGCGCGGTTTCCTTGATACCGGAGCTGATCGTGTAAACCTCATCGACTCCTGAGACGAAGATCTTACCGTCACCGAAGGCGCCCCTGTCGCCCGTGCGGGCAGCATCCATGACGGTCTTGATCACGAGATCCTTATCCGTGTCCTTCACGACCATCATCAAGAGTTCCTTCGGTATCTCGTCGTAGGTGATATCGCCGATCTTGATTCCGCGTTGCTTCCCTCTTCCCGACACATTCATTCTCGTGACCGCAGGAAACCCTTCCTCCATCAGACGCTCCAGCACTACGTCTACTTTCTCCGGCCTTACGATGGCTCTTATCATGAGCATGGTCTTCCTCCTTTTTTTGATGGGGCTCACGTCGCCTCCCACCCGCTTCGCGAGTACCCGGCCGGCACAGCCGTCGGAGCCTCCCCCTCTCGCGAGCCGTGCTCGCTAGCCCACGCACAAATCGCGGGAATCTTTCAAGCCGCTGCCGGGAAACATGTCTACTGGCCCATGCCATACTGGATGAGCAGCGCTTCCAGTTCGTCTGTGGAAAGCGGCTTTGGTATGACGAACATATCGTTGTTGTCGATGGCTTTTCCCAGAGCGCGATACTCATCGGCCTGGTCCGCGGTCGGCTCAAAATCGATCACGGTCTTCCTGTTGATTTCGGCCCTCTGTACCACATTGTCGCGCGGAACAAAATGGATCATCTGTGTGCCAAGCCTCTCCGCGAGCATCTTGATCAGCTCACTTTCATTGTCCACCTTGCGGCTGTTGCAGATGAGGCCGCCAAGACGGACACCGCCCGACTCGGCGAACTTGACGATGCCTTTGCAGATGTTGTTCGCAGCGTACATCGCCATCATTTCTCCTGACACCACGATGTATATCTCCTTGGCCTTGCCGTCACGGATGGGCATGGCAAAACCGCCGCAGACAACGTCGCCGAGCACGTCGTAGAACACGTAGTCCAAGCCGATCTTATCGGAATAGGCGCCGAGCTGCTCCAGGAGGTTGATGGAAGTGATTATGCCGCGGCCTGCGCATCCCACACCCGGTTCGGGTCCACCCGACTCCACGCAGCGCGTGCCTTTGAAGCCGATCTTCACCACATCCTCAAGATCCAGGTCTTCGCCCTCGGAGCGCAATGTGTCGAGCACTGTCTTCTGGGAGAGCCCGCCGAGCATCAAACGCGTGGAGTCGGCCTTCGGGTCGCAACCTACCACCATGATCTTTTTGCCCATTTCAGCAAGGGCTGCTACAGTGTTCTGGGTGGTGGTCGATTTTCCGATGCCGCCTTTCCCGTAGATAGCTATTTTTCTCATCGTTCTTCTCCTTTCGTGCCCCTGCTAGAGGAAGAGGCATGCACTCCTATAGTCAATCCCCGTGCCATACAAAGGGCTCGCGCAGCGTGAAAAGATGATTCGTGTCAACAGCTGTAATTACGATTGTTTACAGAAGTCACATCAGGGCCGGCACGTGGAGAAGGGGCCTTGCGGGCATGGTACCGTACCTACATTTATGTAGGACCAAACCCTACATCATACAAAACTGTAGCTTTTTGAGAAGTTGCTTCTGATCACTTGAACTGATGCGGATCGATGCCGTACTTGACAACTCTCAATCGCATGACTCGCTCCGTGAGGCCTAAGGCTCGTGCCGCTTTCGCCATGTTGCCACGCGTGCGTTTCAACTCCTCGACAATCATTTCCATCTCCACATTACCTACCTTTGCCTTGAACGCGCCCTGCGCCTCGGCAGAGTCGGCCGCATCCGTTCTCTGAAGGTTGGGCGGAAGGTGATAGGCGTGAATGGTGCCGTCAGTGGAGAGCACAATGGCACGCTCTACGCAGTTCTCCAGCTCGCGGACGTTCCCGGGCCAGTGGTAATTCATGAGCATGTCTGTTGCCTCGGTTGTCACGCTCGTAATGTTCTTTCCCTGCTCCCTGGCGTATTTCTGGATGAAGAAATCGGCCAGCAGCATGATATCCGTCCTGCGTTCCCGCAGCGGAGGCACCACGATCGGAAAAACATTCAGCCGGTAGTAAAGGTCTTCTCGGAATTTTCCATCGCGCACGAGGCTCTCCAGGTCGCGGTTCGTGGCAGTAATGACCCTCACATTCACCCTCACGGTGTTATTGCCGCCTATGCGCTCGAATTCTCTTTCCTGAAGCACCCTGAGCAGCTTGGTCTGCACCATGGGGGGCACATCCGCTATTTCATCGAGAAAGAGGGTGCCGCGATCAGCCTGCTCGAATCGCCCCCTTCGCGCGGTGATGGCGCCCGTAAACGCGCCTTTTTCGTGGCCGAAGAGTTCGCTTTCGATCAGCGACTCAGGCAATGCTGCGCAATTAATCTTCACAAACGGATGCTGGGAGCGATGGGAGCTATAGTGTATGGCATGCGCCACCCGCTCCTTGCCCACGCCGCTTTCGCCTAGGATGAGGACGGTTGTGTTGGTGCGCGCAACCTGTTCGATCAGGTCGTACACATTGCGCATTATCTTTGAGTTGCCGACAATTGTCTTGGGCCTGAACCTGTCCTTCAACTCGCCATGGAGGCGCACGTTTTCTTCTTTGACCTTCTCCAGTTCCTCCTGTGCGAGCTGCCGCAGTTTGACTGCCTGCGAAATGCTGGAGGCTATGATGGTCAGGAGGCGAACATCTTCTTCGAATGCGACATTCCCGCTGAAGAGACGATCCACGGACAGCGCGCCGATCACCTCCTTGCCTATCTTGATGGGCACACAGATGAAAGCCACGTCCCTTTTGTTCAGATGTCGTCTCGACCCTGTCCGGTCGAGAAAGAGAGGCTCATCGGAGATCCTCGGGACGATCGCGGGTTTTCCTGTTTCGATCACCTTTCCGGTTATGCCTTCCCCTACACGGTACTTACCTTTTGCTTTCTCTTCGGGCTCGAGACCATAAGCCTCTTCGATGACGATCTCACCGGTCTTCCTGTTCAAGACAGTGAGCGTACCGCGAAGCATCTTCATGTGCTCTGCCATCGACTGCAGAATCGGCTTCAGTGCCTGCTTCAAATCGAGCGTCTCGCTCAGTTTCTTGCTGATTTCGAAGAGGAGAGAAAGCTCTTTTATCTCCCGTGAGACTTTGGTGGCTTGCTTCTGCATATTTTCCGCTAACTATTCTATGCTCGTTCGTCCTGCGAGTCCAACGCTACTCCATGCCGCGCGGTTCCAATATTCTCCTGAAGACGACCATATTCGATCTCGAGAAACCGCCCTCGCTGTAAAAGAGATGGGCTGCATCGTTGTCGTGATCCGTGAGCAACGTGATCCTGGCGCACCCATTGTCGATTGCCAGCTGTATCGCCTTTTCACGCAAGCGTGTGCCCACACCTTTTCCCCTGAAGTCGGGCGAGACAATCATATCCTCCAGAATGGCGACCCTGCTGCCGAGTGCGGTGCTGACCGTAAACAGGAGAAGCACCATCCCCTGGATTATGCCTTCGGCGTCGTAGACGAGAACACGGCCGCAAGCTGGGCTTGCAATGATCATCTCCAATCCCTTGCTTTGTCTTGCCGGATCGGGCGTAAACTCATGCTCCTGTGCGAAGAGAATGGCGAGCAATTCAGCGCAGCGGGCCACATCATTCATGTTCGCAAGCCTGATCGCTTCCATTGGGATCACTCCTCCTGCAATCAGCATACCCTGATGGGTGTGAGCTGTGAACGGTCGGCATTCCCAGGCATTCATGCCGGATGAGCCTCCTCCCGTTCGCTTCTGTTTCACGAAAAACATTTTTCATCGGCCGAGAAAGAGATGAACTGTCCAGTTGTCGGGTACGGCGGCGCAAGAATGCACTGGTAAAATGCGGTTACGTTACGACGCAGTCGTTGACCGGTGGATATTTCTCCAGAGGCACAGGTTTTGATTTACTGAATGTCGGGCCCTGCCATGCAAGTCCTTGTCGGTCGATAAAGATTATCTCACCGAGACCACCTTCCATGATAGCCATCATTTTTGGCACCTCGGTCCAGTGGATGAAGGTCCAGCCTGCCTTTTTCCACCGCGACAGCGCGCGAGCCTGGTCCTCCGTGCCGTCGAAGGGGGGACCTGTTAGCGGCTTGCCCATTTTTTTGTCTTCATCCATGCCGGTTTCATTGTACCATCCCGCGGTCTAAAGTAAAAGAGCAATAGATTTCCACGGGGCACGTCGCGTTGTCCGGGGTAACCGTGCCACGGAAAGGAATCCGATTACTTCATGGGCTTGCGAAATAATTGATTTTTGAAGCTGGCCGGGGTATACGAATCTGCTGTCACAGAGCAGGATGCTGAAAAGGAGCCCGCCCATGAGTGCATCAGTCGGTGTTGTTACGGGGGGAACCCGCGGTATAGGCCTCACCATTGCCGATCGTTTGTTGCAGCGCGGCTATTCGGTCGCAATAACTTATAAGGAGAATGAAGAATCGGCTCGAAGCGCCGAGAACTACCTCAATGACCGCAAGGCCGCTGGTCGGCGCGTGCTGATACTCAAGGGAGATGCCGGTGATCCCGATTCTGTTATCGAGCATCACCGCGCGGTCCGTGATCAGCTTGGACCGGTTACCGTCCTCGTCAACAATGCGGGTATCATGCCCGCGAAGTCGTTCGAAGAGGTATCTGTGCAGGAATGGAACGAGACAATCCGCATTAACTTGAGCGGCGCGTTCTACTGGTGCCGTGAGGTTATCCCCGACATGAAAGAGATGAACTTCGGGCGGATCGTCAACATATCGTCGATAGCGGCACGAGGCGGCGGTGTGATCGGACCGCATTACGCGGCATCGAAGGCAGGCATGCTCGGCCTCACCCGGTACGCGGCGAGAGATCTCGGCAAGTACGGCATCACT
>Ga0335070_10011247_pt1 | contig 10452 bp, 9 predicted proteins | sample Lox_Sample_13_FD_206722 | JGI IMG/M metagenome (GOLD analysis project Ga0335070, IMG submission 206722) | Soil microbial communities from Loxahatchee National Wildlife Refuge, Florida, United States - Lox_Sample_1.3 | ecosystem: Environmental > Terrestrial > Soil > Wetlands | place: USA: Florida...
CTCCGGCGAGCAAGAAACTGATTGGACGACGCGATGATCTCCCTGACCTAGGCAACCGCCATGGACCTACCTCCCCGGACGAGGACGGCCCGGCTCCTTCGGGCGCTCGGGCCCGCGGGCTCCAGGGCCTAGCTGAAGATGCCGACGGCCTTCAGGATGAAGATCAGCAGCGCGGCCCCGACGATCGCCACGACCCAGCTGATGATGGGGCCGGAAGCCGACAGGCCGAGAAGACCGGCCAGCCAGAAGCCGAGGCTGGAGCCGACGATGCCCACGATGACGTTAGCGATCAGGCCCATCTGAGCATTCGTCTTCATCACGATGCTGGCCAGCCAGCCGATGATCCCGCCGATCACGATGGTGATGATCCAGTTCATCTCGACCCTCCTTTTCGAGCGTGTTGGGGAAGCGTGGTTCGTCTACGGCGAGCAGCGCCCCGAGTCTCCCCCGCCAGCGGGTTCGGACGCAAGAGGAATGTTCTGAAGCTTGAAGGCCCGGTCGCCCCGGTCGAAGACCGTCTCCGCGATCATCACCAACGGGTTGTTGTGGCAGAGGATGCCCGCGTTCTCCTTGTAGCCCGCAGGGCAGGAGCGGCTATCGCCGAACTCACCAAACATGAAATCTTCTGGGAACCGCCCGAGATTCCGTCTATCCGCCTGGTTCAAGACCTTGGGCTGTACACCGTAGAGGGCCGACAGTTCGGAATCGAGCCTCAACGTGTGACCTCGCAGGATGAGGATAGCGCGCTCAATACGCTCCATCGGTGGCCCCTGCTGCCTGGCAGAATCTGCCATCCTACTCCGCAGCCTTCCAGACTGGGCGAAAGCTTGGAGAGAGCTAAACCAGATGCCTCCCCGACACGTAAGCAACCGGCCCGGGCTGTCGGATCATGCCTGCAAAGGCGGCATGCGGAACGCGGATTGGAACAGCAGTATCTTGCCGAGACGCCACGATTGCCAGGGAGAGCCAATCGATTCTCGGAGGGATTGAAACGCTTCTTGATGCCGTGCCCGCTTTGCACCGTCCGCGGCCTTGCGCGGGCGACCGACGGCAACGGCCGCGGGGGACAGGCCCCCGCGGCCGGACGGTTGCAGTTGCGTGACGGTCCCCGGCGTCAGGATCGGCCGGGAGGGGGAGGCGCAAAGCCCTCGCCGTCCCAGAGGCGGTTACGCGGCGGGCGGGGGGCCCCGCAGGCGATGACGCCCTGCTGGCAGAGGGTGGCGCGCCACTCGTACTTGATGAGGACCTTCTCTGCGGCGGTCGCTTCCGGCTGGAAGGAGACCACCCGTACGGGTGAATGCTCCTGCCGACCGAATCCGGTGCCAGCGCTCTCCGCCTCGGCCTTGGCTGCCGGTGCTCCTCGTTGTGCCGACGGCGCTGGAACCTGGGAGAGGTCCCGCGACTCCTCCCGCCGCGGCAGCTCCGGATAGACCGCCACGGCGATCACCCCCATCGCCGACTCGTCGTGGAAGGCCGCCGCGTAGGAATCGGCGGCGTCGGTGAAGTAAAAGCGGTTGATGCTGTCCAGGCTGGTCCGCCAGCCCTTGAACTCCCCGTAGCCGTACGGCTCCAGGATGTACATCCGCTCGTCGTTCCGGAGCCAGGACTGCTGGCCGGAGATGATGTTCCTGCCGTCCACCGCGATCACCAGCCCGATGCGGCGGTTGAGGCGATTGCGGACCACGATGGTGTAGTGGTCCCCCTTCACGGCCTCGGCGTAGACCTTGGTGGTCTGGGGGCGTCCCGCCACCGGGTAGAGCGGAATCGGCCGCCCGCTCTCCGACCTGAGCTGCACGTCCACCGCATCCCCCGCGACGGCCCGGGTCCCCCCGGACATCCCCAGGAGCAGCATGGCGAGCATGAACAGGCGGTAGGGTCTCATGGCTTCCTCCTTGTCTGTTGAGGCAATGCGCCCTATTTGGCTAGTTAGACAGGGAGGGCACTCGAAAAGTTCCCGGAGGCTGCTCATATCTGTGCAGCCTAACCAAAGGACAGCAATGGGGGAGGGGCCATCGTAGGGAGGAGTGGCGGAGAACCTGAAGAACCAGCGCCCGACAGGCCGGGCGAAGCTGTCGGCGCGCACAGGAGGCCGCAGGGGCATGGGAATTGCCCAATCGGCCTTTGCTTCCTTTAGCCTGGAGAGTTCACGGGCACGTTCGTGAATTCTCCAGGCTAGCCCGCCACCTTGGAGGCCACCAGATCTCCCACCTCGGTCGTGGAGTAGCCCATCTGGCCGGCCGCGAGGTTTCGGACCTTGTTCGCCGTCACCCACATGACGGCCTCCTCGACGGCCCGGGCGGCGGCCGTCTCGCCCAGAGTATCCAGCATCATCGCCCCCGCGCAGATCGTTGCCAACGGGTTGATGACGTTCTTGCCGGTGTACTTGGGCGCCGAGCCGCCCATCGGCTCGAACAGGCTCACCCCCTCGGGGTTGATGTTGCCCCCGGCGGCGATGCCCAGGCCCCCCTGGGTGATGGCGGCGAGGTCGGTGATGATGTCGCCGAACATGTTGGCGGTGACGATGACGTCGAACCACTCGGGGTTCTTGATCATCCACATGCAGATGGCGTCGACGTGGTAGTAGTCGCGCTTGATGTCCGGGTACGCGCGATCGCCCATCTCGTGGAAGGCTCGCTCCCAGAGATCGGACACGTAGGTGAGCACGTTGGTCTTGCCGCACAGGGCCAGCGTCTGCCGCTTGTTGCGGCGGCGGGTGTAGTCGAAGGCGTAGCGGAGGCAGCGGTCCACCTGGTGCCGGGTGTAGAGGGCGGTCTGCATGGCCACTTCGTGGGGGGTGCCCTTCATCATCACCCCGCCCGCCCCGGTGTAAACGTCACCGGTGTTCTCGCGCACGACGACGTAGTCGATGTGCTCCGGGCCCTTGCCCTTGAGGGGGCACTCGACGCCCGGGAAGAGCTTCACCGGCCGCAGGTTGATGTAGAGGTCCAGCTCGAAGCGCATGGTCAGCAGGATTCCCTTCTCCAGGATCCCGGGCTTGACGTCGGGGTGGCCGATGGCGCCCAGGAGGATGGCGTCGGATCCGCGGAGCTCCTGCAACACGGAGCCCGGGAGGATCTCGCCGGTCCGCAGGTACCGCTCGCCCCCCAGGTCGTACTCCGTCAGCGCCAGCGAGAAGCCGTGCCTCGCCTCGGCCACCCTGAGGACCTTCACCGCCTCCCGGATCACCTCGGGCCCGGTCCCGTCGCCGGGGATCACCGCGATCTGGTACCGCTGCTTGGCCATGCTCTCGCCCCCTCGTCGTGTTCGAAGGAATCGGTGTGCGCGCCGCCGCTCGCCCGGCGGGCCGCGGGTGGCCCGGGGGCGCAATGGCGCGGGGCAAGCTACCAGTGTGCCGCGCCCCTGTCAAGAGCGAGGACGCGGGGTGCCGCCCGACCCTTGACGTGGCCGAGCTGCCGTCATAGAATTAGCCAAGCCTAAATAAAAAGTTAGGTGGCTAGATGATCAGCGAAGCGGCCCAGGACTACCTCAAGGCGATCTACGCGCTCCAGGCGAGCGGGGGCGCGGTGTCCACCTCGGCCCTGGCAGCGGCCCTGGGGGTCTCCGCACCGTCCGCCACCGGGATGGCCAAGAAGCTCGCCACCCTGCGGCTGGTGCGCCACACCCGCTACCAGGGGATCGTCCTGACCCGCGCCGGGGAGCGGATGGCCCTCGAGGTCCTCCGGCACCACCGGCTGCTCGAGCTATATCTGGCCCAGGCCCTGGGCTACCCCTGGGACCGGGTGCACGAGGAGGCCGAGCGGCTGGAGCACGCCATCTCGGAGGAGTTCGAGGAGAAGATCTTCGAGGCCCTGGGCCATCCGACCGTGGATCCCCACGGGCATCCGATCCCGACCCGGAGCGGTGCCGTCGACCACCCGGCGCACCAGCCGCTGTCGGCGCTCGAGCCGGGGGCGACCGCCGTCATCCGCCAGGTGAGCGACGCCGATGCGGAAGTGCTCCGCTACCTGGGGGCCCGGGGGCTGATCCCCGAGGCGTCGGTGGAGATCGTGGAGAAAGCCCCGTTCGACGGGCCGCTCACCGTGCGCGCGGGGGGTCGGTCGCACGTCCTGGGGCGGACCCTGGCCTCGCAGATTCGAGTCACGGCGGGGGAGAGGCGGGTCCGGACCGGCCGCCGGCGGTTACAGCCGGCCCCATAACCCGCCTTGTTCGCGAATCCGTCCGCGAATTCTCCGGGCTGGGCGCCTCGCCCTCGCGCCGTGTGCAAGGACGTCTTCTGGCAGGCCCGCTGCATTTCCCCCCTGTTGCCCCCAGGGGGTGTGTGGTATCCTCGGGCCGCGCGTGTCGGGCCAGGGTCTGATCGGGCACTTCCCGACAACCGCGCGCGCCCCTTGCGCCGGCCGGCTGCCGCAGGGGCCGGTCGCCAAAGGATCTCGCCGTGAGCCCCGACCCCCTCATCCAGCCGTCGGATTCTCCCGCCACCCGCGGCGACAGCCGCACCATCGAAATCGCCACCGAGGTGCTGGCGGGCCAGAGCCAGGAGGCCTGGTACCGCCGCCTCTGGCCGTTCCTGGGCCCAGCCTTCATCGCCAGCGTGGCCTACGTCGACCCGGGGAACTTCGCCACCAACATCCAGGGCGGCGCGCAGTACGGCTACATGCTGCTCTGGGTGATCGTGGCCAGCAACCTGATGGCGATGCTGACCCAGGCCCTCTCGGCCAAGCTCGGGATCGCCACCGGGAAGAACCTGGCGGAGCACTGTCGCGACCAGTTCCCGCGCTGGGCCGTGTGGACCATGTGGCTGATCATGGAGGTGGTCGCCATGGCCACCGATCTGGCGGAGTTTCTGGGGGCGGCCCTGGGATTCAACCTCCTCTTCGGGATGCCGCTCTTCGTGGCGGGGGTTCTGACGGGGGTGGTCACCTTCGCCATCCTGGCGCTGGAGCGGCGCGGCTTCAGGCCGCTGGAGGCGGTCATCACCTCCCTGGTGGGCGTCATCGCCTTCTGCTACGTCATCGAGACGCTTCTGGGCCGGCCCGCCTGGGGGAAAATCGTCTACCATGCCGTGGTGCCGCAGTTCGCCGGGACCGAGAGCATTCTCCTGGCGACCGGCATCCTGGGCGCCACGGTCATGCCCCACGTGGTCTTCCTGCACTCGGCCCTCACCCAGGGCCGCATCGTGGTCCGGGACCCGACCCAGCTTCGCCGCCTGTTTCGATTCGAGTGCGTGGACGTGACGCTGGCCATGGGGGTCGCCGGCCTGGTGAACGGGGCCATGCTGATCATGGCCGCGGCCACCTTCTTCGAGAAGGGCCTCACCACGGTGGGAACCATCGAGGAGGCCCACCGCACCCTCGCCCCCCTCCTGGGCACGGCATCGAGCTGGGTATTTGCGATCTCGCTGCTGGCGTCCGGCCTCTCCTCCTCGACGGTGGGGACCATGTCCGGTCAGGTGATCATGCAGGGGTTCGTCCACTGGCAGATCCCCATCTGGCTGCGGCGGCTGCTCACCATGCTCCCGGCGCTGATCGTGATCGGGATCGGGCTCGAGCCCACGCGGACGCTGGTCCTCAGCCAGGTGGTGCTGAGCTTCGGGCTGCCCTTTGCCCTGGTGCCGCTGGCGCTCTTCACGGGGCGACCGGACCTGATGGGCGTCCTGGTGAATCGCCGGAGCACCACCATCATCTTCCGGCTGGTGACCCTGCTGATCGTCGCCTTGAACCTCTTCCTCCTCTATCAGATCCTCGTGGTCGGAGGGTAGCTCCCGTGATGCGACACGTGCTGGTTCCCCTGGACGGCTCGGTCCTGGCCGAGGCGACGCTCCCGGCCGCCGCAGCGACCGCCAAGGCGTTCGACGCCCGGGTGACCCTGTTCCACGTCCTGGAGGAGTGGGCCCCACAGACGGTTCACGGCCAGCGACATCTCACCGACCCGGCCCAGGCGAGGGCCTACCTGGAATCGGTGGCCCAGCGGCCGGTGTTCGGCGACCGGGCGGTGGAGGTCCATGTCCACGAGGCCCGGACCGGGAACGTCGCGGACTCGATCATGGCCCACGCCGACGAGCTGGGGGCGGACCTGGTGGTGCTCTGCACGCACGGGCAGGGGGGCCTGAGGGGCTTCTTCTTCGGGAGCATCGCGCTCCAGGCGCTCGGGCGGGGACGGACGCCGATTCTCCTCGTCAACCCTCCCGCCGCCGGCGAGCCGGCGCCCTTCACGTGCCGGACCATCCTGGTGCCCCTGGACGGAACGGTTGGGCACGAGCCGGCCTTGCCGACGGCCTCGGTGCTGGCCCGGGCCTGGGCCGCCACCGTGCACCTGGTGATGGTGGTGCCGACGGCGGGGACCCTCTCGGGTCACGAGGCGGCCACGGGGGTCTTGATGCCGTCGGCCACACGCGTGGTGCTGGATCTGGCGCAGCGCGGGGCGGAGGAGTACGTCGACCGGCTGACCCAGGCACTCAAGTCCGAGGGGCTCTCCGCCAAGAGCTCGGTCAGCCGCGGGGAGCCGGCGGTCTGCCTGGTGGATGCGGCCGAGTCGGTGGAGGCGGATCTGGTCGTGGTGGCGAGCCACGCCAAGGGGGCCATGGCTGCCTTCTGGTCGGGGAGCCTCACGCCCAAGCTGATCGAGAAGCTGGGCCGGCCCATCTTGCTGGTCCGGGCGGCGCCCGAGTAGCAGGCTGCTCAATGGGCCGGCGGGCGCGACGGCAGCCGGCTGGTCGAGGATCATGGTGGACTTCCACGAGGCGATCTTCGCCAAGGCCACCAAGGTGGTCCCGGGGGCGGCCTTCAACCGCGCCCTGGAGGCGCTGTACGACACGGCCGACCTGGTGTACGAGGTCGTGCTCTCTCCGGGGCTCTCCTGGGCGGAGTTCCGTGACCGGATCTATCCCCCCTTCGTCCGCTACCTCCAGAGCAAGGCCTTCAATCCCGAGCGGCCTGTGGGCGTGGTGGTGGCGGTGTTCTTCGAGGACCGCTGCTACCTGCTGGATGCCTGCGACTTCGTGGACGTCCTTCGGGTTCGAGACGGTCTGGTGCCCGCCGCGCTGAAAGCCCTCATCCTCCGCTGGCTTCACGACGCCTGACCCGTCCCGGGCCCCCAACTCCAATGGCTCTTGTTAATCCGGATTATTCACGAAAGAACCGTGAATAATCCGGGCTAACCTGGCACCGGCCAATCCTAGAGCGAGGAGAGGCCTGGTGGCAGTTCCACCTGGCATCCGTCCTGCGTCCACCGGGATGGGTGCGCTGTCGAGACGTCCCAGGGGTGCTTGATCCTTCCCGGGCCACCAATCACAAGGGCTTCTGTTAAGCCCGCAATGTTCCCGGGCTTCATTCGCGAATGATGCGGGCTAGGCGGTTCCAGGGGGCGAAGGGGTTGGCCACGCCGTGCAGCGCCGGAGCCAGCTGAGGGTAGTGGCGCACCAGGACGCTGGCCATCCCGTTGTTCTCGATCCAGTCCAGGCCGGTGCGGGTGTAGACCTCGGGGGTGTAATCCTTGGTGAAGAACCGATCGCTCTTCAGGCGCCGGGTGGCCATCAGGATGAAGACCCGGAAGGCGGTGTCGGAAAAGCCGAAGCCCTCCGGCAAGTCCTCGGCGAGCAGGCCCACCAGCAGGTCCACCTTCTCGATCTCCCCCCCGTAGACCTCCGCGATCTCCCTGGCCCAGGTGGGATTGCTGGTGATGTCGGAAAACGTCCGCGCCGGCCGCTTGTGGAACAGCCTCCGGAAGGCGTTGTAGCGGGGGACGCCCCGCTCCCGGTCGCGGAGGATGTCCACCGCGGCCAGGTCCAGGGGCGGTTGGCCGCTCGTCTCTCGCTCGAAGCGGCGGAGCGCGCCAGGGAAATTGTGCAGCCGGATGGCCCCCGGGTGGGCGATGCCGAAGGAGTAGAGTAGGTCGGCAATGGTCACGTCCTGCATGAAGGGACGGGTATGCCTTCCCTGCGCCTCGGTGAAGCCGGCTTCCTTGATGTAGCCGCCGGTGGTCGCGGAGTAGACGGCGATGGTGTCCGGGATGAGGGGGTGCATGCGGTAGACGGCGGTGAACTCCTCGGTCATGGCGTAGGGGGCGGTGTGATGGTCGGTCGCGGAGCCGATCACGCCGCTCAGCTCCTCGGTGTCGCTCAGCCGCCCCAGGCTCCTCTTGAGCCGTTCCCCGAGCAGCCCCCACCAGTTGGCGCGCATCGAGACCTGGAGCACGGGATGAGCGAGGATTCCCGGTGTCCACTCGACGGTGTGGATCTTGGCCGTCAGGGCGCAGGTGACGAGACGGGCGGTGGCAAAGAGCCGGTCGTCGTCCCAGGCCGGATACTCCAGCGCCAGCCGATCGCAGATGGCGTTGTGCTCTCGGGTGAAGAGGGTGTGCAGCATCGACAGTCCGACCCAGTAGTTGTCGAAGGCCCCGGTGTGGTCGACGCCCTCCAGGCCGGGCGCCGGATTCGGCTCGAGCCTGAGATCCTCCCGCCCGTCGATCCGCTGCACCGTGAGCTTCAGCTTCCCATGCTCCCCGGTACGGAGCGAGCGCTGCGCCGCCTCGTCGTCCCCGTAGATCTGGGACTGGTCCCACCAGTGGGACTCCGTGTTCACATAGGAGGGCGGACACTCCGCCGTGGCCTCGGAGCTCTTGACGTTCTTGGCCACGCGCATGGGCCGCTCGGCCCGCGGCCAGTCGTCGTCCTCGCCGATCGGGATCTCGTGGAACTCCCGGTCGCTCCGGACGTGGTTCATCCAGTCGTGCACCTGGAACTGGATCCAGGCTGCGGCCAGGAGGTTGAGGGTGGTGGCGGGCACGAAGGTCTCCCGGGCGAGCAGGCGGTGGCTGACCTCTCGGGGATTGGGGTCGAGGAGCGAGGCCTCGTGGGGGTAGGCGTCCCGCAGCGGGATGTTCCGGCCGAACCGCATGCCGGCCCGGCCCATGTCCGGATCTCCCAGGTCATTGAACGAGCCGTCATTGGTGCGGAAGCAGGTGGCCGCGGCGCTCCCCTGCGCCGGGGGGAGGTCCGGCCGCTTCGGCGTCCCGTGGAGGTTCTTCCGGCGCAGCTCGAATCGGAAGGCGTCGAGGTTCAGGACGGCCAGGGCGAGGGGGAGCCTGTGCCAGGGGACGAAGCGATTGATGGCCTTGAAGAGGGCCAGCAGGATCGGGTAGCCCCAGCGCTGCAGGACGGCTCCCAGCACCGCCAGGATGAGCACGACGAGGAGGAGGGTAGGCCAGGTGGGGCCGAGCACGTACAGGACCCACACGGCGAAGGCCAGGACTCCCAGGCACAGATACCACAGCATACGCGATCCCCCCAGCCCGGATTATTCACGAAGGGCGCGTGAATAATCCGAGCTTACCTGGCGAACATCATTCCCGTGGGGCGACGATGCAGGAGAAGAGGCGCACCGGCTTCCCATCCCGCGATTTGCGGGAAGGGCACGCTGTTGAGATGCCCCAGCGATGTGCGATCTGTCCTGGACCCCCAACCATAAGGCCTTCTGTATGAGCAGCCTGCTACAGCAGGGCGAGGACCCGGGCCAGGATGGCGATGGCCAGCTCGTACTCGGCCAGGTCGAGGTGCTCCTGGGGGGTGTGATCCAGGCTGGAATCCCCGGGACCGTAGGCCAGGATGGGACAGCGCCACACCGCCCCGACCACGTTCATGTCCGAGGTGCCGCTCTTCACCTTGAAGGCGGGGTCGAGGCCTGCCTCGCGGATGGCCCGGAGGAAGGCCCGGACCAGCGGCGTGTTCTTCTCGGCCCGGAAGGGGGGATCGGCCCCCCAGAAGCGGACCTCGCCCGGCTCGGCGGTCAGCCCCTTCACCTGCCTCTGCACATCCTCCGGCGTGAGCCCCAGCGGGATGCGGATCGACGCCCGGAGGGCGATGGCCTCCTCGAGCCCGTCGTGCTCGCTCCGGATCTCGCGCAGGGTCGGATCCAGGCGATCGAACATGACCTTGTCGGCGTTGAAGGCCTCGGCCCAGCGCTTGACCCGGTTCCAGAACTCCACCCCCTCCTCGAGGACGCTCGCCCCGGGGGCGGCGGAGTGCGAGGCGGCCCGCCGCGCCTCGTAGGCCAGGACGATCCGCCCCTTGTAGCCGATGGTGACGGCGCGCGCGCCGCTCGGCTCGCCGATGATGCAGTGGCTCGGCCGGAACACCTGGGTCGCGTAGCGGGCCCCGCGCGAGCTGGCGGCCTCTTCCTCGGTGGCACCCACCACCACGATGCGCTTGCCCGGGAGCGGCCCGGTCCGGGCGGCTGCGGCGATGAAGGTCGCCAGCGGCCCCTTCGCATCCACGCTCCCCCGGCCATAGAGCTTGCCGGCCTCGACCCGCACCGGGATCATGCCCGGGACCGTGTCCAGGTGGCCCAGCAGGAGGATCTCGGTGGGGCCCTCCCCCAGGACTCCCACGGCGTTCCCGGCGGAGTCCACGCTGGCCCGGAAGCCGAGCGACTGCATGGCCTCCACCACGAAACCGGCCAGGACGGACTCCTCCCCCGAGAGCGACGGAATCTCCAC
>Ga0335070_10011249_pt1 | contig 10450 bp, 4 predicted proteins | sample Lox_Sample_13_FD_206722 | JGI IMG/M metagenome (GOLD analysis project Ga0335070, IMG submission 206722) | Soil microbial communities from Loxahatchee National Wildlife Refuge, Florida, United States - Lox_Sample_1.3 | ecosystem: Environmental > Terrestrial > Soil > Wetlands | place: USA: Florida...
TCGACAATCACGCCGCGACCTCGGCCCCTCTTCGCTCCCCCACCGGCGTCGCCGTCGATGCCGCCGGCAATCTCTACATTGCCGACCGGGACGACAACCGCGTCCGAAAAATTTCGCCCTCGAACGTCATCACCACCTTCGCCGGCACCGGACTGCCCGGCTACACCGGCGACCGCGGCAAAGCCACCCAGGCCCGGCTCGATACTCCCACCGGGCTCGCCATCGACGCGCAAGGAAACGTATACATCGCCGATCGCGGCAACTTCGTCGTCCGCCGCGTCTCCCCCGATGGCACCATCAATACCGTCGCGGGCAACGGAATCCCCGGCTTCTCAGGCGACAAATCCACAGCCACTTCTGCTGAAATCATGCCCTGGGCGGTCGCGGTCGACCCGCAAGGCAACCTCTACATCGCCGACGGCTTCAACTACCGCGTCCGCAAAGTCGACACCAAGGGAATCATCACCACCATCGGCGGTAACGGGAATCCCGTGTACTCTGGCGACGCTGCCAACGCGCTGACTACCTCGATCGACTTGCCCACTGGCATCGCGGTCGATGCGACGGGCAACGTCTACATCGCCTCCTTCGAGCGCGTACTTGAAATCGACACCACTGGCGCCATTAGCACCGTCGCCGGCAGCGGCGACTTCGGTTTCATCATCGATGGCGTCGACGCCCGCAAGGCCGTCATGTTGCCCGGGGGCGTCTTGCTCGATGGCAAAGGTAGTCTATATCTCACCGACTTCAACCTGAACAAGGTACGAAAAGTCGATCTGTCAACGCACATCATCTCCGCTGTCGCGGGCAACGGCACCATGGGCTTCTCTGGCGACCAGAATTCCGCGCCCGCCGCAGAGTTGAGCATTCCTTACGCTCTCGCGCTCGACGCCTCAAACAATCTATTCGTGTCCGACCTCGGCAACGGACGCATCCGCAAAGTCTCGAACGCCATTATCTCGACGGTCGCGGGTACAGCCATCGGCGACGGCGCTGCCGCGACGTCCGCCTTCCTGAATCTCCCCACCGGTCTCGCCGTCGACGGCTCGAACAACATCGTAATTGCCGATGCGGGCAATTATTCAGCTCGCAAGTTTTCCCCTGGCGGCGCAATCGCCAGTTTCGGGCAATTGCAACCCTTCAGTACTCCCTTTGCGGTCGCCGCGGACGCTGCCGCCAACTTTTATGTGACCGACGATGAACCTCGCGTTCTGAAAATCACCTCCGCAGGCGCCACCAGCATCATCGCAGGCAATGGCACCGACGGATACACGGGCGACGGAGGCCAAGCCGTCACGGCCGCCATCAGCCAGCCCAGTGGGATTGCAGTTGATTCCGCCAGCAACATCTATATCACCGACTCTACTCATAACCGCATCCGTAAAATCTCTTCGGCCGGTGTGATCAACACCATCGCAGGCAATGGGAGCGCCACCTTCTCCGGTGACAATGGGCCCGCCACGAAAGCGGGAATGGATCCAGCCGATATCGCCGTCGATAGCAAAGGCAACCTTTATGTCGCCGACGAGCTCAACTGCCGCATCCGCAAAATCGCGCTCGACGGCACCATCACCTCCGTTGCCGGTACCGGCGTGCCAGGCTACAGCGGGGACGGTGGCTTGGCGACCGCTGCTAAACTTGCTTTTCCTACTGGAGTCGCCGTCGACCCCGCAGGTAATCTATACATCGCCGATAGCGTTAACTTTGTCATCCGCCGCGTCAACGTCGGCGGTTTGATCACCACGATCGCCGGCAACGGAACGTTCTACCCAAGCTCAGGGGATGGCGGTCCGGCTGCTTCCGCCCAAATGAACCCGTTCCACTTAACGGTCGACTCCCTGGGCAACGTTTTCTTCACCGACCTAATCAACGATCGCATTCGCAAGCTCGCGCCCCAGCCCATCATTCCCGGCTCGATAACGATCGTCAGCGGTAACGGCCAGACTGCCAGCAGCGGCTCCGCACTCACCCAGCCGCTGGTTGTCAAAGTGACTGATCGCACCGGTGCTGGGCTCGCAGGCGTGATCGTCAACTTCACCGTAACGCCCTCCGACGGCGCAAAACTCACGCTCGCCTCCGCCATCACCGTCAACGATGGCACTGCCAGCACCAGCGTGACCCTGGGGAGCACTGCCGGACCCGTCACCATTACCGCAGCCGTCACCGGCATTACCAACGTCACGTTTACCGAAACCGTATTATCCGCCACCGCTCCCTCCATCACCACCGGCGGTGTGGTGAGCGCGGGCCTGAGCACCCCCGCAGTAGCCGCCCTCTCAGTCGACTCCATCGCCACCGTTTTCGGAAGCCAGTTCGCCGCGGCCGGGACCGCTTTGCAAATCGGCCCTGCGGATCTGGTCAACGGCAAAGTGCCGACGGTGTTCGGTGGCGTTTGCGTATTGTTCGGAACCGCGCGCGCTCCCATCTTCGGCGTGTACGCGAATCAGATCAACCTGCAAGTTCCGCAAGCCGGCCCTGGACAAGTCAACGTGCAGGTCATCACCGGCTGCGATACCCCCCAGGCCCAAACCAGCAACACCGTTACGGCCCAGATCCAGGCTGCGGCGCCCGAATTCTTCTATTTCACCCACACCGCCAACGGCAAGAATGCGATCGCGGCGGTGAACGCGGTGACCAACGGCTATGTCGGCGCGCCCGGACTCATCAGCGGCGGATCGTTCACTCCCGCCAGTCATGGCGACTACCTGACGTTGTATGCGACCGGCTTCGGCGATACCAATCCGTCGTTCGGACCCGGCGAGTTGCCCGCCGCAGCCGCCTCGATCACTGGTCCCTACACCATCTCCTTCGGCGGAGTCACGCTCTCACCGAGTGACATCCTGTACGTTGGCGTGACCCAAAACGCAGGCGTCTATCAAGTGAACATCCGCGTGCCGGACACAGTCCCAGCCGGCGACCAGCCCTTCATCATCACCATCGGAGGCGTGTCGTCACCGTCGGGAGCCTACATCACGGTCGCGTCCAACTAATTTGAACGGTCCGCTGCGGGTGTATCATCGCAATGACCACCCGCTATGCGCGCTGCAACCGCAATTCCGTTCGTCGTCGCACTTGCACCGCTGGTGGGGCTTTCCCAGACCCCGGCGGCGATTCGCTTTCCTCAGAATCCACTGGTCTCGACTGCGAGTTCAAAATCGCTCGGCGATAACGTCAACGGCCCGTCTGTAATTCGTGTACCGCGATGGATTCAACATCCGCTCGGCCGCTACTACATGTACTTCGCGCATCACAAGGGCGATCACATCCGGCTCGCCTATGCCGATTCTCTCGCCGGGCCCTGGAAAATCTATGAACCCGGCGTGCTGAACGTGCGCGATACCATCTTCTACCGGCCGCAGCCCGATCCGCCCGAGAGCCCGCCCAGCCTTTACACGCACGTCGCATCGCCTGAGATTTTCATTGACGAGCTCAAGCACGAGCTCGTGATGTACGTGCATGGCATGTGGACCGATGGCAAAGCCTGGCCAACGGATTCCCAGGCTGCGTTGAAGTGGATGCGAGAACATGGCTACGCTCAGTTCACGCAAACCACCGTCTCGCGCGATGGTCTGCACTTCGGCCCGCGCCCGGGAATTTCGCTCAAGACTTCATACCTGCGCGCATTCCGTGTCAATGGCGGCTACTATGGCATGGCTCGCCTCGGCGTGCTCGCCCAGGCGCCCGATCCGCTCTCGCCTTTCGGGCTTGGCCCCAATCCGTTCGACGGCGGCCCCTACGCGCAGCGCGTCCGCCACGTTGCCGTCCTCCTGCGCGGCAAGAAGATGTACGTCTTCTTTTCGGCCATCGGCGATGCGCCCGAAAAAATTCTGCTCTCGACCATCAATCTCGAAAACGATTGGACTTCGTGGAAAGCGTCGTCGCCGGTTGAAGTGCTCGCCCCGCGCGAGAAGTACGAGTGCCCCGATCTGCCGGTCGTGCCGTCGAAGCCAGGCGAATCCGAGGGGCCCGAAAATGCCTTGCGCGACCCGGCCATATTTGAAGACGGCGGTAAGGTGACGCTGTTCTACTCCGTCTGCGGCGAGCAAGGCATCGGCGCCGCCGACGTGACCACACTCATCAAATAGCGCATGCTCCGATCACGCCATCGTGACCCGCAGCGCGCCCGCCCGATCCAGAGCAAACCGCCATCCCGCCGGAATCAAGGTAGTCGACCCATAGTCGATGACCAGCGCCGGGCCCTTTCGCGCGGCCTTCGACAACTGCGAGCGCAAGAACACCGGCGTATCCTGCCACCGCCCCGACGAGTAGATGCGCCGCATGCCCGGCTTGCCGCTGCCGCCCTTCTTCTTTCGGCTCACAACACGCGGCTTCGCCACCGTCCGCCGCGCCCGCACCCGCGCGCTCACGATCTCAATCGGCCGCTCCGGATTCGAATACCCGTAAATGCGCTCATGCTCGCGGTGGAACGGCCGCCCCGGATCTTCCGGCACCCACGGAACGGTCAGCTCATAGCTCTGGCCCGCATAGCGAATATCTGCCGACCGCACCAGCTCTGCGCTGCGCAGCTCCTTCCGCGCTTGACGCTCCAGCCGCTGAAACTCGCGCTCGAGATTCGGCCGATTCAACACACCCGCGGCGTAGTCGCGCACGTGATCGGCGATCAGCATGCCCAGTGCCGACAACGCGCCGGCATATTCGGGGACCAGCACAGTGCGAATCCCCAGCTCTGCCGCCATCTCACACGCATGCAGCCCGCCGCAGCCGCCAAACGCGATCAATGCAAAATCGCGCGGATCATGCCCACGCTCCACCGACACGACGCGGATCGCCCGCTCCATGTTCGCATTTGCAACCCGCACGATCCCCGCCGCCGCCGCGACCCGGCTGATCTTCAATTCGTGGGCGATGCGCTCTACGGCAGCCTCCGCGCGCGCCACGTCCAGATGCATCGCACCGCCGACCAGTTGATCCGCCGCGATTCGGCCCAGCACCACATGTGCATCCGTCACGGTCGGCCGATCGCCAACGCCGTAACATGCGGGACCGGGATCCGCGCCCGCGCTCTCCGGTCCCACGCGCAGCAACCCGCCTTGGTCCACGCGCGCGATCGATCCCCCGCCGGCACCCACCGTATGAATGTCCAGCATGGGCACGCGAACCGGAAAACCGTCCACTGATGCTTCCATCGTTTCGCGCGGAGCCCCGTCGCACAGGCTGACGTCGGTCGACGTTCCGCCCATATCGAATCCGAGCATGCGCGAGAATCCGGTCACGCGCCCCGTTTCCACTGCGCCGATCACACCGCCCGCCGGGCCCGACAACACGGTCCGAATCGCGTGCCGCCGCGCTTCGCCGGTCGACATGTAGCCGCCGTTCGACTGCATGATCGCGATCGGTCGCCGGCTGCCGCGCTCGAGCTCGGCGAGATACCGGTCCATCAGCGGTCCGACGTAAGCATTGATCAGCGTCGTCGACGTGCGCTCGTACTCGCGAAACTCAGGACACACATCGTGCGAGCAGCACAGATAACCGAGGCCCTCGAGCGCATCGGCGACCATCTTCTCGTTGGCCGGCGTGTGATAAGCGTGCAGGAAGCAAATCGCGATCGACTCGACGCGCGCGCGCCGGAGACGCTCTCTCAGCCGCCCTACATCGGCTCGGCTCGGTTTCTGGGCGATGGTCCCATCGAACCACGCCCGTTCCCGCACTCCAAAACACATCGAGCGAGGTATGATCGGAACGCGCGGCTTAGGAGTAAGGTTGTACAGCTCGGCGCGATTCTGGCGGCCGATGTGAATCACATCCTCGAAACCTTCCGTCGTGATCAACGCGGTCCGCGCGCCTTTGCGCTCGAGCAGAGCGTTGGTCGCAACCGTGGAACCGTGAATCACCTCGGCATTCTTCTTGCCCGCAGCCTGCGCGATTCCGGCGAGAATCACGCTCGCAGGCGACCGCGGATTGGAGCGCAGCTTGAACGTCTCCAGCCTGCCGTCGTCGTGATAAACAATGAAGTCGGTGAACGTGCCACCCGCGTCGATCCCTATGCGCATGTGCAGCGGCTTGTCGCGATAAGACATGATAGCTAATAGGTGATTCGACTCGCTCACGTCAGCAAGGTCTTCCAGGGAAAAACTCAGGTCACGGCGCTCGACAATGTCGACCTCGAAATTCCGCGCGGCGAGATGACCGCCATCATCGGGCCCTCGGGCTCCGGCAAGTCGACGCTGCTGAATCTCATCGGCGGCCTGGATACGGCGACGTCCGGCGAGATTGAAGTGGACGGCGCGCGGCTCAGCGGCCTCTCGGACGACCAGCTCACTCGTCTGCGCCGCGATAAGATCGGCTTCATTTTTCAGTTTTTCAATCTCCTTCCGACCCTCACTGCGATCGAGAATGTTTCCATTCCGCTGCATCTGCGCGGCTGGTCGAAGAAGCAGATCGACGATCGCGCGCGCGAGCTGTTGGACACGGTTGGCCTCGCGCACCGCCTCCACCACTTGCCTGACGAACTGTCCGGCGGTGAACGCCAGCGCTGCGCCATCGCCCGCGCTCTCTCGGTGTATCCCCCCGTGCTTCTCGCGGACGAGCCGACCGGCAATCTCGATACGCATACGGGCGCCGACATCCTGAAGCTGATTCGCGACTTGCACCGGAGGCTCGGTTCGACCATCCTGGTCGTGACCCATGATGCGCACGTCGCCGAAAGCTGTTCGCGCGTGATTGCGCTGTGCGACGGCCGCATCGAAGAAGACCGCGCCGGCAAGCACGGATTATCCCTGCATGATTCTGCTCAAGCTCATTAGCTGGCCGTACGTCCGCAGGCACCGGCTGCGCTGGCTGCTGACCCTCGCCGGAATTGTTCTCGGCGTTGCCGTGTTTGTGGGAATGCATACGGCGAACCAGTCGGTTCTGTACGCTTTCCGCCAGACGGTGGACCGCATCGCCGGCTCCACGCAGCTGCAAGTGTCGGCCGGTGAAACAGGGTTTGAAGAAAATGTTCTGTCGCAGGTGCAGGCCGTTTCGGGCATCCGCGTCGCCGTGCCCGTGATCGAGGCAGTAGCCAGCACGGAACTGCGCGGCCAGGGCGATCTGCTGATCCTGGGGGTCGATATGACCGGCGATCGTAACCTGCGCGACTACGATCTTGAGAGCGGCGATCAGGCCATCATCGACGACCCGCTGGTTTTCCTTGCCCAGCCCGACTCGCTGATGATCGCCGAGACTTTCGCGCGCGACAATCATCTGGCGATCGGTTCGGCGGTTCCGCTGAAAACCATGGAAGGCGAGAAGCGCTTCACCGTTCGCGGCATCATGAAGTCCGGCGGACTGACCAGCGCGTTCGGCGGCAATCTCGCGATCATGGACGTGTACGCCGCACAGAAGGTCTTCGGCCGTGGCCGCAAGTTCGATCGTATCGATGTCGCATTGAAGCAGGGTGTAGATGTTGCCGCCGCCCGCCGCAGGTTGATGGCGGCGATTGGCCCCGGATTTCAGGTCGAAGAGCCATCGGCGCGCGGGCAGCAGTTCGAGTCCATCTCGCGTATCTACGCGCTGACCGCCGATATCACCAGTGCCTTCGCGCTGTTCATCGGAATGTTCATCATCTACAACACATTCCAGATCGCGGTTGCGCAGCGGCGCTCTGAAATCGGGATCCTGCGCGCGCTCGGAGCAACGCGCGGTCAGATTCGGACCATCTTCCTGGCTGAAAGCGCGATCGGCGGACTGATCGGTTCGGGCCTTGGTTTGCTGCTGGGTATTGCCATCGCACGCGTGATGACCAGCTACATCGGAGATCTGCTCGGGGAAGTTTACGGAATCGCGCAACGCGCACAGGAGATCTCTACCGATCCCAAACTGATGTCGCTCGCCGTTGTGCTCGGCATCGTCACCAGTGTAATCGCGGGTTTCGTTCCGGCCCGCAGCGCGGCGCGCGTCGATCCAGTGCAGGCGCTGCAGAAAGGCAAGTACCAGCAGTTGAGCGCAGGAGAAAGTCGTCTGCGGCGGATCGCTGCGCTGGTGCTTGCCGTGCCGGCGGTCGGATGCATGTTGTTCGCGCGGGTCAGGCTGGTTGCGTATGCCGCCGACGCGCTCGCGATTCTCGCCATGTTGCTGCTCACGCCCTGGCTCGCGATTCTCGTCGCGCGGCTGCTGCGGCCGGCTCTGAAGAGGCTGCGGCCGGTAGAGGGCGCGCTGGCGGCCGACGGCCTGCTGCAAGCTCCGCGGCGAACTTCGGGAGCGGTCGCAGCGTTGATGTTTTCGCTTGCGCTGGTGATTGCGCTCGGCGGTCTGACCCGCGCGAGTTACGACTCGATTTTCAAGTGGCTCAAGGTGGCGCTGAATCCCGATCTCTTCGTCACGCCCTCGCAAAGCCTGACTTCGCGCAGCTTTCGATTTCCTGCATCCATGGAGGCCGAGCTGCGAGCGATCCCGGGTGTCGCCGACGTGCAAGGAGTCCGCGATGCACGCATCGATGTGCGCGGAATGCCGATTCTTTTCGTCGCCGCCGATGTGAAAGCTTTGGTGCGCCGCGCGGATGTCCCGCCGATCGCAGGCGACCCGAAGACAATGTACACCGAAGCTGCCGAAGGCCGCGCGCTGCTTGCATCGGAAAACTTCGCACTTCAGCGCGGCTATAAGCTCGGTGATGTCGTCGATATTCCCAGCCCGAAAGGTATGCTGCACTTGCCGCTCGCCGGAATCGTCACGGATTACTCGGACCAGGCGGGTAGCATCTTGATGGACCGCAGCCTCTATGAGCGCCACTGGAACGACGACACGCTGAACATTTTTCGCGTCTATCTTGCGCCCGGAGCGACGGAAGCTGACGTGAAGCGTAGAATCCTCGAAAAGTTCGCAGCGGAACGGCGCTTGTTTGTGCTGACCAATCGCGAGGTCCGGAGTTATATCCTGCGACTCACCAATCAATGGTTCGGCATCACGTACGTGCAGATTGCCGTCGCCGTCCTGGTTGCCGTGCTCGGGATCGTCAACACCATGACCGTCTCCATCACGGACCGCCGGCGCGAGCTGGGCGTGCTGCAAGCAGTCGGGGGACTGCGCAACCAGATCCGTCACACCATCTGGTTGGAAGCGCTGTCGATCGCCGCGGTCGGCTTGATTCTCGGCCTGGCGTTCGGCGCGCTGCAGCTCTACTTCAGTCTGAAGATCATCGCCGAAGACATTGCGGGTTTGCGGCTGGACTACGAGTATCCGTACCAGATCGCGCTCGCGCTGCTGCCCGTCATCTTGGGCGTGGCGTTTCTGTCGGCGATCGGGCCCGCGGAAACAGCCGTTCGCGGATCGCTGGTTGAGGCGCTCGAATATGAGTAAGTCCACGATCATCTCGGTTCTTGTTCTGGCGTCCACGGCCGCGCTCGCTGAGGACGCGCGGCAGATCGTGACGGAATCGCAAAACCGCTCGCGCTCCAAATCCCTCGAGTACGAAGGCACGTTCGAAGTCATCTCGGCCTCCAATCAGAACAGCGTCAAACGCTGGACGTTCCAGCGCATCGGATCGTTCGGCACGAGCAAGGCGATCCTACGATTCACCGCGCCGCCAGAGATCAAAGGTGTCGCGCTGCTGATCGTGAATCATCCGGATCGCGCCTCCGATCAGTGGATGTGGACGCCCGCCATCCAGCGCGACCGTCCGATCGCGTTGCAGGACCGCGGCACGCGTTTCTTCGGCACGGGCTACAGTTTCGAGGACATCGAGGAGCGCGACGTGAACCAGTTCGACTACAAGCTTGTCGGCGACGACACGGTAGACGGCGCGCCGTGCTGGAAAATCGAGTCGCGGCCCAAGGAGTCGAAATCCTCGCAGTACGACCTTTCCGTCCTTGCGATCCGGAAGGACAACTACGCAATCGCGCAGATCGAAAACTACACCGAACGAAAGCTGGTTCGGCGCATTCACAACAGCGACCTTCAGAAAGCTGACGGAATCTGGACACCGCGCAGAATCGAGATCGAAGACGTTGCCCGGAAGACCAGGACCGTGCTCACGCTAGAGAGAGTTCGCTACAACCTGTCGCTGAAAGAAGAGAGCTTTACGCTGGAAGCGCTGCGGTCGCCGTAATCATTTTCCGAAGAAGCGGCGCTTCTTCTGTTCCTGCACTGGTCCGGGGGCGGCCAGACGATTCACTGCATCGAGCACGGCGGGGGCCATGAGCCGATATCCGGCGCTGTTGGGATGCAAGCCGTCATCGGAGAGGTCGGGCTTGAGCATGCCGGAGTTGTCCACAAGCTTCGAGTAATAGTCAACGTATGTCAGGCTGCGTTTCGTGCAGAAGCTTTTGATCCAGTCGTTCAACGCGCGAATTGTAGCGGGCGGACGGTTGCGAGTCCGCTCGTAGTTCGGGTCGGCGTCCTTATGATAATCGCTCACCGGGAGCAGAGAGCAGAAAATTACTTTGATCTTGTAGTGATCGGCGAGGTCGGCGATCATGGTCAGGTTGTTCTCGATGACTGCGAGCGGGACGCCGCG
>Ga0335070_10011250_pt1 | contig 10449 bp, 12 predicted proteins | sample Lox_Sample_13_FD_206722 | JGI IMG/M metagenome (GOLD analysis project Ga0335070, IMG submission 206722) | Soil microbial communities from Loxahatchee National Wildlife Refuge, Florida, United States - Lox_Sample_1.3 | ecosystem: Environmental > Terrestrial > Soil > Wetlands | place: USA...
GGCACCTCACCAAGTGAACACGACCGACGGCGCCGAGCGCTCCACCGGCCCGTGGTAGACCGCCTCGACGTTGTTGCCGTCGGGGTCGAGCACGTAGGCCGCGTAGTAGCCGGGGTGGTAGCCGCGCCCTCCGGGGGCGCCGTTGTCCCGGCCGCCGGCCCGAAGCCCGGCCTCGTGGAAGCGCTCGACCGTCTCCCGGTCGGGCGCCTGGAACGCCAGGTGCAGAGCCCGCGTCGGGGGACCGTCGGCGCTCACAAACAACTCGTCCGACGCGAACCAGCCGTCGCCCTCGCCAGTGACCTCGCGACCGACCGCGCCCAGCACCGCGCCGTAGAACCGGCGCGAAGCCTCGAGATCGGCCGCCCGGAGGTGGACGTGATCGAGGAGCCTCCCGGCGTGCACCTCGGGCATGATCGTCCCATGATCCTCCAGAACGGCGTCGTCCGCACCCTCGACCCGTCGCTCCCCGAAGCGCGCGCGCTCGCGATCGCGGGCGATCGGATCGCGGGTGCGGTCGGCGTCCACGAGACGGCGCTCGCGAGCCCCGAGACGGTCGATCTCGGCGGCCGGTGCGTCCTCCCCGGCTTCACCGACTCGCACGTCCACTTCCCCACCTGGGCGATCGCACAGAACGAGGTGCAGCTCGACCGCTGCACGTCGCTCGAGGAGGCGCTCGCTCTCGTGCGCGAGGCGGCCGAGTCGCTGCCGGAGGGCCGCTGGCTGCGCGGCCACGGCTGGCGCACCGCCGACTGGCCGGGCGGCCGGGAGCCGACGAAGGAGGATCTCGACGCGATCACCGGACCGCGGCCGGCCTCGCTGATCGCGAAGGACTACCACTCGCTCTGGCTCAACTCGGCAGCGCTCGCCCTCGCGGGCGGCGACCTCGAGGTCGAGGGCGGCGTGGTCGAGCGCGACGCGCGCGGCGAGCCGACGGGCGTCCTGCGCGAGGAGTCCGCGTGGCGGTTCGAGCGGCGCTACGTCGTGATACCCGCGGACGAGTACGTCGAGGCGATGCGCGTCGGCGTCAAGCTCGCGAACGGCCGCGGCGTCACGTGCGTCCACGACAAGGACGGCTGGCTCGGAGCGGCCGGCCTCTGGCAGCGGCTCGACGAGCACGCCGGCCTCACGGTTCGCGTCTGGCAGTCGGTGCCGCACGAGAGGCTGCCGGAGCTGCGCTCGCTCGGGCTGCGCAGCGGCATCGGCTCGCCGCTGCTGCGCGTCGGCTACCTCAAGGTCTTCATGGACGGCACGCTCGGCTCGCAGACGGCGTGGATGCTGGATGGGAGCGGCGTGCAGATCACGAGCGGCGAGGAGCTCGCCGAGATCGTCCGCGCTGGCGCCGAGGCCGGCTGGCCGGTCGCCGTGCACGCGATCGGCGACCGCGCGAACCGCGAGGCGCTCGACGCGTTCGAGCACACGCGCGACCTCTGGCAGCCGCTCGGGCTGCGCCCGCGGATCGAGCACGCCCAGTGCGTCGCGCCGGAGGACCTGCCGCGCTTCGGCCGGCTCGGCGTCGCCGCCTCGGTGCAGTTCACGCACGCGCCGTCGGATCGCGACCTCGCGGAGCGGTTCTGGGCCGGCCGCCTCGAGGGCACGTACGCCTTCCGGACGCTGCTCGACTCGGGCGCGTATCTCGCGAACGGCTCCGACGCGCCGATCGAGGAGCTCGACCCGTGGGCCGGCGTCGTCGCCGGCGTCCTGCGCACCCTCGACGACCGCCCGTCCTGGCGGCCGGAGGAGGCGCTGACCCTCGAGCAGGCGCTGCACGCGACGTGCGTCGCACCGGCGTGGCTCTCGCACGACGAGCGCATCCGCGGCACGCTGCTTCCCGGCCGTCTCGCCGACCTCGTCGTGCTCGACCGCGACCCGCTCGCGTGCGAGCCCGGCGAGCTACGCGAGGTGCAGGTGGTCGCGACGATGCTCGGCGGGCGCTGGGTGCACAACCCGCCGCCGTGGGACTGAAGCGCGATCCCTCAGCGGTGAACGTGCCGCCACGGCACGACGAACGGCGCGAGTACGAACGCCCACGCGCAGATCGCGAGCACCGCGATGACGAGAATGAAGCCGACGACGGTGAGCAGCGTGTTCAACGTGCCTCCTTGTAGTACTTGCCACAATCGTTCCTCGGCCCGGACTCCCCATCCGCGCGCACCCTGATCTTGGCCGCGGACTTGCCCAGGATGCGCCCCGGCATCGTGCGGGCGATCTGGCTCGCGCTCACGCGGCCGGAGCGGCTGCGTGACATGGAGCGGGTCCACGTCGAGGACGAGACGGTAACGTCCGCGACGTGACCCATCGCATCTCACGGGACGAGGTCGTCTGGGCGTTCGGCCCCGACCTCGTCCCGGTCCTCGAGATCGAGCCCGGCGACGTGGTGACGTTCGAGACGAACGACTGCTTCACCGGGCAGATCCGCAGCGAGGACGACCTCGTCACCGGCATCGACATGACGCGAATCAACGGCGCCACCGGCCCCGTCGCGGTCAAGGGCGCGGAGCCCGGCGATTCGCTGATCGCGGAGATCCTCGACGTCCGTCCGATCGAGTGGGGCGTGGCGACGCTCATCCCGGGCTTCGGGCAGCTGATCGAGCAGGTGCAGAAGCCGCTCACCCGCATGTTCGAGGTCAAGGACGGGCTGATCCGGCAGAACGACCGGATCGCGTTCCCTGCCCGACCGATGGTCGGCGTCGTCGGCGTCGCCACCGGCGGCGAGGAGCTCTCGAACGGGCTCGCCGGGATGCACGGCGGCAACCTCGACGACCACCTGCACGGCAAGGGGGCGCGCATCTTCTTCCCGGTGCGTCAGCCCGGCGGGATGTTCGCGGTCGGCGACATGCACGCCTCGATGGGCGACGGCGAGATCTGCTTCACCGGGGTCGAGATCGCCGGCGAGGTCGACATCCGCTTCGACGTGCTGAAGGGGAAGCAGGCGCGCTGGCCGGTGACGGAGCTCGCCGACCGCTGGCTCCCGCACGCGACGGCCTACGACTACGCCGACGCGCTCCGGCTCGTCTGCGAGGAGGCGGCGAAGCTGCTCGTCGACGAGCACGGCTTCTCGATCGAGGACGCGTTCATCTTCCTCTCGGTCGCGTGCGATGCCGGGGTCGCCCAGGCGTGCAAGCCGGCGGAGGGCTTCGGCACGATCGCGCGCTTCTCGATCCCGAAGATCGACGCCTGCCCGGCGCCGTTCGCTCCGTAGGAGTCGGGCTACACTTCGGCCATGGCCCGGACGATGAATGCCGTCCACGAGTCGTCGACCTGCGCCGTCGCCGCCTGCGCCGAGATCATCGGCGCCAAGTGGACGGCCCTGCTCGTGCACGACCTCTCGGAGGGCCCGCGCCGCTTCTCGCAGCTCGAGCGCTCCTGCAGCGGCATCAGCCCGCGCACGCTCGCCGAGCGCCTGCGCGTGCTCGAGCACGAGGGCATCCTCGAGCGGCGCAGCTACCCCGAGTCGCCGCCGCGGGTCGAGTACGAGCTGACCGAGAAGGGCGCCTCGCTGCTGCCGATCATCGACGCGATGCGCGAGTTCGGGCACGCGTGGCTGCCGTGCGGCCACGACCACGGGCACCATCACGTCGTCCTGAGTTAGCGCGGCAGCTCGGCGAGCGCGGTGAAGAGCGCGGCCGCCGTGTCGACGCCCTGCTCGAAGTAGCGCACGAGGAACTTCTCGTTCGGCGAGTGGACGTTCGACTCGGGCAGCCCGAAGCCGGTGAGGATCGTCGGGATGCCCTTGTGCTCGAGCGCGGGCATGATCGGCAGCGTCCCGCCGGAGCGGACGAGGAGCGGCTTCACGCCGAGCACCTGCTCGAACGCCTGCAGCCCGAGCCGGATCGCCGGCGCGTCCGGCTCGACGCGTCCGGGCGCGGACCCCTTCCAGCGCACGTCGACCTCGGCCCCTGCGGGCGCCGCTGCGCGGACGAGCTTCTCCGCCGCCGCGCCGATCGTCTCGACCTCCTGGCCGGGCGCCAGCCGGATCGTGAACTCGCCCGAGGCGTGGACGGACAGCGTCGTGTTCCGCAGTCCCGGCTTGCCGCCGAGGATCCCGTTCACGTCCGCCGACGGCTCCGCCCAGGTGCGGACGTAGAACTCGTCCTCGGCGCGGGCGTCGAGCGGCCGCGCACCCTGCCCCCGCAGCTCGTCCGCGCCCGCGGGCAGCGCCGCCCACGCGGCGAGCTCCTCGGCCGTCGGCGCCGCGATCCCCTCGCGCAGCGGCTCGGGCAGGCGCCCGTCCGGCCCGGCCAGCACCGCCTCGAAGCAGCGCATGAGCACGTGGATCGCGTTCAGCGCGGCACCGCCGTACATCCCCGAGTGCAGGTCGCGCTCGCCCGTGGTCACCTTCACGTCGAACGCGATCAGGCCGCGCGTGGCGAGATCGAACACCGGCACGTCCAGCCGCAGCATCCCGCCGTCGAAGATGATCGCCGCGTCCGCGCCGCGATCGTCGACCGCGAGGTAGTCGACGATCGTGTGGCCGCCGATCTCCTCCTCGCCGTCGCAGGCGAAACGGAGGTTGACAGGGAGTGCGTGCGCCTCCGCGAGCGTCTGCGCCGCCTTGAGCAGGATGAAGACCTGGCCCTTGTCGTCGGTGACGCCGCGCGCGTACGCCCAGCCGTCGCGGATCGTCAGCTCGAACGGATCGGTCTCCCAGAGCTCGAGCGGCGCCGGCGGCTGCACGTCGAAGTGCCCGTAGCAGAGAACGGTCGGCGCATTCGCGGGATCGGTCGACGCGGGGATCTCGCCGAGGGCGAGCTCCTTCTCGCCGAACGGCGTCAGCTCGGCGCTGCCGCCGATCTGCCGGATCCGCTCGCACACCCACTCGCCGGCCCGCTTCACGTCCTCGCGATACGTCGCGTCGGCACTGACCGACGGGATCGCGATGAACTCGCTCAGCTCGCTACGCCATGCCTCGTCCACGGGGAGAGAACTCTACGAGAAGGACGCAAGTCAGGTCGCGCCCCGCGCCGCCTGCCGTCACGGGTGACGAAAGTCGACCCGACGACGAGCGGCACTCTCTGTACCTTTCCGCCGGAGTGGTAGAAGCGCCGAAGCCGGAGCCGATCGACGACCCTGAGCCCGTCCACGAGACGGCTGGTCGGCTGCTTGCGAACGTCGAGCGCGTCGTCATCGGCAAGCACGACGAGATCGCCCTCGTGCTGGCCGCGCTCGTCTCCGGCGGGCATGTCCTGCTGGAGGACGTCCCGGGGACGGCGAAGACGATCCTCGCCCGCTCGATCGCGCAGACGATCGACGGCGCGGGCTTCTCGCGCCTCCAGTGCACGCCGGACCTGCAGCCGACGGACGTGACCGGCCTCTCGATCTTCAACCAGAAGACCCGCGAGTTCGAGTTCCGCGCCGGTCCCGTCTTCGCCAACGTCGTGCTCGTCGACGAGATCAACCGAGCGATGCCGCGGACGCAGTCGGCGCTGCTCGAGGCGATGGCGGAGCGGCAGGTGACCGTCGACGGCGTCACGCGGCCGCTGCCGGCGCCGTTCCTCGTGCTCGCGACGGAGAACCCGATCGACCAGGAGGGGACGTTCCCGCTACCGGAGGCGCAGCTCGACCGCTTCGCGCTGCGGGCCGGGCTCGGCTACCCGCACGAGGAAGAGGAGGTCTCGATCGTGCTCGCGCAGCGGCACGGCCATCCGATCGAGGCGCTCGAGCCGGCGGTCACGTCCGACGAGCTCAGGACGCTGCAGCGGGCGGTGGAGGAGGTCTACGTCGACGAACTGCTCCTGCACTGGACGGTCGAGCTCGTCCGCGCGACGCGGCGGGTCGAGGGCGTCGCGATCGGCGCGTCCGTGCGCGGCAGCCTGACGCTCGAGCGCACGGCGCGCGCGTGGGCGCTGCTGCACGGCCGCGACCACGTCGTCCCCGACGACGTCGAGCGCCTGTTCCTGCCGGTGCTCGGCCACCGGCTCTTCCTCACCGCCTCGTTCCTTGCGGAGACGCGCGGGCTGCGGCGCGAGGAGGCACTCGCGACCATTCGCGACCGCTGCCTCGAGCTCGCCCCGCCGCCGGCGCCCGGCTGGGACGCATAACGCATGTCGGTTCGCGAGCGGCGCACCTTCCCGCTCGTGCCGCGACGCCGCCTGACCGGGCTGCCGTTCGGCGACCTGCCGAGCCGCCGCCGCGGGCACGGCAGCGACATGATCGGGTCGCGCCTGTACGAGCCGGGAGACCCGGTCTCGACGATTGACTGGTTCGCGACGGCGCGGCTCTCCGCCGCGTCCGGCGGAGACGACTTCGTCGTCCGCGACCGCGCGGCGGACGAGGCTCCGCGCGTCGCGCTCGTCGTCGACCGCCGCCCCGCGATGGGGCTGTACCCGGCGCCGTTCCCCTGGCTGGCGAAGCGGGACGCGCTCCGGGAGGCGGCGGCGGCGATCGTCGCGAGCGCGGCCGCGGCGCGCGCGGACATCGCGGCGCTCGACTTCGCCGGCGGCGAGGCCTGGTGGCTCCCACCCGGGCGACGTGACCGGCCGTGGCTCGTCGCCGACCGCAACGGCGACGCGACGCCCTTCGACGCGCCGGAGGACACGGTCGAGCGCGCGCTCGCGTTTCTCGGTCACCGCCGCACCGACCTGCCCGGCGGCAGCTTCGTCTTCGTGCTCTCCGACCTGCTCGCGCCGGTCGCGCCGGAGGCGTGGCTGGACGCTATCGGCCACGGTTGGGACGTCGTGCCGGTGGTGATCCAGGACCCGGTCTGGGAGCAGAGCTTTCCCGCCGTCGGCGGTGTGGCCGTTCCGGTCGCCGACCCGCGCAGCGGCGCCTACGCGCTCGTTCGCCTCGGCCGGAGAGAGGCGGCGCGGCGGCGTGAAGCGAACGAGCAGCGGCACGCGGAGCTGCTCGCCGAGCTCGACTCGCTCGGTCTCCGGCCCGTCGCGATCGGGACGAGCGACCCGTTCGAGGTCGACCGGGCCTTCCTCGAGTGGGCGGAGGAGCGGAGGCGGAGCCGGTGGGAGCACTGAGCCGATTCGGGCTCGCCGTGCTCGTCGTCGCGGCGGCGGCGGTCGCGGCCGTGCTCCTGCTCGGACGGAGCGAGTCGCCGCCGGCGGTCGCGGCCACCGCGCCGCTCGCGGTGCGCGCCGGGTTCGACCCGACGACGGTCACCTTCGGCGACCGCGTCGTGGCGCGCGTCGTCGTCCTGCTCGACCGCACCGTCGTTCGGCCGGGCACGCTGAAGCTCGCCGCCGGCGCCGCGCCGCTGACCCAGCTCGCGGCGCCGCGGACCACGCGGACGACGCGGGGGAATCTCTCGATCGTCACCTACGAGGTGCCGACGGCGTGCGTGACGGACGGCTGCATCGCGTCCGCCGGCGACCTGGCGCTCCGATTGCCCCGCGTGACCGCGACGGTCACGACCCGCGGCGGCGGCGTCGCACACGCGGCGGCCGCCTGGCCGGTGCTGCACGTGCACTCACGGGTGAACGCCGCGGACCTGGCTGGCGCCCACCCGCGCTTCCGCGGCGACACCACGCCGGCTGCGCCGTCGTACCGGATCGCGCCCTCGACGCTCGCGGCGCTCCTCGACGGGCTCGCGGTGCTGCTCGTGCTCGGCGGCGTCGCGATCGCGGCCTCCGAGGCGCGGCGGCTCGTCCGCCGCCGGCGCGGCCGCGCGGCGGCCGGCGGAGAGCTCGAGCGGGCGCTGCGGCTCGCCCACGAGGCAGAGTCCCGGCCCCCGCCCGACCGGCGTCGCGCCCTCGCCCTCCTCGCCCGTCTGCTCGATCGCCGCCACGCGAGGCTCGCCGCCCGCGCGAGCGAGCTCGCCTGGGCGAAGCCGCAGCCGGAGCGCGAGGCGATGTCCGGGCTCGTCGCGGAGATCGAGCACGAGGTGCCGTCGTGAGCGCGATCCCGCTCGCCGACGCGCCCGCCCTGCGGCTGCCGGCCCGCCGGACCGCGGCGGTGCTGGCGACGCTCGCCGTCGCCGCGCTCGCGGCCGGGGCCGCGCTCCTGCTCCTCTCGCGCAATCCGCATACCCGGACGATCGTGCCGCTGCCGGCACACGCGGACACGGTGCTCGTGCTCGACGTCTCCGCGAGCATCTCCTCCGACACGTACTCGCGGATCGGCGGCACTCTGGCCGCCCTCTCGCGCAGCGGCGGCCGCTTCGGCCTCGTCGTCTTCTCCGACCAGGCGTACGAGGCGCTTCCTCCCGGCGCGCCCGCGACCGACCTCGCGCCGTTGGTGCGCTACTTCACGCTGCCGCAGCAGGTGCGTCCCGGGTTTGCCGTCTCCTTCCCGCCGAACCCGTGGGAGTCGACCTTCAGCGGGGGCACGAGGATCTCCGCCGGCATGGACCTCGCGCACGCGATCGCCGTGGCGAGCCGACGCCGTGCGACGGTCGTGCTCGTCAGCGATCTCGACGACAACCCGAGCGACCTGACCCGGCTCGCGACGGTACTACTGTCCTACCGGCGTGACGGCGTGCCGGTGCGGATCGTCGGGCTGAACCCGTCGCCGCAGGACCTCGCGTTCTTCCAGCGGCTGCTCCCGCCGGGCTCGGCGATCGTCGCCGCGCCGACGCTGTCGCAGGCGCCGCCGCACGACCACACGCCGTTCCCGTGGGCGCTCGTCGCGCTCGCGCTCGTCGCGGCGGGGGCGTCCGCGCTCCGCTGGTCGTGGGCTCCGCGACTCGACTGGAGGAGCACGTGAGCGGCATCCGCCTCGCCCTCGCCGGCCTCGTCGTGGCGGCGGCGGTGCTCGTCGCGGTGCTCGCGGCCGACGTGCGCTCGTGGCCGGCCGCGCTCGCCGGCGGCGACGCCGTCTACGCGGCGACGCCTGGACGCGCGTCGTGGACGCCGTCGACGCGGCTGGGCGGGCTCGCGGAGGGCCTCCTCGGCGTCCACGACGACGTCGCCCAGCGGCGGGCCCTGCAGCTCTACAGCGTCTCGAGCGGGCTCCACCGGCGCCTCGACAACGCGCTCGAGGTGCAGACGGCGCGCGCACAGGCACAGGACGCGCTCGCATCGGCAGCGCGTGACTCCGCTCCGCAACGCGCGGCCCAGGCGCGCACGCTGCTCGGCATCCTGACCTTCGGCGCCTCCGCCTCGGGCGGGAGCCAGAGTCAGGTCGACGCCGCCGTCTCCGACTTCACCGACGCGATCCGGGCCGATCCCGAGGCCGACTTCGCGAAGTTCGACCTCGAGCTCCTGCTGCGGCTGACCGCGGCGCACGGCACCCGCGCCGGGCCGGGGCACGGCAACGGGCTCGGCGCAACCGGGCGTCACGGCGCCGGCGGCGGCGTGCCGGGGAACGGGTACTGATGACGGTTCTCACGCCCCTCGCCGCTCTCGTCGCGCTCGCCGCGCTGCTGCCGCTCGCCGCGGCGCTGCTCGGCCGCGGCCGCGTCGGAGCCGTCCGCCGGACGCTCGGCCTCCGGCCGCCGGCGGCCCGGTCCGGCCTCGTCCGGCCGGCTCTCGCCGCCGCCGGGATCGCGCTGCTGGGGGTCGCGGCGGCGCAGCCGGTGCTCGAGCGACGGTCGAGCGAGCGGGTGCGGAAGGACGTGCAGGCGCAGTTCGTGATCGACACGTCGCGCTCGATGGCCGCGTCCGCGACTCCGACCTCGCCGACCCGGCTCGACCGCGCGATCGCAGCGGCCGTACGGCTGCGCGCCTCGATCCCGGAGGTGCCCTCGGGGATCGCGACCCTGACCGACCGCGTGCTCCCGGATCTGCTGCCGGTGGCGGACCCGGCCAGCTTCGACGGCGTCGCCCGTCGCGCGGTCACGATCGAGAGCCCGCCGCCGCGCGACGAGAGCGTTCGCGCGACGACGTACGCCGCGCTCGCAGACATCGGGTCGGGCAACTACTTCGGGCCGGCGGCATCACGCCGGATCGTCGTGCTGCTCACCGACGGCGAGAGCAATCCGGTCGACGCCGGCCAGATCGCCGGCGCGCTTCCGGCGGCGAAGGGCTACCGGATCGTCACGGTCCGGGTCTGGGGCGGTAACGAGGCCGTCTACGGAAGCGACGGCAAGCCCGAGGCCGCCTACCACCCCGACCCCTCCGGTCTCGCCGTCCTCGACGCGCTCGCCGCGGCGACCGGCGGCCACGCCTTCACGGAGAGCCGGCTCGGCGCCGCCTCGTCGACCCTGCGGAGCCTCGCCGGCCGCGGCCCGACCACGGTCACGCAGGGAGAGCGCCGGAGCCGGGCGGCGCTGGCGCCGTTCCTCGTCGCGGCCGCTCTGCTGCTCCTGCTCCTCGCCGTCGTCCCGCTCCCTAGGCAGGCTGGTTTCCAGACCGTAAGATCGGCGCGGCAATGAGTCGCGGCGGCTTGTGGTGGGCTGGTGCACTGTTCCTCGCGACGCTTGCGTCCGGAGTGGTCCTCGGCGGAGCCGCCGCCCACGGGACCGCGACCGACGTCGGCTGGGGTGGGTTCGGCAACACGCCGGACGAGAACCGCCACTCGCCGCTGACCGAGATCGGCACTGGGAACGTCGCGCAGCTCGGGCGG
>Ga0335070_10011251_pt1 | contig 10448 bp, 9 predicted proteins | sample Lox_Sample_13_FD_206722 | JGI IMG/M metagenome (GOLD analysis project Ga0335070, IMG submission 206722) | Soil microbial communities from Loxahatchee National Wildlife Refuge, Florida, United States - Lox_Sample_1.3 | ecosystem: Environmental > Terrestrial > Soil > Wetlands | place: USA: Florida...
TCGAGCTCGCCCCACACGCGGCTCAGATCGGCCAGCATGGGCCGCGTCATGGCGTTGAGCCGCGGCTGGTTGTCGATGGTCACGATCACGACATGGGCGCTGTGCTCCTCGACGCGGATCTCCACGGCTCAGTCTCCCGAGGGCAAGACGACGATCTTCCCGACGGCTTTGCGATCGGTGAGGAGCTTGATCGCCTCGACGGTCCGCTCGAGAGGCAGGCGGTGCGTCACGCAGGGCTTGAGCTTGCCTTCGCGGTACCAGGCGAGCAGCGCGGCCACCGAGCGGCGCAGCTTGTCGGGCGCCTGGTTGCGGTAGTAACGCAGCGAGCAGCCGAGGGCGGAGCGGTTCTTCACGAGCAGCCGGTTCGCGGGAATCTGCTGCACACCGCCCACGAAGCCTATCAGGAGCATGCGTCCGCCCCAGCCGAGAGCGGAGAGCGCCGCGTCGGCCAGCTCGCCCCCCACCGGGTCGAAGCAGACGTCGGCGCCGCGGTCGGCGGTCAGCGCCATGACGCGCTCGGTGAGATTCTCCGCGGCATAGTTCACGAGCGCGTCGGCGCCGTGCTCCTTCGCGAGCGCGAGCTTCTCGGGCGTGCTCGCGGCCGCGATCACGCGGGCGCCCATGGCCTTGCCGATCTCCACGGCCGTGAGACCCACCCCGCCAGCCGCCCCCAGCACCAGCAGCGTCTCGCCGGCCTCGAGGCGCCCCTGCCAGCGAATCGCCACGTCGCTCGAGATGTAGGCGATGGGAAACGCCCCGGCCTCCTCGAACGACATGCCGTCCGGAATGGCGAAGGTCTCGCTCTCCTTGGCCACCGCCTGCTCGGCGAGCCCGCCCCAGGCCAGCGTGGCCATCACGCGGTCACCCACCTTGAAGCGGCTCGCCTTCGCGCCGCAGCGGGACACCACGCCCGCCGTCTCGAGACCGGGACTGAACGGGAAGGGCGGGCGGGTCTGGTACTTGCCGGCCACCATGATGGAGTCGGCGTAGTTGACCGACGTGGCTCGCACGTCGATCAGCACTTCATCGTCAGCCGGCACCGGCGCCGGGATGTCCTCGACCTTCAAGTCTTCGACGGCGCCCCAGGCGCGACAGATCACCGCTCGCATGGTCGGGGAGTATACCGTAGGCGGCCAGCCGCGCCGATCAGCGCGCGGCGGGCGGCGGAGCGACCACGTCCTCGTAGCGGTGCCGCTTCGTGATCAGCCCCGAGTGCTGGAAGACATCCAGTGCCGTCTCGAACGCCGGCCGCGTGATCTCCACGTGCGGCGTCCAGCAGCCGAGCTTCTGGTAGTAGCCGATGGTGGAGGTGAGCACGCTCCGGTCCACGCCGGGGAAGAAGGACGCTTCGGCCTCCGCGACCTTCGCTGCCGGCGTCGCCAGGAGCCAGGCCCGCGCCTTGCGGTAGGCGCGCATGAAGCGGGCCGCCATGTCGGTCCCGAGCCAGGCTCGCGTTGCCGCGAGGCTCGAGAACGCGACCGGGCCGATCGCCTGCCCCACCGAGGCCACCACGTGGCCGACGCCGTCGTGCTCGAGCTGCTGCGGCGCCGGCCCCTGCTGGTGGATGTAGTCGCCCTCGCCGCGGCGGAAGGCCGCGTCCATGCCGTCGCTCGGCACGTTCATCGCCTGGATGCTCGCGAAGTCGAGCCCGCGCTGGTGGCAGGCGTATTTGAACATGGCGAGCGGCTGTCCGCCGTGATCCACCAGCACACGGCGGCCGCGCAGCTTGTCCCAGGTGAAGCCGGGGTCGGCCGCGCGCGCCGTCAGGAAGAAGCCGTCCATCTCGTTGATCTGGGCGAAGTGGACGGCGGGCGGGCTCTGACCCTTCTCCAGCGGACCGAAGCCCTGGGATGGCGCCGACTGGCACACGTGCACCGTGCCGGCCACCACACCCTCGATGGCCGACTTGCCGGGAGGCGCGATCGAGTGCTCCGGGATGAGGCCCTCGTCGGCCAGGAAGCCGCCCGCGATCGTCGCGATGAGCGGCGAGTAGAAGGCAGAGAAGCGCGTGAACTGGATGCTGATCCGGTCGGTCACAAGGTAAGCCTCGCTCGGGTACACTCGGCCATGGCCAGCAGGCGACCCATCGGCGCGGGCATGCCGCGCCGCCTCGCTCGAGAACCATACAACGCCACGCCGTCCCGCGCCACGCCTGATCGGACTACCGTCGCGTCGCGCGCTTGCTCCGCAGGAACTCCAGCACGGCGGCGTTGAACGCCTCGGGCTGCTCCCACTGCACGGCGTGACCTGAGTCCGGCACGATCACGACCCGGCTGCTCGGGATCCTGTCGCCGGCATGGCGGAGGGCGTAGGGCGGAATCCACAGGTCCGCGTCGCCCGTCACGAGCAGCGTAGGCACTTTGAGGCCGGCAAGGGCCGACCACGTGATGGCGTTCCGCAGGCGCACGGGGCTGCGCGTGCCGGATCGGTCGTGGAGCTTCTTCCATTCGGCCACGCCCGCCGGATTGGCCGCGCGGTAGGAAGGCCCCAGCTCCTTCACCTCCATGGGCAGGCTCTCGAAGGCCTTCGGTCTCAGCGACTGCAGCATGGCCGTGAAGGCGGGCTCGGTGATCCCCATCATGCTGCACGCGAGCACGAGGCTCTGCACCCGCTCCGGATGCGAGAGCGCCACGTCCAGGCCGATGTAGCCGCCCAGCGCGTTGCCGACGGCGTGAAACTTCTCGACCTTGAGATGGTTCATGAGATTCAGCAGGTCGTCCGCGGCGAGATAGGTGCCGGCATCGGTGCCGAGGTCCGACCCGAACTGTCCGCGCCGCGAGTAGGAGATGACCCGGTAGCCCGCCTGGGCAAGAACCGGCTGCTGATAGGGATAGAACTCGGCGCTGCCAGAGCCGGGATGCAGCAACACGATGACCTCGCCCGCCCCGCCCGTATCCCAGTACCAGAGCCGGGCATTCCCGAGATCGGCCACGCCCTTGGTCATGGGCACCTGGGGCGGAATCGGCGTCGTCAGGCCCGTAGTCGCTTCGGCTGCCCATGCTCCCGTGATGGCGGCCACGCCGGCGGCGACGGCGAATCCGCCAATCGCGCCCGACGCCACGGCGAGCATCCGAGTGAGCTTCATTCGATGTCCTCCCGTCGTCACGCGCGGACGAGGCTCAGGACCGCGGCGGTGAATTCACGCGGTGCCTCCTGCGGCAGGTTGTGGCCGACCACCGGGATCAGTCGCCGCTCGTAGGCGCCCGTGAAGAACCGCGCGTGCGACTCCGACCGGGCGGTCGGCGAGACGCCGTCGCCTTCACCGTGGAGAACCACTGTCGGCACCGTGATGGGCGGCAGCGCGCTCAGTCGGCGCTCGATGTCCTCGAGCGAGGGATCGCCGGGCGCCAACGCGAAGCGATGCCGGTACGACTGGATCACCACGGCCACGAAGTCCGGATTGTCGAAGGAGGCCGCCGTGCGGTCGTAGGTCGCGTCGTCGAATCGCCAGTTCGGAGACCAGAGACGCCAGAGGAGCTTCCCGAGCTCCCCGCGGTGCCGCTCGAGTCCGGCGCGGCCGCGCTCGCCGTGGAAGTAGTACTGATACCAGAGGCGATGCTCCTGGTCGGGCGTGTCCGGCCTTCCCGATGTGGCGATGCTCTGGATGTTGTAGCCGCAGCCCGACACGAGCCCGGCCGCCCGCTCCGGCCAGAGGGCCGCCACCACGCAGGCCGCCCGGCCGCCCCAGTCATAGCCCGCGAGCACGGCGCTCCGGATGTCGAGGGCGTCCATGAGCGCGAGGAGATCGTGGCCGAGCGCCCCCTGCTGGCCCGAGCGCGGCGTGGCTGCGAAGAGAAACCTCGTCGGGCCATAGCCGCGCAGGTACGGCGTGATCACCCGGCAGCCGGCGGCGGCCAGCGCCGGCGCGACCTCGTCGTAGGCATGCACGTCGTAGGGGAAGCCGTGGAGGAGAAATACGGGTGGACCGCCCACCGGGCCCAGGTCCTCGTAGGCCACGTCGAGAACGCCGGCCGTCGTGTGCTCGAGCATGGGCGCATCTTACACGGGCCCCGGGCTGCACTGGACGCTCGTGGAGGGCTCGTGGCAGACTCGGCGCCGGTATCGCGCGAACCCTCGAGCCATGCACCCCTAGACGGGAGCCACAGGCCGGATGAAGCCAATCGACAGGAGCGTCGCGCCGTCGCGTCCCGAGTTCGACGTGCACCTGACCGAGAACATGCCGGTGCCCATGCGCGACGGCGTGCGCCTGGCCACGGACATCTACCGCCCCGCGCGGAACGGGCGCCCGCTCGACGGCCCGCGACCCGTTCTCCTGCACCGCACGCCCTATGACAAGGCGGAGACGGAGGCCGCGTTCGGCGAGTGCCGCTACTTCGCCGCGCGCGGCTACGTGGTCGTCACCCAGGACTGCCGCGGCTGCTTCCAGTCCGAAGGCGAGGTGAACTTCCTCGTTCCGGAAGCGGAGGACGGCGCCGACACGATCGCCTGGATTCGCCGCCAGGAGTGGTCGAACGGAGCCATCGGCTCCTTCGGGACCTCGTGGTCCGGCTGGACGCAGACGGCCATGGCCGCCCTCGCCCCCGAGGGTCTCGAAACGATGGTGCCCAACATGAGCGGCGCCGACGGGCACGAGAGCTCGGTCCGGCACGAGGGCGCCCTCGAGCTCCGGTTCCTCGCCTGGGCCTTCTGGCATTCGGCGTACAACTCCCAGGCCGCGCTGACGGCACAGCCCTTCATCACCCCGGGGCTCAACCTCGGCGCCCCGTCATTCTCAGAATGGCTCTCCCGCATGCCCATCCGCCCCGGCCAGACGCAGCTGGCCCTGGTGCCGCCCTACGAGAAGTGGGCGCTCGAGATCCTCACGCGCGCCGACTACGACGACTACTGGCGGCACCCGAGCGTCAATCCCCGCGCCCACTGGGATCGCTTTCCCCGCATCCCGATCCTCTTCGTGGGCGGCTGGTACGACTCCTACACGCGCGCCACCTTCCAGAACTTCGTGGGGCTGGGAGCCGGCGGTCGCCGGCCCGTGCGCGCGCTGGTGGGGCCGTGGACGCATGGCTCGAAGACCGTCGAGGCGTCCCACGCCGGCGACGTCGAGTTCGGCCGCGAGGCTGCGCTGGCGAGCTTCGACGAGGTCCACCTCCGCTGGTTCGACCGCTGGCTCCGCGGCGTGGACAACGGCCTCGACGCCGAAGCGCCGCTCCGCATCTTCGTGATGGGAGGCGGCTCGGGCCGGCGCTCGGGCGCGGGCCGGCTCGTGCACGGCGGACGCTGGCGCGACGAGCACGAGTGGCCGCTGGCCCGCACGCGGTTCACGGACTTCTTCCTCCACGGCGACGGCTCGCTCCGCGTGGACCCGCCGGCCGAGCCGCACTCCGCGACCACCTACCGGTTCGACCCGGATCACCCCGTGCCGTCGATCGGCGGCAACGTCTCGTCGCTGCGGGACCTGCTCCCCCTGCCGGCCGGTATCGCCGACCCGAGATATGCCGGCCGCAGCGAGCGGACGGAGGACATCATGACCCCCGGCGGCTTCGATCAGCGGGAGGGGCCGGCCTTCCACGGCTGCCGCCCGCCCTATCTGCCACTGAGCTCGCGGGCCGACGTCCTCGTCTTCCAGACCGAGCCGCTCGGCGAGCCCACGGAAGTGACCGGGCCCATCGAGGTGCGCCTGTGGGTGGCCACGTCGGCGCTCGACACCGACTTCACGGCCAAGCTGATCGACGTCTATCCGTCGAGCCCGTGGTATCCGCTGGGCTACGCGTTGAACCTGACGGACAGCATCGCGCGCGTGCGGTATCGCACGAGCCGCGAGCGCGCGGAGCCGGCCACGCCCGGGCAGCCAATGGAGCTGCGGATCACCCTCTACCCGACCAGCAACCTCTTCATGCCGGGCCACCGCATCCGGCTCGACATCTCGAGCTCCAACTTCCCGCGCTTCGACGTCAACCCCAACACGGGCGAGCCGCTCGGGCGCGACCGTCGCCGGGTCGTCGCCGACAACACCGTGTTCCACGAGAGCGGACGCCGGTCCCGCATCGTGCTGCCCATCATCCCGATCGAAGCCGCCCAGGCCTGATCGTCATCCACCGAGGAGATCTCATGGCGCCACTGGAAGCGAAGGATCCGGGGCTTCACGACCTGGTCGCCCCCGACGCGCCCCTCGAGCGCGTGGCGGGCGGCCTCACCTTCACCGAGGGGCCGGTGTGGCGGCGCGATCACCTGCTCTTCAGCGACATCCCCAACAGGCGGATCGTGCGGTGGCGCCGGCTCCCGGAAGGTCCGGAGCTGACCACGTATGCCACGGGGATGTCCAACGGCCTGACCCTCGATCGACGGGGCGCGGTGCTGGCCGCGGAGCACGACGGCCGCCGCGTCACCCGCGTGGCGGACGACGGCACGCGCACGGTCCTGGCCGAGCGCTTCCAGGGCAAGCGGCTCAACAGCCCCAACGACATCGTGGTGAAGTCCGACGGCTCCGTCTACTTCACCGATCCGCCCTACGCGCTGCAGGCGAGCGTCCCCGGCGGCACGCGGCCCCCGGGATGGTGGGCCACGCCGCTGCCCGGGAAGGAGCAGCCGTGCAACGGCGTCTATCGCCTCGCTCCGGACGGCACGCTCCATCTGGTCGCGGACGACTTCACGCTGCCGAACGGCCTCGCCTTCTCGCCCGACGAGTCGCGCCTCTACATCGACGATTCCGAGAAGAAGCATATCCGGGCCTTCGATGTGCGGCCGGACGGGACGCTGGGCAATGGCCGCGTCCTGCTCGACATGGCGTCCAGCGATCCCGGCGTTCCCGACGGCCTCAAGGTCGATCTCGCCGGCAACGTGTTCTGCACGGGACCGGGCGGCGTGTGGGTGTGCCGGGCCAGCGGCGCCCTGCTCGGGCGCATCGTGCTCCCCGAGCTGCCGGCGAACCTGGCCTGGGGCGAGGACGGCAGCGTGCTCTTCGTCACGGCGCGGACGAGCGTCTATCGCCTGCAGACGAAGACGCGGGGCGCGCTGCCCGGCTAGCCCCCTACTTCGACGCCGCTTCGCGCATCCGGGCCAGCGCCGAGCCGTACACGTGCTCGGGCCGGACGATGAGGGCCACGCGCTTGTCGCCCTCCGTGATGCGGTCGTACTGCTCCCAGTCCGCGCTGCGCCGCCGCGTGGTGGCGCTGAAGATGCGCCGGCGCGCTGCCCGTAGCGCCTCGGGATCCGCATTGCCGGAGTGGACCATCTCCGCCTTGCCCTCGAAGACCAGGAATCCCGACCACCAGTCGGCATGCGAGACGAGCACGGAGCACCGCGGGTCGCGCAGGAGATTCTTGAACTTCGCGCGGGTCTCCGTGATGGAGATGCCCACGCCGCCGTCACGCGGGTAGACGGTGACGATGCTGAGCTGCGGCATCCCGTTCCGCCGGAACGAGGTCATCACCCCTTGCGGATTGTCGTGAATGAACTGCTCGACCTGCGGCGACAGCTGGGCGGGCGTCGGCATGGGCATCCTCTCCTCGTTGATCTGGCCTGCTCCGGGTGGCCCTCGCGGGCGTGCGTGGCAATCTAGCACGACCCTCTCGCGCTCGTCTGCGAGTGCTGCTAGACTCCCCCCGCCATGTGCCGCCTCCTGAGCGACCTCAACGCCTTTTTCCAGGAGCATCGTCGTTGCGGAGAGCTCGATGGCGGCGTCACGGGCGGCTGCGTGTGGATGACCTGCGATTGCGGGGCGCGACTCGTGCAGCCGGTCCGCGTGGCCACGACGACCAACCACGAACCCGCCTGACGGGACCGGAGACGCCACGTGGCAGAGACCAGCGGCCTTCAGCTTCGCTCCACCGTCAAGAAGGACGGCGTCCTCGAGCTATCGCTCGCGACCGTCCCCATCCCCGAGCCAAAGCCGGAAGAGGTCATCGTCCGCATCGGCGCCTCTCCGATCAATCCTTCCGATCAGGGCCTGCTCTTCGGCGGCGCCGACCTGAGCACGGCCAGGGCGTCCGGCACGCCTGATCGGCCCGTGGTGACCATGACGCTCTCCCCCGCCGCCCTGAAGGCCGTGGCGGGCCGTCTCGACCAATCGATGCCGGTCGGGAACGAAGCGGCGGGGATCGTCGTGCACGCCGGCACCTCGCCGGCGGCGCAGGCCCTCATGGGCAAGACCGTCGCCATGGTCGGGGGCGCCATGTACGCGCAGTTCCGGTGCATCAAGGCGGTGCAGTGTCTGGTGCTCCCGCCGGGCACTACGCCGGCCGAAGGCGCTTCCTGCTTCGTCAATCCCCTGACCGCGCTCGGCATGGTCGAGACCATGCGCGCCGAGGGTCACAAGGCGCTCGTGCACACGGCGGCGGCCTCGAATCTCGGGCAGATGCTCAATCGGATCTGCATCAAGGACCGGGTCGGCCTGGTGAACATCGTGCGCCGGCCAGAGCACGCGGACCTCCTCCGGAAGGCCGGCGCCACGCACGTCTGCAACACGACCTCGCAGGGCTTCATGGACGAGCTGACCGACGCGCTCGCGGCCACGGGGGCCACGGTGGCCTTTGATGCCATCGGCGGCGGTCCCCTGGCAGGGCAGATCCTCACCGCGATGGAAGCCGCCATCAACCGGACGGCGAAGGAGTACAACCGCTACGGCTCCAGCGTGCACAAGCAGGTCTACATCTACGGCGGGCTCGACCGCGGGCCGACCCAGTTCACCCGTACCTTCGGCCAGGCCTGGGGCCTGGGCGGGTGGCTGCTGACCCCGTTCCTGCAGAAGATCGGCTTCGAGGCCGCGCAGAAGCTCCGGGAGCGGGTGGCGGCCGAGATCAAGACCACGTTCGCGAGCACATATACGAAGGAGATCTCCCTGGCCGAGGCCCTGAGCCTCGAGGAGATCGCCGTCTACAGCAAGATGTCCACAGGCGCCAAGTACCTGATCAACCCGCAGAAGGGCCGCTGACCCTCCCACCCCGCGCCCCGCCAGGACGAGGTCTGGTTTGCTCTCTAGTGTATGCTTGCCTAGGACACAAGGAGGCCTGCCATAGGCACAGTGGAGAAGGTCGTCAGCGTGGTGCGCAACGCGATCCTCGCCGGCACGTGGCAGCCGGGCTCGGCGCTGCCGTCCGCCCGCCAGCTCGGCGAGGATCTCCACGTCAACAAGAACACCGTGAGCAAGGCCTACGGGCTCCTCACGCGTGAAGGGCTCCTCGATGTGTCCCGCGGGCGCCGGGCGCGGGCGACGCCGTCGGCCCGCCGGGCTCGCCCTCCCTCCGATGTCTTCCGCGGAGAGCTTCGAGGGGCCCTCGAGCCCGTGCTGCGCTCGGCCCGGATGCTCGGGCTCCGCTCAGACGAGGTCAACGAGGCCGTGCGCGACGAGCTGACCTCGTTCTACGAAACGGCCACCGCCCAGGTGACGCTCGTGGAGTGCAACCGGACCGACGCGCAGCAGTACGCGGCCGAGCTCTCGGCCCTGCTCGGCACGGCGGTCGGCTGGACCGTCATCGGCGACCTCAGAGGCGCGCGCGGCACGAACCTCTTCGTGGTGCCCTACTTTCACCTGGACGACGTGCAGGGGCAGGTCGAGGGCGCGCGGGTCGTGGGCCTGCATGTGGCGCCCGACCCCTCCGTGCTGCTCGACGTGCTGATGTCGGCGCGCGAGCCCGGGGCCCGCGTCGGGCTCGTGTGCGGCAACCCCAGCTCCGCGAAGCGATTCAGCCGCCTGTTCGAGTTCTACACGACGAAGACGATCGAGATCACGCACTTCCGCGACGAGAAAGCCACCGCGCGCATGCTGGCGCACTGCTCTCGCGTCTACGCGACTTCGGAGTCCCACGCCGCCGTGCAGAAGCTCGCGCACCGGCGGCAGGTCATGCTCCTCCGCGAGCGCATCGACGCGGAATCGCTTGGGCCGCTCAGAGCTTTGCTCGCCGATCTTGCCAAGACCCCGGGCGTCCCTCGCGCGGCAGCCGCAGGGGTCCGCCGGTGAGCGGCCTCGGCGTGACGTTCGCATGCGCCCGCTGTGACTTCCGCGGCGGTCTCGATGCATGGTTTCTCGGCTGCCCCGAGTGCCGCCGGCGCGGCGAGATCGGCGTGCTCGAGGCCGCCTATCCGGCGACGGCGCGCCCGCTGGAGGCGCCGTTCGGTCCGGGCCGCGAAGGCTTCTGGGGCTACGCCGAGCGGCTCCCGGTGCCCGACGCGGCATCCCGCCTGACCATCGGCGAGGGCAACACGCCGCTGGTCCGGTCGCGGCACATCGGCCTGTCGCTCGGGCTGCCGGAACTCCTGTTCAAGTGCGAGGGCGCCAACCCGACCCTGTCGTTCAAGGATCGCTATGCTGCGGTGACGGTGTCGGTGGCGAAGAGCCTCGGGTACAAGAAGGTGGTCGTCCCCTCGACCGGCAACTACGGAGCGGCCACCGCCGCGTACGCTGCCGTGGCCGGCCTCGCGTGCGTGGTGCTGTGCGCCGATGGCGCGCCTCCCCCCGTGCTCGAGCAGATCATCCACTACGGCGGCCAGCCGGT
>Ga0335070_10011252_pt1 | contig 10447 bp, 13 predicted proteins | sample Lox_Sample_13_FD_206722 | JGI IMG/M metagenome (GOLD analysis project Ga0335070, IMG submission 206722) | Soil microbial communities from Loxahatchee National Wildlife Refuge, Florida, United States - Lox_Sample_1.3 | ecosystem: Environmental > Terrestrial > Soil > Wetlands | place: USA...
GGACGACAAGAGCTCCTGCTGGATCCGGGTGAGCCAGGTCTGGGCAGGTGGCGGATGGGGCGGCATGCAGATTCCCCGTATCGGCCAGGAGGTCATCATCGACTTCCTGGAGGGCGACGCTGACCGGCCAATCATTATCGGCCGCGTCTACCATGGCACCAATCAGCCGCCCTACCCCCTCCCGGCGGAGAAGACCAAGAGCACCATCAAGTCCGATTCCAGCCTCGGTGGGGGCGGCTTCAACGAGCTGCGTTTCGAGGACAAGAAGGGGCAGGAGGAGATCTTCCTCCACGGTCAAAAGGACTGGACCATCGCCATCCTGAACGACAAGAACCAGACCGTCGGCAACAACGAAACGCTTTCGGTGGGCGCCAACCGCACCAAGACGGTCGGCGTGGACCAGAGCGAGACCATCGGCGCCAACAAGACCATCAAAGTTGGCGTAAACCACACGGAGGCGATCGGCTCCAACATGGCGCTGACTGTCGGAAGCAACAAGACGGAAACCGTTGCCATCAACACTGCGGAGACGATCGGCGCCGCCAAGGAGCTCACCATCGGCGCCGCCTATCAGGTCACCGTCGGCGCCGCCATGAACGAGACCATCGGTGCGGCGAAGGCAGAGGAGATCGGCGCGGCAAAGAGCGTCAACGTTGGCGCCGATAGCAGCGAGAATGTGGGCGGCAACAAGTCAATCGACGCTGGCAAGGACGTGACGGTCGATTCCGGCAAGAAGATGAATTTGACCTCTGGTGATGATTTCGGCATCAACGGGAACAAGAAAGGTGTCATCGAGATTGCCGACCAGCTCACCATAAAGGTCGGGAGCGCATCAATAACGTTGAAGAAAAATGGTGACATCACTATTGACGGTAAGACCATCAATGTAAAAGGATCGGGCAATATTGTCATGAAAGCGCAGAAAATCCTGGAGAACTGACATGAAAAGATCTCTGGCTGAAGCCATGAAAGAACACCAGGTCTCGCCACGGATTGAAGGCGTTCGGGTGGGGGCAATTGTGAGAGTAGACGAGAACGGACAGGTGCTGGTCGACTTCCCCGGCAATGCGGAAGGGCCGGTCGCCGCTCGTCTCGCGAGTGCATTCGGAGTCAAGAAATTGAAAAGAGCCGTCGCCACCGGGCAGGACGTCCTGCTTGCCTTCGAGAACAACGACCCCCGACTCCCAATCGTCATTGACTCGCTGTGTAATGATGCCAAGCAGACAACGGGGTCGGAAACCGTTGCCCTGCAGATGGAAGATCTCGACGAAATACTTGTGGACGGGAAGCGAGTGACGTTCGATGCGAAAGAAGAGATAGTCCTTCGCTGCGGGAAGGCCAGCATTACCCTGACTCGTGCTGGTAAAGTCCTCATCCGTGGAGCGTATGTGTTAAGCCGATCATCGGGTGTGAACAAAATCAAAGGTGGCTCGATCCAACTCAATTAGCTGGGCGCACGACCTTATCAAACTTACAGTCTATTGGGTTACCACATCGGTTACGCTATGTGGATACTATCGAACGACACTCCCTTTGCGGCAGAACGTACTCTTGTCTGCGATAGAAATGGAGCGGATGTTTGGCTGGTGGCAGTCAAGGGGACCTTCATAATCAAAGCCGATGGAAAGACGGAGATCGCTCAGCAGCAGGAAAAGGTTCTCTTGGTCCCAAGGTACGTCGGCGATCCGACTGCATCGAGTTTGCTCTACGAGTCGGACCTAGATTATACCAAACCGACCACCGACATCATCCTGCATGGCCATGCTTATGCCCCGCATGGAAAACCGACCCGTCAGGTCGATGTCAAGGTGAAGATCGCCAACGTGGCAAAGACGTTGCGGGTGTTTGGTGACCGTCTTTGGAAGATGGGACTCTTGGGTCCTAAGATGACTGACCCAGAACCCTTTCTTAGAACACCACTAACTTATGAGCGAGCATTTGGTGGAGTGGACCAATGGTCGGAAGACCCCAAAAAGCATGACTGGGAACGCAGGAATCCTGTCGGGACGGGGTTCGCTGTTAAGGCTGAACATTTGGTGGGCCGGCGGGTTCCTAATGTTGAAGACCCCAGGGCCTTGATTTCCTCCTGGAAGGACCGTCCGCGACCTGCCGGATTCGGCCCGATTGCGCGCCACTGGTCCCCTCGGATCGAGTTGGCGGGTACTTATGACGCGCGGTGGGAGAAAGAAAGGCTACCCCTTCTTCCCGAGGATTTCAACGAGCGTTTTTTTCAGTGTGCCCCTGCAGATCAACAAGCTCAGAGTTATTTGGAAGGAAATGAATTGGTGGAATTGCACAACCTTTCGCCCGAGGGGCTCATGCGCCTCCGTCTCCCCAGGATAGCTCTGGGTTTTCGAACGAGGCTATCAGGGAAGATTGTTGACCATCGGGGCGAGTTGCATACCGTTATTCTTGAACCCGACGTCCCGAGGGTCATCATGGTTTGGCACGCAATGTTGCCTTGTCATGGGAAGAAACTCAGCCTGGAAAGTACTACAATCTTTCAAAAAGAGGTTCTCCCGCTTCAGGAGTTTGTTTCCAGGGGTGTAAAGACTACGTAAAAATAACGTTTCCTGAGACTGAAAGGGGCCTATTGGCTGTGGTGGAGCGAGAAGTTTTTGTTGCAGGGTTTGGAGCAAGGACACCCGTTGGGGCGACGGCGAGCTCCTCCGCGGCAGCGGTTCGGGCGGGTATCGCGATGTTCGCTGAACACCCCTATATGGTTGACAAAGCAGGGAACCGCATGGTCGTCGCGAGGGATGCCTTGCTATCCGATGACGAGGTCGGCGTTGACCGATTTATTGAGCTTGGATTGCCGGCCGCCCTCGAAGCATTAGTACCCCTGACCAATTTGCTAAGCGCAAAGGAATCACTTCCACTATTTATTGGTCTGCCAGCGCCACGTCCGGGGCTACCTGAGCGTCTTGAAGAAGGAATCATAGAGTCTGTCATGGACAAGCTCCAGAACCAGTTTCGCGTTGGCAGCATTGAAATGTTCAGTTATGGGCACTCAGCGGGCCTGATGGCACTTGAGGAAGGGTGGCGCAGGATTCGCGGCGGCACCGCCGAAATCTGCTTAATTGGCGGCATCGAATCGTATCACAACCCGGAGACGTTGGAATGGCTTGATGATCAAAGCCAGCTGCATTCCGAGACGAATAGCTGGGGATTCATTCCGGGTGAAGCGGCCGGCTTTTGTCTACTCTGTTCGTCAAGAGCTATCGAACGGTTTGGCCTGAGGAGCTTTGGGCAGGTGCGCATGGTGGCCACCGCGCGCGAAGCCAGTTTAATCAAGACCGATGCGGTTTGCTTAGGAGAAGGACTCACAAAGGCTGTAGCGACCGTGCTCCAAAGTCTTCCCGGCGGGATCTTCAGAGTCGATTGCACGATCTGTGACCTTAACGGGGAGCCGTACCGGGGCGACGAGTTTGGGTACGCGACTGTGAGGACGGCGGGTCGCGTCGTTGATCCGTCCGACCTCATGACTCCAGCGGATTGTTGGGGGGATGTCGGCGCCGCCTCCGGCCCACTCTTTCTTACCCTCGCTCTTATTGCCGCACTCAAAGGCTATTCGAAGGGGCCACACACCTTAGTCTGGACGAGCTCGGAAGGTGGTCACAGAACCGCTGCACTCCTTTATACGGGAAATTGAGGAGGTTGAATAAGAATGCCAGTGACAGTTGCCGTAAACAAACTCTCACTCTCCCACAAGGGCGCGAATGGCATTGCCGCCGCCACAATCCCGGATGTCTGCAAGACCCCGAGCCCTGGAGGTCCTGTCCCGGTGCCCTATCCCAACATTGCCACGTCTGATAGCTTAGCCAATGGCACCAAGACAATTACGGCTGATGGCGGCAACATGTGCGCAATCAAAGGGTCGGAATATTCACGGAGCAACGGTGACGAACCCGGAACTGCTGGTGGAGTTAAATCCAGTACCAATATGAAGGAAGCCAAGTGGATCACATACTCCATGGACGTTAAGCTTGAGGGCAAGAACGCGTGCCGGTTATCAGACAAAATGACGAATAATCATGAAAATACGGTGAGCTTGTAATGCCGAACGTAGAAGCAAGTGTATTGGCAAATTTTGAAAAGGCACTGTGCCAGATCGTCAAGCAATGCGAAAAGGAAGTGAATGAAAAAAAGTTCGGTCCTGGTGGTAAGCCCGACAAGACATGGTGTCAATCTACAAATAGCGCCTCAGGGGAAAAAAATTATCTGGAGATCGGAGATGAGAAGAGTAAATGCTGTGAAAGAAAGGTAAATGAAAGAAAAGCAAAGTCAAAGACGGAATTCAGTAAAACAGTTCAGGCTGAAAAATTTGTACCGGTTCCTGGTGGAGGCCGGTGCAAGCCGGATGTCATGGTTGGAACACCACCTTCTTGTGATGCCGTCTATGATTTTAAATCGAGTTGTCCCTTAACTCCAAACAGTAAACCTAGTTGGCCGGTCTATGGATCTGCTCCAGGCCAACGGACACCTCCTAATCCGCATTATGATGGGAAAACACAAGCTGAAATTTACGCAGATTCCTGTGGCGTGAAACCCAAACTTATTCATCCCAACAGTGAAACCTGTAAAGACGTGTAAGTAATGTAGTGGTGAAAGGAAGGTTGATGAATGGCAGGTGAAAGATCAGATATTCAAGTTATCCATCCGGATGGCACTATCAGTGTAAAAGAAATATTCACTATTGTTTTTTACATTCGTAAACCTAATTTGGAAATAGTTGGCAATATAGAACGGGCGATTCTGGGGTTTGTTGATCTTGTTTCGATTGAATCTTTGCCTGGGTACTATAATTACGAAGGTGAGCAGGAAGACTTAACGGAGAAATCACTTCACGCATTAATTTATGAAAGGTTGCACGGTCCCTATAGAGCACCGAATGCGAATATAGAATTGATTGGAAGTGGCATTTACGCACCGGATTATTACTTAAGATATTATGGCAGTTCGCTCAGTGTGCCGGGATTGGCTGACGAAGTCAGCTATATTTGGCTCTGGATGCCAAAAAAATTCTACGAAATCCATACTAGTCAGGTTTTCGAATATATTATGATGCTTGCCGATAACCTGCCATTTACTTTCGCTTATGCAAGTCTCGGGCTTGCAGGTGACGATCAGTACAAGAAGCAGGCATTGGCTAGACGTTACCCAGGTTTGGATATCGCGGATCCAAGCAGCATACGGGCTGATCTTGATTCCAAAGCTGTCGGCAGTTACTGGTTGACTCTGTTGGGGGTAGAACTCAGCAGGTCTTTGGGAGGAATGTCAATTTTGCGCTCTCAATTGTCTGCAGAAATTACGGTGAAAGATTTATCCAACGAAAAATGTCTGATCCTATTAGGGGAAAAACCGGAGACAGGAGATGTAAATCGACGGGATTTTCTGCCTTTGTATAGAGAACTTGCAAAGTTTTTTCATAGTAAAGAGCTATTACATATCCCTGAACGTATCGTTTATTTTGTTGATCAAGATGGCATGGCGGCTAGAGATGCAATGGAAAAATGGCATCGGAGATTTTTAGATTAATTCGGGAAAACTACGTACCCTCCAAGAGTCATCTGGTGTGGGTAAAAAAATGCCTTTTATGTCGAATCGTTCAAGAAATATCATAGAAGATATAATTTCCCAGCATAGCGAAGAAGCCGCCTTCCTTTGGCTGCTGCGGGACGCCGCCGTGCATCAGCCCCATTACGATCTCCGCGATCTGGCGGAACTTGACGACCGCGTTGAAGCCCATATCGACGGCCTGCGAATTTCCGGCGACCCCGGCTGGGAAATATGCCTGCAGACCCTCGCCCTGGAAGAGGCGGGGGAGGTGTTTGCTGCTGCGGTGCTTGCATTCGAGAGTCTCGACGAGGATCGGATGCAGTTTGTCGTCGAAGCGGGAATTGCAGGGCCTGATTTGTCTCGAGGCCTGGTTTCGGCGATGGGCTGGCTTTCATTAGAACAGGCGGCACCTCTCATCGACCGCATGCTTTCCGCCGAATTGGCGGCCGTCCGTCGGATAGGCGTAGCAGCCTCTGCGGCCCATCGCAGAGACCCGGGACCTTCGCTGAAAAAAGCGCTCTTTGACGACGATCTCCCGCTCAGAGCTCGGGCTGCGAAGGCCGTCGGTGAATTGGGCAGAGTCGATCTGATGCCTTGGCTGCGAGACAGCTTAAAGACCGATGAAGACTCCTGTCGTTTCTATGCCGCGTGGTCGGGGACGCTTCTGGGGCAAAGCGATTCTCTCAGTGTGTTGCGGGCATTTGCCGTCCCTGGAAGTACTTACGGGGAAGAGGCCGTTAAGGTTGCAGCCCCGCGAATGGACCTTCCGTCAGCCCATGCCTGGCAGAATGAGTTGGCCCATGGTCCCCAAACCATCCGGCTGGCGATCATTTGCACTGGCGCCATGGGTGATCCCGCCTCAATCCCTTGGCTTATTGCGCAGATGGAAAACCCAGAACTCGCCCGCATAGCCGGGGAATCGTTCATGATGGTTACCGGAGCGGACATTGCGTATGAAAATCTGGAAGGCAAGAAACCGGAAGGCTTTGAGGCGGGACCGACGGAGAATCCTGAAGACGAGAACGTCGAGATGGACCCCGACGAGGACCTTCCGTGGCCAAATATCCAGTTGATTGAAAAATGGTGGGGCCAGCATAAAATTCAATATCAGAATGGAACACGCGTTCTCATGGGTAAACCAATTGCTCAAAACCATCTCCAGCAGGTGCTGAGAACAGGCCGCCAGCGGCAGCGTGCCGCCGCGGCACTTGAATTCGCTATGCTCACCCCAGGTCGGCCCCTTTTTGAGGTCCGGGCGCCGGGATTCCGCCAGCAGCAGATGCTCGGGTTGAAAAGGAGCAAGGCGTGAGCTCACCTCGAATCAAAATGGACGACCGAGTATGAGCATACAAGGCCCTGCTTCGATCGGAGTGGTGTTTGTGGCCCTTGCGGCCGTGTTCGTCGGGATCGCGCTTCGGGACTACCTGAAAGAGGAAGGAAAGCTCTCCATTGCTCGCAAAATCTGGCTCCGCATCGCCTTCATCTTCGCAGGCGTCGGGATCGGATTGTTTTTCGTGCAGGCTTTTCTCGTCAGGTAGCCATGACGGAACTGCTACTCAAAGGAGGAAATTGTTCACGTTTGACTGTAATCAGGTTAACCACCCGCTGCGCTCGAGGCACCGAGGTCACGGAGGGGAATGATCTTTTGATGTGCCGGGAGACGACGGCACATCAAAACCACCACGGCTGCGGCGCTGTGGTTTTTAGCGAACCCTGCCCGAAGGGCGAGGGTTCTTGGCCGATCGACATCCCCCGATCGGCCAAGAGCACCAGACTTCTCTGTGTCTCCGTGTCTCTGTGGTTCGCAAAATGTAAACGATAAAATGATCGCCGTAGCAATAGGCGTTTACGGGGAGGAGGCAGCGCAAGGCAGTGGTTGAGGGCGAATCAGGGTTAGCCCTTCACTCTGTCAGAATAGAGGCGGGAAGAGTCGCCGTTTGTGAGATGTTTCAGGCCGGTACTGGACAAGCCTGGTGCCGGGTCAGGTCGGCGCGTTGCTCCGCTGAGGCCCTGTTTGATCAGCGGGGATCCCCCGGGGCAACGCCTTTCCCTATAAAGCCAGGAGGGGCCTAATGGAAGAGGGCGGCAGCAAGGCAGGAACCTTGACGTTCGAGCAACTGGCGAAGCTCCGGGAGCAGACGGAGATGATCGCGGGCTTTCTGAAGACTCGGCTGCAGAACCACCTGGAGACGCTGCGCCCGCTGTTCGCCCCGCGGCGCCTGCTGGGAAAGTACGTCGATCGGAAGGAGGACGTATCCGGCTCGGAGAAGGCTGTCGTCCAGGTGCGCGAGAAATTCAAGGAGGTGTGCGGAGCACCCTTTTCTCTGATCCCGGAGCTGGACGATGACATCTTGACCAGCATCGATAACCGCCCCGAGCTGTATCCCTGGGAGTATGCCTACGAGGCCAAAGGCGAGGGAGAACCCAGAGCGCTGATCATTACCTCCCCGGTGCGCTGGGTCCTCACCTACGGCTCGGGCTATACTCTCTCGCAGGTCAGGCAGACTGTGGCCGGCAAGCGCGAGCGCCGGTCGGATGACATTCGCCAGTTCGTGGTCAACGCGTTGGTGATGAACTTGTTCCTTGCGAAGTACCCGGGGATCGCCCAGCTCCTTTCAGACCTCCGCTTTCAGGTGCACGTGGACAAATGCCCCGGGTTGGGGGCGCTCCCTTTCGTCACCCTCAGCGCCTGCTTGCCCTCCTTTCGTCCGGCGGACAACCTCATCCTGATGGCCACGCGGTTCTCCGGCGTCTCCAATTTTGTCGAGCTCATCGATGTCGAGGCCGTGCAGACGTTGCAGGACCCGCTCAAGCCGCGGATCGAAGAGCTGCTCCGCTAGCGCGTGGCCAGGAGGGTGGGCTGACTGCCGGCTGACCGATCCTGCTCGGTGGCTATGCACTGGCGCGGCTCTTGATCGCTTTCATCTTCGCAGACGTCGGTATCGGACCCTTTGTCTTGGGGGCTGTCTATCCGATGAGAGAAGGAGGTAAGTAGCCATGGCATTTGACGCTTTTCTCAAAGTTGATGGAATCCCCGGAGGATCAACCGATGATAGGCACAAGGAGTGGATCGAGGTGCTATCCTTCAACTGGGGGGTATCGCAGCCGGCAACTCCCTTGAGTTCCGAAGGTAAGGAGCAGACAACCCCTACGCATCAGAATTTCCTAATCGTCAAGCCGGTGGATAATGCCTCTGCGCGACTGTTCAAGGCTTGCTGCCTTGCAGAGCTCATCAAGGAGGTCACCCTGGAGCTGTGCCGGGCGACCGAGAAGAAGGAAAAATACATGTCGTACAAGTTTACCGATGTGATCGTCGCCAGTTGGCGCCCCCAGGGCGCCCCCAAAGGCGACCAAAAGTTGCCTTCGGAAGAGGTCGCCTTCAGCTATCGTGAGGTTGAGTTGATCTACACTGAGACCGACCCGAAGACCGGCAGGCCCAAGGGCGACATGAAAGTCGCCTTCAACCTTGCCCTTGCCAAGCCGAAGTAGTAGACCTGGCCGTCACCTTCAATCCCGGGGCGTCGGAAGAAGCGCTTTGCGCGTCTGAGTAAAGGAACACTCATGAACGACGAGAAAGATCTGAAAAGCAATGCAGTGAAAGTACTCGAGGACGATTGCGCAAGGAAAATCAATTTTCATCTTGGTGGGCTACACGTCAGTGGGGACGGACTCGGGGATGTCGCGGGCGCGATCGGGAGAGGAGACATCAAGGTGGCCCGGGACTCAAGCCTGGGTCCTGACGCCGAATACGACGCCAAGAAGAATACACTGACTATCAAAGCCCCAGATTTTGAGAACCCTGAATTCAGATCCCTAATCGTCCATGAATCTGTTCACGCGCTTATCGATATGGGTAAAGCCAAAGATGTACGCCGCCTGACTGGAGAAGCCGCTGCTTATCTGGCACAAGCGATCTACCTATGGCATAAGATCGGCGATGTGAGACTCCGAGCCAATACGAAGCAGCAGTTGCTGTCGAGCGAGGCATCCAAGAAGGAGTTGGGTCGTATTTACGAAGCATGCTTGAACCTTATCACCCGTTACAAGCTGGCCGAGCTGACAAAGGGCAGGACTTCGGTCTTTCTCCCCCCGTCACTCTACCAATATCTGCTGCAAGCTATTAAGGGTCATAACAAGTATCAACACATCCCTTGGGAGCAAAAGGTTTACGCGGACGGAATCGAGGCACGATCGACGGAAAGCGCTCGCCTCAAAGGCGAGTCTGGCATCAGCAGGGTAACAGGGTTCAGAAAAGCAGGACCCGTTGGGCTGACCGATTCACAGGAATCGTCGGGAGGCCGTTCATCAAGAAAACCTGGCCCCACCGGGATGGCGTAGGTGAAAAACGACTGGAATCTGGCCGTTCGGTAGAATGAGCCCGACGGGCTCAAGTGCTGCGCAAGACAGCTGCTTTCCCTACAACTCGCGAGAGAACCTACAACCGGGCGGACGCTTGGCTTTCAGGGCGTAGCCCCAGCCTGCAGTATGTATGAACCGCCTGCTGCGACCGCGAATGTGCCCGTCCTCACCTCACGGCGAAGCAGAGCTCAAATAAGATGCAAGATGAATACGAGCAAATACCCTTGAGACCCCCTCCTCCTATCGTCGTGAGGGTCATAAAGGGTGAGACTCGCGAAAGGGAAAGGCGGTTTACCCAGTCTTTTCTGATCGGACGCCTCAGCGATTGTCAGCTTCAAATCGATGATTCCTGCGTCAGCCGAGTTCATACCCAGGTCTTCTTCGATGGAGAGCGCTGGTCGCTGAGGGACCTCGAAAGCGCCAACGGAACCTTCCTGGATGGGACCCGCATCCAGAGGCTCAGCTTTCTCTTTCGGTTAAGGGGTCACGATAAATCCCCGGCGAGGACCCTTCGATTTCCACTGCGCCT
>Ga0335070_10011254_pt1 | contig 10447 bp, 8 predicted proteins | sample Lox_Sample_13_FD_206722 | JGI IMG/M metagenome (GOLD analysis project Ga0335070, IMG submission 206722) | Soil microbial communities from Loxahatchee National Wildlife Refuge, Florida, United States - Lox_Sample_1.3 | ecosystem: Environmental > Terrestrial > Soil > Wetlands | place: USA: Florida...
TCCCTGTTAATCTTCGTCAGCTTTGATTTTCCTTCACCGAGTACCTGTGAAAGGTTCTTCATCAGGAATTCAAACGAGACAATGTTGCTCGCCTTGACGAATGCGCCCATCATGATCATGTTCGCCACTTTTATCGTCCCCAGCTTTTCGGCAAGCTCGCTCGTGGGGATAGCCACTATCTCAATATCACCGCGCGCGCCCGACACATCCACGATCGACGAGTTGACGCATATCAGCCCTCCTGACTGAAGGACACTCTGGAACCTGAGGAAGGAAGGCTGGTTCATGGCAACGATAAACTCGGGCTCTGAAGCCACAGGAGACGCGATCTCCTCGTCCGACACCACAACGGTGCAATTCGCCGTGCCTCCCCTCACTTCAACGCCATAGGAAGGAAGGTACGTCACGTACTTGCCTTCCAGCATGGCGGCGTTGGCAACCGTATAGCCCATGGAAAGCACACCCTGTCCGCCGAACCCTGAGAATATCGTCCGTATCAGCATTTTTTAGTCTCTTTGATCAGCCCGAGAGGGAAAACTTTTGTCATCACATCATCCACCCACCTGCACGCATCCAGAGGGCTCATCTTCCAGTTCGTGGGGCAGGGCGAAAGGATCTCGACCAGTGAGAAGCCCGTCTTCTGTTGTTGATGCCGAAAGGCCTTCGCTATGGCCTTCTTCGTCTTGATGATGGCTGCGGGCTTGTTCACTGCCACGCGCTCTAGATAGGATGTGCCGTCGAGTGTCGCATACACCTCGCAGATCTTAACGGGATGGCCCTGGATCAGAGAGTCCCTGCCCGCCGGCGATGTGGTGGTCACCTGGTCCAGCATCGTGGTCGGCGCCATCTGTCCGCCTGTCATACCGTACACACCGTTATTGACAAAAATTATGGAGATGAGTTCACCACGGTTTGCAGCGTGAAAACCTTCGGCGGTACCTATTGCCGCGAGGTCCCCGTCGCCCTGGTACGAGAAGACGAGGTTATCCGGCCTCACTCGCTTGATGCCTGTTGCCACTGCTGCTCCGCGTCCGTGGGCCGACTCTATCGTATCGATATCGAAATAGTTGTAGACGAGCATGCCGCAGCCCGCCGGTGCAACGCAGATCGTCCTGTCCCTGAGTTCCATCTCATCCACGACCTCTGCGATGAGGCGCGTTATGACACCGTGTCCGCAGCCCGGGCAATAATGGAAGTGGGCTTCTTTCATCGACCTGGGCCTGGCATATATGGTTTTCATGGCTTCTTGCCCTGCTTTGACTGGTAGTAATGGCGTGCGACTATCCGGGAGAGTTCCACAGGCGTGGGAATCACGCCTCCGGGCCTTCCATAAAAATGAACATGCCCCTTGCCTTCCAAAGCAAGCCTGACATCCTCGATCATCTGACCGGTGCTCATTTCGAACACAAAGAAGTCGGCAAGCTGCTTGGCAGTCTCCTGGATGATCTTTTTCGGAAAGGGCCAGAGCGTAATCGGGCGGATCAGCCCTACCCTCAACCCTTCCTGCCTCAGACGCTTGATCGCTCCCTTCGCGATTCGCGCGGCAATACCATAAGCAAGCAGAGCCATATCAGCATCATCAAGCAGAAACGTCTCGTACCTTACCTCGTTCTGCTCCATGAGCTGGTACTTCCTGAAAAGTTTCCAGTTATGCTCCTCCTCTTCTTTCGTGTCGAAAAGGAGAGAGCGGATCATCCTCGACGGGCGCCCGCTGGCGCCTGTCAGCACATACTCCTTGGGATATTCTTTCTTTTTCGCGGGAGTGGTGAATGTCACGGGCTCCATCATCTGCCCGAGCATGCCGTCTCCGAGCACGACTAAGGGGTTTCTGTAGGTGTCAGCCAGGTCGAACGCAACATGGACCAGGTCAGCAGCCTCCTGCACGGACGCCGGTGCAAGGACGATCGTCCTATAGTCGCCGTGACCACCGCCGCGCGTAGCCTGCAGATAGTCTGACTGGGCAGGAGAGATATTGCCCATGCCCGGTCCGCCGCGCATCATGTTCACGATGACGGCAGGCAGCTCGTCTGCCGCCAGATAGGATACACCTTCCTGCTTCAGGCTGATACCCGGTCCGCTGGATGAAGTCATCGCACGTGCACCGGCAGCTGACGCGCCCAGCACCATGTTGATCGCAGCGATCTCACTTTCCGACTGGATAAAAACGCCGCCCGGAACTTCGGCAATGCGCTTCGCCATATACTCGGTCAGCTCGTTCTGCGGCGTAATGGGATAACCAAAGTAGCACGTGCAGCCCGCGAGAACGGCAGCTTCTCCTACGGCGCTATTGCCGCTCATCAGTCTTTTCAATCTGATACACCTCTATCGCAACCTCCGGGCACATCACCGCGCACAGGGCGCAGCCCGTGCAGCCCTTTTTTTCTTCAAAATCTGCGATGAAATATCCTTTGAGATTGAGCCTGCTCGAAAGGGTAATAGCGTGGCTGGGGCAGTATTCCATGCACCAGGAACAGCCCTTGCAGCGCTCCGGATCGATACGGATAGAGCCTTTCATTGATAGGCAGCCCCTGTAAATGTTACGAAAACTCTGGCTTATCGGAGACAAGGCTAGACTAGCGCAGCGCAGCGCCACTTGTCAAGCCGGCGATGAGCAGCCTTGCTCAATTGGTTTAATTGGTTTTATAGTTCAATTGGTTTTATTGCAGCCCATTGGTTGTTCCAAAATCAATCGAATGCGATCACTTTGCGGTATACTGTGTGATCGACACATGACAGAAGAGCAGACTCATCCAAGACGTATCCTGCACGTGGACATGGATGCCTTTTTCGCGGCTATTGAGCTTTTGCGCCATCCGGAGCTGACAGGCAAACCTCTGGTCGTCGGCGGTGGAGGTGATCCATTCACGAGAGGCGTGGTGTCAACAGCATCGTACGAGGCCCGGAAATTAGGCATACGGTCTGCCATGCCTTTGCGGACAGCCCACCAACTTTGCCAGGACTGTGTATTCCTTCCGGTCGATTACCAAGAATACGTTCGGGTTTCGAGAAAGGTTAAGAAGATCCTTGCCGGGTTTACGCCGATGATTGAGGACGTGGGTATAGATGAAGCGTTTCTGGACGTATCTGAAATCGATAAGCCCACGGAGCTGATCGCACAGGAGATCAAAACGCGCATCAAGGAAAGGACAGGTCTCACCTGTTCAATAGGCATCGGCCCTAACAAGCTTCTTGCCAAGATCGCGTCCGACCTCCAAAAACCGGACGGCCTCACGGTAATCACGCATGAGAGCGTCGAAAGCATGGTATGGCCGTTGCCCGTCAGAAAGCTGTGGGGCGTCGGACCAAAGACCGAAGCCCGCCTCAAAGGTCTCGGCGTGACCACCATCGGTGCGCTTGCGGCAATGTCTGAGGAGCAACTGATCGAACAGTTCGGCAGATCGTACGGTAACTATCTCTACCGTGCTTCCCACGGAATAGACGAAAACCCACTTGTGACACACTGGGAACCAAAATCGATCAGCAGGGAAACAACCTTTGAAGAAGATGTGGAGCAGTGGCAGGCGATAGCGCGAACACTTGCGGAGCAGGCCAAGCTCGTTACTCACGATATGAAGAAAAGCGGCTACAGGGCAAGGACAATCGGCATCAAGATAAGGTTCAGCGACTTCAAAACGTATACCAGGGCAAAGACGCTGAATGAAGCAACGGATAGCCTGGAGACGGTCAGAAAGACTGCGTTTGAGTGCCTTGCCAGGATCGAGCTTAAACAGAGAGTAAGGCTCATCGGCGTTCGGGCGACCGGACTCGAAAGATCAGGCGACGCGTCTTATGCGCCGTCCCCTGCAGCCACTGGTTAGCGATTGAAACGTTAGCGCTCACCACAAAAGTTTTAAATTACTAAGGCAAGGGAACAGGCTTTCAGTCACGCTTGTTTGAAAGTTCCTTTATCTCGGCTCTATACTTTTCTGCACACTCCGGGCAGAGGCCGTGACTGAAAACTGCATCAGTATGCTTACTAATATAAGCTTCCAATTGGTCCCAGTACCCTTCATCGTCCCTGATTCGCTTACACCATGCACAGATAGGGATAAACCCCTTCAAGGTCTTAATCTCTGCAAGGGCGTCCTGGAGTTGCAAGATCAGCTTTTGTTGCTCTTTTTCCTTATCCCGCAAAGCGTCTTCTGCCCGTTTGATGCGGACCATGGATTGGACTCGCGCAATAAGTTCTTTATTGGAAATCGGTTTGATGATGTAGCCTTCTGCCCCGACATTGAGCCCGTCTGCCTGGTACTCAGACGAGATCTGGATCCCGGACACGAGGATGACAAAAATGTCCTGTAGACCTCCATCGGCCTTGAGCTGTCTGCACAGCTCGATGCCTGTCATGTCGGGGAGAATGACATCCAGCAAGAGTATGTCGGGACGATGTGCTTTCGCGGCCTCAAGACATTCCTTCCCGGTCGAGGCCTCCAGGATCTCGTAGCCCGCTCCTCTCAGGAGCTGGGTTGTTAACAAAAGCACGTCGGGATCATCGTCGGTAACGAGTATTTTGATAGGTGCGCTCATTCTCCCTTCTTCAGTCACTCCCTTCACGAGCCACTCTTGGCCGTACCCTCCGAGGTTGCAAACCCAAGGCCAGCGACCGAGATACCCGGTTTACGAAACCGTGGACGGCAAGAACGTCGTGTTTACCGGCAGAACCCGTAGTCGGGACTGGCTGAGTTGCTACCCTTTTTCTGGCTCGGTCCCCTGAGCGTTTTTGGCAGGATAGCCCCTTTTGGCCTAAGGCGCCGAATTTGGCAGACTACTTCTTCTGGCAGGAATTTTGTCTCTGCCCGTCCAGTACGCGCCTTATCGCTGCTGCCAATTCTCGCCTGGTGACCGGCTTCGTGATGTAACCCCGTATGGCGGCCTGCGCCATGTGCAGAGGAATTATATCGCTGTAACCCGTACAGAGGATAACGGGGACATCGGGCCGTATCGAGAGAACTTGCTTCGCAAGATCTATACCTGTCAGATGAGGCATGTTCTGATCAGTGAGCACGAGGTCAAACAGTTCCGGTGTCTCAGAGAATGCCTGCAGAGCCTCAGCGCCATCCCTTACAACGGTTACCTGATAGCCCAGGTTTCGAAGAGTTGCCTCCTCCGTGTCGGTGATATCCTTCTCGTCATCGACGAGGAGGATTCGCTCATGTCCTGTCTTGATCGTTGCGCTGATGTCGTTTTCCTGAACGGTTGCAGCAGCAGCCTTTGGCAAATAGACAGTAAAGGTGGATCCTTCTCCCGGTTCACTGGAGACCGTGATGGCTCCCCGGTGAGCCTTGACAATGCCGTGGACCACGGAGAGGCCAAGGCCAGTACCTTCGCCAGGTTTTTTGGTCGTGAAGAAAGGTTCGAATATCCGGTCCAAGGTTAGTTTGTCCATCCCGCATCCCGTATCGCGCACCGAGAGCTTTACATATGCTCCCGGCTGCATATCCGGGTCGGGCACCTCGGAAGAAGAAAAGAACGCGTCGCTCATCTGAATCTCCAGAAGCCCCCCCGTCTTCCCCATGGCAAAGGCCGCATTGGTCACGAGGTTCATCAGTACCTGCTCGATCTGGTTTGGGTCAGCAAAAACCGTGTCGGTTTCGCTGCTGGTAGTAAACTGAATTTCGATGGCCGCAGGCAGCGATGCCCTGAGGAACCTCAAGGCTTCCCTGACCAGGGGAGTCAACGGTACGTATTTTTGTTCCTGCTCGCCTCTGCGGCTGAAGGTGAGGATCTGTTTAACGAGATCCCTGCCCCTGAGGCTCGCGCTGAGTACTCGGTCCAGCCTCGGCCGCAGCGAACTGTCTTCCGGTACATCGTCGATCGCCATCTGCGTGAATCCTATGACTGCCATGAGAATGTTGTTGAAGTCGTGGGCAATGCCTCCGGCGAGGGTTCCGATCGCTTCCATCTTCTGGGCCTGCCTCACTTGCTCCTCCAGGCGTAACTTCTCCTCCTCGGCTTTCCTGGATTGCGTCAAATCGACGACGATTCCGCGTAGACCCACCGTCACGCCATCATGGACGATTCTAGTTGCCCGTATGAAGACAGGAACCTCACTCCCATCCTTTCGTCTTAGTACGTACTCATCACCCTCTCTTATGTCGCCGCGCATTATCTTACTCGCATTCTCTACGATTCTCGTGTAATCCCTCGGGACCACCACATCCCTCATGTGGATGCCCGTGTGGAGTTCATCGATGGTATACCCGAAAGCTTCCAGGGCTTGCCGGTTCGCGTACGTATAGAAACCGTCGAGGTCCGTCTCGAAAACCACTTCCGGTAGTAGCTCTACCAGCTCCCTGTACCGCTGCTCGCTTTCGCTGAGTTTGACAGTTCTCTCCGCGACGCGCTGCTCCAGTTCTGCATTGGTCTGCCTGAGCTTTTCTTCGCTCTCTTCCACACGCTGCTTTGATACCGTTGTTGCCTCCAGTTGGGCCACCATGGTGTTGAAGTCAGCAACAAGGGTCCCGATCTCCCCGGACATGGATGAACGCACCCTGACGGTGTAATCACCAGCGTTGATCCGGCTTGTCGCATCCCGGAGGCGACCGATAGTCTTGGAGAAGTAGCTGCCGACGCAGAGAGCAAGGAGGGAAGCAACGACGATTCCCAGGCCCATGCCAACTAGGCCCGTCTTCCGGAAGGCCTGTATGGAGGTGCCAACCGTACCCATGAGAAGGCGCGTCGTATCGTGATGTATAGCTTCAGCCTCACGGATGGCCTGCGTGAATTCATCCACGTACGCGGTTGCCGCGACGGTCAGACGAACACCATCATCAGTTCGCACCGAGAGAGGAATCGTATACATGTACTTCTGACGAACGCTCCCGTCCGGCTCTTCCCAATCGTAATACCCGCTGGCGATGTTGCCTTTGAGGCTTTTCTTCACTATTGCCCAGAATGCCGGGAGGCTTTTCGAGAACCGGCGGAGGTTCACGTTCTCGTACTTCCGGTCCCTGTGAAAACGGCTGATCCCGGTCCTTGTTTCGTAAAGGGCGGTGTACCCTGTCCGCCCCACGCGCTGGACGGCGACTTTATGGAACGCTCTATCTCTCCGGAGGTCTTGCAACGTCATCCAGGGCACGCTCTGGAGCACCAGGTTGAGCTGCGCAGCCACGTCCATTGCTTTTGCGCGGATCTGTTCCTCTCCCTGTAACCTCAGACGGGCCTCACTCTGCCTCCACTCCTGGTTACGCCCTGACTGGACGGTCTCGTTGATTTCGTTCTTGAAGCGGTCACCGGATGTTTGGATTAAGAGGTTAAAAATGACGACGGGGATGAGCCCGGTGAAGAGGGTCATCAGGAGGAGGCGAGAGCCAAATTTCCTGGGAATGATGCGAATCATAAGCTTACCGTGCACTGTTGTAACGGGGACTACCCAGGCGTGGCCGCGGCGCAGTCACCCTCTATAGTGTGAAGTGTGTATGTATCTTTATACGCTGTCTTACCATTATACCGCCGGCATGTGTTTTGTCAATCAATATTAATTCTTTGGTATTAAAACTTGTGAGCATGGTTGAAAGATCTGCCGAAGCCTATCTCCCCTAGGACCGTTACCCCCATCGCAAAAAAAACTCGCTTGCACCACCTACTAAATGTTTTTGTCCTCCATTCCTAGAACCCGTCCACATACAATACTAGTCTATTATCAGGCTGGGAGATCGTCAACATGTAACGTTTTCCGTGCCGTGTATTGCTAAGGAATGCCGGAACCATTGAAAAATAACAAGGGGATCTCCTTGTTATTTGTTTGCGCACTTCACCTGCCACCCATTAAGCTTTCTGGTCAAAATAGCGATAAATCAGATGAAACGGACGAGTTAATTGTGAAAATCCTAGCGTCTATAGGTGCTGCAGCCCTCGTGGTTCTCATTCTCCTCTATGCAAATGGGTACTTCCGGAGTACCGACCGCATGAACGGGCGAAATCAGTTCCACAATACAGGACAACGGGCATCTGAATCGGAAGCCGAGCGGCTGCGCGTGACACGAGAGGCTGAGTCGCAGCGTATAGCACAGGAAGAGGAGCGGCTACGCATAGCACGAGAGGCTGAGAGGCAGCGCAAAGCACAAGAAGCAATTGAAGCTGAGAGGCAGCGCGTGGCACAAGAAGCTGAGCGGGAGCGCAAAGCACAAGAAGGAATTGAAGCTGAGAGGCAGCGCAAAGCACAAGAAGGAATTGACGCTGAGCTGAAGCGCAAAGCACAAGAAGAAGATCGGCAGCGTATAGCACAAGAGGAAGCCGAGAAGAAGAAACGTGACGACAACCTCAAACAATGCTTTCAGGCAGCCGAAGAGACCTATTCTGCCAATTGGGACATGGCGTGCAGGCAGATTGGGAGCCCTCCCAAATGCATACTTCCACCGGCGGTGTTAGCCCGCTTTGATGGACCACGCCGGGACGCGAGAGACGAATGCGCTAGGCTATATGCTGTGAAGTAGCCCGGGACCAATCGGTCAACCCATTCACCTTATCTGACGCAGCGCCTTTGGCCCTAATTCCCCCTTTTCGTAGGCAATAACTTGGTTGACGATCTTCATCGTCCCTTTGATCCCTTGAAAGCGTGCGGCTTTTGCTTGCTATTTTTGCAAAAAAATAGAAAACTTCTAGGAGCAACTCCGCGGAGCCAGGAGCTTGAAGACCTACGCCAAGATATTTATTGCTGCCCTGTCCTTTATGCTGTTCGTCGTGTTTTCAATCGATCTGCTTCAGGCGCAGCAAAGAGGTGGCGGGAGAAGAGGGGGTATGCCGGGTAGCGGCGGGCCAGGCCCGGGAAGTGGGCCTCCACGAATGATGTTACCTCCGGAGTTTGACAATCGCCCCTTCAACATTGCCCTTCAACAACTACCTCCCCAGTATCTCGGCTGCGATGGTGAGCTCGCTTACACCAGGATTAAAAATGGACAGGAAAACAGCAAGAGGGGAGAGATTGCAGCTATTTCGAAATACCAGGAGAAAACGGATCAGGGCCCTCGCCTTCCCTTGCCCCCTACGCTCGATCTCGAAAGCACGTATGCGTTTCGGGTTTTTCCCGAATGGTTGTATGATGCACATGGCCAGATTCTGAAAGTCTACTGCCCATTGACCGCAGTATTGCAAAATGGAAAAGATGATCAATCAAGAAAAGGGCTGAGGGTGAAATACGTCCCACGGGTCGACAACAGGGAGGTCGTCACCAATGCCTATGGCAAAAAAGTCGAATTTGAGGAGCTTAAATTCCGGGAATATCTCATTGCATTTGCAAACCTCAAAGAATTCCCGGTGGAAAGGGTCGTGCTTCCCAGCGTAATGGAAGCCGCAGGAAAAGCCAAGAAAGGTTCTGGCAGTGTCGGTCCAGATGAAGAGAACGCGAGGCGCGAGACTATTACTGGGAACATCAGCGTGGCGCCCGTAGAAGCGCAACAGCTTCAGGATAGGGTAGCGGTGATTGCCGTCTGCAAGCTGGTGGACCCTTACGTCACATCCGATACAGTGGAACAGAAACCTACGCCTGAAAGACCCCGCGACTATCTGGCCCAGTATTACTATCTGGATGTGCGCCTGCTGGAACTATGGTTTTACGATTTTGATACGGGCAAGGTACTTATGAAGATGAAGGCGCAACAAACTTCAAGCCTTCCATAACGTGCTTATCGTCTTGGCAGGGCTTTCACGAAGCGGTACATGCAAGCATGGTCAATAACTATCGATTCATAGGCAAACCCATCCCGCGCAAAGACTCCCGGGACATCGTCACAGGCGGCGCGCGATTCCTGGATGACACCAAGCTCCCGGACATGCTTTATGGCAAGGTGCTCCGCAGTCCCCATCCGCACGCAGTGATCAAAAAGATCGATAAGAGCAGGGCCGAAAAACTTACCGGTGTAAAAGCCGTGCTTACCTGGGAAGACGTCCCCGACTGGAAAGGGGGCACGCCGCGTTACACCCGCGTGCTCGACTGTAAGGTCCGCTACGTTGGCGATGCAGTGGCGCTCGTTGCGGCTGTGAGCGAGGAGATAGCAGCTGAAGCCCTTACCTTGTTAGAAGTCGAATACGAAGTCCTGCCTGCGGTTTTCGAGATGGAGGACGCATTGAAGCCCGGTGCCCCGCAGTTGTACGAAGAGTTCCCCGGAAACGTGGTGACTCCCGGCATGCCCTTTTTCGGTCCGTCGAGCTTGAAGGCAGTGCTTATGGGCGACGTGGAAAAGGGGTTTGCGGAAGCTGACGTCATAATCGAAGGGACGTTCGGCTACGAGAACATACCGAACCCTGTGCCGCCCGAGCCTCCCGGCACCATAGCCTTATGGGAGGAGCCGAACAAGGTGACGGTCTGGGTATCCAATCAAAACTCGTACATGGACAAGGTCACCCTTTTCCACGTGTCTAACAGGACGCTCGACGTGAGGACAATCGGCGGCCCCTGTGGCGGTAGTTACGGGTCAAAGTTCATGTCCTGGCAGGTCCAGTGCTACGC
>Ga0335070_10011255_pt1 | contig 10445 bp, 11 predicted proteins | sample Lox_Sample_13_FD_206722 | JGI IMG/M metagenome (GOLD analysis project Ga0335070, IMG submission 206722) | Soil microbial communities from Loxahatchee National Wildlife Refuge, Florida, United States - Lox_Sample_1.3 | ecosystem: Environmental > Terrestrial > Soil > Wetlands | place: USA...
ACACGGTGCCAGTGTGCCGTCGGTGCGTATGACGCACGAGTTGTGCCCGGCGCGGCAGTTCCACGGGTAGGTGATGCCGCGCATGAAGTCCTTCATCTTGCGCAGGTGGTCCTTGGAGTTGACCATGATATAGCCCTGCGCGTTCTTCTCGATCAGCCAGTCGAGGATGGCGTCCACCCGCGGCCAGTCTTCTTTCATGATGTAGGTGACGTTGTCGTTCAGGTGCTGGAAGTGCGGCTGCTCGATGTAGGGCGGCTCGTTGATGTGGACGTCGGTGGAAATGCCGGCGTCGTGCGCGATCTCGGTCAGCTGGTACACATCGTCGATGTTATTGCGGCAGATGTTGGTGTTGAAGACGATCATGTAGCCGTACTTTTGCTGCTGCTTGACCAGGTAGTCGAACTGCTTGCGGATGCGCGTCCACCGCCAGGTTGATGGCAGCCACGCCCAGGTCGCCCACCCGGTCGATGAAGTCCTCGTTCATCAGGATGCCGTTGGTGGGCAGGTACACGAAGAAACCGTTCTTGGTGCCGTAATCAACGACCTTGAGGATCATGTCGCGGCGCAGCAGGGGCTCGCCCCCCATGATGGCGATCACCCGGCAGCCCACCGACTTCAGCCAGTCGATGGAGCGGATGGCGGTCTCTTCCGTCATCCCCTTGACCTTGTTGTTGAAGGCCCAGCAGTAGTGGCAGTCGACGTTGCACTTCCACTCGGTGAACAGATACGACAGCAGGGGGCGGAACTGGTCCGCCATGATGCGCGACTGTACGTAAGGAACCAACCAGCGACGGAACGCCCGCACGAAATTGTTCGCGTGGTAGCTCTTGGTCTCTAACTCCGCCATCTACAAGCCTCCTGGGCAGGGGTCGATCAGGACTGGGCACCCGCGGGGCAAGCAGATGCCGTCGCCGAGCCAGTCCAAGTTACTTAGAATAAACAGGGATAGCGGAACCCGTACAGCAAAAAATCATTAAGGACGCGGCTACGCGCAGCGTAGTGTCGTTATTGTACAGCGAAGTGAGCAACCAGAAACCTGAACGGCGGAAGACCAAATGCAGCAAAGACTTAGCGAGACTGGTCGCAAGTCGTGAGTCGCAGGTCGCAGGCTGACCTCGTGCATCCTTGCGACTCCTGACTTGCGACTTGCCCACTGTTAGAATCCAGCCCACATCCTCACGCACATGGCCAAGAGACGCGTTCCCGGACACGACCCCAGCAAGCACCCCGTCCTGCGCCGCAACCTTTGTTTCGCTTGCGGCAAGGACAATCCCCACGGCATGCACCTGAAGTTCTTCTACCACGCGGAGACGGAGAGCTTCGTCGCCCGCTTTAAGCTGGCGCAACGTTACTGGGGGCCGCCCAAGCACGCCCATGGCGGCATCATCGCCACCGTCCTCGACGAGGCCATGGGCAAGGTGAACAAGCTGAAGCACGTGATCGCGCTGACTCGGGAGATGACCGTCGAGTACTTGAAGCCAGTGCCGCTGCACAAGCCACTGGTGGTCGAAGGGCGGTCCAAGTACATCCGTGGCCGGCGTCACGTGAACGAAGGCGAGATCCGCAACGAGAAGGGCGAGGTGCTGGCCCGCGGCCGCGCCGTATTCGTGGCTATCGATCCTCACAAGATGTTCGCCAAGTACCTGAAGCGGGCGACGCGGAGGTAATGCCGAGCTTGAGCCCAGCGTTGGGCTCGGCAAAGGGGAGCGGCTTTAGCCGCTGAGGTGCCTCCAGTTCCTCCGAGGCTAGAGCTGTCGTCATGTGAGCAATGGACCGCTGGCCTGAAGGCCAGCACTACCTCAGAGCTTGCGCCAGCTTCCGAACCCCCTCCCGGATCTGCGGGATGGTGAGCGCAGCGTAGCCCAGCAACAGCCCGCCGCGGCGAACCTTGGACGCCGAGCACGACGACAACGGGCGGGTGTAGACGCCCTGTGCCAGCGCCTTCTCCGAGGCTTTGACGTCATCGGCGCCTTCCGGCAGCCAGCCCACCAGGTGCATGCCGCCGTCGGAAGGACGGACCTCCAGCCGGCCGGCCAGTTCCCTTCCCGCCGTCTCCACCAGTGCCGACTGCCGCTCCGCGTAGAGCGCCCGCATGCGGCGGATGTGGCGGGCGAAGTGTCCCTCGGAGATGAAGTCGGCCAGCACCGCCTGCTCGGTCATGGGCGAATGGCCGTCGATGACCGAGCGTGCCCGGCGAAAAGCTTCCACCAGTTCGGCGGGCAGCACGATGAATCCCAGGCGCAGCGAGGGGAACATTGTCTTGCTGAAGCTGCCCATGTAAACCACCCGGCCTGCGGGATCCAGCCCCTGCAACGAAGGCAGCGGCTTGCCGCGATAGCGGTACTCGCTGTCGTAGTCGTCCTCGAGGATCCAGGCCCCGGTACGCTCCGCCCACTCCAGCAGCGCCAGCCGGCGGGTGATGCTCATGGTCACGCCCAGAGGGAAATGATGAGAGGGCGTGACGAAGGCGACCTGCGCCGGACGCGCTGAGGGCTGGACCGCGTGAATGTCCGCGCCCTCCGCATCCACCGGAAGCCGCACCAGGGACGCGCCCGCAGCCAGCAGCGCGACCCGAGCACCCGGATAGCCGGGATCTTCGAGCAGCGCGGTGTTGCCGGGGTCGAGCAGCAGGCGGGCCGAGATGTCCAGCGCCTGCTGCGAGCCGCTGACGATGACGATCTGCTCGGTCTCGCAGCGCACCGCCCGCGAGCCTCGCAAGTACGCGGCGATGGCTTCGCGCAGCGGCTTGTAGCCGGCGGGGTCACCGTAGCCGACCAGGTTGTACCCCGGGCGGCGCCAGTGGCGCGCCATCAGCCGCGCCCAGGTCACGAATGGGAACTCATGTAAATCGGGCAGCCCCGAGGCGAAGGGTTGCGGGCGTCCGCCGACGGTCAGCACCCGCACCGGGCGGCTGGAAAGCAACTTTCCTCGCGTGGAGAGGGAGTGGTTTCGCCCCCGCTTCTTGTGGACCTTCACCGCGCCGGCACTGGCCGAGAGCAGCTCGTCCGGCAAGGAGCGGGCGACACAGGTTCCCGACCCGACCTTAGCCTCGATATAGCCCTCCGCCAGCAGCTGCTCGTAGGCACTGGTGACGGTATTGCGGGAGACGGCGAGATCCGCCGCCAGGAGACGGGTCGAGGGCAGACGTTCGCCCCGGCGTATCTGGCCGCGCAAGACGGCCTGGCGCAGTCCCTCGTAGAGCTGGCCGGCGAGGGAGTTGGGCCGGCGCCGGTCCAGGTCCACCCCGGCCAGGGCCACGTGTACCGCGGTCTTGGGCATATAATGGCTCTATCAGTTACTCATAAAATGGACCTTGTAACAAGTCCATTCTAGGTTCTACCTTAGAAGCTGGAGCAGCGATACAAGCGAAGGAGAACGGAAATGTCAACGAACAATGGCGGGAGCGGGCTGCGGCTGAAGACCGGCCTGGCGGAGATGATGAAGGGCGGAGTCATCATGGACGTCACCAGCGCGGAGCAGGCGAAGGTGGCGGAAGAGGCCGGGGCAGTGTCGGTGATGGCGCTGGAGCGCGTGCCCGCCCAGATCCGCCAGGAGGGCGGCGTGGCCCGCATGGCGAACCCCCGGAAGATCCGCGAGATCATGGGCGCGGTTTCCATCCCGGTGATGGCCAAGTGCCGGATCGGGCACTTCGCCGAGGCCCAGGTGCTGGAGGCGCTGGGCGTGGATTACATCGACGAGTCCGAGGTCCTTACTCCGGCCGATGAAGCGCACCACGTGGACAAGCACGCGTTCAAGGTCCCGTTCGTGTGCGGCGCGCGCAACCTGGGCGAAGCCTTGCGGCGCATCGCCGAGGGGGCAGCCATGATCCGCACCAAGGGCGAGGCCGGGACCGGCGACGTGGTGCACGCGGTCAAACACATGCGCCAGATCATCAGCGAGATGCGCGCCCTGACTGTGATGAACGACGAAGAACTCTACGCCGCGGCCAAGAACCACCAGGCTCCCTATGAACTGGTGCGCATGGTCGCCAAGGCCGGCAAGCTGCCGGTGCCCAACTTCTCCGCCGGCGGCATTGCCACGCCCGCTGACGCCGCGATGATGATGCAGCTCGGGGCGGAGTCGGTGTTCGTCGGCTCCGGCATCTTCATGAAGGACAAGGCGACGCCGCTCGACCTGAGTAACGCCAAGGAGCGGGACGAGGCGGAGCGCCGCGCCCGCGCCATCGTGAAGGCCACCACCCACTTCAACGATGCCAAGATCGTGCTGGAGGCCAGCGAGGAAGTCACCGGCACAATGAAAGGCATCGCCGTCTCGACCATGGCCGAGGCGGACATGTTGCAGACCCGGGGTTGGTGATGAAGATCGGGGTACTGGCGATCCAAGGCGACTTCGACGCTCACCGCCGCCGGCTCGAGGAGCTCGGCGCGGAGGTGGTGTTAGTGCGCAAGCCGGAGCAACTCGACCAAGTGGAAGGCTTGGTCATTCCCGGCGGCGAATCCACCACCTTCCTCAAGTTTCTCCACCAGGACGGCTTTCTGAAAAAGCTACGCGACTTCGCGCGAGTGAAACCCACCTTCGGCACGTGCGCCGGCGCCATCCTGCTGGCGAAAGAGGTCACCAATCCCTCGCAGGAAGGGCTGGGCGCCATCGACATCCGCATCCGTCGCAATGCCTACGGGCGTCAGCTGGACAGCTTCATCGACGAGACCGACAGCAAACTCGGCCGCATCGAGACCGTCTTCATCCGTGCCCCTCGCATCGAGCGGGTCGGGCCGGCGGTCGAAGTGCTGGCCACCGAGAAGAATGATCCCATCCTTGTCCGCCAGGGCAAAGTGATGGCCGCGACCTTCCATCCCGAGCTCTCAGCCGATCCCACGGTGCACGCGGAATTCTTGAAGCTCTGCCGATAGTTTCCCGCCCGCCCTCTTTCCAAAATGGGAACCAGAGCAAAATAAATTGCGCGACTCCTACGGAGTGACTGTAATCACTTGTCCTAGTGACAGCGGTCACTCCGCGTATGTTATATTTCTGGGCCAGCTCGCCGCGGGGGTGAAGGCGATCCTGCTCACGACCATCTCAAGCGCAGAGGACGGAACATGGGCCTAGTGCTCCTCGTTGTCATCTGGCTTATCACACTGCTCAGCACTTACTACTTCGCCATCGACAAGTGGGCCATGCTGCCGCTGGCTTCGGCGCACGGACCGGCCATGGACAGCTGGTTCCACACCACCTACATCGTGGTCGGCATCGTGTTCCTGGCGGCGCAGATCGGGCTGGGCTGGGTGGTGTGGAGGTCGCGCGACCAGGGCGACCAGACCAAGGTCACCTATTCCCACGGGAACACCAAGCTGGAAGTCCTGTGGACGGTGCTGACCGCCATCATCTTCGTCGGCCTGAACCTGGCCGGGGCGAGGATCTGGGCGGAGAGCCGCTTCCAGGGCGCCGCGCCCGGCGCGGTGAAGGTCGAAGTCACCGGCCTGCAGTTCGCCTGGTACTTCCGCTATCCCGGGCCGGACGGCCAGTTCGCCCGGACCAAACCGGAGTTGGCGGATGCCTCGGTGGGGAACGCGGTGGGCATCGACGACACCGATCCGGCGGCCAAGGACGATTTCGTGGTCGGCACCCTGATCCTGCCGGTGGACCGCGAGGCCGAGCTCACGCTGCGCTCGCAGGACGTGATCCACAGCTTGTTCATACCGGCCATGCGCTTCAAGCAGGACGCGGTGCCCGGGCTGATGATCAAGATGCACTTCACGCCCACCAAGGTCGGCGATTACGAGATCGCCTGCGCCGAGCTCTGCGGCCTGGGCCACTACAAGATGCACGGGATGCTGAAGGTGGTCAGCCAGGCCGATTACGAGAAGTGGGTGGCGCAGAAAGTAGCGGAGAAACAGGCATCGCAGTAGCGATCGCACATGGATAGTTCGGGGAGGAACATGGACGCACCATCGCAAGCGGCTGCCGGGGTCCACGCAGGACACGCGCACGCCGCGCCTACCGGCTTCATCCGCAAGTACGTCTTCAGTCTCGACCACAAGATCATCGGGCTGCAGTACTACTTTTTGGCGCTGCTGTCGGTGTTCGTCGGGATGGGGCTGTCGCTGCTGATGCGCATCCACCTGATTTGGCCGGAGGCCAACATTCCCTGGCTCGGCCACATCCAGCCGGAGACCTACCTGACGTTGCTGACCATGCACGGAACCCTCATGGTGTTCTTCGTGCTGACCCTGGCGCCGCAGGGCGGATTCGGGAACTACTTCCTGCCCATCCAGATCGGGGCCGCCGACATGGCCTTCCCCGTCCTGAACATGCTCTCGTTCTGGACGACGTTCGTCGCCTTCTGCGTCATGGTCGCGGCCTTCTTTGTGGAAGGAGGCGCGCCGCTGCACGGCTGGACCGGGTACGCGCCGCTGAGCGCGCTGCAATCGGCGGGACCGGGTGAAGGCCTGGGCGCCGACTTGTGGATCATCAGCATCGCCCTGTTCTGCGCCGCGTCGCTGATGGGGGCCCTGAACTTCATCACCACCACCCTCGACCTCCGGGCCAAGGGCATGACCCTGATGCGCATGCCGCTGACCTGCTGGACCTGGTTCGTGACCGCGATGCTGGGCCTGCTGGCCTTCGGCGTATTGCTGGCGGCCGGCATCCTGCTGCTGCTGGACCGCAACGTGGGCACCAGCTTCTTCGTCCCCGGCGGCCTGGTGCTGAGCGGGAACCTGGTGAAGCACAACGGCGGCTCTCCCCTGCTCTGGCAGCACCTGTTCTGGTTCTTCGGCCACCCCGAGGTGTACATCGCCATCCTGCCGGGGATGGGCGTGGCCTCGCAGCTACTCTCCACCTTCTCGCGCAAGCCGATCTTCGGATACCGCGCCATGGTGTACGCCATCCTGGCCATCGGGGTCCTGGGCTTCCTGGTCTGGGGCCATCACATGTTCATCAGCGGCATGAGCCCGTACTCGGGCTTCGCCTTCTCCATCATGACCATGGCCATCGGCGTCCCCTCGGCCATCAAGACCTTCAACTGGCTGGGCACGATGTGGGGCGGGAAGATACGCTTCACCACCCCGATGCTGTTCGCCATCGGCTTCGTGTCGCTGTTCGTCTCCGGCGGGTTGAGCGGGCCGTTCCTGGCGCAGCCGCAGCTCGACATCCAGCTGCACGACACCTACTTCGTAGTGGCGCACTTCCACCTGATCATGGGCGTGGCCGCTATCTTCGGCATCTTCGCTGCGACCTATTACTGGTTCCCCAAGATGTTCGGGCGGATGATGAACGAGAGCCTGGGCAAGGCCCACTTCTTCTTCAGCTTCATCGGTACCTACGCCATCTTCATGCCCATGCACTACCTGGGGATGGCGGGGCATCCGCGGCGCTACTCGTCGTTGAGCGAGGTTGGGTTCCTGCACGACCTGATGCCGCTGCAGCACTTCATCAGCATCGTGGCCTTCATCACCATCGCCGCCCAGTTCATCTTCCTGTTCAACCTGTTCTGGAGCATGTTCAAGGGCAAGAAGGCGGAGATGAACCCGTGGCAGGCGACGACGCTGGAATGGACCGTGCCCTCGCCGCCGCCGCACGACAACTTCGGTGGCATGGTGCCGGTGGTCAACCACGGCCCGTATGAGTACAGCGTGCCCGGAGCGCCGACCGATCACGTCATGCAGACCGACCCGGCGGGAGCGGTGAGCGCGCATTAGGATCGTTATGGCTACAGCATTCCGAGACTCGGTACTGGAGCGAGAGCCGAAGCTGGGCGGCGGCGGGCCCATCGACATCACGCCCCCCAGGCGGTGGGGCGGTGACGGCGACGGCAGCCCGCAGTATCGCGACCGCCGCCGCCGCTATCGCCTGGGCGTGATCGTCGGCATGGCGGCCATCGTCATGTTCTTCGTGTCGCTGACCAGCGCCTACATCGTGCGCCAGGGCATCGGCAACTGGGACCCCCGGACCGGGCAGTACGTAACCGACTGGGTGCCCATGAAGGTGCCGGGGATCCTGTGGGTGAACACGCTGATCCTTCTGTTCAGTAGCGTGACCATGGAGATGGCGCGGCGCCGGACGGTGGAACGCGCCGTGACCGCCCAGCAGTTCGGCATCGACAGCGAGCAGAAGACCTTCCCCTGGCTCGGGGTCACGACCATCCTGGGCATCGGCTTCATCGCCGGGCAGGCGCTGGCGTGGAAGGACCTGACCGCGCAGGGCGTGTACATCAGCACCAATCCCAGCAGTTCGTTCTTCTACGTGCTCACCGTCAGCCACGGGCTGCACTTGCTGGGCGGGGTGCTGGCACTGCTCTATGCCTCGGTCACCACCCTCTTGGCCCGGCCGCTGGAGACCAAGGCCATCGTGGTGGACGTCACCGCGCTGTACTGGCATTTCATGGACGCGTTGTGGATCTACATCTTCGCCCTGCTGCTGATCGCGAAGTGAAGGGCGACAGGAGATGAATTGATGGCGGACGCCGTCTTGCACCATCCGGGAGCCCAGGCTTACGAGCAGCCCCTGTTCGGGACCTACTCGAAGAAGCTGGGCATGTGGCTGTTCATCCTGTCGGATTCGCTGACCTTCGGGGCGTTGCTGTTCGCCTACAGCTACTCGCGCATCTCCAACCCCGCTTGGCCGACGCCCTTCGATTCGCACAGCATCATCAATGCGACCATCATGACGGCGTTCCTGCTTTCCAGCTCGCTGACCATGGTGCTGGCGGTCAGCGCCGCCAGCCGGGGGCTGAAGAGGGCGGTGGTCGGATGGCTGCTGGCCACCATGCTGTTCGGCTCCGGGTTCGTGGTCCTGCACGCCATGGAGTGGACCGGGCTGCAGCGTGAGGGACTATGGCCGCTCTCGCTCCTGCTGGGCGACAAGGCGCCCGCCGAAGGCCACTTCGTCAAGGCCATCCCGCAGTTCGGGGGCACGTTCGTCGCCCTGACCGGCATGCACATGCTGCACGTCACCATCGGCGTCATCTATCTGGGCGTGGTGGCGCTGCGCAAGAAGTGGCTGCCGATCTTGGTGGTGCTGTGGGCGGTGGCGTTCTTCGCCACGCCTTCCAGCAGCCCCTTCCACTACGGGTCGTTCGCGATCCTGATCGCCGCCGTGGTCTGCGCCATCATCCTGTTCTTGAAGCCGAAGGACTACACCCCCGACGACGTCGAGGTCGCGGGGCTGTACTGGCACTTCGTGGACCTGGTGTGGATGTTCATCTTCCCGCTGGTGTACCTGATGTCAACGCACATTTCGTGAGGGAGCAATGGGCAGCGAAGCACAACTGATGGAGCAGAGCGCCGAATCCCACGCGCACCACAGCCACACCCTGTTCTTCGTGGTCTGGGGCGCCTTGCTGGTGCTGACCGGGATCGAGGTCTATCTCGGATACCAGAACCTGCAGCCGGTTAAGATGCTGTCTATCCTGCTGGTGCTGTCGGTGGTGAAGGCGGCGCTCATCATCCTGTATTTCATGCACTTGAAGTTCGAGATCCGGCGCATGCGCTGGGTGCTGATGACCGCCCTGGTCATATGCCTGGGGCTGATGAGCATGTTCTTCGCCGACGCGGCGCGCATCCTGTCCATCGGGGTGCGGCCGTGAGACGCCGGGCGGCCGCGGCCGTGCTCTGGCTGGTTCTGGCGGCGGCTCCTGCCTTCGGCCAGGGTTGCGCCATGTGCTACACCGGCGCCCATGCTGCGGGCGCCAAGGCCCAGAAGGCCCTGAACCGCGCCATCGGCGTGCTCATGGCGACGACTCTCGGTATGATTGGGGGTTTGGCCCTGCTGGTCTTCAAGAACAGGAACAGCGGGCAGGAACTCCCAGACCATGAGACGACTGATCCCAGTATTCCTCCTCGGTAGTTCCCTGCTGTGCGCGGCGCAGCAGGCGCCTGAATCCGACCTCGGCAAGTTCTATTCGCAGGAGCTGCTCGCCCAGTTGCCGCAGGTGCAACAAGCAGCCATGCGCAGCAGTTACGCCCTGGCCCAGCTCGACCACCTGACCAATACCCTCGGACCGCGGCTGGCGGGATCGCCCGGAGCGCAGGCCGCCGTCGAGTATGTGGCCTCCGAGCTGCGCAGGCTGGGGCTCGAGGTGCGGCTGGAGAAGGTGATGGTGCCGCACTGGGTGCGCGGCGTCGAGACCGCTGAGTTGGTCCAGGTGCCGGGCCAGCAGTCCCCCATCCCGCAGAACGTGGTTCTCACCGCGCTCGGTAACAGCACGGCCACGCCTCCCGACGGCGTCACCGCGGAAGTGGTGGTGGTCAACAGTTTCAAGGAGCTTGATGAGCTGGGAGCCGCCAAGGTCTCGGGCAAGATCGTTCTGTTCAACGTCCCCTTCGATGAGCGCAAGGCGGAGATGGGGCTGGCCGGCGACGCTTACGGGACGGTAAGCCGCTATCGTGGCGGAGGCGGCGTAGCGGCCGCCAAGCTGGGCGCGGTAGCTGCCCTGGTGCGAGCGGCCGGAGGGGCCAACTTCCGCATCGCCCACACCGGTTACAGCG
>Ga0335070_10011256_pt1 | contig 10444 bp, 11 predicted proteins | sample Lox_Sample_13_FD_206722 | JGI IMG/M metagenome (GOLD analysis project Ga0335070, IMG submission 206722) | Soil microbial communities from Loxahatchee National Wildlife Refuge, Florida, United States - Lox_Sample_1.3 | ecosystem: Environmental > Terrestrial > Soil > Wetlands | place: USA...
ACCATCGGCGGGTGCCCGGCCGGGAAGCCCCAAGACCGCGCGTGCCTGCCGACGTTCGCGATCCGGAGCGGCTCGGGACTGTTGATCAGCTCGCCGAGCACGCCGCGCCCGCGCGGCAGCTCGCCGATCTCCTCGCGCGCCGCGTCGTCGATCCCGATCGTCTTGAACCGCGCCAGCTCGGTCCGCTGCTCGTTGAGCACGCCGAGGGCGGCGTACTGCGCGCCGGTGAGCTCCTTCGCCGCGTCGAGCACGCGGTCGAGCACGACCTCGAGGTCGAGCTCCTCGAGCACGCTCCGCGCGACGTCGAGCACTCCCGTGAGACCGGCGTCCACCGCGACGAATTGTGCCACCCGACCGCACCGCGCCGGAACGAGACTGCGACCAGGGCCGGAGACCAACCCGTTCGATCGGCGACTAGCCGATCGACTGCAACGCGCGCGCCCCCGGCCCGACGTAGCGGGCGCTCGGGCGGACGAGCACGCCGAGCCGCTTCTGCTCGAGGACGTGCGCCGACCAGCCGGCGGTGCGCGAGCACGCGAACATCGCCGGTGCGAGATTCGGCGGCACCTCGGCGACGTCGAGCACGATCGCCGACCAGAACTCGACGTTCGTGTAGGAGTGATCCGGGTTCTTCCGCGCGATCGCCTCGTGCGCCGCCTGCTCGAGCGCCTCGGCGACCTCGACGCGCGGCGAGCCGAGCTCCTTCGCCGTCCGCTTCAGCAGCCGCGAGCGCGGATCCTCCGCGCGGTAGACGCGGTGGCCGAAGCCCATGATCCGCTCCTTGCGCGCGAGCGCCTGCTCGACCCACTTCTCCGCGTCGCCCATCTCCGCGACCGCGTCGAGCATCGGCAGCACGCGCGCCGGCGCGCCGCCGTGCAGCGGCCCGGAGAGCGCGCCGACGGCGCCCGAGAGCGCGGCGCCGCAGTCGGCGCCGGTGGAGGCGATGATCCGCGCGGTGAACGTCGACGCGTTCAGCCCGTGCTCCGCGGTGCAGATCCAGTACGTGTCGATCGCCTTCGCGTGCGCCTCGTTCACCTCGCCGCGCCAGGCGAGCAGGAACCGCTCGGCCGCGGTCTCGCCCTCGAGCACCGTCGCCTCCGGCACCGGCGGCTGGTCGGCGCCGCGGGCGGACTGCGCGACGATCGAGAGGGCGGCGGCGGAGAGCCGGCGCAGGTCCTCCCGCGCCGTGTCCACGTCGATGTCGATGAGCTGGCCGAGCCGCCAGCGCCCGCTGAGGATGGCGAGCATCGACTGGAGGTCGGACATGTGGCCGCCGGTGCGCACCTCGAGCTCCTGGTATGCCGCCGGCAGCCCCGGCTCGAGCGACTCGTCGACGAGCAGCCCCCAGACCTGCTCGAACGGGACCGTGCCGACGAGCTCCTCGATGTCGACGCCGCGGTAGCGGAGCGAGCCGCCCTCGCGGTCGGGCTCCGCGATCTCGGTCTCGAAGGCGACGACCCCTGCGAGACCGGGACTGAAATCGGACGTGTTCATTGGGGGATCTCCTCCAGCTCGATCTCGAAGCCGACGCCGCGCTCGCGCGCCGCGGCCAGAACGAGCGCCGCTGCGGCGAGGTCCTGGACGGCGACGCCGACCGACTTGTACAGCGTAATTTCCGCGGGCGAGGTCCGGCCGGATCTACCGCCGGAGACGATCTCCCCGAGCTCGGCGGAGACGTCGGACTCGCTCAGCCCCTGCAGCTCGGCCGCGCCGGCGGGCGGCGGCAGCAGGGCCGCGCGCGTCTCGACGAACAGCGTCGCGTCGCGGACGATCGCAGGGTCGAGCTCGGAGCCGGAGGGCGGCGAGCCGACGGAGCTGACGTGCGCCCCCGGGGCGAGCCACTCGCGCAGGACGACCGGCTCCTGCGCGTGCGTCGTCCCGGCGACGACGTCGGCGCCGCGCACGGCCTCCTCCACGGACGAGGCGGCGCGCGCGCCCACCTCCGCGGCGAGCGCCGCCGCCTTCTCCGGGTCGCGGCCGGCAATACGCACCTCGTCCCAGTCGCGGATCCCCGCGAACGCGTGCGCGTGCGACCGCGCCTGCACACCGGTGCCGACGATCGCGAGCACCCTCGCGTCGTCGCGCGCGAGCAGCCTCGCGGCGAGCGCCGCAGCGACCGCCGTCCGCGTCTCCGTCACGAAGGTTCCGTCCATGAGGACCGTCGGCGTCCCGGTCGCTGGGTCGAAGAGCATGATCGCCGCCTGGTGGGTCGGCCGGTCCGTGTTGCCCGGGAAGAGCGTGACCAGCTTGCAACCCAGTCCGGCGGACGGGAGGTACGCCGGCATCGCGCCGAGCAGCCCCGCCTCGCCCGCCCAGGCGGCGATGCGCGCAGGCATCGACACGGTGCCCGCCGACAGCTCCGCGTGCGCGTCCGCGAGCGCGCCGAACAGCGCGTCGACGTCGAGCAGCTCCTCGACCTCGGGCCGGGTGAGAACGAGCATCCGCGAGACCCTACCGGCGCGTCGCGTGCGCGGCGACGGGCGCACGCGGCGACGGCTGCGGCGGCGGGTTCGTGTTGACGAGGAAGGCCGCCGCGAGCAGCACCGCCATCGCCACCGTGCTCTCGCCGAGCATGCTCCGCGACAGCCGTCCGGCGAGCGTGCCGCTGTCGCCGGCGGCGAGCCGCGGCGCCGCGACGAAGTGGTGCACCGCGCCCCACAGCAGCGCGAGCGCGACGAGCGACAGCTTCACGAGCAGGACGTGCCCGTAGCCGGTCGTCCACAGGTCGTGGACGTTCGGGAAGCGGAGGACGCTGAGGTACGTCCCCGCGGCGAGCAGGAGCGCGACGAGGACGGTCGCGAGCTTCGAGAAGCGAAGGAACGCCGTCCGCCGCAGCTCCGGCGCGCCCGGCCAGATGACGACGAGCAGCAGCACGAGCCCGCCGACCCAGAGCATCGCCGACGTCAGGTGCACCCAGTCCGCGAGCTCCGACACCCACGAGTGCCCGGCGTCGGCCGCCGAGTGCCCGGAGAGCGAGAGACCGGACGCGAAGAAGAGGCCGAGCCCGAACGCGACCCACAGCGGCCAGACGAGGTCGAGGAGCCACGCGAGGTAGAGGAACGCCGTCACGAGCACGAAGCCGAGCGTCATGGCGATGAACGTCTGGCCGAAGCGCGTTCCGGTCGCGAGCGGCGACAGGTCCCCGTAGATGAACAGCGAGAACGGGAGCTGCAGCATGTCCTCGCCGCGGAGCAGGAAGGCGACGATGCCGATCTGGAGCAGCGCGACCGCGCCGATCCCGGTCACCCAGAAGAAGCGTCGCTGGGCGCGCGGGGGCAGCGGCCCTCGCACGATCAGCAGCCGGAAGCCGAGCCCGCCGACGAGGAGTGCGAGCGCGACGAAGTAGAGCCAGCGGACGACGTTCTCCGTGCTCGTCGGCCCCTGCGCGCCGACCGCCGACGTCACCGGCGGCGCCTTGACGCGGACGCCGAACGTGTAGACGCCGGAGACGATGTGGCCGTCGTTCGAGATCGCCTGCCAGCGGATCGTGTACGCGCCCTTCGGCAGCCGCGGCACCGACGCGACGATCTGCCGCTGCGCGGTGATCGCCCGCGGCTTCCGGGCGAGGTTCCTCCCGTCCGGGGTGAGCACCTGGATCGACTTCGGCAGCGCCTGGACGGTCTGGTCGAACTGGAGCACGATCGTGCGCGGCGAGGCCCGGAGCTCCTGCCCGAACGACGGCGACTCCTTCTTCAGCGACGCGTGCGCGAACGCGGTCGCGGGCAGCGCGAGCGCGGCGAGCGCGGCGAGGAACAGCGCGCGTCTCATCGGTGCTGCGGGCCGGCGAACTGCGACAGGTGCCCGAAGATCGGCGCGACGTCGCGGTCGCAGTAGAGCAGGACGGCGAGCACGATGAAGAACGTCGCGAACCCGCTCGCGGCGAACATCGAGCGCGGCCGCAGCGCGAGCATCAGCGGGAACGCCGCGAACACGAGCGCCGTCCAGCCGAGCGTGTGGTGGAGGAACGCGGCGCGCGCGAACAGCCAGTGGTTCTGCTCGTGCACGAGGAACGCCGTGCCCGAGACGATCAACGCGAGCGACGACGCGAGCCGCCAGTACTGCGAGTGCAGCTTGCCGCGCGCGACGCCGAGCTCGGCGGCGCCGCAGAACATCAGGAACTCCGCCCACGAGCCGTGGGCGACCATGTGGATCGCCGAGTTCGTGAAGAACGTCATCACCGGCCACATCAGGATTCCCATCACGAAGCAGAGGCCCGGCCAGATGTACTTCCGCCACGGCCGCCGCCCCCACACCTCCGGCCCGACGAGCGCCTCGGAGAAGAGGACGAGCCCGAGCATGAGGAAGCCGGTGGCGAACCACCAGTGGACGAACTCGGCCTGCGGCATGATCCCGGCGATCACGGCTCGCGCTCCAGGTCCTCGACGGCGCCGGGCGCGATCACGAGCCGGAAGAGGAGCCCGACGCCGATCACGTACAGCGGCGGCTCGACGACGAGCCACCAGAAACCCTGCCCGTGGGGATGGAGCAGCGTCAGCCGCCACGGCTGCGCCACCGCCCAGATCATGCCGGCGAGCATCGTCGCCGGCCCGAGCGCCATGACGATGCGCGCACGGAGCGCGCGCGACCGCGCGGCGGCGGCCGCGTCGTCCTCGTGTCGTCTCAGTCGATGCGCGAAGTCCGCGCTCATCTCCGTTCTCCTCCTCCCGCGTCTGGAACGCTCGACGAGCCGCGGGGGCCGACTGCCCGCGGCTAGGCGGGAAGCGGCGGAGGCCGGGACTCGAACGCGAGCCCGAAGCGGGAGCGCGGCGCGTGGGAGGCGGCACGATGGAACGGCTGCGCCGGCGGGTCGCCGGCGGCGACGAGGCGCCGCGCGTAGGCGACCGCCTCGGCGGCGAGGCTCTCGTAGTCGGCGAGCCAGCCGGCGACGGCGCGGAAGAGCAGCGCGACGGCGACGGCGAGGACGGCGAACACGGGCAGCGCGGAGCTGTGCACCCACGGCGACAGCACCGACCAGCGCGTCGTCTCGGCGCCCTCGGCGTCCGCCTGGACGAGGTAGATCGACGCCGTGCCGACGAAGGCGAGCAGCCAGAGCCGCGGCGAGAGCTCGATCCGCACCCGCGGCGAGCGCCGCCGCCGGCTCGCACCGAGCGCGGCGGCGACGCGGTGAGCCGCGCGGCCCGCGGCGCGCGCCTTCGCGAACCGCCACGCGAGCCGCGCGAGCATCAGTGCGATCCCGATCTTCACGGCGCCGACGAGGAACGGGTAGTACGCCGCGTGGCGGTAGCTGACCGCGCCGACGTGGCGGCCGACGTCGAGCCGGTGCACGAGGCTGTCGCCCGCGAGCTCGGCCGCGAGCGCCAGCAGCCCGAAGGAGAGGATCGAGAGCAGCCGGCGGTGGCTCCGTGCCCGGCTCATCCCAGAACTGTAAGCGACCACTCGCTCCTGTGCTCGGCGTCGAGCGAGAAGAGCAGGATCCGTTGCCAGCGGCCGAGGCAGAGCGCCCCGTCGGCGAACGGAACCTGCTCGGAGGGCGGCCCGAGCAGCGCGGCGACGAGCCGGGCCTTCGAGGCGGACTCGGCGGGGACGACGCGCTCGAGCATCGCCTCGAGATCCTCGAAGAACCCGGTCTCCCGCTCCTGCACGCGCACGAGCGAGAGCCCGTGCGACGGGTGGATGTAGACGATCCCGTCGCGCCGGCCGGAGCGGCCGACCGACCTGGCCACGTCGTTCGTGATGTCGACCACGGACAGGGTCGGGAGCGCGGCCGCGATCGAGTAGGGGACCTCGATGCTCGTCATCGGCGCGCGACCTCCTTCGGGAGCCGGAAGTGGACGTGCTCGCGCGCGACGGTGATCTCCTCGAGCGTGTCGAAGCCGCGGTCGGCGAGCCGCGATGCGACCGACCTGACGAGCTCCTCCGGCGTCGAGGCGCCGGCCGTCAGCCCGATCGTGCGGTGCCCGTCGAGCAGCAGCTCGTCGAACGGGCTCACGCCGTCGATCAGCGACGCCGTCGCGCCGGCGGACTGCGCGACCTCGACCAGCCGTTGCGCGTTCGAGCTCGTGTGCGAGCCGATCACGAGCACGAGGCTCGCGCCCTCGGCGACCATCGCCTTCACCGCGTCCTGCCGGTTCTGGGTCGCGTAGCAGATGTCGTCGGCGTGTGGCCGCTTCATCTCGCCGAGGCGGTCCTCGAGCGCGCCGACGATCGGCGCGACGTCGTCGAGGGAGAGCGTCGTCTGCGTGATCACGGCGACGGGCTTGTCCGTCTCGAGCGCGCGCGCCTGCTCGGGCGACTCGATCACGACCGTCGACTCCGGCCGCTCGCCGAGCGTCCCGATCACCTCGACGTGGTTCTTGTGCCCGACGAGCGCGACGAGGTGGCCGCTGTCGGCGTAGCGCCGCGCCTCCGCGTGCACCTTGTTCACGAGCGGGCAGGTCGCGTCGACGATCTGCAGCCCGCGCCGCTCGGCGTTCTCCTTCACGGACGGGGCGACGCCGTGCGCGGAGAGGACGCAGATCTCGCCCTCGGGAATCTCGTCCTCGTGCTCGACGAAGACGGCGCCGAGGTCCTCGAGCCGGCGCACGACGTGCTCGTTGTGCACGATCTGGTGGCGCACGTAGACGGGCGGGCCGTTCTGCTCGAGCAGCCGCTCGACGATCTCGATCGCCCGGTCGACGCCGGCGCAGAACGAGCGCGGCGCGGCGAGGAGGACGCGGCCGTTGCCGTTCGTGGAGCTCACGCGAAGCTCCTCTCGAGCGCGTTCAGCGACCGGACGGCGTCGCGCATCGAGCGGAGCGCGTCGGCGCGCCGCGTCACGATCCAGCGGAGGAGCCCGGCGACGTCGGTGCGGCCGTCGGGATGGACGGTGGTGTCGACGCCCTCGATCGCGCTCGACGGGACGTCCGAGATCGCGCGGACGACGCCTGCGAGGCGGCCGGAGGCGGCGAGCCTGCCGCTCTCCATGTCGACCGCGTCGGCGCCGCTCGACTCGTGCAGCCGGCGGCGCTCCGCCGCGTCGTGGACGAGCTCGTCGGACGCGAGGACGGTGCCGGGGCGCGCGCCGCGCACGCCGAGCGGCCCGCCCTCCCACAGCGTCGCGCCGGTCGCGTCGACGACGCGCGTCGCGTCGACGACGTCGCCGATCGCGAGGCCGTCGTGCAGCGCGCCCGCGAGTCCGAACGAGACGACGCGCCCCTCGGGCACGCCGTTCACCGCGCGCACGCCGACGCGCACCGTGGCAACGCCGAGCCGGCGGGCGACGCGCTCCTCCGCCGTGGTCGCGGCCGCGAATGTCAGCCCGTCAAGGTCCACGCCATGCTCCGCACGGTCTCCTTCAGGCTCCTCGACGACTCGAACGCCGCCGACGGCTCGAACCCCGAGTGGATGCCGCAGTGCTCGCAGCGAGGGTCGTTCCCCGGCCCGTACGCCTCCCACTCCATCCCCTCGAGCAGCGCCTCGTACGTCGGGAAGATGCCGTCGGTGAGCAGGTAGCACGGACCCTTCCAGCCGTACGGGTTGCGCGTGATCGAGCCCCACGGCGCGCACGGGAGCTTGCGCTCGCCGGTGAGGAAGTCCTGGTAGATCGGCGTCGCGATCCAGCGGTAGCCGTGCTCGCGAACCGCGGCGCGGATCGCGCGGAACTTCTCCTCGTGCTCCGCGCGCGTCATCGTCAGCGCCGGGTCGATCTGCGAGTACTGGTAGCCGGGCGCGACGAGCATCCCGTCGATGCCGACCTCGTCGGTGAGGTAGCGCATCATCTCGATGACGTCGTCGACCTCGGTCTCCTTGAAGATCGTCGTGTTGGTCGTGACGCGGAAGCCCCGCGCCCGCGCGAGCCGGATCGCGTCGACGGCGATCTCCCAGAGGCCCGGGTAGTCGCAGACGTAGTCGTGGATCTCCTGCATGCCGTCGAGGTGGACGACGAACGTCATCCGCGCCGACGGCTCGAACCAGTCGAGGCACTGCTCGAGGCGAAGCGCGTTCGTGCAGAGCTCGACGGTCTTTCCCAGCTCGAGCATCCCGGCGACGACCTCTTCGATCCCCTTGTAGACGAGCGGCTCGCCGCCGCAGATCGACACGACCGGCGCGGGGCACTGGAGCCCGGAGTCGACGCATTCCTCGACCGTGAGCCGCGCGCGATTCGACTCGTATTCGCGGATCTTTCCGCAGCCGATGCACGCGATGTTGCACGCGAGCGTGGGCTCGAGCATCAGCACGAGCGGATAGCGCTCGCCCTTGCGCTGCTGCGAGGCGACGTACTTGCCGATCGAGACCGTCGACTGGAGGGGGAACTTCATCCGGTGAGCCTTTCTCGTAGTCGTCCGAGTGCGAGCAGGGGAAAGCTGATGCGGTACAGGTGGTAACGGATCATGAAATCGAGCGGGAATCCCGTCCCGGTGAAATGCTCCTCCTCCCAGTCACCGTCCTCGCGCTGCGCCGCGCAGAGGTAGTCTGCCGCCTTGCGCGCGGGCCCTGCCTCAGCGTTTCCTGCGGCCGTGTAGGCGAGCAATGCCCACCCCGTCTGCGACGGCGTGGCGAAGCCGGCGCGTCCGCGCCACGCGGGGTCGGCGTAGGAGCGGATGTCCTCGCCGAAGCCGCCGTCGGGCCGCTGGACGGAGTCGAGCCAGGCGACGGCGCGGCGGACGGCCGGGTGGTCGGGCGGGACGCCGCAGGCCTCGAGCGCCGGCAGCGCGGCGCCGGTTCCGTACAGGTGGTTGACGCCCCAGCGGCCGAACCAGGAGCCGTCGCGCTCCTGCTCGGCGAGCAGCCAGTCGAGGCCGCGCTCGACCGCGTCCTCGTAGCCGTCCTCCTGCGCCAGTGTCTCGAGCGCGTGGCCGGTGACGTCGGCGCTCGGCTCGTCCGTCACCTTGCCGAAGTCGCAGAACGGGATGTTGTAGAGCCACATCGCCTGGTTGTCGACGTCGAACGCGCCCCAGCCGCCGTCACGCGACTGCATGCCGACGAGCCAGTCGAGCCCGCGGCGCACCGCGTCGTCGCCGATCCCGAGCCGGCGCAGCGCGAGGGCGATCACCGCCGCGTCGTCCGTGTCGGGATAGAGGTCGTTCTCGTACTCGAACGCCCATCCGCCCGGTGCGAGCCCCGGCACGCGGATCGCCCAGTCGCCCATCGCCGTCACCTCCTCGCGCAGGAGGTACTCGCCCGCGCGCACGAGCTGCGGATGGTCGGCCGGCACGCCGCACGCGCGCAGCGCGAGCACGGCGAGGCCCGTGTCCCAGACCGGCGACTGGCACGCCTCGGGCCGCAGCCGGTCGCCGTCGCGGACCATGAAGCCCTCCCAGCCGTCGACGGCGCGGCGCAGCGTCGGGTCGTCGAGGCCGTGGCCGAGCGCCGCGAGGGCGACGATCCCCCAGACCCACGGCGGCTGGATCCCGCCCCAGGAGCCGTCCGCCTCCTGGCGCTCGCGGATCCAGCGCTCCGCTACGCGGAGCGCTCGGCGCCGCAGCGCATTCGGACGATGCGGAGGCTTGGTCTTGCCCGCAATTGCTCCGATCGAGGAGAGGTCCACGTCGGCGGGGCGCACCGGCCGCAGCGACTGCGCCACCGACAGCGCGACGAACGTCTGCCGCGCCCAGCAGGCGAAGTTGTAGATCGAGAACGGCGAGGACGGAGGCAGCAGCACGAGCTCGGGCGGGATCGGCACCATCCGCTGCCACGGCCACTGGCCGACGAGCGCGAGGAAGCACTTCGTGAACAGGCGGCTCTTCGGGATGCCGCCCTCGCCCTGGATGTACGCGCGCGCCTTCGGGCCCGGGTCGACGCCGCACAGCCGCAGGGCGACGTAGGCCTCGATCGACGTCGAGAGGTCCGGCGGCCCCTCGAACCAGATCGCCCAGGTGCCGTCGTCGCGCATGCGCGCGAGCAGCTCGTTCGCGATCCCGCGGTCGAGCTCCGGCGTGCGCAGCCCGAGCAGGTGGTTCCAGAACAGGTGCTGCGCCGTCATCGTCACGTTCGACTCGAGCTCGCCGACCCAGATCCCGTCCGGCCGCTGCAGCTCGAGCAGCCGGCGGGTGCCGCGGTCGATCGCCTCGTCGAGGCGCGTCAGCTGCGAGACGGCGGTGGTCATCCCGAGACCGTAACCGCGGCGGCCGCGGCCCGGCCGCTCCGCACCGCGCTCTCCATCGTCGCCGGCCAGCCCGTGTCGGTCCACGTCCCCGCGCGGACGACGCCGTCGCGGCCGGTCGCGACGCCCGGCCGGACGACGCCGGGCCGGAGCGCGATCGTCGCGTAGGGCTCGCGGCTGACCCGCGACCACAGCAGCTCGGCGCGCCCCAGCCGCTCGGCGAGCTGGCCGGCGATCCGGTCGACGAGGTCGCGCCCGCGGATCTCCATCAGCTCGGGGACGCCGCTCGAGACGACGGTCAGATACTGGCCACCGCCCTGCGGCCGGTGGCTGGTGAGGGCGCCTCGGTCGAAGATCCAATGTGCGTCCGACCCGAGCAAGGCGGCGAGCGGGAAGGGGAGC
>Ga0335070_10011257_pt1 | contig 10444 bp, 11 predicted proteins | sample Lox_Sample_13_FD_206722 | JGI IMG/M metagenome (GOLD analysis project Ga0335070, IMG submission 206722) | Soil microbial communities from Loxahatchee National Wildlife Refuge, Florida, United States - Lox_Sample_1.3 | ecosystem: Environmental > Terrestrial > Soil > Wetlands | place: USA...
TCGCCGCTGCCACGCGCAGCGACCGAGCGCTCGCGTGCGAGGACACCTCGCGCCAGACCACGCACTTCACCACTTGCTACATGTGCGCCTGCCGCTGCGGGATCAAAGTCACGCTCGATGACGGGCGCGTGCGCTTTATCCAGGGCAACCCGGACCATCCGGTCAACGGCGGCGTGCTGTGCGCCAAAGGCTCGGCCGGGATCCAAAAGCAGTACTCCGCCGCGAAGCTGCGCCAGCCTCTGCTGCGCAAGCCCGGCTCGGAGCGCGGCGCCGGCGAGTTCGAGCCGATCTCGTGGGAACGCGCGCTCGACCTCTTGAGCGAGCGCCTGCGCCGCATCCGGGCCACCGATCCCAAGCAGCTCGCCTTCTTCACCGGGCGCGACCAGATGCAGGCGCTCACAGGGTTGTGGGCGCAGCAGTTCGGCACGCCAAACTGGGCAGCGCACGGGGGCTTTTGCTCGGTGAACATGGCGGCAGCCGGCCTGTATACGATCGGCTACTCGTTCTGGGAGTTCGGCGCACCCGACTGGGACCGCACCAAGTACTTCGTTCTGTGGGGCGTGGCCGAGGACCACAGCTCCAACCCGATCAAGATCGGCATCGACAAGCTCAAGAGCCGCGGCGCCAAGTTCGTCTCGATCAACCCGGTGCGCACCGGTTATTCGGCAGTAGCGGACGAGTGGATCCCGGTCCGGCCGGGGACCGACGGTCTGCTCGCCTTCGCCATCCTGCACGTCCTGCTCGCGCGCGGATTGGTGGATCTGGAGTTCCTGGTGCGCTACACCAATGCGCCGTGGCTTGTAGCGCAGACGCCGGGCCAGCCCGGGGACGGGCTGTTCCTGCGCGATCCCGATGGCAAACCGCTGGTGTGGGATCAGGAGCACGCGACCTTCACCAGCGGCCTCGAGCCCGGGATCGCACCGGCGCTATTCGGTGAGTTCACCGCGCCCGACGGCCGGCGCGTCAAGACCGTCATGAGCCTGGTGGCCGAGCGCTATCTCGATCCGCGCTACGCCCCGGCCGCTGTGGCGCAGCAGTGCGGCGTCCCCGCAGAAACCATCGAGCGCCTCGCGCTCGAGATGGCGCGCATCGCATTCCACGAAACCGTCGAGCTGCCGATCGCATGGAGCGACGTCTACGGCCGCCGGCACGACAAGGTCATCGGCCGCCCCGTGTCGATGTATGCGATGCGCGGGGTGTCGGCTCATACCAACGGCTTTCACACCTGTCGCGCGCTGCACCTGATCCAGCTGCTGCTCGGTGCGCTGGAGGGGCCGGGCAACTTCCGCGCGAAGGCGCCCTACCCGCGGCCGATCCCGCCGGCGCAGCTGCCCGAGAACGACCTGTCGCTGATCGACGCGCCCAACACCCCGCTGTCCAAGCCGCCGTTGGGCTTTCCCACGCGCCCCGAAGAGCTGTGCATCGACGCCGACGGACTTCCGCTGCGCATCGACCACGCGTACTCGTGGGAGGCCCCGCTCGCCGCGCACGGCGCGATGCACATGGTGATTACCAACGCGGTGAACGCAGACCCCTACCCGATCGATACGCTGATCCTGTTCATGGCGAACATGGCGTGGAACTCGTCCATGAACACTGCGCAGATGCAGGACATGCTGCGCGCGAAGAACGCGGCGGGCGAGTACAAGATTCCCTTCCTGGTGGTGGCCGATGCGTTCCACTCCGAGACGGTCAACTTCGCCGACCTGGTCCTGCCCGACACTACTTATCTGGAGCGCTACGACTGCATCTCGCTGCTCGACCGTCCGATCTCCGAGCCGGACACGGTGGCCGACTCGATCCGCCACCCCATCGTCGCGCCGGAGCGCGACGTGCGCCCGTGGCAGGACGTGCTGGTTGAGCTGGCCTCGCGCCTGCAGTTTCCAGCCTTCACGCAACCGGACGGCGCGCGCAAGTTCGCTGACTACCGCGACTTCATCGTGCGCTACGAGCGCGCGCCCGGCATCGGTTTTCTGGCTGGCTGGCGCGGTAAGGACGGTGAGAAGAGCCTGCGCGGAGAACCGAACCCGCAGCAGTGGGAGCGCTACATCGAGCACGGCGCGTTCTTCGCCCACCACTGGGCGGACAACGAGAAGTACTACCGCTTCGCCAACCGCGACTACCTGACGAAGGCCGTGGAGGCGGGCTTCATCGGCAAGGCCGAGCCGATCATCCTGCAGCTGTACAGCGAGCCATTGCAGAAGTTCCGCCTCGCCGGGCAGGGCCTGTACGACGGGCCGCAACCGAAGGAGCCCGCCGACCGCGAGCGGCTGGCGCGCTTCTTCGATCCGCTGCCGATCTGGTATCCGCCGCTGGAGGAAAGCGGGCGCAGCGGCTCCGCGCGCGTCGCCGACGCCTTCCCCATGCACGCGCTCACCCAGCGGCCGATGGTCATGTACCACTCGTGGGACTCGCAGAACGTGTGGCTGCGGCAGATCCTGGGCCGCAACTATCTGTATATGAACGCGGCGCGCGCGCGCGACCTCGGCCTGCAAGACCTCGACTGGGTGTGGGTGGAATCCCACCACGGACGCGTACGCTGCCAGCTCAAGACCATGGAAGGGGTCGAGTACAACACGGTGTGGACCTGGAATGCCATCGGCAAGCAGGCCGGCGCCTGGGCGCTCGCCCCCGACGCCGCCGAGGCCACGCAGGGCTTCCTGCTCAACCACCTGATCTCGGAGCACCTGCCGCATGCAGCCGGCGAGCGCCCGATCAGCAACTCGGATCCGGTCACCGGTCAGGCCGCGTGGTTCGACGTGCGCGTGCGCGTGACCAAGGCCGCGCCCGGCGAGAGCGGGGTGTGGCCGACGTTCCCGGTGGTGAAGGCGTTGCCATGAGGCTCGGCCTGGTCATCGACCTGGACACCTGCGTGGGATGCCACGCCTGCGCGGTGGCGTGCAAGGAATGGAACGACGGCTCGAAGGTGGCCGGCCCGCTGCCGGACTACGACGCGCGCGGCGCGCAGCCGAGCGGCCTGTGGTTCAACCGCATCCGCCACTACGAGGTCGGCGAGTATCCGGCGTCGAAGACCTTGAACGTGCCGATGTCCTGCATGCACTGCGAGGACGCGGCGTGCGTGACGGTGTGCCCCACCGGCGCTTCCTACAAACGGGCGGACGGAATCGTGCTGGTCGATCCGGACAAGTGCATGGGCTGCAACTACTGCTCCTGGGCCTGCCCGTACGGCGCGCGCGAGCTGGACGAAAACGCCGGCACCATGAAGAAGTGCACGCTGTGCGTCGACCGCATCTACAACGACGCCCTGCCCGAGGCGGAGCGCCAGCCCGCCTGCGTGCTCGCCTGTCCCGCGCACGCTCGCACGTTCGGCGATTTCGACGACCCCGGCTCCGCCGTCTCGAAGAAGGCGCGTGAACGCAACGGCTTCGGTATGCTGCCCGAGCTGGGCTATCGCCCGGTCAACCAATACCTCCCGCCGCGCAAGCCGCCGGAAATCGACGTCGGTGCCGAGCCGACCCCGCAGACCGGAGCGCTCGAGCGCCTGCAGGCGCTGGCCGCGCAATTGATCCGTCGCTGACCACCATCCACCCACGGCGATGCGCCCCGCTCTTTCCGTCGTCCTGTTCACCGTGCTCTCCGGCGCTGGACTGGGCCTGTTCGCGCTGCTCGCGCTGGTCCAGATCGCCGGCGCGGATTCGTCGCTGTCACAGGTCATGCACCTCGCCAGCGGGCTGCTCGCCCTGGCGCTGGTCGCGGCCGGTCTGCTGTCGTCCACCTTCCACCTGGCCAACCCGAAGAACGCCTGGCGCGCAGTGACGCGCGTGCGCACCTCTTGGCTGTCGCGCGAGGGCGTGCTGGCGCTGGCTTTCTTCCCCGTCGCGCTGGGCTATCTCGCCGCTCGCTACCTGGGCTGGCCGGCGGCGTGGCAGACGGTGCTCGGGATCGCCGGCGTGCTGCTCGCCTGGGCGACGCTGTTCAGCACCGGCATGATCTACGCGTGCCTGAAGACCATCCCGCAGTGGCACGACCGCCTGGTCCCCGCCGCCTACTTGGTCAATGGGCACCTGTCCGGCGCGCTGCTGCTGTTGGCGCTCGCGGCTGTCGACCAGAAGGCGCTGCCAGCCTACGTCGCGTTGGTCCTGGTCTTCCTCGCCGCGACCGCCTTGGTCAAAGGCAGCTATTACCGCAAATTCGGCTCACGCGCCGGCGCGCACGCGTTGCCCAACGCCATCGGCATGACTGCCGCACGGGCCAAGCTGCTGGATGCCGGCCACACGCATGGAACGTTCCTCACCCACGAGTTCGTGTTCCGCTTCGGACGCGAACAGGCCACGCTGCTGCGTGGCCTGTTCTTCGCCTTGAGTCTGCTGCTGCCCACCATCGTCGTGGGCGCTGGCGTCGGCGATCCCCTGATGCTGGCGTTGACCGCGGTGGCATGCCTGGCCGGCCTGCTGGTCGAGCGCTGGCTGTTCTTCGCCGAAGCGCAGCACGTCGTGCGGCTATACCACGGGCAGCAGACCGTCTAAGCGGACCACTGCGCGCGTCAGCGGCCCCGCACGCCGGACCGCATTTCCTTGCCCAGACCGATCAGGAAGCGCAGCGCATCCTGATTGTCCGGATCGCGCAGCAGGCTCCACAGACCGCCGAACCCGCCGGCGGAGCGCGGCGCCTTCTCGGCCGCCGCGGACGCCCGATCGAGCGCGGAGAGCATCGCTTCGAACATCTCCATGCGCTCCAGCAACCGCGGCATGGTCTCCGCGATGCGCTGCAGGGCGCCGGACGATTCCAGCCGCGCCATCATCTCGACCAGGCGGCCCGCTCCGCCACGGCTCAGCCGGTCGAGCAGGGACATGCCTTCCGCCATGGTCTCGGCCAGCCGGCCGACCATCTCGTCGGTGAGCGCGTCCTCCGCCGAGGCGAACACCCGCGCCAGTTGCACCAGCCGGTCGAGGTCGCCGTCGGCCACCAGCCGGGAAATGGCCGGCAGCGCCCGCTCCAGCCCGGAGCGGTTCACCTGGTCGAGCAGGCTCATGCCCTGGCCGACCGTGTCGCTCACCCGAGCGACCATCTCGTCGGTGAGCGCGTCCTCCGCGGAGGCGTAGAGCCGCGCCACCTTCGCCAGCCGGTCCAGATCCCCGTTGTTCACCATCTCCGCCAGGGCGGGGATGGCCGCCGAGAGACCGGAGCGGTTCACCCGGTCGATCAGCTCCATCGCGTCGGTCGCGGTGCCTGCCAGCCGCGCGACCATCTCGTCGGTCAGCGAGTCGCGCGCCGCCGCGACCACGCGCTCCATCTCCTCCGAGAGCGCGCCTTGCTCGGTAGTCGGTGCCGTCATTCTCGCCTCCTCACAGCAGGCCGCGCGCGGAGGCCCAGTACAGCTTGTTGTAGGCCACCTTGAACCAGTGCACTGCGCGGGTGGGCGCCTTGGGCGCCGGCGGGTTCTGGTAGTTGAACATGGCGTAGGTCGCGCGGTCCTTGCCCGCCTCGATGAAGCAGAACACCTTGCCGTCGTAGTCGCGCACCGGGGCGCCGAGCTTGATGATCGCCGCGATGTTCTCCCCCAGGGCCTCGGCCTCGAAGTGCGCGGTGGACCCCGCCTTGCTGATCGGCAGGTTGGTGGTGTCCCCGAGCACGAAGACGTTGTCGCGACCCTCCATGTTGAGCTTGTGGCGGTGCGTGGGGATCCAGCCGCGCTGGCCCAGCCCGTTCTTCTCGATCACTTCCATGCCGCGGTGAGCCGGGATGGTGATCAGCAGGTCGTAGTCGGTCTCCGAGCCTTCCTCGCTCTTGACGATCTTCTTGGCCCCGTCCACCTCCTTCAAGTTGAACAGCGTCTCGTAGCTGATGCCCAGCCGGTCCATCTCGGGTGCCGCCCAGTTGGCCACCGGCTCGAGCGTGTGCACGCGTCCGATCGGGTAGGTGTAGTGCAGCTTGACCTTGTCGAGAATGCCGCGGTCCTTGAAGTAGTCGTACAGCATGAAGGTGATCTCCAGCGGCGCCATCGGGCACTTGTGCGGCACACCCATGGCGACGACTACCTTGCCGCCCTCGAACTGGCGCAGCCGGTTGAACATCTTGACCGCGGTCTCCTCGGTGTAGAACTGCTCGGCGTTCTGCGCCAGGCCGGGGATCTCCTCGGGGGTGGGCCGCGAGCCGGTGGCGATGGCCATGATGTCGTAGCCGAACACCTTGCCGCTCTTGGTCTTGACTTCGTTCCTGTCGAGACGGAACTCCTCGACCGGATCGACGTAGAACTCGATGCCCGGCTCGAGCAGGCTGCGCTGGTCGCGGTACAGCTCGTCGGGCGTCATGCGCCCGATCGCGAGATACAGCAGCCCGGGCTGGTACATATGCTTGTCCGAGGCGGACAGCATGGTCATCTGCACCTTGCCCGAGCGCATCTCCGGCGCGAGCCTGCGCGCCAGGTTGTTCGCCAGAATCGTCCCGCCCATGCCGCCGCCAACGATCAGGATCCGCATCGCTGTCTCCTCCTTTTCGGTTGCTGTTCGCGTCTCAATGCGTCTTCTTCACCAGCACGTGCCACACGCCGTCCTTCTCCTCGGTGCTCAGATGCTCATGCTTGACCTTCTTGATCCACTCCGGGATGTCCTTGGCCGAGCCCTTGTCGGTGGACAGCACCTCGAGCTCGTCGCCCACCTCCACCATCTTGATGGCGGCGATCAACTCCATCAGCGGGCCGGGGCAGAAACTGCCGCGCGCATCCACGGTCCTGCGGTTCGCCACTGTCTTCTCCTCGATTGCTTGCCAGTCAAAACGACCAGACCTGCCCGTCGCGGGCATCGTCCAGGAACTTGGTCAGGCCCAGCGGCTCCCCCAGATAGGCCTCGACGTCCTGCTGATCATAACCGAGCACGTCCATCGCCATCGAGCACGGGTAGATCTTTGCATCTCCCAGCTCCACTGCGTTCTCGAACAGCTGCCGGAACGGCGGCGCCTTCTTCTGCGCCAGCAGCTTGCCCATCTCGCCTTCCGCAGGCGGCTGGGCCGTCGCCCCCTTGCGGAAGAACGGCAGCGCGTTCATCGACAGGAACACCACCACCTCGTTGCCGCTGACCGCCCCGACGGAGGCGACCATTGCGGCCATCTGCAGGCGCTCCAGGGTGCCCGACACGACCATGACACTGATGCGATTGCTCATTGCACTTGCTCCGAAGAAAGGTAGAGGAGCCGACCCTCGGCGCGCGCCCCGCCGCACTCCGGGCGTGAGGCTCCGAACACGCAGTGGAGCATGCTCGCCGCTGCGCGGCTTTGACCGGAGTCAAATGTGCCTGCCGCCCACCCCCCGATCGGCGCAAAGCGCTCGCGGAATGCTGCTATGCGGCAGGCCACGCACGGGGTCTGTGATAATTTTGCGGCTGCCGCAGCGCCATCGCGATCGCACCCCGAGCGCGCCAGCTGCCCGGCTCACCAGGAGGAAGTCGGATGTCCTATCTCAACGACCCACGCGTGCTGTTCGCGGCCGAGCGGACCCTGCTCGCCTGGCAACGCACGGCTATCGCACTGATGGGATTCGGCTTCGTGGTGGAGCGCTTCGGGCTGTTCCTGCGGATGGTCACCAACCAGCCGCTGTCCGCGACCCAGCGTAGCTTCTCCCTCGGGCTGGGTGTGACGCTGATCCTGCTCGGCGCTGGCTGTGCCGTGCTTTCTGCCCTTCAGTTCCGGCGCGTCCTGCGCACCCTCAGCGCCGAGGAGATCCCGCGCGGCTACTGGGTCAGCGCCGGCGTCTGGCTGAACTACCTGCTCGCGCTGGCCGGGCTGGCGCTGGCAGTGCACTTCGTGGCCTCCGGGCTATGAGACAGCGGCGCCGGACAGCGCGCGAGTAACTGCGTGTGGGGTACACTCTCGCCGCTCATCCAACCTTGGAGTCAGGCCTGATGGGACGCATTTGGCTGACTGTGGCCGGGCTGCTGCTCGCAGCTTGCACCGGCATCAGCGAGGACCGCACGCCGACGATGATCCACGCGGCCAACGTCGACCGGCTCTACGGCCGCCAGTTCGAGCTGCGGTCGATGACCATCGACGGCAGCCCCGTCATCACTCATGTAGACGCGCGCATGACCCTCGCGTTCCTTCCCAATGGGCAAGCAGGAGGCTTCGGGTCGGTGAACCAGTTCAGCGGCACCTACAGCTTCTCGCCGGAGGGCAAGCTGACTTGGGGCAAGGACGGCTTCGCCACCACGCGCAAAGCGGGCGCCCCCGAACTGATGGATAAAGAGCGCCAATACCTGGCGGCGCTGCGCCAAGTCACCGCGGCGGTCGTGTCGAAATACGGCCTGCAGATGGAGAACGACGACGGCACGACCAAGCTGGTGTTCCGCTGAGCGCGGCTAGCGCGGCAGCTTCCCGAGCACTCTGGGCTCGATCGCTGTCGCCGCCAGCACGCCGCCCATCATTGCGCCCATCACGCCGGGCGCGCATACATCCTGGCCGGCGAGCAGCAGACCGGGCACCGGGGTCTTCACGTGCAATGCGCGCGACGGAAAGCGCCGCGGTGTCTGACGTTCGGCTCAGGCCGTGCGGTGTGGTATGTTTGCCCAAGTTGTCACTCGCCACCGCCCTCACGCATCATGCCCGCTTACGCCCGCCGCCCCGACGTCAGCTTCGACGATGGCGAGCTGGATTGCGGCGGCAGGGGAGCGGAGGCCAGGCTCGAGGCGATCGCCCAACCCGCGGCGGTGCTGCGCGAGCGTCATTTCATAGCGGTGGACTAGAGGGAGGAGGCTCGCATGCCCGGGCTCAAGCTGGTGATCGCCAACAAGAACTACTCGTCGTGGTCGATGCGCCCATGGGTGCTGCTCAAGCAGGCCGGCATCGAGTTCGAAGAGATGCAGCTGAAATTCACCGATGACGGGAAGGTGGCCGGGGTGCAACCCTGGTCGCCCACCGGCAAGGTGCCGGTGCTGTTGATCAACGGCGAGCCGGTGTGGGACTCGCTGGCGATCTGCGAAACCATCGCCGACCTGTATCCGGAAAAGCAGCTCTGGCCGGCAGACATCGCCGCGCGTCGCGTGGCGCGCTCCATCAGCGCCGAGATGCACTCGGGCTTCCGGGATCTGCGCAGCGCCATGCCGATGAACATCCGCTCCTCGCACCCCGACAAGGGGCGCACGCCGGGCGCGCTCAAGGATATCGAGCGGATAGTGGCGGCCTGGGAATCCTGCCGGGCGCGCTTCGGCGCCGGGGGCGAGATGCTGTTCGGGGACTTCTCGTGCGCGGATGCCATGTTCGCGCCGGTGGTCACGCGCTTCAAGACCTACGCGGTGAGCTTGCCACCAGTGGCGCAACGCTACGCCAACGCCGTGCTCAACCTGGCCGCGGTTCGCGAGTGGTATGCCCAAGCACTGGCAGAGCAGGAGTTCGTGCCCGCGGACGAACCGTACGCGCAGCGGCCTTGAGCACGAAGCGGTTGAGCGGTTCGCAGCACGACCGGCTCCGGCCGCTGGAGCGTAAGCGTTCGGTCTGTACCGTTCTTACGGGCTTGGTCGGCGTAGCCGGGCGGTCTAGGGGCTGACGGGGTTTCCGCGACTTGGAGCCGGCAGCATACCCGCATCAGCGAGCCGCCTTTTCTTTGCCCGTCGTTCCCGCAAGTGCCGCCTGCAACGCAGCGATGTCGATCTTGACCATCTTCATCAACGCGTCGGATACCCGCTTGGCCTTGGCTCGATCGGGCTCGGCCATCAGCTTGCCGAGGACGGTCGGCACGATCTGCCACGAGAGGCCGAAGCGATCCTTCAGCCACCCGCACTGCTCGGCCGAGCCACCCTCGAGAAGTGCGTTCCAGTAGCGGTCGAGCTCGGCCTGATCGTCACAGTTCACGACGAACGACACTGCATGGTTGAACGCATCGAGCGGCCCGGCGCTCATGGCAATGAATGGCTGGCCGCAGAGAACGAACTCGACCACCTTCACCGATCCGGCGGGGCCGCTAGGGGATTCGCTCGGCAGCGCCGTCACGCGGTTCACGCGTGATTCGGGAAAGATGGATGCGTAGAACTGCGCCGCCTCCTCGGCCTCGTTGGAATACCAGAGAAAAGGGGTGATCTTCTGCATGGCTCCTCCTGTGGGCTGTGATCTAGGACCGCGGCCGTAGGTCGGCTTGGCCGATCTGCAAGCGTGCGTCGCGCCGATACCGCGGTCCCTGCTCACTAGTCGATTGGCAGGTCGCCGGATCGACACCGGCATCAAGATCTTGCCGCTGACTCACGATGGGCGCTAGCGGCCATCGGGCGAAGGACGGCCTGGCGGTGGATACCGTGTAACGTGCCCGTTCACCGGGACGCAAGCAGCAAGCGCAGCGCCGCCGCGCGCGGCTCCGGCGCAACTGGAGCTAGGGCGTCACTATCACTCGATGACCCTATCGGCCCGCGCTAGCACCGACGGCGAGATCGCCAGTCCCAGTGCTTTGGCGGTGCGCAGGTTGATGACCATCTGTAGTGAGGTTGGCTGCTCGACGGGAAGATCA
>Ga0335070_10011258_pt1 | contig 10444 bp, 7 predicted proteins | sample Lox_Sample_13_FD_206722 | JGI IMG/M metagenome (GOLD analysis project Ga0335070, IMG submission 206722) | Soil microbial communities from Loxahatchee National Wildlife Refuge, Florida, United States - Lox_Sample_1.3 | ecosystem: Environmental > Terrestrial > Soil > Wetlands | place: USA: Florida...
TCCGGATCGTGCCGCGGCCGATGAGCAGCGAGTCCATGCCGATCCCGCTCGCGTGCTGCTCCGGGATGTCCATCGTGCCGACCATGCCGCCGAGCTGGCCGCGGATGATGCGGAAGATGATCTGCACGCGCGCGCCGCCCACGGGGAGCGCCCCATACCAGTCGCCGAGGAAGCGCTGCGCCTCGGCGGAGAGCGGCCGGACCGGCGCCGCGAGCGCGGCGCTCTTCGGCACGATGAAGCCGAAGCCCGCGAGCGCGATCAGGCTCGGCAGGAGGAATCGGGCGAGCACGAAACGCTGGACCATGGAGGATCTCCGGGACACGAGAGCGGCGATGCGGATCGGGATCCAGTCTACCGCAATCGTCTCCGCACCTCGGCCGCGCGGCGCTCGCTCGCTTCGACGCGCGTGCCGTCCCGCAGCTTGAGCACGAGCACGCCCTCCTCGCCGCCGTAGGACTCGATCGCGTCCACGTTCACCAGCGCGGCGCGGTGCACGCGCACGAACTGCCCCTCGGGCAGCCGCTGCTCCAGCTCCTGCAGCGTGTAGTCGACGAGGTACTCGTGCTGGTCGCAGCGCGCGAGCACCAGCCGGTCGCGCGAGAAGATGAGCGGCACCTGGTCGAGGTCGAGGAGCTTGACCTCGCGCCGATGGCGCACGGGGAGCCTGCGGAGCGGCGGCTGCTGGCTCGCCAGCGCGGGCGAGTCGAGCGCGGCGTGCATCTCCTGCGCGCGCGCGGCCGGGTGCCCGCTCCGCACCTCGGCGGCGATGCGGCGCAGGGCCTCGGCCAGCCGCTCCCGGCGGAGCGGCTTCAGCACGTAGTCGAGCGCCGCCACCTCGAAGGCCTCGACCGCGTATTTGTCGTACGCGGTGACGAACACCACGACCGGCGCCTCGGCCCCGCGCAGGTGGCGCGCCACCTCGAGGCCCGAGAGATCGGGCATGTGGATGTCGAGGAACACCGCGTCGGGCTTGAGGTCGGAGATCATCTGCAGCGCCTCGGCCCCGCCGCGGGCCGAGCCCACGACCTCCACGCCCTCGTGCTCGCCCAGCAGCTTCTCGAGGAACTGGCGCGCCCGCGGCTCGTCGTCCGCGATCACCACGCGCAGCGGCCGGTTCTCGCGATCATCGCTCCGCGCGCTCACGCCACGGCCTCCTTCCGGCTCGGCCAGCGCAGACGGACCACGAAGCCGCGGCCGGCCGCGCCGTTCTCCCCGCGCCGCACGCCGGCCTCCATGCTCGCGCCCGCGCCGGCGAAGCGGCGCAGGCGCTGCTCGAGATTCGTGAGTCCCACGCCCAGGCTCGGCCCCCCGTTCGGCGTCGCCGTGCCGTCGTCGGAGAACGTGAGCTCGACCGTGCCGTCCTCGCGCCTCGCCTCGAGCTCGAGATGGAGCGCCGGCGCGCCGGGGGCGCAGCCGTGCTTGAGGCTGTTCTCGACCAGCGGCTGCAGGAGGAGCGGCGGCACCGGCAGCGAGAGCATCTCCTGCGGGCCGCGGTAGGTGAACTCGAGCGGGATCTCGTAGCGCTCGCCCGCCACGCCGAGATAGTCCTCCACGAACTCGATCTCCTCCGAGAGCAGCGCGGCGGGGCGATCGCCGGCCTCGACGGTGTAGCGCAGCATGTCCGCGAGCCGCTCGGTGAAGCGCTGCGCGGCCGGCGGATCGGTCTCGGTCAGATAGGCCAGCGCGTTGAGCGCGTTGAAGAGGAAATGCGGCTGGACCTGCGCGTGCAGCGCGCGCAGCTCGGCGCGCGTGGCCGCCTCGCGCAGCTCGATCGCCTGCCGCTCGGCCGCCGCCCGCTGCCCCTGGAGCGCCAGGTTCTCGAGCCGGATGCCGGCCTGCACGAGCAGGTTCTCGACCGCGCGCTGCGCGTGCTCGGGCAGCTCCTCGCCCTCGGCGAGACGCGGCGCTCCCGGCTCGGGCCACTCGAGCGCCACGTGCCGCTTGAGCCCGCGCCGCAGGCCCTCGTCCACGGCGCGCCGCACCTCGTCGCGGTCGAGCGCCCCGAGCAGCTCCTGGCCCACGCGGTCGAGCGAGCGGCGCAGCGCCTGGGGGTCGCGTCCGAAGATCTGGTTCAGGCCGCGCTGCAGGCGGCTCCAGAACGGGGCGAAGGCGAAGGCCACCACGAGCGCCGCCACGAGGTTCGGCATCACGCCCTCCTCGCCGGTCGCGGCGCCGAACAGGCGCTGGGCCACGACGACCATGCCCAGATAGACGGCGGCGAGCACGATCGAGAGCAGCGCGTAGGGAACGCTCTGGACCACCACCCGGCGCGGATCGAACACCGGGTCGTTCGCGATCAGGAACGCGATCACCAGCGGGGCGGCGAGGAACGCCACGGTCACCGAGGCGAAGGCGAAGCGCACGAAGGGCAGCGAGAACCAGACGTAGATGCGCGGGTTCTCGAACAGCACCCAGGAGGCCGCGGCGAGCAGCAGCGTCACCGCCACCGCGAGCGCCAGCACGCGCTCGCTCATCTGCGGGCGGCGCGCTTCCCGCCCCGCGCCGGGCCACGCGTAGTGGCCGATGAGCGAGAGCGTCCCGAGGGGCATCGCGATGATCTGGAACCATGGGAACAGATTCTCCTGGGTCGCGACCGGCCCGCCCCCGAACAGCCACATCACGAGAGGCGCGGCATAGGCGACCACCACGAGCCAGAACCATGCGCTGCGCCAGGGGCCGGGCTGACGCCAGCGCGGCCGCGGAAAGATGGTCATGAAGTGCAGGAACGAGGCCGGGTACCACCAGACCAGCGCCCCGTAGAGCACGAGATAGCCGCGGAACAGAGGGCTGGTCGCGCCCTGCGGGAAGTGGAACATGTCCCAGACCACGAACAGCGCCTGCAGGGCCGCGTAGCCGAGGAAGCCCCATGCCGCGGCCAGGTCGGGACGCCGCCACACCAGCAGGAACGCGATGAGCGGCGCCGCGATCACGGCGATGAGCGGGTACGTGAACAGGCGCACGCGCTGCCACACGCCGAGCTGCACGGGCGGCAGCGTCAGATCGATCACCTCGGAACCGCGCTGGATGCGGAGCGGCAGCGGGCCGTGCGGCAGTCCTCCGCTCGAGCGCAACTGACGGAACTGGTCGCGCGTGAACGGCAGGCCGTCGACCACGAGCAGGCGATCGCCCTTCTCGAGCAGCCCCTGCGCGGGCGGCCCGACGACCTTGCGCACCTCGCCGAAGTGGCCGGGCGTGTCGAAATTCAGCTCGGCGCCGAAGCGGGCGTAGGGGGTGTAGGTGAGGAAGCGCGGCAGGGCGACGGCCATGGAGAACAGCACGGCCAGGATCGCCAGGAAGCGCCGACCACGATACGGGGTGCTCACGGACGGACTTTCCCATACGGGTGGCGAGGGGTCCAAGGGGGGCCGCGGCGGGGAGGCTTGCATGCGACCAGCATAGGGGCGGGCCCCGGGGCCGGGCGCTCGGGGCCGACGAGCGCGGCAGTTGTCGCGGCGAAAGTGCGCCCGGACCGCGCAAGCGGCGGGCCCCGGCTTCAAGGCCGGGTCAGGTCCTGAAGGGTGGCCGGACGGGGCGGGCTCGCTTGGGCGTCCGCGGGGCGGAGCCGCTATACTGCGAAGTCGAGCCAGTGGCCCGGAGCCGTGCAGCGCACGGACATCTCGTCTTCCCTGGAGGTCACGTTGAAGTCACCGCGATGGGCGATGATCGCCCTTCTCCTCGCCGCCGCGGCCCTGCCCGCGCACTCCCAGACCACGAAGCCGCAGGCCGCGGGATCGGCGCCCGCGGGCCGGACGGCGCCACCGCGGCGGACGCCGGCCGCGACGCCGCGCACGACCCGGACGCCCGCGCCGTCCCCGACCCGCCGTCTGGACGGCATCGCCGCGGTGGTCAACGACGACGTGATCCTGCAGAGCGACGTCGAGGAGCAGCTCTACCTGTTCATCACGAACAACCAGATGAACCCCGATTCGGCCACCGTCGACACGCTGCGGCGGCAGATCCTGAACGAGATGATCAACGAAAAGCTCATGGAGACCGAGGCCAAGCGGCTCGGCTACACCGTGAGCGACGCCGACCTGAACCGCGCGGTGGAGAAGGCGATCTCGGACGCGAAGACGCGCTTCGGGCCCGACGGCTTCAAGGAACAGCTCGCGCGCGAGAACATGACCGAGGAGCAGCTGCGCGCGAAGTACCGCGACGATCTGCGCAAGCAGGGCATGGTGGCGCAGCTCCGGCAGAAGATGTTCCCGGCGAAGCCGGTGTCGCAGGCCGAGGCCGAGGCCTTCTTCAAGGCGCACCCGGAGAAGTTCCCGAAGGCTCCGGCGCAGGTGCGGCTCTCGGTGATCCAGATCCCCGTGATGCCGGACTCGGCGGCCGACGCGGCCGGCCGCGCCAAGGCGCTCGCGATCCGCAAGCGCATCCTCGCCGGCGAGAAGTTCGCGAAGCTCGCGGCCGAGGTCTCGGACGATCCTGGCTCGGCGAAGTCGGGAGGAGACCTGGGCTACTTCGCGAAGGGCACGATGGAGCCGGCGGTCGAGCAGGCGGCGTTCAGCCTCAAACTCGGCGAGCTGAGCGAGCCGGTGCAGAGCCCGTACGGCTGGCACCTGATCGAGGTGCTCGATCGCGACACGCTCCGGACCGCGGCCGGCAAGGATTCGCTCGACGCGCAGGGCCAGCCGATCCCGGAGGCGCACGCGCGCCACATCCTGATCCGCGTGCCCACCACGGACGAGGACCGCGCGCGCGCCAAGGCGCGGGCCGAGCGCGTGGCGGCGGAGGCGCGCCGGGGCACGGACTTCACCACGCTGGTCCACCGCTACAGCAAGCTCTCGGGACCGGCGGGCACGGACGGCGACATCGGGCTCGTCGCGCTGAACACGCTCTATCCCAACATCCGCGCCGGGATCGACACGCTCGAGGTGGGCCAGACCAGCGACGTGCTCGAGAACCAGGCGGGCTACAACATCTTCAAGGTCACGGATCGCAAGCCGGAGCGTCCCTACACGCTGGCCGAGGTGAAGGACGATCTGCCGAAGGCGGTCGCGCAGATCAAGGAGCAGGAGCGCTACGACGAGTGGATCCAGGGGCTGCGCGCGAAGGCGCAGATCGAGATCCGCAGGATCTAGCTCCGAGGCGGAACGCGAGGCCCGGCTCCGCGAGGCGCCGGGCCTCGTCCTCGCCGCCGTTGTTGCCGCGCCGCGGCTTCTGCTAGCTTCCCCTCGATGATCACGTTCGAGCACGTCACCAAGCGCTATGGAGAGCGCCTGGCGCTCGATGCCATCTCCTGGCACATGGACGAGGGCGAGTGCGTGTCGTTCGTGGGCGCGAGCGGCGCGGGCAAGACCACCATCCTGCGCCTCGTCACGCACGAGATCGCCCCCACCAGCGGCACCGTCGTGGTCGGCACCTTCCGCGGCTCCCGCGTCCGCCGCGCGCAGCGGGCGCTGCTGCGCCGCACGCTGGGCGTGATCTACGAGGACTTCCGCCTGCTGAACGACCGCACCGTGTTCGAGAACGTGGCCCTCGCGGTGCGCATCACGGGCCATTTCTCCGACAGCGAGGTCGTGCCGCGCGTGCTCGTCGCGCTCGAGCAGGTCGGGCTCGACGCGCAGCACGCGGCCTACCCGCAGGAGCTGTCGGCCGGCGAGCGGCAGCGCGCCGCGATCGCGCGCGCGATCGTGAACCGGCCCGCGGTCGTGCTCGCCGACGAGCCCACCAAGGCGCTCGAGTCCGAGAGCGCCCGCGAGGTGATCGCGCTGCTGCGGCGCATCCACGAGGACGGCGCCGCCGTGCTGCTCGTCACCACGCGCCCCGACGTCGCCGACGCCCTCGGCGGGCGCATGCTGCGGCTCGAGGAGGGCCGGATCGTGAGCGGCGCGGCGACGGAGGTGCCGCCCGGCCACGCGGCGTACATGCCGAAGGAGAGCGCCGCTCCCCTCCCGCCGCAGACCGCGGAGGACTGACATGCATGTCTACTTCCTCCGCGAGGCCTGGCGTTCGTTCCGCCAGCACCAGGGCCTGGCGTGGACCGCGGTGGTCTCGCTCACCGCCACCCTGCTCCTGTGCGCCGTGTTCCTGCTGCTCACGAACAACGCGCGCCGCGCGGTCCGCTTCATCGGCGACCGGCGCGAGATGGTGGTCTACCTGCGCGACGACGTCAGCCCCGCGCTGCGGGACTCGCTCATCGGGCGGCTGACCGTCCTCTACGGCGCGGTGACCTACGTGAGCAAGCAGCAGGCGTGGGACGAGTTCTCGCAGCAGGTGGGCGACCCGCAACTGCTGCAGGCGGTCGACCAGAACCCGCTGCCCGCCTCGCTGCGCGTCCGGCTGCGGCCCGAGCTGCTCAACTATTCCGCGATGGAGCAGGCGGCGAAGCAGGTGCAGCAGTTCCCCGAGGTGGAGGACGTGCGCTACGGGGGCGAGTGGGTGCGCCGGCTCGACGAGCTGCAGGCCACGCTCACCCGCGACTCGCTCGCGGTGGGCGTGGTGGTCGCGCTCGCGATCCTGCTCGTCATCTACAACACGATCCGGCTCTCGGTGATGACGAGGCGACGCGAGGTGGAGATCATGATCCGGCTCGGCGCCTCGGACCGCTTCATCGCCACGCCGCTCACGATCGAGGCCGTGGGGCAGACGCTGCTCGCCGCGCTGATCGCGCTCGGCCTGCTCTTCGCCGTGCAGCAGCTCGCGCTCCAGCAGGTGGCGCGGGTGACCTTCCTGCCCCCGTGGTGGCTCGCCGGCTTCGTCGGAGGCGCCGTGCTGCTCGCCTGGATCGCGGCGTCGGTGGCCGTGGCGCGCGCCCTGCGCTCGGCCGGCCCGTGAGCCGGCGGATCGCGCCCGCGCTCGCCCTCGCCCTGCTGCTGGGCCTCGCGCCCGCCATCGCGAGCGCGCAGGCCGCAGGTCCGGACAGCGCGACCCGGGCACGCGAGGAGCAGGCCCGCATGGAGGCGGCGAAGCGGCGCGAGCTGGAGGAGATCCAGCAGCAGGCGCGCGAGAACCGCGAGCAGGCGACGAAGCTCAAGGGCCGCGAGTCGCAGACGCTGGGCCAGCTCCGGCGCACGCAGCGCGAGCTCAATCTCACGCGGCGCCGCCTGCGCGCGCTCGCGCACCGGCGCGGCGCGCTCGACGCGCAGCTCGGCGTCACGCGCGCCACGCTGCACCGGACCCAGCTCTCGCTCGATCAGCAGAAGGCGCGGCTCGCGGCCCGCCTGCGCAACATGTTCAAGGCGGGCGCGGACCGCGAACTGGAGTTCCTGCTCTCGACCCGCTCCTTCGCCCAGCTCCTCGCGCGCTGGGACTTCCTCGTCATGGTCGCCGAGCAGGACCGCGTGCTGCTCGAGGACATCGAGGGGAAGAAGGAGCAGATCCAGACCACGCAGCAGCGCCTGCAGGCCGACAGCCAGGAGGTGCGCGCGGTCGAGCGCCAGACCACGGTGCAGAACCGCAAGCTCGACCAGCTCCGCTCGCAGCGCGAGCAGCAGCTCACGCAGATCCGCACGCAGCGGCGCACCTACGAGGCCGCCGCCGCCGAGCTCGAGAAGACCGCGCGCGACATCCAGCGCCTGCTGGCCCGGCTCGAGCGCCAGCGCCAGGCCGAGGAGCAGCGCCGCAAGGCCGGCGGCCGCGCGCCGGAGCCGTACACCGGCGACTTCGCCAAGGCGCAGAAGCAGCTCGAGTGGCCGGTGGAGGGGAAGATCGTCGGCAGCTTCGGGCCGGAGCGCCATCCGCGCTTCGGCACGACCACGCTCAACAACGGCATCGACATCGCCGCGCCCTTGGGCACGCCGGTGCGCGCGGTGGCGCGCGGGCGGGTCGACTTCACGAGCGACGACTTCGCCGCCTTCGGCCAGGTGATCGTGGTCAATCACGGCGACGGCTTCTACACGCTCTACGGCCATCTCTCCGACATCCTCGTGCGCCAGGGGCAAGAGGTGCAGCCCGGTCAGGAGATCGGCCGCGTGGGGGAGAGCGGCACGTCGCTCAAGGGGACGGTGCTCCACTTCGAGGTGCGGAAGGGCGGCAGCGCTCTCGATCCCGAGGACTGGCTCAAGTAGGACGCCCGGCGCGCTTCGAACGCTTCCGCGCGCGCGTCGAACCGGTCCTGATTCGACGCGCGGCGCGTGCAGGCCCGCGCCGCCACGTGTATCTTCCGTCCATGCCCATCGTGAAGCTCTCCGAGCTGCTCGGGCGCAGGGAGTCCGCGGATTTCCTGCGCAGCGTGGTCGCGGGCGGCCGCTACGCGAACGCCTACCTCCTGCTCGGCCCGGCGGGCGTGGGCAAGGGCACCGCCGCGCTCTCCTTCGCGCGCGCGATCCTGTGCGAGGGCCGCCCCGGCGCGGCCGCGGACGACGCCTGCGGCGTGTGCGCGGCCTGCCGCAAGGCCGCCGATCTGCAGCACCCGGATCTCAAGTTCCTCTTCCCGGTATCGGGCGAGGAGGACAAGCTCGAGAAGACGATCGCGGACATGCTGCAGGCCGTGCGCGAGGATCCGCTGTACGTCTTCGTGTACGAGAGATACGCCTCGATCCGGCTCTCGATGACGCGCGAGCTGCTGCGCGAGCTGGCCTATCGCCCCTTCGAGGCGGAGCGGCGCGTGGTCGTGGTGCGCGACGCCGACCGCATGCGCCAGGACCAGTACTCGGCGCTGCTCAAGTCGCTCGAGGAGCCCGGCGCCTCGACCGTGTGGGTGCTCACGACCTCGCGGCCCTCGCTGCTGCCGGCGACGATCCACTCGCGCTGCCAGCGCGTGCGGTTCTCGCCGCTCGCCGAGTCCGTGATCCGCGACTTTCTCGCGAGCCGCGCGGAGGTCGATCGCGGGAATGCCGCGCTGCTGGCCGCAATCGCCGGCGGATCGCTGGGGCGGGCGCTCGTGCTCCGCGGTCTCGACGCGAACGCCGAGCGCAACGCGGCGCTGGAGCTGCTCGAGCCGGCGATCACGGGGAAACCCGACGAGCTGTGGCGGGCGGTGCAGGCCTTCGGCGGATTCCGCAGCGGCGGGCGCGAGAAGCTGCGCCGGCTCGTGGAGTTCCATCAGCTCTGGCTGCGCGACCTGCTGCGCGCCCGCTACGGCGCCGCGTCGCAGGAGGCCGCGGCCGGAGGCGGACGCGCGGCCGAGCTGCGCCGGCAGGCCGCGCGCCTCTCGCCCGCCGAGATCCGCCGGCGCCTGCTCGTGCTCGAGGAGATGCTGCGCACGATCGAGGGCAACGTGAGCCCCGACCTCGCCATGTTCTCCGCGATCTCGCGCGTGGCGGGCGTGCGCTTCGGCGAGGAGTCCTGGCCCCGGCACCCGACCGCGAGGTGGGATTACTGAAGCTTGGTCGCTACGGTCCGCGCTGGCCGGCGACCGGACTCGGCCCGCCGAACAGCCATGCGCAGAGACGCTCGTCCCAAATGTGGCGCGTCGGGTAGAACACGATGCCCTGCCGCGAGTATGAGCGCTGAGATACTTCCAGCGCTCCCGGCGCCGAGGCCACGGCGATCTCCGCCATCGTGAGATCGTGGAAGTAGAACTGGATCGAGCGCGCGCAGTAGCTCGCATCGAACAGCGTCTCGCGGGCCGCTGCCACGTGCCGCCATAGCGCGCCCCGCTCCGCCGGACCGAGCCAGAGGAGTCCTTTGCGGCCCGCGCCGAAGTCCACGCACGCCGAATCGATGTCGTCCGCGCTCTTCCCGGACTGGAACCCCCCGTGGCCGTCCGGGAAGAGCGGCTCGGGATCGGGCCGGCCCTCGAGCAGGCCGATGGCTCGATCCAGGTCCTCGAGCAGCATCGCGCGTGCGTACGCGCCGATCTGCGACGCCGAGTCCGCCAGGTTCTCGCGCAGGGCCCGCAGGTCCGGCAGGACCTCGCGGGCGTCCCATTCGGCGAGCAGGCGCGCCACGCCCGATTGAACCTTCACCAGCCGGACCTGCCGGGCACCCGGCCCGATGGCGAGGATCTGGCTCTCGAGGATCTGGTTCTCAGCGTGCGGTGCCAGGCTGTCCGGCCCCGGCACGAGCCAGGTTCGCAGCGCGCGGATCATCTCGTCGCGATGCGTGCGCGCGGTAGTGCGGAACCAGGCCTGGATGCGCCCGTCGGGGACGAATGGCCGCGTCTGGCTCGCGACGAACACGGGCGCGAAGGCCTCGATGTTGTGGACGATCAGGGCCAGGGTGTCCGGCCTCCGCAGGAGCAGATCGATGTGACCCTGACCGAGCATCAACTCCAGTGCCCGCCGATTCTCTTCCGTCGGCGACCGGAGATAGGCCCCCGGCAGGGCGAGCGCCTTCATCCAGGACCGGTCGGGAATGGGATTCGCGATCGTCCGCTCGACCGGACCGAGCAATAGAGCCGCGAGCATCAAGAGCGCGGCGACGCGACAGCGCACTGAGGGGATCCGGGTTCCGAGACGGCGAGGTGCGGCCATGCCCACATCATAGCTCCGGAGCCGCGCCAGACGCTCGCCCGCGAGACATGGGCAAGCCGAGCGGGCTGCGCTATGCTCGTTGC
>Ga0335070_10011259_pt1 | contig 10443 bp, 10 predicted proteins | sample Lox_Sample_13_FD_206722 | JGI IMG/M metagenome (GOLD analysis project Ga0335070, IMG submission 206722) | Soil microbial communities from Loxahatchee National Wildlife Refuge, Florida, United States - Lox_Sample_1.3 | ecosystem: Environmental > Terrestrial > Soil > Wetlands | place: USA...
GGGACCTACTCCATCTACCTCGACCCCGCGACGAGCGAGCTCTTCGCCTACGCGGAGGTCGAGAGCGAGGAGCGCTGGGCGGCCGTGGCCTCGACGGACGTCTGTCGCCGGTGGTGGCGCCACATGCGGGAGCTCATGCCGTCGAACCCCGACGACAGCCCGGTCTCGACCGAGCTGCGCGAGGTGTTCCACATCGAGCGGCGGACCTGACCTTGGCGGCGGAGGGCCTCGACGCGGCAGCCTGGTGAGCCCCGCGGGCCTCCGACGGGACGCAGGTTGTCTGAGGAATGGTCCGGCGCGCGCCCCGGCGCTACGGGTGCGCCAAACGCACGAGTCGATCGATCAGGCCCCGGAGGTAGTCGTGCAGCTCGGCGGGTGTGACGCCGCCGGGCGGTTTCGCCTCCTCGCCGATCGTGATCTGCGACAGCACCCAGGCGAGCTGGGCCGGGGTCAGCCCTCCGTCTTTCCGCTGGCCGGCGGCAAGGGCCTCGGTCAGCGACAGGCCGAGGCTCTCCAGGGCGCGGACGTCGACGAGGTCCCGGACCTCCGAGCGCCCGAGGAGGGCACACAGCTTGTTCGCGAAGATCTCCTCGGCCGGGTCGACTCGGACGACGCCGTGCAGCGGCTTCTCCGGCCGGATCTGCTCCGCGTGCTCGAGGACGAGATCGACGATGACTGACTCGTTCCCCCGGGACAGGAGAACTCGGCGAAACTCGGGCGCGGTCCGGACATCCTGCCAGGACGCTCGGAGAGCGGTAGCCGCCGAGCGAAGGGCTCGCGCGCCGTCCTCCATGACCGGCGAGAGCGAGAACAGATCGAGGTCGTGAGTCTCCCGGTGGCCCAGATGGTAGCCGGCGAGGGCGCCCCCGCCCGTCAGGAAGAAGCGGCCCTCCTGCCGGAAGAACGCCTCGAGAATCTCGGTCTGGAACGGTGTGAGACGGCTTCTAGGAGCGCCCATCGAGCCCGAGATCCTGCCAACGCGCGAGCAGGAACTGCCAGAAGGCACGCCGTCGACCGAGGTACCGTTCCAGCTCGGGCCACGAAGCGACGACCTCGGCGGGCGTCGTGAACCGCCAGACGTCGGTGTCCCGTGCTTCCCTCAGAATCCGGCCGAGAAGACGCAGCCTCTCCGCCCGGTCCGCGCTCTGCAAGCGTGCCCGCAGCGCCGACAGCGTCATCGGTTCGTCCCAGAGGAAGTAGGGGATTCCCTCGGGATCGTCGAGGTCCAGGGACAGTCGAACCCCCCGCGCATCGGTCGCCATCTCGGCGTAGCGTAGCACCCTGGAGGCGTCACGTCCGGCTCAGGCCCCGCGCTCCCCCAGAAGTCCGAGGTCCAGGCCGGCGAACTGCTCGAAGGCGACGTCCGTCGTCACCATCCGGTAGCCGCCGGCGAGGGCGAAGGCGGCCAGGTAGGCATCCATCCACAGCTTGGGCGACGCAGCCCCGCGGACGGCGAACCGCCGCCACAAGGCCTCCAGGCCCGTCGGCTCTTCCCCTCGAAAAGCGACCCGGTCGTCGGCGAGCAGCGCCTGGTAGGCGTCCCACGCCTGCCGGTTCGTGAGGGGCGGGTTGCCGTAGGCGCTCAAGACGACGGCGTTGGTGAGGAGGCGCAGGAACGTCTGTTGAGTAGCCCGACAGAACAAGACGGCTCCCGGGTCGGAGACCGCCTCGAACCAGTCGCGAACCGCCCGGTGATGGAAGTGCGTGGAAAGGGCGAGCGCCAGCCAGACGTTGCTATCGCACAGGTCCACGTCGCGCCTCGGACTCCTCGTCGAGCAGGATGCCGGCCACGCGCTCTGGGGTCATCTCCCTTCCCGGGCTGGCCTTGCTGGCGCACCGGACGAGCGGAAGCGCGACCCGGTGGCGGATCTTCGGCTCCGACCGCCGGGACATGCCCCGCCGCAGCAGGTCGGCGACCGCGTCCTTGAGCTTGCGGTTCTCCTTCACAGCCCGGATCTTGACCTCCCGCATCAGGTCGTCGGGAAGATCCAGCGTCGTCTTCATGCCTGCCATATTACCAGAATTCTGGCTTTATGGCAGCAATCGCGCCCTGCGCGCGAGAACCCCGAGCTCCGCCGAGATCACCCGGGGGGGCCGAGTGCTGCGGAAGCTGTGCGGGTAGACTTCGAGCCGGGTCGTCGGGTGCCTTCTCGTCGTCTCTGTCGTGGCGGCAGCCGTCGCTTCCGGCCAGGCGCCAGGCGCTCGCGGCCGTCCTCAGGGCCCCGCGTCACGTCTCGCATCGTCGAGGTGAGCCTCGTCGCCGAGGACAAGCAGGGCCGGCCCGTGGTCGACCTCACGGCCGACGAGCTCGCGCTCACGGACGGAGGACGTCCGGAGCGGATCGCCTCGTTCTCCTCGCCGCCGCCGATCCCGGCCACGGCGGCGGCCCTGCCGCCCGGCACGTTCACCAACCGTCTCGATCGGCTGGCTGGCGGCTCACCGTCCGCCGTCGCGATCCTGTTCGACGGGCTCAACACCCCGATGGCCCGGCAGTCGTACGCGCGCAAGCAGGTCCTGGCCTTCCTCGAGCAGGTCGAGCCCGGTACCCTGATCGCGCTCTACACGCTGGGCCATGGCCTGAACGTCCTCCACGACCTGACCCGCGACCCCCGGCCGCTCGTCGCCGCTCTCGAGCGGTATCGCGGCGAGGTTTCAGCAGAGCGCGAATCGGTGCCCCTCGAGCTCGCGGGCACCGGGATCGAGAGCTTCGGCCCCTGGCTGGACGAGCTCGACACGAACCTGATCGAGCACTACGCCAAGGACCGTGCGCTGCGGACCCTGCGCTCGCTGGTGGCCATCGCGAATCACCTCGAGAAGGTGCCGGGCCGGAAGAGCCTCGTCTGGGTCTCGGGGAGCTTCCCGGTCTGGATCGGCCGCGACCGCGTCCCGCTGCCCGAGCGGCCCCGTCCCGGCGAGCAGGACCTCTGGCCGGAGATCGACCGGGCGGCGCGCGCGCTGAACGGCGCGAACCTGGCGGTCTACCCCGTGGACGCACGCGGGCTGATGGCGCCGGCGGACTACGAGCCGAGCCGAGCGTCCATCAGCCGGGAGATGCAGCTCGCCGACCGCTCCGGCTTCGCGACCATGGACACCCTCGCGGAACGCACGGGAGCCAAGGCGTTCTACAACGACAACGACCTCGGGCGCGCCTTCCGCTCGGCCGTCGAGGACTCGCGCACGGCCTACCGGCTCGGCTACCAGCCGTCGCACGACGAGTGGAACGGGAAGTTCCGCGAGATCCGGATCGCCGTCAGGCGGCCCGGGGTGCGGCTGCGGCACCGCCGCGGCTACTTCGCGCAGCCCGACGAGCCGGCCGAAGACTGGTACCGGAGCGGGGTGCTGGGAGCAGCGATGTGGAGTCCGACGGACGCGACCGCGCTCGGCATCACGGTCCGCCCCTTCCCCGCCGCTCCCGACGCGACGTCACGAGCGGCGCGCTCGGCTCGGTCGGCATTCCCCTCGATCGGGTGGCGCCGAGCGCACGATAGGGGTCAGGTCTCGAATCCTGACGTCAAGATTCAAGACCTGACCCCAGCCGGTCACTTCGCGGCGACCTTCAGCATCGCGACGTCGTGGGGGCCGACCTTCGCCTCGTAGCTGCCCGTGAACGCGCCGAGGTCCTTCTTCGCCCAGAGGTCGCGCACGTTGGCGCTTCCGCCCGGGAACAGGCCGATGTCCTCCCAGCGGACCGTGATCGGGCCCTCCTCGTTGCCGCGGTTGAAGAGGATGACCGCCTTGGCGCCGTCGGCGAGCGGCTTGAACCACACCTCCTGGGGGCCGTTGTCCCAGACCTTGCGGCCCTGCATGCCCAGCGGGTCCTGGTCCACCGCGATCGCCTCGGCGTTCGTGAGGACCTCCTTGACCTCGGCCTTCATGCTCTGGAGGTCGTTGCCGGCCATGAGGGGCGCCGCGAAGAGGCACCAGAAGCTGAAGTGGGCGCGGTTCTCGGCCAGGCTCAGCCCGGTGTTGCCGACCTCCAGCATGTCGGGGTCGTTCCAGTGGCCGGGGCCGGCGTACGGGTAGAGGTCGGCCATGATGTCGATGATGTGGGTGACGCCCATCCCGCCCCAGTTCTTCCCGCAGTCCCAGCAGTCCTGGATGTCGCCCGTCGCGCGCCAGAGCTGCCCGATGCCCTGGGCCCACAGCCACGGCTTCGTGCTGCCCCACTCGCAGAGGCTGAAGACGATCGGCCGCCCGCTCGCGCGGAGCGCCCGGCTCATCCGTCCGTAGTAATCGCGCGTGTCCTGGCCTTCGCTGCTGCACCAGTCGTACTTCAGGTAGTCGACGCCCCACTCGGCGTACGTCTTCGCGTCGATCTCCTCGTAGCCTTTCGACCCGGGGCGGCCCTGGCAGGTCTTGGTCCCCGCGTCGGAGTAGATCCCGAACTTCAGGCCCTTCGCGTGGACGTATTCGGCGAGGGCCTTCATGCCGGAGGGGAATCGCTTCTGGTCGATCACGATCTTCCCCGTCGCGTCGCGGCTCACCTGCCAGCAGTCGTCGATCACGACGAACTGGTAGCCGGCGTCCTTCATGCCGCTGGCCACGAGCGCGTCGGCTGCGCCCTTGATGAGCGTCTCGCTCACGTCGCAGCCGAACTTGTTCCAGGAGTTCCAGCCCATCGGGGGCGTCAGGGCGAGCCCGTTGCCGGCGAGCGCCGCGGCGGGCGCGAGCAGTCCGAGGGTCAGGCCGATGCGCGCGAGTCGTTGCATCACAGCCTCCTTGGTCGAGAGCCGCGCGATTGTACGCCCGCGCCGGCGTCCTGGTTTTCCCGGCTTCGTTGACCCCTCCGGCCCCGGGCTCTAGCATGAACGGATGCCCGTGGACGGACGCGACGCCCTCCAGCGCTTCGTCTTCGAGCGCGCGAGGGTGCGCGGCGAGCTCGTGCGCCTGGACGAGACGTGGCGCGAGGTGCGCCGCCGGCGCGACTACCCCGAGCCGGTGCGCAACGCGCTGGGCGAGCTGACCGCGGCCAGCGTGCTCCTCGCGGCCACGCTCAAGTTCCAGGGCGGCGCGCTCGTCCTGCAGATCCAGGGCGGCCGCCCCGTGGACCTTCTCGTCGTGGAGTGCCAGGCCGACCTCTCGGTCCGGGCGATGGCGCGGTGGGACGGCGGCCTCCCGGCGCTCGGCCCGCACCCCACGCTCCACGAGCTGACGGCGGGCGGCCGCTGCGCCCTCACCCTCGACCCGGGGGGAAGGCTGACCGCGTACCAGAGCATCGTGCCCCTCGAGGGCCGAACCACGGCCCAGGTGCTCGAGCGCTACATGGCCCGCTCCGAGCAGATCGGCACCCTCTTCGCGCTCGCCGCGAGCGACGACCGCGCGGCCGGGCTGATGATCCAGAGGCTGCCCGCGGCGGGCGGCAAGCCCGCCCCCGACGCCGACCGCGACATCTGGAGCCGCGTCGGCCACCTCACGGCGACCCTCGGCCGCGGCGAGCTCCTGGAGTCGCCGACCGGGGACACCCTGAGGCGCCTCTTCGGCGACGACACGCTCCGCCTGTTCGAGACGGTCAGCGTCCGCTTCGCCTGCCGGTGCTCGCGCGACCGCGTGGCCGGCCTCATCCGCATGGTGGGGACGGACGAGGTGCGCCAGGCCCTCGCGGAGCGGGACGCGATCGAGGTCACCTGCGAGTTCTGCGGCCAGCGCTACGACGTGAGCCGGGCGGAGGCGGAGCGCGCCCTCGCGGACACCGGCGGGAAGACGCCGCTCCGCGCTGTCCAGGATGGTTTGTGAGGGCGTCCCCGCCAACCGAACAAACCATCCTATCTGGGCCGGTCCGTCGGCCTGAGAGGGCCGCGATGGGGTCTGCTGGGCGACAATGTGGCGAGAGCCAGCAGATGACCACGACCAACATGGTCAGGCAGAATGACCAAGGCGGACCATTCCTGAAGAAGCGTAGACTGCCTTCATGAATGGTCCGTGCATATGAACCGCCTCGAAATGCTGGACCGGGCGACCGCGCACCGCGAGGCGTGGGACATGGTCGTGATCGGGGGCGGGGCCACGGGCGTCGGGGTCGCCCTCGACGCGGCGGCGCGCGGGCACGACGTGCTCCTCCTCGAGCAGAGCGACTTCGGCAAGGGGACCTCGAGCCGCTCGACGAAGCTCGTGCACGGCGGCGTGCGCTACCTGGAGCAGGGGAACATCTCCCTCGTGATGGAGGCGCTCAAGGAGCGGGGGCTGCTGCGGCAGAACGCGCCCCACCTCGTGGGCAACCTCGCCTTCGTGGTGCCGAACTACGAGTGGTGGGAGTCGCCCTTCTACGGCGTCGGCCTCAAGGTCTACAACCTCCTCTCGGGCAAGTACGGTTTCGGCGACTCCGTGATCCTCACCAAGGAGGAGACGCTCGCCCGCCTCCCCACCATCCGGACGGAGGGCCTGCGGGGGGGCGTCGTCTACTACGACGGGCAGTTCGACGACGCGCGGCTCCTCGTCAACATGGCCGAGACCGCGTCCGAGCAGGGCGCGGCGCTCCTCAACTACGCCCCCGTCGTCGCGCTGACCCGCGACGGCTACGGCTTCGTGAACGGCGTCGTCGCGCACGACCTCGAGAGCGGCCGCGAGGTCAAGGCGAGAGCGCGGGTCGTGATCAACGCGGGAGGACCCTTCTGCGACGCGGTGCGGCGCCTCGCCGACCCCGCCCTTCCCCCCCTGGTCGCGCCCAGCCAGGGGATCCACCTCGTCTTCGACGGCGACGTCCTGCCCGGGGGCGCGGCGATCATGGTCCCCCACACGAGCGACGGCCGCGTCATGTTCGCGATCCCGTGGCACGGCCACACGGTCGTGGGCACCACCGACACCCCCGTCGAGGAGGCGACCCTGGAGCCGCGGCCCTTCGACCAGGAGATCGCGTTCGTCCTGGAGACGGCCAGCCGGTATCTCCGCCGGGCCCTCACCCGGGCGGACGTCCGGAGCGTGTTCGTGGGGATCCGACCGCTCGTGCGGTCGGGCGACGCGAAGAACACGGCCGCCCTTTCCCGCGACCACCTGATCTACATCGACCCCACCGGGCTCATCACCGTGACCGGGGGCAAGTGGACGACGTGGCGGGGCATGGCCGAGCACTGCGTCAACACGGCGGCGATGCTCGAGCACCTGCCCGAGAAGCCCTGCCCCACGCGCACGCTCAACATCCACGGCTTCCACCGGTGCGCGTCGCGCTTCGGCCCGCTCGCCGTCTACGGCTCCGACGCCCTGCACATCCAGGACCTGATCCACGCCGAGCCCGCGCTCGGGGAGCCCCTCCACCCCGCGCTCCCGTCCTGCGGCGCGGAGGTGGTGTGGGCGGCGCGGTCCGAGATGGCGCGCACGGTGGAGGACGTCCTCGCCCGTCGCACCCGCGCGCTCTTCCTGGACGCCCGCGCGGCGATCGAGATGGCCCCGAAGGCGGCCGCGCTCCTCGCCCGCGAGCTGGGGCGCGACGAGGAGTGGCAGGCCTCGCAGGTCGCGTCCTTCCGCAAGCTCGCCTGCGGTTATCTCGTCTGACGGGGTCAGGTCCTGGAATAGCGCATTGGCTCCCGCCAATCGACGCGACTGCATCCTGACAACGAGTCGAGATCTGACCCCCGTGAGGTAGGCTGATCGACGGAGGCTTCATGGACACTGCCTTGCCGACCCGCAAGCTCGGAACGAACGGCCCGCAGATCACCACGGTCGGGTTCGGCGCCTGGGCGGCCGGCGGCGGCGGATGGGCCTTCAGCTGGGGCGCCCAGGACGACGACGCCTCGATCGCCGCGATCCGCCACGCCCTCGCGAAGGGCGTCAACTGGATCGACACCGCGGCCGTGTACGGCCTCGGCCACTCCGAGGAGGTCGTCGGCCGGGCGCTGGCCGACGTCCCCGCTGCCGACCGGCCGCTCGTGTTCACGAAGTGCGGGCTCCGCTGGGACGACGCCGAGCCCATGAAGCCCGCCGTGCGCGACTCGCGGCCGGCCCGCATGCGCGAGGAGTGCGAGGCCTCGCTGCGGCGGCTCCGCCTCGAGCGGATCGACCTCTACCAGTTCCACTGGCCGGACGAGGTGGGGACGCCGGTCGGGGACTCGTGGGGGACGATGCTCCGCCTCGTCGAGGAAGGAAAGATCCGCTGGCCCGGGGTCTCCAACTACGACGTCCCGCGCCTCGAAGCCTGCGAGAAGCTCGGGCACGTGCAGTCCCTGCAGCCGCCGTTCTCCGTGATCCGGCGCGACGTCGCCGGCGCCCAGATCCCGTGGTGCGCCGGGCACGGCACCGGGGTCATCGTCTACAGCCCGATGCAGTCGGGCCTGCTGACGGACTCGTACACCGCGGCGAAGGCAGCGTCGCTCGCGCCGGACGACTGGCGCCGGATGTCGCCGCAGCACCAGCCGCCGAACCTCGAGCGCAACCTCGCGCTCCGCGATGCGTTGCGCCCGATCGCGAGGAAGCACGGGGCGACCGTCGCCTCCGTGGCGGTGGCGTGGACGGTCGCGTGGCCCGGCGTCACGGCCGCGATCGTCGGGGCCCGCAGCCCGCAACAGGTGGACGGCTGGATCGGCGCGGCGACCCTGAAGCTGGACGCCGACGACCTCGCCGCGATCGCGGCCGCGATCGAGAAGACGGGGGCCGGCTCAGGGCCGACGGCGCCCCGATAGCAGCTGCCGGATGTCCCCGCTCGGGGCTCGCCCTCGTCGGTGGTTCATCGGGCTCATTGCCGTCGCTCCGGGCCGAGAGCCGCCTGCGGGCGAGGCGATCCAGACGCGGAGGTGACCATGCGCTCACGTCTCCGGGCGGCCGGCACGACCGGAGCGCCCACGCCTCGGGACTGGCACACGGCAGTGTGGGCCTCTTCGAGGATGATCGTCTGGGGTGGGAGCAGCACGAACACCGGCGGGATCTACGGCGGCCCGGCCGTGGTCGCGGAGCCGACCGACTTCTTCACGGTGCCACCGTGCCGTCTGGTCGACACCCGCAACGCGGCCGGCCCCACGGGGGGCCCGGCCCTGGGAGCGAGTGCGACGCGCAGCTTCCCGGTGACGGGCGGGACATGCGGCGTCCCGCCGACCGCCAAGGCGGCCTCGGTGAACGTGGCCGCGGTCGGGGCCACGGCCCCCGGCTCCCTCGTCCTGTTCCTCGGCGACGCGTTCGGCCCGCCCCTCCCGAGCACCATCAACTTCATCCCTGAGGTGACCCGGGCTAACAATGCGGTGGTGGCGCTGGCCACGGACGGCACCGGCACCATCAACGTGATGAACAGCTCGACCGCCGCCGTGCACTTCGTGCTGGATGTGAACGGCTACTTCCAGTAGAGCGGCTACCGCAGCTCCTTGACCCGGATGTTCCGGAGCTCGAGCCTCGAGCCATGGCCTAGCTGTTGCCGGGACTCGAGATCCGCGGCGCCGACACCGCCCCCGTACCGGAATCCGGCCCCTCGCGCGGCGCTGCTGGTCCCGGCGCGCTACTGCTCCCGGAGGGTCCCGAAGGGCTCGGTCCTCGAGGCACGCAGGGCTGGGATTGCGGCCGCGAGGAGAGCCGTCACGGTGAGCAGCAGCAGGGCAGACACGTGGCTGACGGGATCCAGCGGCTGGATCCCGAACAGCTGGTTGCGCATGACGTGACCCAGACCGATGGCCCCGACCAGCCCGACGACGAGGCCAACGCCGACCACCGCCATGGCCTGGCGAAGGACGAGGCAGGCCACCTGGGAGGCTCGTCCTCCCAGAGCCACGCGGATCCCCATCTCCCGCCGCCGGGATTCCACCTGTCGGCTGAGCGCACCGTAGATGCCGGCCACGGTCAGCAGCAGGGCGAGGGCCGCCAGGAGTCCCATGAGGACGGCCTGGGTCGCGTCGCTCACGGTTCCCTCATTCAGTGCCTCGCTCAGCGGTCTGATCTGGTCCAGGGACACGTCCGGCCACTCGGCTCGCAGGAGCCGCCGGACCTCCGGCAGGAGGGCCTTCACGGCGCCGGGCGCATGGACGACGAGATCCAGGCGGCTGCTCGCGGTGGCGGTGGGCAGATACATCGTCTGGGTGTGTCCCTCCTGACGGATCGCATCCATGCGGGCGTCTCCCACCACGCCCACGATCGTGAGGCTGGAGCTCGAGCTGGGAAGGGGCAGGGTTCGGCCGATGACGCTCTGGCCCGGGAAGTAGTCGGCAGCGAAGGACCGGCTCACGATCAAGGCCCGCGGGTCGTCGGCGACGTCCGAGGACCGGAAGGTGCGCCCCTCGACGAGGGGAATGCCGGCGGCCTCGAAGTAGCCGTCCGTCGCGCCGCGGCCGTACGTGAACGCGGGCTCCGCGCGTCCGGGGATGGGGATCCTCCCGTTGGACCCGCCGCCGGAGACCACCGGCAACAGGTCGGTGCCGCCGCAGGCCTTCACCCCGGGCAGGGCCCGGATCGACTCCTGGACTTGCGCCACCTCCCGCTGCCGCCGCGAGGCCTCCTCCGGGGTGCGCGCCGGCAGCGACAGGGTGACCAGGATGC
>Ga0335070_10011260_pt1 | contig 10443 bp, 8 predicted proteins | sample Lox_Sample_13_FD_206722 | JGI IMG/M metagenome (GOLD analysis project Ga0335070, IMG submission 206722) | Soil microbial communities from Loxahatchee National Wildlife Refuge, Florida, United States - Lox_Sample_1.3 | ecosystem: Environmental > Terrestrial > Soil > Wetlands | place: USA: Florida...
AAGGTCTGCGACATCCCGAAGACGACGGTGGCCAGTCCGTACAGCGCGACTCCACCGAACATCCATTTGCCGACGTTGCGTTCGATGGGTACGAAGGCCACAGTGATGGCAGTGAGGGCAGCTCCGGTGCCGGGCGCAGTGCGCAGCAGACCTAGCCCCGCGGGGCCCACGTGCAGAATGTCGCTGGCATACGCGGGCAGCAGTGCCACCGCGCCACCGAACAGCACGGCAAACAGATCCAGCGAGATCGCACCGAGCACCGTCGGCCGGTGCAACACGAAGCGCAGCCCGCCAAGCAGGTCCGCGGAGATCGGTTCCTCGGGACCGCTGCGTACATGCACCGGTCGGATCGTCGAAACGAGCACCACGACCAGCAGCGCCAGCGTGAACCCCACTCCGTACACCACGGTCGGCCCGGCCAGGAACAGCAGGCCGCCCAGCGACGGCCCGGTGATCACCGAGATCTCCAGCAGCAGCGAGTTGAACGCCACCGCGCTGGGGAAGGCCTCCGCCGGCACCAGGTTCGGAGTCATGGCCTGCGCGGTCGGCATTGAAAAGGCGCGCGCCCCGCCGAACAGCGTCATGGCGAGGAATACCGGCCACAGCACCCGCGCGCCCGCCAGGGCAAACCACAGCAGCGTGCCGGCGCAGACCGCCTGCACGGCATAGGCGCTCCACAGCACCAGGCGGCGGTCGGCGCGATCGGCCACGTGACCGGCCGGCAGCACCAGCAGCACGAAGGGCAGGAACTGGGCGAGCCCAATCAGCCCGAGGTCGAGCGGATTGCGGGTGAGCTGGTAGACCTGCCAGCCCACGGCGACGCTGAGCATCTCCCAGGCGAGCGTGGAACAGAACCGGGCCGCCGCGTAGACCGTGAAATCGCGGTAACGCAGGGCTGCAAGCGGATTGGCCATGAAAGGCCGCAGCCTAGCAGCGTCCGGTGGCCGCCGGCAAAACACTCGGCGTGGGCAAGACACTCGGCGTGGGCAAGACACTCGCCACAGGGCTGGCGAAACACTGGCGCCCGGCGGCGGGGCCACTTCCGCCATAATGCCGTCCGGCCGGGGACCGCCCCCGGCCGGGGATCCCGATGGCAAAAACAATAGTCCGCCTGCGCACGGCCGCGCTGTGCCTGTTCACCGCCCTGATGGGGCTCACCGGCTGCGCCTGGATGCCGCGTCCGGCGCCCGTCCCCACAGGACCGAGTGTCACTGACATGACCTTTGAAGACCTCGCCAATCGGTATCTGCGCGAGATGCTGCCGCTGACTCCCGTCACCGCGACAGCTCTCGGCGAGCATCGCTACGACGCAATGCTCGACGATGTCAGCGCGGCCGGTCAGGCACGCCGCGTCAAGCTGGCGCGCGAACTACTCGCCCGCCTGCAGAGCCTGGATGCGACTCGAATGTCCCGCGCCCACCAGGTCGACACCCGGCTGCTGCAGAGCGAGCTGCAGTACCAGATCTGGAAAGTCGAGGAGTTGAAGGAGTGGCGCTGGAATCCGCTGCTGTACACCGACCTGGCCGGCAACAGCGTCTACCTGCTCATGGCGCGCGACTTCGCGCCGCTGCAGCAGCGCCTGCACGATGTCGCTGCCAGACTGACCGAGCTGCCCGGCCTGCTGGCGCAGGTGCGGGAATCGCTCGATCCGCAACTCGTGCCACGCATCCATGCCGAGACGGCGATCCGCCAGAACACCGGCGTGCTGGCGCTGATCGATCAGCTCGTGGTGCCGCAGATCGGCACTCTCGCGGAGGCCGAACAGGCGAACATCAAGAGCGCCATCGCACAGGCGCGCACCGCGGTGTCGCAGCACCAGATCTGGCTGGAGAAGAAACTGCTGCCGGCGGCGGCCGGCAATTTCCGGCTCGGGGCAACCCTGTACGACGCCAAGCTGCGCTTCGCGCTCGATTCACCGCTGTCGCGCGAAGAGATCCGCACGCGCGCCCTGAGCGAGCTGACCCGCGTTCGGTCCGAGATGTATGCAATCGCGAAGTCCGTGCTCCGCAGCCGACTCGATGCTCCGCGGTTGCCGGACTCGCCATCGGCCGATGAGCAGCAGGCGGCGATCGTTGCCGCGCTCGAGATCGCTTACGCGCAGCAGCCCGAGCGCGACCAGGTGTTCGATACGGCGCGGCGCGCGGTCCAGGAAGCGCGCCAGTTCGTGAAGTCACACGACCTGGTGACCGTGTACGACGACCCGCTGGAAATCATCCCGATGCCCGAATTCCAGCGTGGCGTGGCCCTGGCCTACTGCGATTCACCCGGGGCGCTCGACCAGGGCCAGAAGACCTTCTATGCCGTCTCGCCCATACCCACCGACTGGAACGCCGCGCAGGTCAACTCCTTCCTGCGCGAATACAACACGCGTTCGATCTACGACCTGACCCTCCATGAGGCCATGCCGGGTCACTACGTGCAGCTCGCGCACGCCAACCGCTATCCCTCGCAACTGCGCGCGGTGCTCGCCTCCGGCACCTTCATCGAAGGGTGGGCCGTCTACGCGGAAGGCATGATGGTGGACCAGGGTTTCCTCGGCAACGACCCGCTGATGCGCCTGATCCAGCTGAAGTGGTACCTGCGCAGCATCGCCAACGCACTGATCGATCAGGGTGTGCATGTCGAGGGCATGTCGCGCGAAGACGCGATGCGGCTCATGATGCACGACACCTTCCAGCAGGAAAGCGAAGCCGCCGGAAAATGGGTCCGGGCCCAGCTCACCGCGGCTCAGCTGCCGACCTACTTCGTGGGTGTGCAGGAACATCTTGCGTTGCGTGACGAGGCGATGAAGGCCTGGGGCAAGAGCTTTACCCTGAAGCGCTACCACGATGCAGTGCTGTCGTTCGGCTCACCGCCCGTAAAATACGCGCGCGAGCTGTTGCTGGATCTGCCAATCGGTTGAGGGCAAAGCCATGTCGAGCAGAGTGCTCCAGGGTCGATGTCTGTGCGGGTCGGTGCGCTACCAGTGCGACATAGCGGCCACGCACGCGTGTTACTGCCACTGCGAATCCTGTCGCCGCGCCTCTGGCGCCCATGTCGTCGGGTGGATCACCGTGCCGCGCGAGTCGTTCCGGCTCATTTCCGGATCACTGCGGGAATACGCTTCCTCGCCACCGGTGCTGCGGCAGTTCTGCGGGCGTTGCGGTTCGCCGATCACCTACTGGAACAAGAACACCCTGGACACCATCGACGTCACGGTCGGAACCCTCGATCGCCCGGAATGGGTCGAGTTCACCGATCACATCTGGATGGAGGACGCACCGCCCTGGGATCGACCCCGGGACGGGCTGCCACAATTCCGCACCGGCCGCGCTGCCGGTCAGCGCTTCGACACGTGAGAGCCCGATGAAAGAAAGTCCGCGCCCGATGGAACCGCCGACGCCCGATGCGCGCGCCGAGAGTAGTGCGCGTGCGCGCCAGATGGAGCTCACCAAGCCGCCCGGGTCGCTCGGGTTCCTGGAAGAGCTGGCGTGCTGGTTTGCCGCGCGCCTGCGAAATCCGATACCGGACATGCCGAGCTGCGAGATCTTCGTCTTCGCCGCCGACCACGGCGTGGCGGCGCGCGGCGTCTCCGCATTTCCGTCGGCCGTCACCGCGCAGATGGTGGGCAATTTTGCGGCCGGCGGCGCCGCCATCAACGTGCTGGCAGCGCTCGGCAACTGCCGCATCGAAGTGGTCGATGTCGGCGTCGCGGGAGATCCGGTGCTGCCGGCCAGTGTGCGCAGGGAACGAGTCCGCGCGGGTTCGCGCGACCTCCTGGTGGAAGCGGCGATGTCGGAAGCGGAGCTGGCAGCCGCACTGAGTGTTGGCGAGCGTTGCGCGCGCGACGCCATCCAGCGCGGCGCGCGCCTGCTGATCGCGGGTGACATGGGAATCGCCAATACCACCGCCGCCGCCTGCCTGATCTGCGCGTTCACTGGCGCATCTCCCGAACAGGTGGTGGGCCGCGGCACGGGCGTCGACGATGCGGGGCTGGCGCGCAAGAAAAAGGTGGTCGCCGGTGCCCTGGCGCGAGTAGGCGCGCTGTCCGCCGATGAACAAGGGCACGCCGCGTGGCGCACCCTCGCTCATCTGGGCGGACTGGAGATCGCCGCGATGGCCGGCTTCTACATCGAAGCGGCGCGCAACGCGGTACCCGTACTGCTCGATGGATATATCTCCGGCGCAGCTGCGCTGGCTGCGGTCCGGCTCGAGCCCAGCGCGCTGCGCTGGATGCTCGCGTCCCATCGCTCGGCCGAGGCTGGTCACTCTCTCGCACTGAGCGCGCTGGGTCTCAAACCGGTGCTGGATCTGGGCCTGCGTCTCGGCGAAGGCTCGGGAGCGGCGGTGACGCTGCCGATCATCCGCGCGGCATTGGCGCTGCATCGTGACATGGCCACGTTCGCACAGGCGGGCGTGGCCGGGGCCGGACCGCCCGCCTGAGTGCGGGCTCCGGCGAACGCACGCCATGGCGCTGCGGGGATTGCGGCTGGCGACCCAGTTTCTCACGCGGGTGCCCGTCCCGAACGTCAGCGCCTACTCACCCGAGGAGCTGTCGCGCTCCGCGGCGTGGTTTCCGCTGGTCGGACTGGTCATCGGCGCGGCCGTCGGCGCTGTGTTGCTGGCTTGCGCGCGTTACAACATGCCGGTGGCCGCGGCGCTCGCGGTGGTCGCCTGGGTGTGGATCACCGGCGCGTTGCATCTGGATGGGCTGGCAGATCTGACTGATGCACTGGCAGCTGCCCATCGTGACCCGCAACGTTTCTTCGCTGTGCTGGCCGACCCGCACCTGGGCGCGTTCGGCGTCGTAAGCATCGTGCTCGTGTTGATTCTGAAGACGGCGGCGCTCGTGTCCCTTGGCGCATCGAGCATGGTGGTGTTGCCGCTGATTCCCGCGTGGGCGCGCCTGGGACCGCTGGCCTGGAGCCGTTGGCTTCGGCCGCTGAAACCCGGACAGGCCGAGCGTTTTGCCTGGCATCTGCATGCCGGCTGGCCGATCGCCTGGACCCTCGTCCTGCTGGCAGTCAGTGCCGCTTTCGCGCCCGTTCTCTGCCTGGGACCGGTCGTGATCCTCGGGTGGGGCGCCTGGCTGCAGAGGCGACTGGGTGGAACGACAGGTGACTGTCTCGGCGCGGGTGTGGAAGTGACCGAGGTCGTGCTGACTGTCGCACTGAGCCTCGCCGGGACCGCCGGCGCGGCACTGCGGATCATCGGCGCGGGTTAATTAGCCAGGCAGCTGGGGAAAACCACGCTTTTTTTGCCAGCGGTCGAGCCCGATGTCCGCGGCAGACGAGCCAATGGGCTAGCCTTTCAGCCGCAACGGCAGTCCCGCGGCGATCCAATACACGCTGTCGCACAATTCGGCGAGCCGCTGATTGAGCCAGCCCTGCTCGTCGCGAAAGCGGCGCGCGGCGGCGTTCTCCGGCACGATGCCCGCACCGACCTCGTTGCTGACCAGCAGGACTTCCGCGGAGCTGGTGGCGAGCGCATCGAGGAAGACAGCCCGCTCGCGCTGCCAGCCGGCCTCATCCGGTCCGCCAGCATCGCCAGCCTCACCGACCTCGTCGGGAAGATGGCGTGCGCGCGCCCCCGATGGATCTGCGACGTTCGGCCACAGGCAGTTGGAGATCCAGAGGGTCACGCAATCGATCAACACGACAGCGCCTTCCCGGCTGGCCTCCCGGAGCGCTCGCTCCAGGTGAACCGGCTCTTCGATCAGCCGCCAGTCCGGCGGCCGGGCCCGCCGGTGCGCCTCGATGCGGGACTGCATCTCGGCATCGGCGGCCACGGCGGTGACGATGCAACACACCGGGAGCCGCCGCTCGCCGGCCCAGCGGACCGCCAGGGTGCTCTTCCCGGAGCGTGCTCCACCCACCAGGAGGGTTTTCACGGCTGGGCGCGCTCGAACTCGAGAATGCAGTCCGCGACAGCCTGAGGGTCTTCGTGGTGCATCATGTGTCCGAGCCCGGGCAGGGTCACGATGCTCGAGTTGCGAAACAGCTCGCGCACCCGTGCATCGTCGAAGTCGGCCCGACGGCGCTGCTCGTGCGTCGAGTTGCCGCCGGTCACCAGCAGCATCGGGCACTCGACACGCGCCCAGCAGGCCTCGGCTTCCTCGCGCCGATACAGCACGGGATTCACGTATCGGTGGCGCGGATCGAAGGCCAGCCGCACCTCGCCATCGGGCGTCTCGCGCGTCCAGGCGCGGGCCACGAACTCCGCGTGGTCGGCTGACAGCCGCGGATTGCGGGATCGCAGGATGCCGGCCAGCTCGCCAACCGAAGCGTACCGGCTGACCCGCGGCGTCTGGCGCAGCTCGTCGAGCCATTGTGAGAAACGCGCCGGGGCCATTTCCGCCGTGGTACGCGGCAGCCCCACGCCCTCCAGATTGACGAACCATTTGAATCGCGCCGGCCGCACGCCGGCATACAGACCGGCGACGTTGGCTCCCATGCTGTGACCGATGACACGGGCCGGACCGGGCGTGAGCGCCTCCAGCAGGAAATCCAGGTCAGCCAGGTAGTCGGGAAACCAGTAACCGCCCTCGGCCCAGCCGGTGTCACCGAAGCCGCGCCAGTCCGGCGCCACCAGTGACCAGCTGTCAGGCAGGCAGTCCACCAGGAACTGCCACGTGGCGCCCGTGTCCTGAAAGCCGTGCAGCAACAGCACCGGCGTGTCAGTCGGCTCACCCCACCATGTCAGATGATGTCGGATGCCGCGCACCGTGAGCTGCTCGAATCGGGGTGTACGCCGCGACTTATAGGTCATTGCATGCCTCCATGCCGCCTCGCGATAATGCAGCCAACCCAACGATACTGCGGATCGTATCCATGCACGGGCCGGACACCACCGGATCCGACTCCGGGGACCTCACGGCACCCACCCAGGACGAACGTACCTGGGGCATGCTGGCGCATCTCGCCGCGTTCACCGGGTTGCTCGTGCCGGTCGTCGGCAACATTGCGGGCCCACTCGTAGTCTGGCTGGCCAAGCGCGAACGCTCCGCCTTCATCTCGGCCCAGGGCCGCGAGGCGCTGAATTTCAACATCACGGTGGTGTTGGGCATGTTGGTGTGCGGCATCCTGGCATTCGTGCTGATCGGGCTCCTGCTGGGACTGGTGCTGTTCGTCTACTGGCTCGTCGCCACCCTCGTGGCGGGCATCAAGGCGGGCGAAGGTGTCCGCTACCGCTACCCGGTCGCATTTCGCTTCGTGAAGTAGCCCGCCTTCAGGCACCGAGGAACATCCGGTAAACCGGATTCGTCGTTTCATCGACGTACGCGTAGTGCAGATCGTTGAGATGCAGCACGAAGTCCTCACGCTCGCCCGGCGGCACCTGGATACCCGCCAGCACGCGGCCATAATCCGACCCATGGTTACGGTAGTGGAACAGACTGATATTCCAGCGCGTGCCCACTGCACGGAGGAATTTCAGCAGCGCCCCGGGCCGTTCCGGGAACTCGAAGCGATACAGCACCTCGTTCTGGATGCCGCGGGCATGTCCGCCCACCATGTAGCGCACGTGCAGTTTGGCGATCTCGTTGTCCGTGACGTCCGTGACGGTGTAACCGGCTTCCTGCAGATTGTTCACGACAGTCTCGCGTTCACCCCGGCCCTGTGAAATGGCGAAACCGACGAAGATCTGCGCCGGCTGGCCGGCCTCGAAGCGGTAGTTGAATTCCGTCACGCTGCGCTGGCCCAGGGCGGCGCAGAACTGCAGGAAACTGCCCGGCTCCTCGGGGATCACCACCGACAGCAGCACCTCGCGCTCCCCGCCGAGGTCGGCCCTCTCGGCCACATGGCGCAGGCGGTCGAAGTTCATGTTGGCGCCGCTGTTCACGGCCACCAGGCGCTTGCCCGTGCAGGCCTCGCGCGCCACATACTTCTTGATCCCGGCCACGGCCAGCGCCCCGGCGGGCTCGACGATCGAGCGCGTGTCCTCGAACACATCCTGGATGGCCGCGCAGATCTCATCCGTATCGACGAGCAGAATCTCATCGACATGCGCGCGACACAGCGACAGCGTCTCCTCGCCCGGGCGCTTGACCGCCACGCCGTCGGCGAAGATGCCCACCCGATCCAGCGTCACCCGTCGCCCCGCACGCAGCGATTCGTACATGCTGGCGGCATCCTCGGGCTCGACCCCGATGATGCGGATGTTGGGATAAAGATATTTCACATACACGGCGATGCCCGAGATCAGGCCGCCGCCACCGATGGGCACGAAGATCGCATCCACGTGGCCACCGGTCTGGCGCAGGATCTCCACGCCAATCGTGCCCTGTCCGGCAATCACGTCCGGATCGTCGAACGGATGGACGAATACGAGGTTGCGTTCGCGTGCCAGGACCAGGGCCTGGTCGAAAGCGCTGTCGTAATCGTCCCCGTGCAGGACTACTTCCGCGCCCAGATCGACGACAGCCTGCACCTTGATGTGCGGCGTCGTCTGCGGCATGACGATCACGGCGTGGATGCCGCGCCGCTGGGCAGCAAGTGCCACACCCTGGGCGTGATTGCCCGCGGAGGCGCACACGACTCCGCGACGGGCGATGGGCTCCGACAGGTGGGCGATGCGGTTGTAGGCACCGCGCAGCTTGAACGAGAAGATGGGCTGCAGGTCCTCGCGCTTCAGCAGCACCTGGTTGGCGAGGCGCCGTGACAGGCGGGCCGCTTCCTCCAGTGGCGATTCGACCGCCACGTCGTAGACGCGCGCCTTGAGGATTCTCTCGATGTACGGGCTGGCCACGCGCGCGCTCTCGTCCGGATGGGAGCGGCAAGCTTAACCATTTTCCGACCGCGCTTGCGAATCCGCGCCGCGCGGCGGGGACCGGCGAGAGGGCTGCAGGTGCCTGGCTCGGCCCCCCCTTCCGGAGCACCCGGCCCGGAGCGTACTCGTCAGGACCTGGCGGGGCGCACCACGTAGCGGAACTGAGTCTTGCCGATCATCACCGTGTCGCCGTCCTTGAGCGCCTGACGCGTGATGCGCCGGTTGTTGATCATGACGCCGTTCGTGCTGTTGAGGTCTTCGATGATCGCATGCGTCGGACCGGCCAGGATCACGGCATGGTGCCGACTGATGAATTTCGCATCGATCTGCATGTCGTTGTCCGGGGTACGGCCCACGGTCGTCTTGCGACCCAGGACGTGCACGACCTCGGTGTCGCCGTCCGTCCGGATCAGCAGCCGCGTGGCGCCATCCGGAGCGGGCTCGTGAACGGGAGGTGCCGGGTGCGGCCGGTCGGTCTCGCTGTCCAGGCGCGTGATGCTGCGCTGGATATGGCCCACCAACACGGCGCTGTGCGCGGTCTCCTGCTCCAGTCGCTGGATGAGGCTGTCGCGGTCCTTGATGGCATGCCGCGCCTCCTCCACCGTGGCGCGCCACTCCTGGTTGATCTTTTCGAGCTCCTCCACGCGCGCGCTCTTGCCACGCGCCTCGCCCTCCAGGCGGTTGAGGCTCTCCTCGGCCGCGGCCAGGTCCTCCTGCAAGTCACGGATCCGCGCGGCGGAAGTGATGGCTTCGGCCTGCAGCTGACGCAGCTCATCCTGCTGATCGCTGACCTGGGCTTCCAGCTCCTGGATCCGGGCCTCGCTGGCGGAAATCCGCGCCATGTGTGCGGTGCGTTCGGTCGCCGCAGCCTGCAGAGCCGTGCTCGAGGACTGCAACTCGCCGCGAATGGCCGCTGCTTCTGCCTCCAGTTGCTCCACGCGGCGGCGTTGGGCCGCCAGCGATGCGTCCAGTTCCTCGTTGCGGGCTTTCGCCGCGGCTACCGCAGAGGCGAGTTCATCGCCCCGGACCGTGGCCGCCTTGACGGACGACTCCAGCGTGGCGACGCCTGCCAGCAGCTGTCCACGCTCCTGCGAGATGCGCTCCAACTCCGCTCGCTGTGAGGCTGCATGGCTGGTCTGCTGTGCGATCGTCTCTTCGAGCGCGCGGATTCTTTCGTTGCGCACCGCGAGCGTCGCGCTCAGTGAATTGACTGTCTGCTGCAGCCCGTCACGGGCGCGCTCGACGTCGGTCTGCAACTCAGACCGCTGTGCCAGCGCCGAAGACAGCCCGCTGACCTGCTTTTCCAACGCCGCAATGCGGGCTACGCGTTCGGTGAGCTGCGTTTCCAGATCGCGTGCACGGCCGATGTAGGTGCCCAGATCTGTCTGCAGCCGTGTGATGCTGGCGTCGCGGTCGTTGACATCTCCATCCAGGGTGAACAACAGATCCTCGAATACGGATCGGCGTCCCTCGTTGGAGTGGAGAGTCTCCAGGTAGCTGGTTGCCCGGGCGCGGGCTTCCTCGAGCTGCCGCTCGAGCAGCGCCATGGCCTGGGCGCGGGTGTGGGCCTGGAGCTCGAAGTCGCGCTTGATGGCGGACAGCTGCAGCTGGAATTCGGTGTGCCGCTGCGCGAGCTGGGTCTGCAGATCGGTGTCGCGCGCACGGCGCTCCTCGTCAGCCGCATCCCGCGCCTTGAGC
>Ga0335070_10011261_pt1 | contig 10443 bp, 8 predicted proteins | sample Lox_Sample_13_FD_206722 | JGI IMG/M metagenome (GOLD analysis project Ga0335070, IMG submission 206722) | Soil microbial communities from Loxahatchee National Wildlife Refuge, Florida, United States - Lox_Sample_1.3 | ecosystem: Environmental > Terrestrial > Soil > Wetlands | place: USA: Florida...
GCCACGCCACCCGGCCGCCGATGCCTGAACGGCATCGATTCCATTCATAGCCGGCATGGCCTGCCCGCAAATCCCCGCGAACAGCGCCCTCAAGGCCCAGCGCAGCGTCCCGATAACAGAGAAATCGCGTGATCGTGACTCGCCGCGGCCGAATGCTGTGCTCATTGTCAGTCACCGCGTTCACAGCCCGAGAGGAGCTAACATGAAGACGAGAATCATCACCGCCTCGACCATCGCCGGTGCCCTCACCCTTGCCGTTCTCAGCAGCGCCAAGGCGGGCCCCGCGGCCGTGCCGGAATTCAAGAACGAGAAATGCTACGGCATCGCGCTGGCCGGCAAGAACGACTGCCAGACCGCGACGCATTCCTGCGCCGGCACCTCCACCAAGGACGGCGATCCCGCCTCCTGGATCTACGTGCCGGCGGGGACCTGTGGCAAGATCGTCCACGGCATGATGCAGCCGATGTGATCATGCCTTTTTCGCATCGGCAGCAGATCCGCGGCTGATGGCACCATGCGGTCCGTAATCGGCAGACGTCCCTTACGGACCGCATCTCGCCTCGCGGATGCGCCGTTCTTTCGTTCACATTCGATGACAAGGGGCTCTGCTTGGCAGAATTGAGACAGCCCGGCCTCGCCATGGCGGCGCGGTCGATTGTCGACTGGCTCGACGGGATTCCCATCGCCTTGCCGGCTCTCGTGCTGCGCCTCGGCGTGGCCCTGGCCTTCTGGCGATCGGGCCTCACCAAGCTGCCGTTCGGAAACGATACCGTCATCGCGCTGTTCCGCGACGAGTACCGGGTGCCGTTGCTGCCACCCGAAATCGCCGCGTACCTGGCGACCAGCCTCGAGCTGAGCTGCCCGATCCTGCTGACGCTCGGGCTCCTGACGCGCCCGGCCGCCGTCGCGCTGTTGGCGCAGACCCTGGTGATCCAGATCTTCGTCTATCCCGGCAACTACCCGGATCACCTGCTGTGGGCCGGACCCCTGCTCTTTCTGCTACTGCGCGGTCCCGGCGAGTGGTCGTTCGACGCCCTGGTTCGCAACCGACTCTTTGGGCGCAACCGATAGCACGCGGATCGCTGCCTTCATCCGCCCACGAGAGCGGCGCGGCGATCCCTTCGGCAGAATGGAATAGAATCTTGAAGAAACTCGCCGTCACACTTGCGATCGCTGGGGCCGTCCTCGGTACGACCCTCACCAGCAGCGTTGATACCGCAAGAGCCCAGCAGGCCGGCAACTTCCTCAATCTCGACCTGGCGATGGAAGCGGCGGCCGAATCCGTGCGGGTCTGCGCCGAGCATGGCTGGCATGTCAGTGTCGCGATCGTCGACAGCGCCGGCAACATCAAGCTTCAGGCCAAGGGCGACGGCAGCACGGTGCACACCAAGGATGCCAGCTTTCGCAAAGCCTATACGGTCGTGACGATGGGGCCGATCTTCGGCTTCGACCGTCTGAGCGAGTGGGTCGAGCAACTCAAGACCAATCCATACGCCCCGGCCTATGCCAGCCTCCCGAACATCTTCCTCCTGCCGGGCGCCGTCGCCGTGAAGATCAAGGGCGAGATCGTCGCCGCCATCGGCGTCGGCGGCGCACCGGGTGGCAGCAACGATGAGATCTGCGCGGTCGCAGGCCTGGAGAAGATCAAGGACCGGCTGCCGCAATGACGGCAAGCCGCGCTCTGAGATGGCCGGTCATTGGCCCACCGGCCACCCCAGCTCTCTCGCCTACAGCGATCCTCTAGCCCTCTTCCGCCAGCGACAGCAGCGAGGCGTTGCCGCCGGCGGCCGTCGTGTCGATGGTAAGCGTGCGTTCGACCGCAAAGCGCGCGAGATAATGCGGGCCCCCGGCCTTGGGGCCGGTGCCCGAGAGCCCCTCGCCGCCGAAGGGCTGCACGCCGACCACGGCGCCGATCATGTTGCGGTTCACATAGCTGTTGCCGGCCTTGACCCGTTCCCAGACGCGGCGCTGGGTGGAATCGATGCGGCTGTGGACGCCCAAGGTCAGGCCGTAGCCGGTCGCGTTGATCGCATCGATCACCTGGTCGAGCTGATCGGCGCGCCAATGCACGATATGGAGCACCGGCCCGAACACTTCGCGCGTCAGGCGTGAGAGCGAATCGAGCACGAAGGCGCGCGGCGCATAATAGTGGCCGGGCGGCAGGTCCTTCGACAGCTTGACCTCATAGAGCAGCCGGCTCTCGCGGTTCATGCGCTCGGCATGGGCCTCGAGCATCCGCTTCGCGGCCTCGTCGATCACAGGCCCGATATCCGTCTCGAGCAGCGCCGGATCGCCGACCGTCAGCTCCTCCATGGCGCCCGCCAGCATCTTCTCGAGCTTGGGTGCGATGTCCTGCTGCACGAAGAGCACGCGCAGGGCCGAGCAGCGCTGGCCGGCACTCTGAAGCCCCGAGATCAGCACGTCGCGCACCACCTGCTCGGGCAGCGCCGAGGAATCGACGATCATTGCATTCTGGCCGCCGGTCTCGGCGATCAGCGGGACGATCGGTCCCTCCTTGGCGGCCAGGGTGCGATTGATCGCGCGCGCCACCTCGGTCGAGCCGGTGAAGGCGACGCCGGCGATACGGGGGTCCGCCACCAGCGGCGCCCCCACTTTCTCGCCGTCGCCCGGCAGCAGATGCAGCACCTCGGCCGGAATGCCGGCCTGGTGCAGAAGGTGCACGGCGGCGGCGGCGATGAGCGGCGTCTGCTCGGCCGGCTTGGCGATGACGCTGTTGCCCGCGACCAGGGCTGCCGTCACCTGGCCGGTGAAGATCGCGAGCGGGAAGTTCCAGGGCGAGATGCAGGCGAAGACGCCGCGCCCCGCCAGCCGCAGCTCGTTGCGCTCGCCGGTCGGCCCCGGCAGCGCCATGGGCTTGGCGAAATCGGCCCGCGCGCGCGCCGCATAGTAGCGGCAGAAATCGACCGCCTCGCGCACCTCGGCGAGCGCATCGGGCACGGTCTTGCCGGCCTCGGCGATGGCGATCGCCATCAGCTTTGCCTGCTCTGCCTCCATGAGATCAGCCGCACGATCGAGACATTGCGCCCGGGCCTCCGCCGGCATCCGGTCCCAGTCAGCCTGCGCGCGCGAGGCGCGCGCCAGCGCATCCTCCAGATCGCCGGAACCGGCTTCGACCACCTGCCCGACCGTCCGGCGCAGATCGGCAGGGTTGAGGATCGCGCGCGAGGTCCCGCTCCGAGCCCGGCCGCCGACGATCGGCGCCGCCGTATGAGTTTCGGCAGCGGCCTGGCCCATCGCCTTGTCGAGCGGCAGCAGGGTCGCGATGTCGGTCAGGTCGAGGCCCTGGGAATTCTTCCGTTCGGCCCCATAGAGATCGCGCGGCAGCGGGATGCGCGGATGCGGCTTGTGCAGAAGCTTGCGCACGCGGCTTGCGGGATCGGCGATCAGGTCGTCAAGCGGCGCCTTCTCGTCGACGATACGGTTGACGAAAGAGGTGTTGGCGCCGTTCTCGAGCAGGCGGCGCACCAGATAAGCGAGGAGATCCTCGTGGCTGCCGACCGGCGCGTAGATGCGCACGGCGCGGCCGATCCGCTCGGGCGGGATCACCTCCTCATAGAGGGCGTCGCCCATGCCGTGGAGCCGCTGGAACTCGAAGTCGGTCGCGTTGCCCGCCATCTCCAGCACGGCTGAGAGGGTATGGGCGTTGTGGGTCGCGAACTGCGGATAGAAGCAGGCGGGCTCGGCCAGGAGCTTGCGTGCACAAGCGATGTAGGAAAGGTCGGTCGAGAGCTTGCGGGTGAAGACCGGATAGCCCGAAAGCCCCCGCTCCTGGCTCTGCTTGATCTCGCTGTCCCAATAGGCGCCCTTGACGAGGCGCACCATCAGTCGGCGCCGGTGGCGGCGCGCCATTTCGGCCAGCCAGTCGATCAGATCGAAGCAGCGCTTCTGATAGGCCTGGATCGCGAGACCGAATCCGTTCCAGCCCGCGAGCGTCGGATCGCCCGAGACCGCCTCGATCACGTCGAGCGAGAGATCGAGCCGCTCGGCCTCCTCGGCATCGACGGTGAAGCCGATCCCGACTTCCTTCGCCATGCGCGCAAGCTTCGCCAGCCGCGGCACCAGCTCGCTCATGACCCGCGCCGCCTTGGCGAATTCGTAGCGCGGATGGAGCGCCGAGAGCTTGACCGAGATGCCCGGCGATTCGATCGGGCCCCGACCCTTGGCGGCGGCACCGATGGCGCGGATCGCCTGCTGGTATGCCTGATCGTAGCGCTCGGCGTCGGCCATGGTGCGCGCGGCCTCGCCCAGCATGTCGTAGGAATAGCGGAAGCCCTTCTTCTCGAGGATGCGGGCGCGCTCGAGCGCCTCCTCGATATCGCGGCCCATCACGAACTGACGGCCCAGGATCCGCATCGCCTGCATCACCGCTTGGCGGATGACGGGCTCGCCGCTGCGCGACACCAGCCGCTTCAGCACGCCCGCCAGGTCCTGGCCGCCATTGCGGTCGAGCCGCATCACGCGGCCCGTGAGCATGAGGGCCCAGGTCGAGGCATTGACGAAGAGCGAATCGGAGGATCCCAGATGCTTCTCCCAGTCGGCGTCGGCAAGCTTGTCCTTGATCAGCCGGTCGGCCGTCTCCGCGTCGGGGATGCGCAGCAGCGCCTCGGCCAGGCACATCAGCACCACGCCTTCGCGGCTCGACAACTCATATTCGTGGAGGAAGGCGTCGAGGCCGCCCTGCCCGACGCGCCGCGCCCGCACCTCCTGCACCAGGTTGCGCGCCCGCGCCGCGATGCGATCGAGCATGTCGGCCGGGAGCGAGGCGGCGACCAGCAATCGTTCGACGCTATCCGTCTCGTCGGCCCGGTAGATGTCGCGCAGCGATTGGCGCAAAGGGCCGGCGGAAGCGGGCGGATCGCGGAAGATCATGACGGGTCTGGGTCGGCCGGAGCCGCTCTCGAAGGGCAGGTTTGCCGCAACCGGCCTCCTTCCTGGGGCCTGCCGGCGAAAGGAAGCTGCTGGCCGCCCCGATGGCGGCCGGCACTAGACCTATCGTTCCCCGTTGGCCCTGGCAAGCGGCCGACGGGACCCTCGCGATCCGAACCGCCAAAGCTCAGGCGCCGAGGTCAGGCCCGAGCCTTCCCGATGTCACCTTGATGTTGCCCGACCGCAGCGCCCAACCGAACAGCAAGAGGGAGATGCCGGTCGAGAGCAGGCTCAATCCAAGGAAGAGGCCCAACAGCCAAGGCGCGTTGCCCGGCCATCCGATCCAGATCAGCAGACCCAGGAGCAAAGTCAGGATGCCGTCGAACAGCACCCAGCCCCAGGGCCAAGCCGGCTTCAGGCGGAAGGCCAGGACGATCGCGGTGATGCCTTCGACGACCCACAAGACGGCAAGCACGATCGTCAGCGTGAAGACGGCGCTGACCGGATTGGCCAGCAGCAGGAGCCCGGCGACGAGATAAACGACCGCCCAGAGCAGCTTGAGCCAGAAGTCGGGCTCCTGACGGCGATGAAGCGCATGGATGAGCAGCACGGCGCCGCCGATCACCAGGAGCCAGCCGACCCAGACGACGGCGGCAAGCGAGCTCGCCAAGGGAAAGAGGATGGCCACGATGCCCAGCACCAGCATCAGGATGCCGAGACCGATCGTCCAGCCGCCCGCCCTCTTCAGCGCCTCGGCGGCGTCATTGATATTCTGTGCCATCGCTCAGTTCTTCCTCTCTGTCTGCTGGCGGAACCGCCTTCGCTTGCGCCGATCACCCTACAAGCCATTGGGCGGTCATGGTAAATCCTCGGCTTCACCGAGTGGCGCCCGCTCGCTATAGTCCCCGCGCGCCAAGCCCATGCCGCCTTCACCACGCAAGAGGTCCGAGGCGCCATCGTATCATGGGCGCGGCCGATCGGGCCGATGCCGAAATCGCGGTCGCGCCGCGACATTTCAAGGGCCGGGGGTGCACGAACATGGCGGGCGCGGGACAGGTCTACGACATCGCCATCGTCGGCGCCGGCTCTGCCGGGATCGCCGCCGCCAAGACCGCGCGCGAGCTCGGGCTCGATTTCGTCCTGCTCGAGGCCTCGCACCGCATCGGCGGGCGCGGCTATACCGAGGAATTCGCGCCCGGCGTGGCCTTCGACCTGGGCTGCCACTGGATGCATTCGGCGAGCCTCAATCCCTATGTCGCCATCGCCGATCGCTTCGGCTTCACCTATCGCAAGGGCACCTTCCCGCGCGGGCTCTGGCTCGATGGCCACTGGGCCGCCCCCAAGGACTATGCCGACTACGCGGCCGCCTGGGAGCGGCGCGACGCCGCCATCGGGGCCGCGGCCAAGGCGGGAGGCGGATTGTCGATCGCCGATGCGACCGAGCGCGACGGACCCTGGACGCCGCTGCTCGACTATTGGACGTCGATCGCGACCTCGGCCGATCCGGATCAGGTCGCGGTCGAGGATTCAGTCAACTACAACGACACCGACGAAAACTGGCCGCTCAAGCAGGGCTTCGGCACGTTGATCGCGCGCTTCGGCGCGGATCTGCCGGTCACGCTCAATGCCGCGGTCGAGCGGATCGATTGGAGCGGCCCCGAGATCGCGCTTCATACCGCCAAGGGCACGGTCAAGGCGAAGCGGGCCGTGGTCACGGTCTCGACCGGCATCCTCGGTGCCGGCGATATCCGCTTCGATCCCGCCCTGCCCGGCTGGAAGCAGGCGGCAATTGATGCCCTGCCGCTCGGGACCCATAACCGCATCGGCTTGATGTTCGAGCGCGACCTGTTCGGCCCCGACTGCCCCAAGGGCTCGGCCTTCGTTTTTCCGGACGGTGACCCGGTCGGCATGTCGATCCGCGCTTTCGACGAGAACTATGCCGTCGTTTATACGGGCGGGCGCTTCGCGGTCTGGCTCGAGCGCGCCGGCCAGGCGGCTGCAGTCGACTTCGCCAAGGAGAAGCTCGCCAAGATCTTCGGCAGCGCCATGCCGAAGCAGGTGGCGCGCACACTCGTGACCGCCTGGCATGGCGATCCCTGGATCAAAGGTTCCTACTCCGCGGCTCTGCCCGGCCAGGCGCATCAGCGCGGCGTTCTGGCACGGCCTGTCGATGACCGCCTCTTCTTCGCCGGCGAGGCGACCTCGACCGATTTCTACGCCACCGCTCATGGCGCCTATATCACCGGCGTCAACACCGCGCGCGCGGTGGCGAAGAGCCTGGGGCGAAAGGTCGAAGCGGCGGCGCAGTAGGGCTACCACCGAGCCCCTCACCCTCCCCTTGCTTCGCAAGGGGGCCCTCCCTCTCCCCACAACAGTGGGGAGAGGGTTGTTTTTCTTTCTTCTCCCCCACAGACGTGGGGGGAGAAGGTTGCGAAGGGTTGGCTCGGCGACAGCCGAGCCTTACCCGCAGCTGGATGAGGGGGCGTCACTCTCGCTCGATCCCACAAGAGCGATCTCCACCCGCTCCTTCCCCTTCCCGATATTGCGCCGCTTGAGCGTGACCGGGCCGACCTCGCCGGTGCGCTCGAGATGGGTGCCGCCGCAGGGCACGCGCGCGAAGCCGGGGACCTCCCAATAGCGGCGCTGCGCCGCCTCGTCGCTGAAGGCGCTGACGATCGGCCGGTCGCTGGCGACGATCTTGCGCAGTTCCTCGCTGAAGAGCGGAAAGGACTTGCTGATCGGCTCCGGCCATTCGAAATCGATGCGCGCCTTGTCGGCGGCGATATGGGCGCCAATCTTCTTGATGCCAGCGAGATGCTGGTAGGCGAGTTCCAGCACGACCTCGGCCGCGAAATGCAGCCGCATCAGCCGATAGCGCCGCTCCCAGTCGATCTCGACCGTGACCGCATCGCCGGGCCTGAGCCCGTGGTCCTCCGGCAGGCGATAGAGGATGTCTGCGCCGTCTTTCCGCGCTTCCAGCACCGGCCGGCCCCCGATCGTGCCCGCGTCGCTCTCCTGCCCGCCCGAGAGCGCGTAGAAGATCGTCTCCTCGAGCGTCACCTCCGGACCCGCGACGGTCGCGATCCGGGTTTCGAGCCGTGTCAGATAGGGGTCGGTCCAGAACAGTTTTCGGGTCAATCCAGCCTCGCCGTTCAGCCTTCAAGATCGCACGGTCGAAGATCGATCCGCCGGCCCTGCCTCGGGACAATCCTAGTCCGCGCGCAGTCTTGTCAACGCCTCGGCAGCGATCCTCCGGGTCAACTCGCCCGCCGGCATCGCGCGCGCGAGGCGCGCCGCCTGACCGGACCAGAGATTGGTGAAATCGCTTGAACCCGCCGGCTCGGCCTTGGCGCGCAAGGGCGCCAGCGCGCCGCCCGCGAGCGGGAAGCTCGGCGCGTCGGGCGAAAGCGGCCCTACCTCGCGCATCAGACGATTCACCACGCCGCGCGCCGGCCGGCCGGTGAAGAGATTGGTGAGCGCGGTATTGTCGTCGGAGGCGGTCTCGAGCGCCTCGCGATGGACTGCCGGAATCTTGGCTTCGGGTGAGAAGAGATAGGCGGTGCCGATCTGCACGGCCGAGGCGCCGAGCGCCAGCGCCGCCACGATACCGCGCGCATCGGCGATGCCGCCGGCTGCGATGACCGGGACCTTCACCGCATCGGCGATCTGCGGCAGCAGGGCGAACAGCCCAACCTGGCGCGCCATGTCGTCGGAGAGGAAATTGCCGCGATGGCCACCCGCCTCGAGCCCCATGGCGATGACGGCTTCGCAGCCACGATCCTCGAGCCAGCGCGCTTCGGCGACCGTCGTCGCGGAGGCGATCACCTTGGCGCCGGTAGCCTTGACGCGCGCAAGCAGCGCCGGCTCCGGCAGGCCGAAGTGGAAGCTCACCACCTCGGGCTCGTAATGCTCGACGAGACTGCAGAGGTCCTCATTGAAAGGGGCGCGTCCTGTTGCGGGCAGCGGCGCCTCCGGATCGAGTCCCTGCTCGAGATAGTAGGGCTTGAGCCGCGCGCGCCAGGCCGCGTCGCGCGCCGGATCGGCGGCGGGCATGGCGTGGCAGAAGAAATTGAGGTTGATGGGCTTCGTCGTGCCCTGGCGCACCCGGCCGATGGCGTCGCGTGCCTGATCGAGCGAATAGAGGGCCGTCGGCAAAGAGCCCAGCCCGCCCGCCTCGCTGACCGCGATCGCCATCTCGGGCGTGGTGGCGCCCGCCATCGGCGCCTGGATGATCGGCAGCTCGATACCGAAGAGGTCGAGGATGCGGCGGTCCGGCCAGGAGGACATGACCCTGCTCCTTACGATGGCGCGGGATGGAGGCGTCCAAATCGCCCGGCCCTGCGCAGCTTGCCATCATTTTAGAACATCCCGGTCGGGCCGGCGGTGACTTGTTGGTTGACCGGAGGCGGTATCGGACGACGTTCAATGAAAATCCCGTGACGGATAGGCGGTGCCGCGCCGGTTGCGGGCGCGCTCGGCGATCTCACGGTTGCGCGCATCCTGACCCGGCTTCTTGACCTCGTCGGCGCGCGCGAGGCTCGCGGCCGGCGGCAGATCGGGGCTCGCCATGTCGCGGAGATGGCCGGTCAGGTCGATGAGTCGGTCGGCGATGAGATGCGTCACGATGCCTTCGCGCTGCAGCTTGCCCACGACGCCCAGGAGGCTCGAGCCCAGGACGGCGCGGCGGTAGCGCTCGAAGATCTTGGGCCAGATGATGATGTTGGCGATGCCGGTCTCGTCCTCGAGCGTGGCGAAGATGACGCCGCTGGCCGTGCCCGGCCGCTGGCGCACCAGCACGATGCCGGCGAGCCTGACCTTGGCGCCGTCGGGCGTGGCGAGCAGGCTGGCGCAGGATCGATAGCCCTGCGCCGTCATGGCCTCGCGCAGGAGGCCCATCGGGTGGCGCTTGATCGAGAGATGCAGATGGGCATAGTCCTCGGCCACATGCTCGCCTGGCGTGAGCGAGGGCAGCGTCACCGCCGCCTCCTCGCCCTGCTCCTCCGCCAGGCTCGCGGCGAACAAGGGCAAGGGCGCCGCCGGCAGGCCCTTGACCGCCCAGAGCGCCTCGCGCCGGTCGAGCGCCATCGAGCGGAAGGCGTCGGCCCGCGCCAAGGTCGCGAGCGTGGTCTCGGGCAGGCCGGCGCGCCGCCACAGCGCCATCGGATCGCCATAGCCATTGCCGCGCGCGGCCACCAGCGCCCGCATCTCGGTCTCGCCCAGTCCCTTCACCTGGCGGAACCCCAGCCGCAGCGCATAGGGCCGCCGCTTCACCCCCGGCGCCGGCTGGCCGCCCAAAATAATCTCGCGTGCCTCTTTTCTTTCTTCGCCACGAGCGGCGGGGTTGGCGGGGCGGCCGTCGCTCGTGGCGTCACTCAACTCCAAGCTACAATCCCACTCGCTGAAATTGACATCGACGGGCCGGACCTCGACGCCATGCTCGATCGCGTCGCGCACCAGCTGGGCCGGCGCGTAGAAGCCCATCGGCTGGCTGTTGAGGATCGCGCAGGCGAAGACGTCGGGGTAATGGCATTTGATCCAGGAGGAGACATAGACCAG
>Ga0335070_10011262_pt1 | contig 10443 bp, 7 predicted proteins | sample Lox_Sample_13_FD_206722 | JGI IMG/M metagenome (GOLD analysis project Ga0335070, IMG submission 206722) | Soil microbial communities from Loxahatchee National Wildlife Refuge, Florida, United States - Lox_Sample_1.3 | ecosystem: Environmental > Terrestrial > Soil > Wetlands | place: USA: Florida...
AGGAGAAGGGAGTTCTACCCTTTCCTCACACCTATGAAGGTATTGTGAAAACATGCTCTTTACTCTATGTTTTTGTACACCTGTTCTAAACTCTAGAACAGGCTCCTCTCCTTCAACTTGTGATGTGCCCCTTTGCCTAAAGTAACCGAACCTTCGATGAGAAACTTCTATGAACTCCCTGAAATTCTAATCCTTCTGTTTTTAGACCAATGTTGCTCAAATACAAAGAATCTTTAGGCGGTTCACTTATACTCAGTTAAGAAACGCGCGCGTCGAACTGGCTGCCTGCTTTTCCAACATTTGGTTCCCCAAATTGGCTTATAATGCGTTAGCGCGTGCTAATCATTAATTAGCTTTTAGAATTCACAAGTCATATTAGATATTGTCAAGAAACTGGTTTTTTGGTAGCAATGAAAAAGATCAGGGCGCAAGGTCAAGTTTTGGCGGTAATACCGTTTCTGATAGCAGCCAGTATGCTCGCAATAGCCCTTAATGTTCATCAGGTCAGAGCGGAGACGGCAAATATCACTTTTAACCAGGTCGGTGTCGGCTCTGACTTCACCGAACCAGTTCTAACAGTTGACGGCACGGATCTGGGTCTTATCGATTTACCACACGACTACAACACTTGGAACGTTGGCGATAGCCACACCTTTGCTTATGGTTCACCCCTTGTCGTAACCGCGAACAGCAAACAATACGTGTGGACATCCACAACAGGCTTGTCCAGCCTTCAGAGCGAAGCGATAACCGTTCCAAGCGGAGGCGGAACGATCACGGCCAACTACAAGACTCAATATTATTTGACAGTCACGAACAACTTTGGCTCAGTCAGCCCTGTCAGTGGCTGGTTTGATGCTGGCTCTGCCTTGACTATCTCTGCCACTCCTCCTGCGGCTGGTTCTGGCGAGCAGTACGTCTGGAACGGCTGGACTGGCTCCGGAACTGGAAGCTACACTGGCACCGATAATCCCGCAGACAACGCGGTTACAATGAATGGCCCAATCACAGAGACTGCTTCTTGGACTCATCAGTACTACTTGAATGTGACCTCGGCGTATGGCTCACCCTCTCCTGTGAGCGGTTGGTTTGATTCTGGTTCAGGTGTGAGTGCGTCGGTGACATCTCCTGTTGCAGGAGGTTCAGGTACGCAGTATGTTTGTATTGGTTGGACCGGTTCTGGCAGTGTTCCCGGCTCTGGTAGCGATTCATCTACAACGTTCACGATGGCTGCACCCTCAACCATCGTGTGGGATTGGAAGACTCAGTACCAAGTGACCTTTGACCAGATAGGTGTTGGGACGGACTTCGCGGGGACCGTCGTAAACGTCGACGGCAACAACTACGCTGCAGGTGATCTCCCTTTCAACTTTTGGTGGGACAGCGGTTCCAGTCACAGCTTCTCTTTTGCTTCGCCGCTGGTCGTGGGCGGCAAGCAGTATGTCTGGGGTTCAACTTCGGGGTTATCAATCCTCCCCAGTGACACCCTGACAGTAACATCTGGGGGAAGCGTTACTGGAAACTATATAGTGCAAGATCAGGTCTCTTTTGTCCAGGTGGGAGTCGGCTCTGACTTCACGGGCACCGTAGTCACCATTGACTCTGTCAGCTATACGCGGGCGCAGCTTCCCATTTCGTTCTCATGGATTATGGGTTCCGTCCACAGCTTTGCGTTCCAATCACCTTTAATCGTGGGTTTAAACTCCGAGCGGTACGTTTGGACAGGTACGACTGGCCTATCATCTTCGCAAAGCGCCTCTATAACGATGACGGCCTACGGAAGCATTGTTGCCACTTACAAAACCCAATACTATCTCTCTATCACTTCTTCGTATGATTCGCCTTTTCCGTCGAATGGCTGGTTCGATTCCGGGACCCAAATATTGGAGTCAGTGACTTCACCTACACCGGGTCCAACGGGAACCCAGTATGTTTGCACGGGCTGGATTGGAACAGGAAGCATCCCTGCTTACGGCGCTGGAGCCTCAGTATTCTTCACTATCAATGAGCCTTCGTCAGTTACTTGGAACTGGAATACGCAATACTACTTGACCGTCACGTCTTCAAACGGTTCCCCTAACCCAGTCAGCGGCTGGTTTGACAGCGGATCCTCTGTCACGGAATCGATTGACTCTCCGATTTCTATTGACACAGGAATACGGTATTCCTGCACCGGCTGGCTAGGCACTGGAAGTGTTCCCTCTTCCGGCGCATCCATATCCTGCACATTCACGATTATTTTTCCTTCAAGCATAACCTGGAACTGGAAAACAGAATACAGGCTTATGTTATCGACAAATTTCGGAACAACTTCCCCCTCTGGAACGACTTGGTACGGCGTTGGAACGAACGTGACCATATCTGCTTCGCCCCCGTCTGGTGCCACAGGTGAGCGGTATCTTCTGGACGGATGGAGAGGCTCAGGAACTGGCAGCTTCACTGGTTCAACCGCTTCGCCAACGATTACGGTGAACAGTCCCATAAATGAAACTGCTTCCTGGACCCACCAGTACATGCTGACTGTAAACTCTCCATATGGTTCGCCTGCTCCAAAAAGTGAATGGGTTAACGATGGAACACAAATAAACGCAACACTGTCGGGCTCGCCCTCGGTCGGACCAGCTGGCACCCGATACGTCTGTACAGGCTGGTCGGGCACCGGAAGTGTTTCGGCTTCCGGCTCCACCTTTTCCGTGATCTTCACTATCAATGCGCCTTCATCTGTCACATGGAACTGGAAAACTCAATATCAGTTGAGTGTGTCTTCAGCCTACAGTTCTGCGACTGGTGAAGGCTGGTATGACAGCAGCTCGACCACTTATGCGGCTCTGGCCGCGGGAACTGTTTCAGACAGCCCGGGAATCCAACATGTCTTCGTTGATTGGACGGGTGACGCTTCAGGTTCAGATCTAAACAGCAGTTTAATAACAATGAACGCACCTAAGACCGCGACTGCTGACTGGAAGACTCAATATTACTTGACTGTTGCCTCAGCTTATTCGACACCCAGCGGTTCAGGTTGGTATGATAGCGGTTCCAAAGCATACGCGCGCTTGGACAACGGTACTGATTCTGGAACAGGTGATATTCGATACATTTTCATAGGTTGGTCCGGTGACGCTTCTGGAACAGTTTATTCTCAGAGCAATGGTATTACGATGAATGGCGCCAAAACTGCTACGGCAAATTGGACAGCAGCACTGCTTGCCCTGACCGTTTTGTCTCCATATGGCTCTATTGGCGGCTCCACCAGCCCCAGTGCAGGCGTATACCCCAAGAATGAAAGCACACCAATGATAGTGACTGCGACCTCTGACGTGGGCTACACCTTTGAACATTGGGTGCTTGACGGTCAAAACATCACAGATAATCCCATAAATGTTTCCATGACTACGGACCACACGTTGTTACCAGTTTTCCAGATTCTCAACTTCACGCTAACCATATTGCCCTCAAACAACGGAACAACCGTTCCAGCAGCAGGAACCTACTCCTATAACTATGGAACCAACATCACAATCAGCGTCTCCCCAATCGAAGCCTACCAATTTGACCATTGGCTACTTAACGGCGTAAACGTCACCACGAACCCAATTACAGTTTCAATAAACGGAAATCAGACACTGCAACCTTTCTTCCAACCCGTGACAGCTACTCCTACCCCTCCCCCTCCGATTCTACCGCCTGAATTAATAAAAGACCTCATGGTTTTCGGAGTAATTGCAGCGATTGCTCTTGCAGTCTTCGGAATATTCGTCATTTTAGCGCGCAGGGGCGCATGGTTTTAGAGAATTTCCAACTTGATTTTTTTTCATCCTGAGTGGTGGCGGTGGTAGAAGCGAATGAACAGATTTTCGAGAGGAACGACTTCTCCAATGGAATGCAAAGAACACAATCGCCAGAATTAGCGCGCATGCGCGCGCTAGGGCCTCAAAGCCGCAATGGAAATAGGCATAAACGTAATCCAATTCTGCGAAAGCGCCCTAAGGGAAGCTATAGAGAAGCTAAAAAGCCCGAAAACGATGCCAAATGACGGTTCGCCCCTTCTTAGTCGAGGCTCTTCCGCAGAAGAAAGTCGTGTGGAGCCTCGGGCGGGATTCGAACCCGCGACCCCCGCCTTACCAAGGCGGAGCCCCACCGGGCTAGGCTACCGAGGCGTAGACTCTCCTTTGAAGAGGATTTCACGAAATTTAGGGTTTTCTGTCCAATAGGACTGTTCTGGGGTCTCTCTTCATGCATTATTCATTTTTACCTGTTGATCTTAGAAGATCCTTGGCTACGCTCGTAAGTGTTAGGCTTCGATAATGGATCTTATCGTTTAGGTCTACTAGGAAACTGTCGATGTCCGAGGGTTCGATGAATGGAAATTCTCTGATTACGTTTCTGTGTTCAACGTAGGATGCGTAGTCCTTGTAGAGGCATATCATCACGGCATCGCGCCTTAGCCCTAAACCCCTTTCAAGTGAGAGAATTACGAAACGACTCTGGCTCAAACTTTTTTTTGCAGCCGCTCTCACCGTTTCTATCCCTTCCAGTGGAAGGTCTTTGAGTTTCAAGAAAATGAATGCGCACAGGTTATACCCCAGTTTTCTGAAATCGGGTATCATCGTATATTCATTCACGATTCCTTCCTCTTCCAGTCTCTTAATAATCCTGCTCACTGTCGGCTGGGAGACTCCGATGGCCCTGGCCAGTTCTCTGTCGCTTCTTCTCGAATTGCTGATCAACTCTGAAACAAGAGCCACCTCAGTGTCTTCCAATGGCTCTACTTCAGCGTTAGAGTTGCGAACCGTCCTTTCCATCTGATGTTCACTCGGCCTATCTCTTTTCATAACGTTCGCCTTTCTCGAACTGTTGCCATTAACTATTCATAAATGATCAAATATAACCCTTTACATGGTCAAAACCGATGTGTCATTCTTGGAAGACTAAACAAATATAAAAGAAGATGTTGATTCAGCTGATGAGCCTTCCTGAATTCGCGGGGGTGTCCGAGCTTGGCCAAAGGAGACAGGCTTAGGGAAACGCTGCCTAGAATAGAAACTGTTCGTATTTGAATAGGCACCGTTTTAAGAGACCTGTTGCCGTAGGGCTGCATGGGTTCAAACCCCATCCCCCGCACCTAAGGATGGCTCAGAAACGCGTGTCATGGCGCGCATTGGCAGCAATACGTTTGCATGAGCCCTCGTCGTATCAACGCTTGAGGTGTTAATTATGCCCTAATCCTTATATATGATTAACCTGAAATGACGTTAATTATGCCATATTCTAAAAACCTTGTTGCGGCACAGCAGTTCATGACTAGGGAGCTCATTTCTTACGAAGATGAGTTATTCTGTCTGCTTTATCATGACATAGGAGATTTTGCCATAAAGCATACTCCTAGAATAGTGAGCCAGCAACGTAGAGTCTCAATATATGGGCCAAGGGGTGTGGGCAAGACTACCGCAATGCAAGGTGTCTTATACCATGCGTTGGCGAGTTCAAATAACGCAGGAATTATGCCAATCACAGTAACAGTAAAGGGCGCCAAAGCAGCCTCGGATATCAAAGAATTGGAGGATGCTTTCTACCGATCCGTTGTTTCAGCAGTTCTAGAAGTCGCAGAATTCAAGAGAAAAGAGAACAAATTCAAAGAAGGGACAAAGAGGTATGCTCCATGGATTGCACGCAAAATTACTGAAGCTCTCGGCATGGTTCTTCCGCCATTGGCTCTAGCCTCTGACGCAGCCGAGAAAGGCGCAAAATGGCTTGTTGGGAAACTGAAAAAACCTGACATCGAGGCAATTCTAACTTCAGCGAATATCGACATAAAATACGCCGCAGATACCCTCATAAGCCATCTTGAAGACGCTGGAGTGCTTCCAATATACGTCATCGATGAACTGGACAAGGTGAGTTCAGACACAGTGCTCTCAGACTTCTTCGACGGAAACCAGTCATGGTTCCAAGGCAAACAGGGAATCATAGCCCTAACATACACTTTCGGCGAATCAATCAAGGAAACAGTCACTTCATCCGTACGGAGACTCTCAACTGTAGAGATGTACACTGGAGTAACCAAGCAAGAAGACGTGGACAAAATAGTTCATTCAAGAGCCTTCCTGGGAATCTCCCAAATATGTCAAAAGGAAAAGGCCGCAATAGAGGCAGCTGAAGAAATACTGCCACCAGAGACAGTCAAAGCAATCTTAAATGTATCAGCGCCAAACACCTATCAAATGCTGGAAAGAACATATGAGGCTATCCAGAAGGCAATCGACTCCAACTCTAAAACTGTAGCCCCCGAACACGTTCTGAGAGAAGAAACGGAAACTGAAACCCCAACTCAACTAGAACACGAAATCATGAAAGAGCTCAGCAAGGGAAGACTTACGCCAAGCGATCTAGGCGCCCGACTGGATAAAAGTCCACCTTCCATAGTTAGAACCCTAAAAGAAATGATGAGTAAGAACTGGGTTACCAGAGTAGGGCTCGGAAAACGAGCTTACTACTCTCTGACTACGCGCGGCGACGCTGCAATGAGACGGTACGGAAAGTCGAAATGACCGAATGATTAACCTGTATCTACGTTAATAATATATAAGCAAAGCCTGAAAATTAACGTTCAACAGCAACGGAGCGCGATCAAACGCAACATATGGGAAGACAGAACGCATAGCCAACGCTTGGAAAGGTTCACCTACCCTCTCGCGATCACTTCTTGTGAAGCCCTTTTACTCGCGCTTTTCTCAAGCTTTCGTACCCCCTATAGTGTCAACCAAGTTCGATTCTCAGAACGCGCTAAATGTAGCTTTTCTTCAGGATGACTTGGTTTTGACGATATGAATAGTAATCAGAATGCAATTTGAAAAAAAGGGAGTTGCGGGAGTAAGTCCCTGATAAAGTTGGTTTTATAGAAAATTTGATATACCACACAAAACAAAAGGGAGTGTGGTTGAATGGAGTTGAGTCTTCAAGAGTTTCTGGGTTCAGTTTCCAACAAGAGCACAAAGAAAGAGTACCGTTGGGGAATCAACCTCTTCTGTGAGTGGTATGGCAAAAGCGTAGAAGAGATTCTGAAAGAAAGACAAGATGATATGACTCAGAAAGCAGGAGAGAACCTGATTGAGTTTAGAAACCGGTCTGCAAGGTTCTCTAAGACACTAGAGAAGTTCCACGACTACCTTCTAAGCCAAAACTACAGCATCAACACAGCACGTAACCTGATTATAGGTGTAAGGCAGTTGTTTAGATTCTATGAAATGCCTGTCCTGATCAGGAATGGGAGCAAGGTTTCTCAGACTGTTGAGAGTACATCAGACTTTCCTTTGACGATTGAAACTGTTAGGGCTATGTTTCAAGTTGCGGACCTCAGAGAAAGGGTCATTCTCTCGCTGGCTACAGACCTAGGGTTGCGAATAGGTGACTTCCTTGCGCTCAAGAAAACTGCCTTGCCTGGCTTGTCTCAAGAGGCACCCATCAGCTTTGTCGTCATGACGGACAAGAAGAAGATAGTTGCAAAGGGCTTTCTGTCTCAAGAGTCTGTGGATCTGCTAAAGTTGTATCTGCCAACGTTGGAAAAGAAAGAGAACCAATATCTGTTCCCTAGCAATGGGAAGAGCCACATTTCTGATGAATGGCTGAACGACACTTTGAGAAGCCTAGCATCCAAGGCAGGAATAGCCACGGGGGACAAGTCCCTGCACTTTCACCTCTTCAGAAAGATGTTTCTCTCCGCCGGCATTGATAGTGGCTGTGGCTTTACTGCGGCTAAGCTAATGTGCGGCAAATCTATCGCCAAATCTGACAGCACTTATCTGACAGTTGTCAATCTCAAACAGAAGTTCCTCCAACTCAAAAGATTCTTGACCATACAAGAGCAGCCAAAGGTAGAGACTGAAAAGCTCGAGACTTTGAAGAGTGCTGTGGCTAAGCTTCAAGAGGAGTTGACTCAGCAGAAGGTGATAACCGACACTGTCTCTGAAGAAAACGTCAAAACGAAACAGGAACTTAGCGCGCTGAAGGCTAGTAAGGAAGAGATGTTGGAGCAATTAAACGCTTTGCAGTCTGAAGTGGCGCGGGTGACCTCAACTCTTGACATGATTCCAGGTGGATTCGGACCGAGAAGACCCTCAAAGGAAGCGAAAAAGTCGGTATCGGCAGCTACGAAGAAAATAGCACCAGAATATGTCACCGAAAAGTGATGGATAAGACAGGGCAAACTTGAACGAAAAAGGTCTAGCGCTCGCGCATATGGTGAATGTGGGTAATGTTTATTTGTCTGGTTTTGCATCCTAAAACCTGTTAGGCAATGGAGCTTGCCTTTAACCGTCTCTGCATGACTGGCAGGGGCTGATAGCTCCTACTTCAAAGACTGCGAAGGTGGGAAGTGAGGCGGTTAAAGTTGAGTGACCAGATTTCTGAGAAGAAAAATCAGGTATTGCTTCAAGTTTTCTTGGACAGAAGAACCCATGACTCACTTGTGGAGTTTTGCAAAAAAAACGGCTTCGACTTGTCAATAGGTTTTGTCAAAGCGGCTGAGAGGGGCATGAGGTTTTTCAGGGCAGTCTATTACAGAGAAATCAAACAGGATTATTTACTTCTCAAGAAGCAAGCAGAAGAATACGAAAGTGACAATAAAGTATTGAAACAACTGGTGGAAGAAAATCAAGTTTTCAGACAGATGCGGGACGGGCATCACTGCAAAGTGGAGGCATAGTAGTTGAAGAGTGGAATAAAAGCAACTGCTGAAAGTCAGCATCTGGAGGAAATTGCCCCTGAATTGTTGGGCATACCCATAAACCTCAATCTAAGGGTCCCAAGAAGCTTCCAAGAATCATTGAAGAGATTTATGAAGGAACATGGGCTGGACCCAAAATTCGACTTGCGGAAAATACTTGAATATGGTCTCGTACAGGAATCGGATGAGGAACTTGAAAAATTGGAGATAGAGAGGCTCGACCTCTCTTCGGAAGTAAACTCAAAATATGCAATCATGAAATTCAAAGCCTACGAGCATTTTAAAGAAAACCAAACTCTTGCACAGGGGCTTCCATCTCTTGTCTCCGAAAACGAATCCCTTCGCAGACTCTTGCACAATAGGGGGTTGGATGAATCAGTGGAGAGCGAATGGTCAAATAAGAAGATTGTTGAGTTTCAAATGAAATATCTTTTCCGTAATAGAACAGCCGAAAGAGGTAGCATGAACAAAAATAAGGAGACTTGAAACTTGGGCGATGAACAATCAAATATCAAAGACTCTAGAAAATGGTTGAACAGAAATGTTGCGGCAATGGGATTTACGAGTCTGTTCAGTGATGCAAGTCATGAAATGGCTACCGCAATTCTTCCTTTCTTTCTCGTTTCTCTGGGGGCAGGTCCAGCGATTTTGGGTTTAATAGAAGGATTTTCTGATGGAGCGGCAAGCTTTGTGAAATCTTTCGCTGGGTATTTGAGCGATAAGATGGGCTTGCGGAAGCCTCTGATGAGTTTGGGTTACGCTTTGACTGGCATCTTCATTCCTTTGATAGCATTAACAAACTCGTGGTATGAAGTGTTCGCTTTAAGGGTAAGTGCTTGGGCTGGAAGGGGAACTAGAGGACCGCCTAGAGACGCATTGTTAGCAGATTCGGTTTCTTCGCAAAACAGAGGAAAAGCATTCGGTTTCAACAGGGCTTTAGATACGACAGGGGCAACTTTGGGACCAGCTTTAGCGTTGGTCTTCATAACCTTCTTGAGTTACCGCCAGATTTTTGCTCTGTCAGCTATTTCTGGGATTGCGGCTCTCTTAACGGTTCTCTTCTTCGTTCACGAAGTAAAGAAGAAACCATCATCAAAGGCTCTAATCGTCTCTATTAATGGCGATACGGCTTTGGAAAAGAAAGGATTTGTGGCTTCAATCAAATCCCTTCCGAAGTCGTTTATGCTCTTCCTCATTGGCGTGGGTGTTTTTGGGCTGGGGAATTTCGCCAACAGCCTATTCACATTGAGGGCACAACAGGTTTTAGCCCCAAAATTGGGCACAGTGGAAGCCGATGCCTTTGCAGTAGCATTATACACTCTGCTTAACCTCTCTTACGCAGGTTTTTCATTCCCAGTGGGAGCATTAAGTGACAAATTGGGAAGAAGAAAAATTCTGGCAATTGGTTACTTCTTGGCGGCTTTGACCTGTTTTGGGACCGCTTTCGTCACTGCCGACTTTTTGTTTTTGGTTCCAATCTTTTTGACAGCAGGCTTTTTCACTGCTGTCGCCGATACTGTTGAGGGAACGGCGGCGGCAGATTTGCTTCCAAAGGAATCCAGAGGAACAGGTTTTGGCATACTACAAACAGTAAAGGCATAGGCGATTTTATTTCCAGTGCAGTGGTCGGAGCTATTTGGGTTCTCATTTCTCCTATGGTCGCCTTTACATATGCCGCCATTTTAACAGCGTCTGGCGGAGTAATCCTTCTCTATCTCACC
>Ga0335070_10011263_pt1 | contig 10442 bp, 9 predicted proteins | sample Lox_Sample_13_FD_206722 | JGI IMG/M metagenome (GOLD analysis project Ga0335070, IMG submission 206722) | Soil microbial communities from Loxahatchee National Wildlife Refuge, Florida, United States - Lox_Sample_1.3 | ecosystem: Environmental > Terrestrial > Soil > Wetlands | place: USA: Florida...
GGCTTCTGACCCGGGAGCTGCGCGGGGTGGACTGGGTGGCCTAGTACGGGGGGGACGAGTTCCTGGTCATCCTGCCGGCCACCGCCAAGCCCGGCGCGGCGGTGCTGGCCGAACGGCTGCGCCAGGCGGTGGGCTCGCACGCCTTCGACCGGGCGGTGGCCGGCGAGGTCACCGCCAGCCTGGGCGTGGCCACTTTCCCCGAGGACGGCCTCACCCCGCTGGCGCTGATCGAGGCCGCCGACCAGGCGCTGTACCAGGCCAAGCGGGCGGGCCGCAACTGCACCTGGATGGCCGGCCCGGCATCGGAAGCGGAGGGCCGCGCCGCCTGACCCAGCCCGCCCCGGCCCCGGTGCCGGGCACGGGCCGCGTCCGCCGCCGCGCGGGCGCGCCGCCCGGGTTGCCCTCAACTTGCGCTAAGCCCAAGCCGACAAAGCGCATTGACACTCCTCTCTCGCGGTCCGTATACTCCCGGCTGGCCGACGAGATTTGTTTTTCGTTATTCGACAAGGAGTTGGAATGCCCCGTCCGATTCTCGCAGGCGTGCTCGCGGCGCTGGCTCTGGCCCTGACCGCCCAGTCCGCCGCCCCGGTGGCTTCCCCGCCCGGCTCCCCCGACTACAAGATCGGCGTGGACGACATCCTCCAGGTCGGGGTCCGGCCGCGCATGGACCTCAACACCCAGGTGACGGTCCTGGCGGACGGCACCATCAGCCTGCCCTCCCTGGGCCCGGTGCACGCCGAGGGCATGACGGTCAAGGAGCTGTCCTCGGAGCTGACCCGGCGGTTCGGCCTGTACGACCGCGACATCACCCAGGTCACCGTCACGGTGCTGGCCTACAACAGCCAGAAGGTGTTCCTGCTGGGCGAGGTGTACAAGCCCGGGCGCTACGCCTTCCCGGTGATTCCGGGCATCTGGGACGTGGTGCGCGAGGGCGGCGGCCCCACCAGCGAGGCCGACCTGACCGCGGTGCAGGTGATCCGCGGCGAGGGGGAGAAGCGCGAGACCATCACCGTGGACCTGGGTTCGGCCATCACCTCCGGCAACTTCGACGGGCTGCCCAAGCTGCGGCCGGGGGACACGGTGCGGCTGCTCCGCAAGCAGGTCACGGTGCCCCCCAAGGACCAGGTGTACGTGATGGGGGAGGTGAGGAGTCCGGGCATCTTCTCCACCCAGACCGCCAGCGACGTGGTCTCGGCCATCATGGCGGCCGGCGGGCCCACCACCGACGCGGACCTGTCGGAGATCACCCTGACCCGGCGCAACGTGGAGGGCACCCGCAGCCTGGAGTTGGACCTCAAGGGCTACGAGACCGGCGACCGGATTCCGGCCGACCTCGCGCTCAAGCCGGGGGACGCCATCAGCGTGCCGAGCCGCAGCGGGGGTCTGCTGCACGGCCTGCTGCCGTTCAACACCGTCCTGCCCCTGCTGCAGGTGGTCATCTCCACGGTGATCGCGATCGAGTCCATTCGCGTCGCGCGCGGGACCCCCTAGGCCGCGCGCCGGGCCACCACAGGAAGCTTCATGGAAGCCAGCGGCCGGCACATCGACCCGCGCATCTACCTGCGGATCCTCTGGAAGCGGAAGGCGCTGTGGCTGCTGCCGCCGGCGGTGATCCTGTGCACCGTGGCCATCGGCATCAACGTGGTGCCGCCGGTGTACGAGGCCCGCACCAAGATCTACTACGAGGACCGGCCGAACCTCACCCGCCAGCTCCAGGAGCTCACCGGCATGGCCGGCCAGGGCTACAGCCGCACCGAGGAACTCACCACCCAGCGCATGATGGACATCACCGCCAAGATCCGGTCGCGGCCGTTCCTGGAGCAGGTGGTGCGGCTGCTGCGCCTGAACGAGGACCCGGGGGCCCAGAGCGAGGGCCGCAGGATCCACGACCGGCACCCGGAGATCGCCCAGGACGAAGCGGTGATGCAGATCCTGGTCGAGAACCTCCGGATGCGCCTGGCGGTGGAGCCGGGCGGGGCCAACGTGTTCAGCATCGTGGCCCGGGACAACTACCCGCGCAACGCGCAGCTGCTCAGCAAGTGGGTGTCCCAGCAGTTCGTGGACGGGGTGGTGCGCGGCCAGATGTCGCAGATCCGGGCCGCCGGCAATTTCAGCGAGGAGCAGCTGTCCATCTACGAGCGGAAGCTGCGGGCCTCGGAGGACGCGCTGCGCAGCTTCCAGGAGACCATGCTGGGCCGGCAGCTGGCCTCCAACCCGGTGAGCGAGAAGAGCCGCGACCAGGCGCGCTCGCTGGTGCGCGCGGCGGAGTCGGAGCTGTCCGACCTGGACCTGCGCATGGGCAACTTCGACCCGGCCATCCGCGCCCTGCTGCGGCAGGACCCGGCGCTGCTGCGCTCCGGGCGGCTCAAGACGCTGGGCGAGGACCTCGACCGCGCCGAGATCGACCTGGGGCTGCTGCTGCTGGACAAGCTGCCCTCGGACCTGTCGGTGAGCGCCCAAAAGGACCGCGTGGGCCGGGCCCGCCAGGACGCCTACGACGCGCTCACCGCGGCGGTGGCGGCGCGCCACGGCAACCTGTCCGAGGACGACCAGCGCGCGGCCCGCGACGCCTTCTACGCCCAGATGCAGGTGAACTCCATCCGCGCCCGCCGCGACAAGCTGCAGAAGAGCCTGGACGACTACGAGCGCAACTACCGGCAGGCCCCGCGCGAGCAGCTCGAGCTGGACCGGCTGCGCCAGGACGTGGCCACCAACCGGGCGCTGCTGGAGGCCTTCCGCAACCAGTCCACCGGGAGCCGCATCTCCGAGGCGGTCGAGAGCACCAGCCTGGGGATGCGGGTGGAGGTGCTGGAGCAGGCCGACCGGCCGCTGGAGCCGGTCAGCCCGAACGGGCCGCGGGTGTTCGCCATGGCGCTGCTGCTGGGCCCGCTGCTGGGGTTCGGGGTGGTGTTTCTCACCGAGTACCTGGACACCTCCTTCCGCACCATCGAGGAGGTGGAGAGCGAGCTGGGCCTGCCGGTGCTGGGGACCATGCCCCGGCCGGTGGCGGAGAAGGGCCTGCTGCCGGTGCGCCGCCGCTGGATCCCGATCACGGTCACCGCCATGGTGGCCGTCACCGCGGCGTTCTTCGTGCTGAAGCTCACGCTGTTCCCGGACCTGGGGCGCTTCCACCACACCGCGCGGGCCCAGGAGCCCCCGTCCTCCACCCAGACCGCGAGTCCCTGACCCATGGCCCCGAGCAAGCCCGAGACCCCCAACATGTTCGCCGCCTACCAGCCGGAGTCGCCGGTGGCCATCGAGTTCCGCCGGCTGTTCGTGCGCGTGAAGCGCCTGGGCGCGGCCGGCGGGGTGCACACGCTGATGGTGACCAGCGCCCGGCGCGGCGAGGGCAAGACCACCGCGGCCTCGCAGCTGGCGCTGACCGCCGCGCTGCACGGCCACCGCCAGGTGCTGCTGGTGGACCTGGACCTGCGCCGCCCGCGGGTGCACGCGGTGACCGGGCTGCCCCAGCGCCCCGGGGTGACCGAAGTGCTGCGGCGCAGCAGCAGCCTGGACGAGGCGCTGTGCGACACCCCGCTGGCGAACTTCAAGGTCCTGCCCAGCGGCCGGGTGCAGCACGCCCCGTCGGTGCTGCTGGAGTCCCCGCGGCTGCGCGAACTGCTGGAGGAACTCAAGACCCGCTTCGAGTTCGTGGTGCTGGACGCCCCGCCGGTGATCCCGGTGACCGACCCGATGGTGTTCGCCCCCCTGGTGGACGTGACGCTGCTGGTGGTGATGGCCGGCGAGACCCCGCGGGCGGTGGTGCAGCGGGCCAAGGCCCTGCTGCAGGACGCCGAGGTCCAGCGGCTGGGGGTGGTGGTGAACAACGTGGACGAAGTCCTGCCGTACTACTACGACTACCGGTACTACGGCTACAGCTACGAGAGCCATGAGAGCCCGGCAGAGGCGCCGGCAGAGGGGAAGGAGTCGAGTTGAAGCTCGAGCAGAAGATCAAGAGCCGCAAGGCGACGCTCGGGGTGATCGGCCTGGGGTACGTGGGGCTGCCGCTGGTCGCCGAGTTCGGCAAGGCCGGCTTCCGGGTGATCGGGGTCGACATCGACGCGCGCAAGGTGGAGCAGCTGAAGCGCGGCCGCTCCTACGTGAAGGACGTGCCGGCGCGGGAGGTCGCGGCCCTGGTGCGGACCGGCCAGTTCCTCCCGACCACCGACTTCTCGCAGCTCCGCAAGTGCGACACCGTGGACATCTGCGTGCCCACCCCGCTGCGCAAGACCAAGGACCCCGACGTCAGCTTCATCGTGGCCGCCACCGAGCAGGTGCGGAAGTACCTGCACCGCGGCATGCTGGTGGTGCTGGAGTCCACCACCTACCCGGGCACCACCGACGAGCTGGTGCTGCCGGAGCTGGAGGCCGGGGGCCTCAAGGTGGGCCGCGACTTCTACCTGGCGTTCTCCCCGGAGCGGGTGGACCCCGGCAACGAGCGCTTCACCACCAAGAACATCCCCAAGGTGGTGGGGGGCGTGACCCGGGCCTGCACCCGGGTGGCCACACTGCTCTACCGCCAGACCCTGAGCCGGGTGGTGGGGGTGTCCTCGACCCGGGTGGCCGAGATGGTGAAGCTCCTGGAGAACACCTTCCGCAGCGTGAACATCGGCCTGGTGAACGAGATGGCCCTGATGTGCGACCGCATGGGCATGGACGTGTGGGAGGTCATCGACGCCGCCGCCACCAAGCCGTTCGGCTTCATGCCGTTCTACCCGGGCCCGGGCCTGGGCGGGCACTGCATCCCGATTGACCCGTTCTACCTCTCGTGGAAGGTGCGCGAGACCGGCTTCGAGGCCCGCTTCATCGAGCTGGCCGGCCAGGTGAACGGCCAGATGCCGCACTACGCGGTGGACAAGGTGGTGCTGGCCCTGAACCAAATCCGGCGCAGCCTCAAGGGCTCCCGGGTGCTGGTGGTGGGGGTGGCCTACAAGGCCGACATCGACGACGTCCGGGAGTCCCCGGCGCTGGACATCCTGGAGCTGCTGCGGCGGCGCGGAGCGAAGGTGGCGTACCACGACCCGTTCGTGCCCAGCATCCGGCTGGACGGCGGGCGGCTGCGCAGCATCCGGCTCACCCCGGCGGCGCTGCGGCGCTTCCACTGCGCGGTGGTGGTCACCGCCCACAAGGGCGTGGACTACGACCTGATCCTCCGCCGCACCCCCACGGTGGTGGACACCCGCAACGCGTACCGCGGCCGGCGGGCCGCGCACCTGTTCAAGTTCTAAACGGGAGGCCCGTGCAAGCGCGATACCTCGTGACCGGCGGCGCCGGCTTCATCGGCTCGAACCTGGTGGAGCGGCTGCTCGCCGACGGCCACCCGGTGCGGGTGCTGGACGACTTCTCCACCGGGCGCCGCGTCAACCTGGAGTTCGGGGCGGAGCAGGCCGGCCGCCTCGAGGTGCTGGAGGGCGACGTGCGCGACCCGGCCGCCTGCCGCCAGGCGGTGCGCGGGGTGGAGGTGGTGTTCCACCAGGCGGCGCTGCCCTCGGTCCAGCGCTCGGTGGAGGACCCGGTCTCCACCCACGAGGTGAACGCCACCGGCTCGCTGCGGGTGCTGGCGGCGGCCCGCGAGGCCGGCGCGCGGCGGTTCGTGTATGCCAGCTCCTCGTCGGTGTACGGGGACCTGCCCGAGCTGCCCAAGCTGGAGGCCCACCCGGCGCGCCCGATGAGCCCGTACGCCGTCTCCAAGCTGGCCGGGGAGCAGTACGCCCGGGTGTTCTTCAAGCTGTACGGCTTCGAGACGGTGGCGCTGCGCTACTTCAACGTGTTCGGCCCGCGGCAGGACCCCGACTCCCACTACTCCGCGGTGATCCCGCGGTTCATCCGCAAGCTGCTGGCCGGGGAGGCCCCCGAGGTCTACGGGGACGGCGAGCAGTCCCGGGACTTCACCTACGTGGCCAACGTGGTGGAGGCCAACCTCAAGGCGGCCACCGCGCCGGCGGCGGCCGGCGGGGTGTTCAACGTGGCCCTGGGCGGGCGGGTGTCGCTCAACCAGCTGCTGGAGATGCTGGGGCGCATCCTCGAGGTCCCGGCCCGGGCCAGCTACCGGGAGCCCCGCACCGGCGACATCAAGCACTCGCAGGCGGGCATCGAACAGGCCCGCCAGGTGCTCGGCTACCGGGGCGATGTGCCGCTGGAGGAGGGGCTGCGCCGGACGGTGGAGCACTTCCGGAGCCTGTCCCGGGCGGGCTCCTGACCCGCGTGCCGGGAGGGACGCGGGAATGATCCTGACCAACTCCCGGATGCACCAGAGCGCGCTGTGGCGGGCGCACACCCGCAACGTGGCCGCCCCCGGCCGGGCCCGGGGCGAGCTGGCCGACGCCCTGCGGCTGGTCCGGGCGCGCCGCGGGGCGGAGGGCGTGGTGGTGCTGGGCGCGCGCGCGGCGCTCTACTACGGGGCGCTCACCCGGCTGCTGGGGGCGGGGCCCCCGTGGGTGGCCAAGGAACTGCTGCTGGACCCGCCCGGGCGCGGGCCGCGAGCCGCGCTCAAGCGGGCCGCCTACCGCTGGGCGGTGCGCGGCTGCCGGGCCTTCGCCGTCTATTCCGAGCACGAGCGGGCGGCGTGCGCCGCCGGCCTGGGGGTGCCGCCGGAGCGGTGCGTGTTCGTCCCCTTCCACTGCCGCCGCGAGCCGGCCGCCGAGCCACTGCCCGGAACCGGGCCGTTCCTGGCCGCGGGCCGGTCCCGGCGCGACTACGCCACCCTGGCGCGGGCGGTGCGGGAGGCCGGGTGCCGCCTGACCGTGGTGGCCCCGCCGGCCGAGGCGCGCCACTTCGCCGGCCTGCCCGGGGTGGAGTTCCGTGGCGAGCTGCCGGACGCCGAGTACCGGGCGGTGCTGGAGGCCGCCACCGCGGTGGTGGTGCCGCTGCCGCCTACGCCGCGCTCGGTGGGGCAGGCGGTGGTCCTGGAGGCCATGGCGCTGGGCAAGCCGGTGCTGGCGGCGGCCGTGCCCGGGCTGGCGGACTACCTGGACCCGGAGGAGACGGCCCTGACCTACCGACCCGGCGACGCCGCCGACCTGGCGCGACAGTTGGGCCGCCTGGCCGACCCCGCGCTGCGCGCGCGGCTGGGGCGCGCGGCCCTCCAGCGGGTCCGCGAGCGCTACACCCCCGACCACCACGCCCGCGCGGTGCTCGACCTGGTGCGGCGCGCCGGGGAGCGGCCGTGAGCCTGTCGGCGCGCCTGGGGCGGCACTCGCTGATCTACGGGGTCAACGTGCTCGCCAGCCAGGCGCTGAGCTTTCTGCTCATCCCGGTCTACACCCGCACCCTGGAGCCGGCCGACTACGGCGCCCTGGAGGTCCTGAACCGCACCGCCGAGGTGATGACCGTGGTGGGGCTGGCCGGCCTGCGCCTGGCGGTGGTGCGCTTCGTGCAAGACCCGGCGTTCCGCGGGCGGCGCAGCCAGGTGGTGGGGAGCGCGGTGCTGGCCATCTCGCTCCTGGGCGGGGTGCTGGCGGGGCTGCTGCTGTGGCGGGCCGACGCGGTGGCCGAGCTGCTGCTGCCGGGGCGCGGGCTGGGCTGGGCGGTGCGGCTGATGGCCGCGGGCTCGCTGTTCGACCTGCTCACGGTGCAGCCCATGGCGCTGCTGCAGGCGGACCAGCGCTCCACCCGGTTCGTGACCCTGAACCTGGCGCGCTTCGTCCTGGGCCTCGTCCTCAACCTGGCCCTGGTCGCGGTGTGGCGCCTGGGGCTGCGCGGCATCCTGGTGGCCACCCTGAGCTCGGCCGGGGCCATGGCGATCTACCTGCAGGCCCGGATGCTGCGCGCGGAGCGGCCGGAAGCGGACCGCCGGCTGCTGCGCGAGCTGCTGCGCTTCGGGCTTCCGTTCGTGCCAGGCGGGCTGTTCTTGTTTATCCTCAACAACGGCGACCGGTACTTCCTGGCCCGGATGGCACCCCCGGAACAGGTGGGGCTGTACGCGCTGGGTTACCGCCTGGGGACGGTGATCCTGTTCCTGTTCGTGACCCCGGTGATGATGAACTGGAATGCCATGATGGTGGAGATCGCGGCGCGGCCCGACGGGCGCACCCTGTTCAGCCGGGTGTTCACCCTGGTGATGGCCGCCTACCTGGTGGCCAGCGCGGCCTTCTCGCTGCTGGCGCCCGCGGTGCTGGCGGTGGTGGCCGGGCCGCACTTCCAGCAGGCCGCCGGGCTGGTGCCGTGGGTGTGCCTGGCGTACTTCTTCTGGACCGCCTCGCTGTTCTTCGACACCCCGTTCTACCTGGCGCGCAAGACCGGCGCCAAGCCGCTGCTCCTGGGCACCGCCGCGGCGCTCAACCTGTGGCTGTACGCCACCCTCATCCCGCGCCACGGGATGTACGGCGCGGCGTGGGCCACGGTGGTCGCGTTCGCGTTCTTCGCCTGGCTCACCTGGGCGGTGTCGCGCCGCCACCTGGACGTGCCGTACGCCTGGGGCCGGCTGGCCGCGCTGCTGGGGGCGTCCGCCGCCAGCGTGGCCGCCGGGATGCTGGTGCCGATGCCCACGCCGGCCGCGGGCCTGGCGTGGCGGGCGCTGCTGGCGGCGGCCCTGGCGGCCGCGGTGTGGTGGGGGCTGCTGCCGGCCGCCGACCGCACCTCGGTGCTGCAGGCCGCGCGCGGCCTGTGGGGCGAGACCGCGGAGGGAGCGCATGGAGATTAAGCCCGCCCCGCTGCACCAGGCCGAGCCGCGCCCGATCCTGATGATCCGGGCGCGCCAGCTGCTGCTCCCCGGGGTGCTGCTGGCGTCGGTGCTGGGCGGGCTGGGGCTGCTGTACCTGCGACCGGAGATGGTGCTGGTGCTGGTGGCGGCCGCGCTGGTGGGGGTGATCCTGGTGTCGCGGCCGTTCACCGGGCTGCTGATCCTCATCGGGATCATGGTGGTCCAGCCCGGGGAGCTGCTGGAGGCGGCCGGGGCGCTGCACGTGGAGCGGGTGTCGGCGGCCCTGGTGATCCTGGCGGTGGTCATGGAGCTGCGCCAGGCGCGCCGGCTGCCGCAGGTGGTCGGGCACCCGGTGCTGACCGCGATGTACGCCTTCCTGGGAGTGATGGTGCTGTCGCTGGTCGGCTCGGTGTGGCTGGGTGCCACCATCGCGGCGGTCCAGAGCTACCTGCGCACGCTGGCCTACTCGCTGCTGATCATCAACGTGGTGCGCACGCCGCGCCGGCTCACGGTGCTGATGCGCTTCCTGATGCTGCTGCACACCTACCTGGCGCTCACCACGCTCAAGGGCTACTACAGCGGCGACATCATGTTCGCCCAGGGCATCAGCCGGGCCGAAGGCCAGACCAGCTTCGGCGGCGGCCCCAACGAGCTGGCCGCCACGCTGGTGGCCGCCATGCCGCTCTTCTTCATGGGCTTCCGGGTGGAGAAGTCGTGGCTGTGGCGGCTGCTGTGGATGGGCAGCCTGGCGGCCTGCGTGTGGTGTGTGGTGCTGACCGGGTCGCGCTCGGGCTTCCTGGGGATGCTCATGGTGGCGGTGCTGTTCTGGCTGATGAGCCCGCGCAAGGTGCTCACCCTGGCGGCCGCGCTGGCGCTGCTGGTGGGCCTGTGGGTGGTGATGCCCCAGCAGTACAAGACCCGCTACGGGACCATCAAGAGCGCCGAGCTGGACGAGTCCTCGCAGGGCCGGATCGACGCCTGGAAGGCCGGGGTGCGGATGTTCGTGGACCGGCCGCTGCTGGGGGTGGGCGCCGGGAACTTCGGCACCGGCCACGCCCGGCAGGCGGGGGAGTTCCAGCGGGGCAGCTGGCTCGAGGCGCACAGCCTGTACGTGCAGATCATCGCCGAGCTGGGCATCCTGGGGGTGCTCTCCTTCGGCTGGTTCCTGCTCCGATATCTGCAGGCCGCGGTGCGGCTGGTGCGGCGCTTCCCGCTGGACCGCCGCGACGGCGACTACCGCGGCGTGGTGGCCCGGGCGGCGCTGATCGCGTGCCTGGCGCTGCTGGTGACCGGGATCTTCGGGCACAACCTCTACCGGATCACCTGGTACCTGATGGGGGCGCTGCTGGTGGTGGTGGAGCAGGCCCGGGAAGGCTGACGCGTGCGGGTGCTGGTGCTGGACGAGTGGCTGCCGGTGCCCCCGGACTCCGGCAAGCGCCTGCGGAGCTACGAGCTGCTGCGGCGCCTGGCGGGGCGCCACCAGCTCACCTGGCTCGCGCCGGCCCGGCCGGGCCCGGCCGCGGCGGCCGCCCGCGCCCGGATGGAGGCCGACGGGTTCCGGGTGGAGACGGTGGACCTGGCGGTCCCGGGCCGCGGGGACGCGGCGTTCTACCTGAGGGCGGCGGCCTCGCTGTTCTCCCGCGAACCGTACGTCGTCTCGCGCTATCATTCGGCGCGCCTCACCCGCCGGCTGGAGGAGCTGCACCGGGCGGGGCCGTTCGACCTGCTCCACGTGGAGTGGACGCCGCTGGCGGCCAACCTCCCGCGGGGCTGGGACCGCCCGTGGCTGGTGGACGCCCAC
>Ga0335070_10011264_pt1 | contig 10442 bp, 8 predicted proteins | sample Lox_Sample_13_FD_206722 | JGI IMG/M metagenome (GOLD analysis project Ga0335070, IMG submission 206722) | Soil microbial communities from Loxahatchee National Wildlife Refuge, Florida, United States - Lox_Sample_1.3 | ecosystem: Environmental > Terrestrial > Soil > Wetlands | place: USA: Florida...
ATGGAAGAAATGTCCCGGAGATTAAACGACTCCTTATGGCAATGCAGACAAGCGATCGAGAAAAAGTCGCGACTCCAGCCGATTGGCGCCCAGGCGAAGAAGTGATCGTCCCGCCGCCAGGTTCCTGTGGTGCAGCGAAAGAACGCGTGGAATCGAAAGACCCCGCAGTTCGTTGTGTGGATTGGTTCCTCTGCTTCAAGAAGATCGCTTAGAGATGAGTTCAAGTAAGCGGCGGCTGGCAGCCCAGCCGTCGTGTACCTAATCCAGACACGTGCATTTTCCGTGTCATGTCAGTGCCGGGACATAGAGAGGAGGATTCATGCAAGCAAATGTTGGGAGCGCGGATCGGATTCTACGGGTCGTCATCGGAGTGGCTCTGCTGAGCCTTTTGTTCCTGCTGAGCGGAAACAGTCGATGGTGGGGATTGCTCGGCATCGTTCCCTTGGGAACAGCAGCATTCCGTCACTGTCCGCTGTACAGCATCGTTGGATTGAGTACCTGTCCGTTACCGGAGAAGAAGTAGACAGTGAGTCGATGGCCTCGATTTAGTGTCGGTTTTCAGAGTGGATCAGTTCCTTAGGTCTTTGGGCAAGAGGGGACAAACATGCTGCGGATTCAAGTGTTTGAGGCGCAGACAACGGTCAAATTCCGTCTCGAAGGCGAACTGATTGATCGGACTGCGCCGTTGCTCACCGAGCAATGGGCGCAGGTCCGCGGCAGACTCGGCGATCGTGTTGCAATTCTGGACTTGGGCGACGTGGTTGAGATCGATGAAGCGGGACGCCGCACTTTAGCGTGGCTGTCGAACTCTGGAGTTCGTTTTGGCTATGCTGGCCCGAAACTCCGTCCCATTCTCGAAGAGCTAGCTTGCAACGTCCCAGGAGTTCCCCGATTAACCGCCAAAATCTGGAAGCGATTTCACCTGACGGATTGTAATGAACGCTGGTTTCGCCCTATCGGCTATGCCGAGTTATTTGTGCTGTTCTGCCGTCTTCTTGGCGCCCATGTGGTTGCCGAACAAAGTAGTTGGCGCTTGTCACATCCTGACATCCGGCAATCCCTCTGCGAAAAACCACCGCTCACGAGAAAATATCATCGAGGAGTATGCGACCGACCGGTCGCGTCTATCGCGCTCAAGTGAATCCGCGCGATCCCGATCCGCCACACCCGCCCGCAGCAAAGGTCGAGAATTGGCGCTCAACGTCCGTGGACTCACACCTGGGACATGCCAAATGTAAGCGTCCGGTTGCGCAACTGCGATCTGGCTGGACGGTCTTCGCCGGTCATCGCCTGGCCAAGGCTGAATTCAACAACGCCAATTTGCGGCGGCCTCGGATGGTGCCTTGTCGGGCTTTCTTCGGCTCGTCTCTATTCCTTGGGCGGGTAGCTGCGGAAGATCTTTTGAACAACTTCGTGGATCTTCTTGTCGTGTTTTTCAGGGCTGGCGTTCTCGTCGACGTCTCCGCTCGCAATACCTCGCCACACCATCGCACGGGTACCCGGGTCTACGAGATTAGCCACAAGCATGCCCATAAGAACATACTTGGAACCGCTCCTCCAACGCAGGTTCCGCAAACCGCTTCTGAAACCCATGCCGCGGATGTCACGGTCGAAGACAACGTCGTAGGAGACCCGTACATCTGGATTCTCTCCGGGGCTGACCTTCGTCAGCCCTTTGGCCGACAGTTGCCCGTCGATGGATCTGACAATGCTCTGGTTCAGGGATTCGTCCTGTACACTATGGCCGCTCGCCCAGGCATATGTTTTGAAGTGCGCGAAGTCTGCCTTGTTGTAGTCAATGCTGATTTCCTGCGCCGCGGCACCCGTGCCTAGCAGGAAGAGAGCTGCGACTGTGATGAATGCGATTCGAATTGCAGTTCTACTCTCCTTTGTGCGGACAAGCGTTCCTCTCCGACTCCTTCAAGGCATTTCACCTGCCAAACAGAATCGTTGCTCCTTCCTCAGCCTGATTGTTGAGTTGTTGATTTCGCGGACCTGGGCGTTAAGATCGCCATTTTCGTTAGCGTTTTTGTCCCATTGGTGGCGCCCTATCTTTGTGGGTGACCTTATCAGGGCGGGCGGCTGCGCCTTCTGAGTTCCCGATGTGCCAGACTGCGCCCCAATTCGGGCGGCGCATGCCCATTGCTTGCCGATATATCCGACCGATAAAAGCCTAGCTTGTGGCAATCAGGTTCGTTATCGGCGTTTCTTGCGATTGACGGTGGCATCGAGATTGCTTGTCCCATGCTGAGCGAGTAGCAGCACGAGACACATGAACGGACTCCGCAGCCAACCAGTTCGGAGCGTCACAAAACGCACAAAACCCGCGCGGCATACCTCCGTCATTCTGCCCCGTTTCTGCCCCTCGCCAGATCTCGGGGGACTTCGAACATGACCACCATTGACGCACCACTGGGCGAATTGAACGTACGCATCCTCTCTTCAATCCTCAACCTGGTCTGTCCACAATGCGGCGGAAGAATGTCGGAATATCAATGTGAAGGAAGATGCGGCAAAAACTGGCTTCCAGAATGGGAGTGGGCTAATCGGCGGCGAAAATCTTCATGTGCCGGCAAACGTCATCTCATTAAGTAGCGGGACTTGACGGACACCTTCAGAGTTTGCACCCAAGCCGATCCTAGGTCTAACGAGGATGGAGCATGCCAATCCCGAAAATGATGAGCGCAGCAGTCGCTGAAAAGTTTCGCGAGCCTCTCGTAATGCGAGAGCTTCCGGTGCCTACGCCTGGGCCGGGGCAGGCCTTGGTGGAAATCATGGCAAGTGGGGTCTGCCACACTGACCTGCACGCGGCTGACGGCGATTGGCCGGTGAAGCCAAATCTTCCCCTCACCCCTGGACATGAAGGAGCCGGCATTGTCATCGCCCTCGGGGCGGGTGTCACACATTTAAAGGAAGGCGACCGGGTGGGTATTGCCTGGTTGCATAGCGCCTGCGGTCATTGTGACTTTTGCCTTTCAGGCTGGGAAACGCTGTGTCTGAATCAGAAAAACTCCGGCATTCGGTGAATGGCAGTTTCGCCCAGTATGCATTGGCACAAGCCGACTACGTGGGGAGAATTCCCGAGAAGTTGTCGTTTGTGGATGCGGCACCGATTCTCTGTGCTGGGGTGACGACCTACAAGGGGCTGAAAGAAACCAATACGCGGCCAGGCGAGTGGGTAGTAATTTCAGGTGCGGGCGGGTTAGGCCATGTTGCGATTCAGTATGCCAAGGCAATGGGGCTGCATGTGGCGGCAGTGGACTTGGGGCCGGAAAAAGCAGTATTGGCGCAAAGGCTGGGAGCCGAGATTGCAATCGATGCCCAGACGCAAGATCCGGCCACCGAGATTCAGAAACAAATTGGCGGGGCTCAGGGAGTTCTGGTAACGGCCGTGTCCACGATGGCTTTCAAGGAGGCGATCAGCATGCTGCGGCGAGGCGGCACCTGTGTACTGAACGGTCTGCCTCCGGGAGAATTCCCGGTCTCGATCTTCGATCTAGTGCTGAACGGCTATACCATCCGCGGCTCGATTGTGGGTACGCGGCTCGATTTGGAAGAGGCCTTGAGTTTTGCCGCTGAAGGCAAGGTGAAGGCAATCATCGAGACGAAGCCGCTCGAATCGATCAACGACATTTTCCGGCACCTCAAGACTGGAAAAGTCAATGGGCGAGTCGTTCTCACAATCGGAGCGCCAGCATCCCAGGAGGCATTCCGAAAATCCGCGTGACACCACTCAAGTGGGAATGGCGTATTTGCCGATGTGGCCTAGCATTACGCCGGCCGGTTCTCCGGTCGCGGGCATATGGTTGTTCTTCTCGATTCTCGCGCAAGGCCGACGCTTAGGCGAACATCGGCGCTGGTCACAGAATGGTCACAATAAATGGGCCATCCTGACGAATTAAGTTGTTGACTGGAAATATGGTTAGGCCCATTGATCGTAGCCCTGAAAAGGCTGGCGTCGGCGGTTCAACTCCGTCCCTGGCCACCATGTTTTCAACGTCCGACCCGGAGACGTAGGTTACAAAATGTACCGGTCACATGGGTGACACTTTGGGGCCGAAGGGATTTTGCAGTGGTTCCACAACTCTGGTCTCCAGGTCGAAGTAACCCAGATCATACTCCATGAAGCTGACCAGCCAGATATCTTCGTGAACTTCCTTGATGCCGACAGCTTGTCCGGCGAAGACCTGGCTGAAGTTGATTTTCTTGTTGCCCAGACAAATAGGGCCGCAGCGGGTAACCACGATGGTTTTGTCGTGGAAGGGATAATCGATATCGGGCAAGCCGGTGTAAGGGCGCGGCGAAGGCTGGTAGATTTCCGCGGGACACTTCATATCCAGAGCTTCATGCGGACGCTGCTCGTTGAAGACCAGCATGAACTTGTCGAAGCGGGCTTGCTGCTGCAGGAAGTTGGCGGCGGCCGGCTTAGTGGCTTCTTTTTTCAAGGTGAGATGCATGCGTTCGTGGCGTCCATTCTGTTGCGGATGGCCAGTTTTGATCCGTTCGATACCAATGCCGAGGCGCAGCCACCAGACGGCAAGTTTGCTGAGGTGGAACAAAGCATGTGGCGATGCAAAAGGGACGCCGTTAGAGTCCGATTCCAAAAGCAGAGATGCTGTTCTGCGATTTCGGGTGAATGGGATCGAGAGCAGACTTCAACAGATTCTAAGCTCGGAAGAACGAGCGTTGTTGTCGTCAAAATCGGGCTCGACAGCTTCAACGACCAGCAGTTGAGCCGAGGACCGGATCTGCATACGTTCAAGCAGTGGTGCGGTGCCATCCGCATTACTACCCTTTTTTCTGCTCTGTCGCAAATGACGGATTGCAAGCTGGGCGCCTGGTGTGTCCGAACTGCGCGTCGGCAGTTTGGTATGATGCGCGTGGCAGCGGGAATTTTCCATGATTCACGTGCGTGAAGCCTCTCCGAGAGCCAATTTCGTAATACCGCCAACGGTTCTTCCGAGACTTCTGGGAGTTGTGAGTGCGTTGCTACTCATGGTCAGTGTTGGGCAGGCGCAGTGCACTGGCTCGGAGACCAGTTCCGATGCGCTCGCTAAAGGAACCGCTCAGGCCCCCGGTCCGAATCGTCTAAGCGAAGCAGGGCTGTTATTGCTTCGCGCCGGAAGCTTCAAGGCGGCGCAGATTAGTCTTACGTCGCTATGCCGGACAGGGATGCAGGGCGCGGAAATTCTTGAAAACATCGGGCTGGCGTATCTGCGCATTTCGCCCAAGGATGCTCCTGCTGGTGGGACAACGGGCGCGGAGATCGCACAACGCGTGGGTCACGCGGCTTGTCTTGCGGCGCAGAAGCGATTTGAAGAGGCGCGAAAGGAATACTACGCGTTAGAAGAGCAATACCCCAGGTATCCGTACATTCATTACGCAGTTGGCAGATTTTGGGCAGACATGGATGACGTTTCGGCAGCAGTGGCCGAGTTCCAAGAGGAACTGAAGAACCAGCCGAAAGACATCAACTCCCGGCTGGAAATCGCCGCTGGTGAATACAAACTGGACTCCGCGGCAGGGTTGCCGTACGCCGAGGAGGCGGTCAAGCTGAATCCGCTTGTGCCGTCGGCACACTATTTGTTGGGATTGCTTTATCTAGATACCGACAACTACAAGAAGGCCATCCCGGAACTCGAAATAGCTCAGAAGGTCCTTCCGAAGAATGCCAAGATTTACTTTGCGCTAGGGTCCGCCTATGCGCGAGCGGGAAGGAAGGAAGATGCCGCTCGCGCTCGGGCAGCCTTCGCGAAGCTAAACAGGCAGTTGCAGAGCAGTTCAGAAGCCATGCAATGAACCGCGCGTTCCCGTCCTCGAACACGAGGCGGTTATTTCTCCGGCTCTTGGACGGTCAACACCTCGTCCGCGTTTACGTCGCGAAGAATTTGTCTGATGCCACTCGGCCAACGGATTTCGATCAGCCTGATCCGCTGGTTCCGGCCCAGGCCGAAGTGAACACGCGGATCGCTCGAGGACGCGTATCCGACAGCGGTGGTCGCCTCATTCCACTGCACGGAACCGTCCAGCGCTTGCAGTCGTATTTGTGCGCCGATACCCAGTCGGTTGCTTCTGGTGCCGACAAGTTTCAGCAGAATCCAGTGGTTCGCTTTTTCCGAGAGATTATGAAGAATCTTGGCCGGGCCATTCAGCACGGAAACCACAACATCGATGCGTCCATCGTTATCTAAATCGCCAAACGCAGCTCCGCGGTGCGGCGCTTCCAGTTGAAAATCGGGCCCCGCAAGGGCGCTGACATCCACAAATTTGGCATTGCCGAGGTTTCGAAAAACGGAATTGGGTTCGGAGTAATGCCGAGCAGGTTTCAAGACACTGATGTTGTCCAACACGTTGGAGCGGGAAACGAAGAGGTCCTTCCAGCCGTCGTTGTCGAAGTCAAATACGCCATTGCTCCAACCCGACATGTTGACGGTGCCGGTGAGGCCGCTGGCTACAGTCATGTCTACAAAGTCGCCACCCGTATTTATAAAGAGAGGGAACTCTTCTCTTTCCACTGCTGTATGCCAGATATCCGGGAGCCCGTCATTATTGACGTCGCGAAAATCGGAGCCCATGCCCGAGAGCGTCTCGCCGTCAGCAGCGTAGCTCACCCCGGCCATCACCCCTACTTCTTCGAATGCTTTGCCCTTCAAGTTGTGGAAGAGAAAGTTCGGAGTGGTATCGTTCGCCACAAAAGCGTCCAAGTAGCCATCTCGGTCGTAGTCGGCGAAACTCACACTCATTCCCTTACCGAAGTGTTGCGCGATGCCCGTTTCCACCGAGACATCGGTAAATGTTCCGTCTCCGTTATTGCGATAGAGCGTGTTGTGCAGCGAGGGATAGTACTTGGGATCACAGTAACTGCGCACTCCTTTCTGCAAAATGCAGTATGGATCCTTATTAACCTCCCATCCGCAGTAGTTCACCACAAACAGATCGAGCAAGCCGTCGTTGTTGTAATCGAACCAACCTGCACCCACTGACCACATCTTTTTGCCATTATGAGTCGCGCCACTGAGTCCCGACTTCGCCGCGACGTCGGTGAACGTGCCGTCACCGTTGTTGTGGAACAGCTGATTGCCAGTGACACTGGCGACGAAGATGTCGGGCCAGCTGTCATTATCGTAGTCAGCCACGGCCACGCCGGTGGCATAACCTGATCCCGCCACGCCGGCTTTTTCAGTGACATCGGTAAAGGTTCCGTCGCGATTATTGTGGAACAGGCGGTTCCAGTATTGCGGAGAATTTTTCACCAAGGTTGGGATGTCCGCTCCGCCTACAAGATAGATGTCCAGGAATCCGTCGCCGTCATAATCGAGGAGAGCGACTCCCGCGAGCATGGTCTGCGGCTGGTTTTTATTCTCTGTTCTGGAGTTCGCCGAAACGTAGCGCAGTCCCGCGTGTTGAGCAATTTCTTCAAAGCGGATAGGGCCTGAGGATGACTGGGTTGAGGGGATTAGAGCAAGAGTCCCCAAACCAACAACCAAGAAGCTTGTGAACGAGGCGGCCAAGCCTGCTCGCATATCATTCGTCCGGAGTGACAACGAACCGTCCATCCCGAATTCTAGTCTCCCTGGCACAACGCCCCACGACAGGAGCGGGCGGTTTCAGAATATTTCGATTTGTGTTTTTTTCTTGCATATCATCATCCCTTTGTGGCTAAATGGCGCGTTTAGTAAGAATCCGGAAGTGTATCCGGGAGGCTATTGTGAAACGCACTCTATTGCTGGTCCTCCTCGCCTCCATGATCTCTCTGCTTTTCCTTTCCAAAACAAGTAATGCGCAGGGAAATCTGGGAGCCATTACAGGCACAGTACAAGACGCAAGTGGTGCGCTTATTCCCGAGGCTGCGATCACTATCACCAACGTCGATACGGGAGTGAAATGGACAGTAAAAACCAGTAGTGCCGGTTATTACCGTGAACCGTTGCCTCCGGGCAATTACAAGGTCCAAGCGGAGAAAGCGGGTTTCAAGGCAACGATAATCCGGGCCGTGGTGCCCGTCGCGCAAGTCGTTACGGTGGATATCAAGCTGCAACCTGGGAATGTTGTGGAGACGGTGGAAGTCTCCTCGCAGGCTCCGCTGCTCCAAACGTCGACCGCCGAGGTAAGTTCTTCGGTGAGCCCGCAGGAATTCGAGACTCTGCCCATTCAAGTCAGTGATGGCGGGCGCGACCTCCAGTCTTTCATTTTCAGCAGCCTGCCGGGAACCGTCGCCAGCGGTGGCGACCCCACCAACGGTCCATGGTCAGGCTCGATCAACGGCGGCCAATTGTTCAGCCACGAAATTCTGATTGATGGGGTTACGATCGGCCGCTTCGACCTGAGTGGTGGCGGCCTGACGGAGTTCCAGCCGGGCACCGATGCGATTTCAGAGTTCAAGGTCCAAAGCTCGAACTACTCGGCCGAATACGGGAACACCGGCGGTGGAGTCGCCAACTTTTCCTACAAATCCGGAACCAATCAGTTTCACGGGTTGTTGTTTGAATACCTCAAGAACCCCGTGGCCAACGCGGCCGGTGTGTTCCCAGGAGCGTTCCCGGGCACGCCAAAAGACAACGTGAAGGAGAACAACTTTGGCTTTAACATCGGCGGACCGATCTTCAAGGATCGGACGTTCTTCTTCTTCAATTATGAGGGCGATCGCTACCGGGATTTCTCGTTCAACGGACAGGTGACGATACCTACGGTGGCGATGAGAACGGGAGATTTCAGTGAAATGTTGGGAGCGCAACTTGGTACTGATGCGCTGGGCCGGCCAGTTTACAAGGGTGAAATCTTCGATCCGACAACGACGCGCAGTGTCGGGGACAACATAGTGCGAGATGGCTTTGGATTCGATCCAACCACTGGGCTTCCGATCCCTGGGCAAGCGAACGTCATACCCGCCGGGATTATCAGCACGGCGTCTGCGCAGCTGATGCCGTTGTTTCCCGATCCGCTGTATTCGGGAGCCATCAAGAACACTCCCAAATTTAGCGGTTGCTGTCCATCCCTGAATCGCAATGCCTACACAGTCAAGATCGATCACTCGCTGACCGATAAGCAAAAGATCTGGGCATCGTATACGTATACTTGGAGGAGCAGGTATAACAGGAACACTACGTCCTTCCCGCCCTTCCCAGGGTGGCCGATGAACCCCATCAAGAAGCAGGACGTGGGCGGTCCGCAGGTTCGCATCGCACACGCCTGGACCATCAGCGACCGAAGCCTCAACAACTTCCAGTTTGGCTTCAACCGGTTCCAAAACAAGAATGGGCTTTCGGATAACGCCAAATACTTCCCCAGCGAACTTGTGGGCGTTCCGAGCACCTGTTTTCCGCGGATCAGTCTTAGCAGTTCCTATATCAAGAATCTGCCAAAAACGCTTGGACAATCCTGCGCGAACATCGACCCCGCCGACAGTTTCATTGTGCAGGATTCCTTCAGCTACCTTCGCGGCAAACACAGCCTGAAATTCGGGGGTGAATTCCGTCACTATCGCTACAACACGTATGAGCCGGGTTACCTCAGTGGCAGCTATTCGTTCTCGGATGTCCAGACGGGCCTGCCCGGTTTCACCACCTCCACGGGTAATCCGTATGCCAGCATGGTTCTCGGAGGCGCGAGTACGGCCAACCGCAGCATCTACTTCACGACGCCGCACTTCCGCGCTGGGTCGTATTCTTTCTTCGCTCAGGACGACTTCAAGGCTACGCCCAAGCTAACCCTGAACCTGGGGGTGCGGTGGGAGATTCCTGTTCCGCAATACGAGCATGATGATCGCGAATCCGGGTTCAACGCCACGCTGCCGAATCCCGGCGCGGATAACGTCCCGGGAGCCCTGGAATTCCTGGGTAGCTGCGACACTTGCAACCACCGTCACTCCTTCATGGATTGGAACTTCAAGCAGTTCGCACCGCGGATCGGAGTGGCGTACGCAATTACGAACAAATTGGTGTTCCGCGGAGGGTATGGGATCTCCTACGCGCCACCGATTGAAGACAACTTTGGCACCATGAACTACTGGGGATTCACCGACTCGGTCGTGGTGCACGGATCGAACGCATTGAAAACGACTGGATTTTCGCAAGACCCCGCTCTTTACTGGTCACCCCTGGCTTCGGGAAACACGCCACAGAATGTGTTCAACGGGAAAGCGGCATCGATTGGAATCCCTGCGTACACCGGCACGCTTCCCAATCGGGATCCCGCCCTGGCCAACGGGGACACCATCGACTTTCTGCCGAGGAACGGTACTAAGGAGCCCTATACTCAGAATTGGAGCGCTGGGTTCCAGTATATGTTGCCGCATGACATCATGATCCAGACCGACTATCTGGGTTCGAAGGGCACGCGGCTCCTGAACGGTTATTTTGGGACTCTGGTGAATCAGGCGCCGACGAAGTATATGGGCCTCGGCGATATTCTCGCCGATGATCTGGCGACAGATTTGGCAGACC
>Ga0335070_10011265_pt1 | contig 10442 bp, 10 predicted proteins | sample Lox_Sample_13_FD_206722 | JGI IMG/M metagenome (GOLD analysis project Ga0335070, IMG submission 206722) | Soil microbial communities from Loxahatchee National Wildlife Refuge, Florida, United States - Lox_Sample_1.3 | ecosystem: Environmental > Terrestrial > Soil > Wetlands | place: USA...
GAAGAACTCGTCGCCGGTGTCGTCAGCGGCGACGACGATGGTGTTGGTCGCGGCCGGGATGCCCGCGACCGGTTCGCGCCGCCACTCACCCGGGGTGGCGATCTCGACGCGGCTGGCCACGTCGGCGAGCGTGACGATGAGCAGGCGGTCCCTCGTCCACGCGTAGTGGTTCAGGGCGGTGTGCTCGTCGGGCTCGAACACCACCGCCAATTCGGCTGTGCCGTCCAGGAATTCGTCGTAGTCGGCCGCCAGCAGCGAACCCGCGGTGTAGGTCGCGTTGCCGGTGTACCAGTCGGTGCGCAGCTCGATCAGGATCCACTCGCGGTGGACCGACAGGCTCGCGTCGGTGGGTGCGTCGATGCGGATCAGCTCCGGGCCGCGCAGCTCGTAGACCTCTTCGTTCCAGAAGTCGAGCGCGCGCCCCAGAAAGGTGCGCTCGAAGCCGGGGGTGCGATCCACCGTCGCGCAGACGCGGACGTCGGCGTGGGAGCCCTCGAAGACGGCCTGCGCGTCGGCCAACGGCGTGCCCCGGCGCCACCGCTTGATCACGCGCGGGTAGCCGGAGTCGGTGAGGGAGTCTGCGCCGAAGTCGGTGCCCACCAGCACGGCGTCCGGGTCGGCCCAGGCGATCTGCGACTTGGCCTCCGGCAGCTGAAACCCCTCGGCGACGAATTCGCGTGTGGCCATGTCGAATTCGCGCACGATGGACGCGTCCGAGCCGCCGCGGGACAGGCCGATCAGCGCCCGGGTGTGGTCGGGTTCGATGACGCCGGCGCCGGCCCACACCCATTTCTCGTCGTCGGCGCGACCCAATTCGTCGACGTCGATCAGCACGTCCCACTCCGGGGAGTCGGTGCGATAGCTGTCCAGCGTGGTGCGCCGCCACAGCCCCCGCGGGTTGGCGGCGTCGCGCCAGAAGTTGTAGAGGAACTCGCCTCGGCGGACCACATACGGAATCCGGGCATCGGTGTCGAGCACCTCGAGCGCCTCGGCGCGCATCCGCTCGAACTCCGCGTCGCGAAACTTCGCCAGGGTCGGTTCGTTGCGCGCCCGCGCCCACGCCAGCGCCTCGTCGCCGGTGACCTCCTCCAACCAGAGGTAGGGGTCGTTGCTGGTGGGTTCGGCGGCTTCAGGCGTCATGGGAGCCATTCTGGCCCCCGGCGGTAGTGTGAGGTGTATTACACGAGGTCGAACGAGGAGTGAGAGCAGATGACTGTTTTCGCACGTCCGGGGTCTGCCGGGGCGTTGATGTCGTACGAATCCCGGTACGGGAACTTCATCGGGGGTCAGTGGGTCGCGCCGGTGGGCGGGCGTTATTTCGAAAACCCGACGCCGGTGACCGGCCAGACGTTCTGCGAGGTGGCCCGCTCCGACGAGGCCGACATCGACAAGGCGCTCGATGCCGCGCACGCCGCGGCCTCGGCGTGGGGCAAGACCGCGCCGGCCGAGCGGGCGGCGATCCTGAACAAGATCGCCGAGCGGATCGACGAGAACACGGCCGCGCTGGCGGTGGCCGAGGTCTGGGACAACGGCAAGCCGGTGCGCGAGGCGCTGGCCGCCGACATCCCGCTGGCGGCCGACCATTTCCGGTATTTCGCCGCGGCGATCCGCGCCCAGGAGGGTTCGCTGAGCCAGATCGACTCCGACACCGTCGCCTATCACTTCCACGAGCCGCTCGGGGTGGTGGGGCAGATCATCCCGTGGAACTTCCCGATCCTCATGGCCGCCTGGAAGATGGCGCCCGCGCTGGCGGCCGGCAACGCGGTGGTGCTCAAACCCGCCGAGCAGACGCCGGCGTCGGTGCTGTATCTGATGTCGCTGATCGGCGACCTGCTGCCGGCGGGAGTGGTCAACGTCGTCAACGGGTTCGGCGCCGAGGCCGGCAAGCCGCTGGCCTCGAGCAACCGGATCGCCAAGATCGCGTTCACCGGGGAAACCACCACCGGGCGGCTGATCATGCAGTACGCCTCCCAGAACCTGATCCCGGTGACCCTGGAACTCGGCGGCAAGAGCCCCAACGTCTTCTTCTCCGACGTGATGGCGGCCAACGACGACTTCCAGGACAAGGCGCTGGAGGGTTTCACCATGTTCGCCCTCAACCAGGGCGAGGTGTGCACCTGCCCGTCGCGCAGCCTGATCCAGGCCGACATCTACGACGAGTTCCTGGAGCTGGCCGCGATCCGGACCAAGGCGGTGCGGCAGGGCGATCCGCTGGACAGCGAGACGATGCTGGGTTCGCAGGCCTCCAACGACCAACTGGAAAAGATCCTGTCCTACATCGAGATCGGCAAGGACGAGGGCGCCAAGATCATCACCGGCGGGGAGCGTGCCGAGCTGGGCGGTGACCTGTCGGGCGGCTACTACATGCAGCCGACCATCTTCGGCGGCAACAACACCATGCGGATCTTCCAGGAGGAGATCTTCGGGCCGGTGGTGGCCGTCACCTCGTTCTCCGACTACGACGACGCGATGTCGATCGCCAACGACACCCTTTACGGCCTGGGCGCGGGCGTGTGGAGCCGCGACGGCAACACCGCCTACCGGGCCGGCCGCGACATCCAGGCCGGCCGGGTGTGGGTCAACTGCTACCACGTGTATCCGCCGCACGCGGCGTTCGGCGGCTACAAGCTGTCCGGTTTCGGTCGCGAGTGCCACAAGATGGCGCTCGAGCACTACCAGCAGACGAAGAACATGCTGGTGTCCTACTCCGACAAGGCGCTGGGATTTTTCTGACAATGGGTTCCTTCTGATGGTCGCTGGCGCCGTCATCACCCCCGCCGCCGCGGACCTGTTGGCGCGGCTACAGGAGCGGCACGGTCCCGTGATGTTCCATCAGTCCGGCGGCTGCTGCGACGGGTCGTCGCCGATGTGCTACCCGAGCGGCGACTTCCTGGTCGGTGACCGTGACGTGCTGCTCGGCGTGCTGGATGTGGGTGACGGGGTGCCCGTGTGGATTTCCGGCCCGCAATACGAGGTCTGGAAGCGCACCCAGTTGGTCATCGACGTGGTGCCGGGCCGCGGCGGCGGGTTCAGCCTGGAGGCGCCCGAAGGCGTGCGGTTCCTCAGCCGGGGCCGCGTCTTCACCGACGCGGAGAAGGCCGAGCTGGCGGTCGCACCCGTCGTCACCGGTGCCGCCTACGAGCGTGGCGAGCGCCCGTCGGAGCAGGGTCGGGTGGTGCCCCTGGATACCGCGGCCGCGCCGGGAACGTGCGGCCCCGGCCCTCGATGACCGCAGTAACCTCGTCAGCGTGATCCCGCTTCCGCGTCCCTGGTTGCTGGCCAGCGCCATGCTGATCGGTTGCGCGGTGGGGCTGTTGGCCGGGGTTGCGCTCACCGTCGTGGTCCATGCCAGGGTGCGTCCCAACGTCGTCATCGCGCTGGTGGTCGGGATCCCGACCGTGACCGGGCTGCTGACGGTGCTGTTTTCCGCGCGTCGATGGGTGACGATGGTGGGCGCGTTCATCCTGTCGCTGGGGCTGGGTTGGTTCGGCGCGCTCGTCGCCCTGCAGGTGGCCTCCGGTGGCTGACGACGACGATCGGGCGTCGAGCCCCGGGACCGAGGCGTTCGTGCCGGATTTCGAGGAGGAGGAAGAGGACACCGGCACCCAGTCCTTCGTCCCCGACTTCGACGACGACACCGGCTCGCAGCCCATTCCGCTCGTCGCGGCGGAGGAGCAACCGGCGCAGCGGGCGCCCGAGCCGCCCGCGTCCCCGCAGGAGGACGAGGCCGGCGCCGTACCGGTGCAGCCGATCACGGTTCCCGGTCGCTACCTGTACCTGAAGTGGTGGCAGCTGGTTTTGGTGCTGCTCGGCGTGTGGGCCGTGTCGGCCCCGGTCGGTGTCGGCTTGTTCTACTGGTGGTACCACTCGATCAGCAAGACCCCCACGGCGTTCGCGGTCCTGGTGTACGTCGTGGCGTGCGCCGTGGGCGGCGTGATGCTGGCGATGGCGGAGGGCAGGGCCCTGCTCTCGGCGCTGTCGCTCGCGGTGATGTCGGGGCCGTTCGCGTCCCTCGCTGCCGCCGCGCCCCTGTACGGCTACTACTTCTGCGAGCGGACGGGCCACTGCCTGGTCGGCGTCATCCCGTACTAACGGTTTCGTCGTAGGCAAAGGCCACTAGGGTAGGGCTCGTGACTTCCCACCATGACGTCGTCGTCCTCGGGGCAGGCCCCGGCGGATATGTCGCGGCCATTCGCGCCGCACAGCTAGGCCTGAACACCGCAGTCGTCGAGTCGAAGTACTGGGGCGGAGTCTGCCTCAACGTCGGCTGCATCCCGTCCAAGGCGTTGCTGCGCAATGCCGAGCTCGTCCACATCTTCACCAAAGAGGCCAAGACCTTTGGCATGAACGGCGAGGCGACCTTCGATTACGGCATCGCCTTCGACCGCAGCCGCAAGGTCGCCGAGGGCCGCGTCGCCGGCGTGCACTTCCTGATGAAGAAGAACAAGATCACCGAGATCGACGGGTACGGCAGGTTCACCGATCCGCACACGCTCTCGGTCGACCTCAACGACGGAGGAACCGAGACCGTCACGTTCGACAACGTCATCATCGCCACCGGCAGCAGCACCCGGCTGGTTCCGGGCACGTCGCTGTCGGCCAACGTGGTGACCTACGAGGAACAGATCCTGTCCCGGGAGCTGCCCGAGTCGATCATCATCGCCGGGGCGGGGGCCATCGGCATGGAGTTCGGCTACGTGCTGAAGAACTACGGCGTCGACGTGACCATCGTGGAGTTCTTGCCGCGCGCGCTGCCCAACGAGGACGCCGAGGTGTCCAAGGAGATCGAGAAGCAGTTCAAGAAGCTGGGCGTCAAGATCCTGACCGCGACCAAGGTCGAGTCCATAACCGACAGTGGCTCCGCAGAGGGCGGAGTCACCGTGACCGTCAGCAAGGACGGCAACGCACAGGAGCTCAAGGCCGCGAAAGTGTTGCAGGCCATCGGGTTTGCGCCCAACATCGAGGGCTACGGGCTGGAGGCGGCCGAGGTCGCGCTGACCGAGCGCAAGGCGATCGGCATCACCGACTACATGCGCACCAACGTCGACCACATCTACGCCATCGGCGACGTCACCGGCCGGCTGATGCTGGCCCACGTCGCCGAGGCCATGGGCGTGGTTGCGGCCGAAACCATCGCCGGCGCAGAGACTTTGGCCCTGGGCGACTACCGCATGCTGCCGCGCGCGACGTTCTGCCAGCCGCAGGTCGCCAGCTTCGGGCTGACTGAGGAGCAGGCCCGCGACGAAGGCTACGACGTCGTGGTGGCCAAGTTCCCGTTCAGCGCCAACGCCAAGGCGCATGGCCTGGGCGACCCCAGCGGTTTCGTCAAGCTGGTCGCCGACAGCAAGTACGGCGAGCTGCTGGGCGGCCACCTGATCGGCCACGACGTGTCCGAGCTGCTGCCCGAGCTGACGCTGGCGCAGAAGTGGGACCTGACGGCCAACGAGCTGGCCCGCAACGTGCACACCCATCCCACCATGTCCGAGGCGCTGCAGGAGTGCTTCCACGGCCTTCTCGGCCACATGATCAACTTCTGAGCCGATGATTCGCAGCGACATCGTCATCGGCGTCATCGGCGGCGTCGCCACGGGTTATGTCCTGTGGCTGGTGGCCTTTTCGATCGCCGACGACAACGCGGCGGTGGGCCGGTGGGCCCCGACGGTGTTGCTCCTGTCGCTGGCGCTGGCGGTCTGCGCCACCCTGTGGGCGTCGCTGCAGCGCCGGCGCATGAAGTACGCGTGGTCGGCGTTCGGCTTCGGCCTGCCCCTGCTGCCGGTGGTGCTGACGCTGGCCGTGCTGGCCGACGTCTACTTCTAGCCGGGCCTGTCCAAGGGGATCGCCAGCGCGGACATCGTCGCGGCCAGGCCGTCGTATTGGCTTGCCAGCAGACAGAATTCGATGAGCTGGCGCCGATCCAGGTGCGTCGCCAGCTGCCGCCAGGTCTCGTCGGTGACCGTGCGTTGCTTGATGAACTCGTCGGTGGCTGCCAGCAGCGCCTGCTGCCGGACGGTCAGGCGGGCCCCGACCCGGTCCAGCGTCTCGGGCCACGCGAAAATGGCGGCCTGCAGGTCGTCGTCCAGCCCCTGATTTCGTGCCATCCCGCGATGGTGCTGCAACTCGTATTCGCAACCGCGCACATGCGCGACCCGAAGGATCACCAACTCGGTGTCGATCGCCGGCAGCCGGCCCCGCAGCAGCCGGCCGCTGTACATCGACCAGGTCCAGAACAGCATCCGGCGCTGGCCCAGGGTGGTGAACAGGTGCATCTCCGGAACCCGCATCCTGCGCGCGGCCAACTTCGCCATCAACCAGTTGATCGGCCCGAGCTCGCGGAACCGGCCCGACGGGATGCGACCGGCCTGACCGGCTTGACCGTCGTGAGCCGCGGTCACGGTTGCTTCACCAGGTACGGGGACACGGTGCTGCGGTGCTCGTCGAGGTCGAGCGCGCGGCCCAGCGCCGGGAACGCCCGCTGCGGGCAGTTGTCGCGTTCGCAGACCCGGCAGCCGGCACCGATGGGTGTGGCGATGTTCTCCAGGTCGCCCGCCAAGTTCAGTCCTTCCGAGTAGACGAGCCGGTGCGCGTGACGGAGCTCGCAGCCCAGCCCGATCGCGAAGGTCTTACCCGCCTGACCATACCGCGCGGCGCGGCGTTCCACGGTGCGGGCCACCCACATGTAGTTGCGGCCATCGGGCATCTGGGCGATCTGCACCAGGATTTTGCCCGGGTTGGCGAACGTTTCGTAAACGTTCCACAACGGGCACGTCCCGCCGCTGGAGGAGAAGTGAAAACCGGTGGCGGACTGCCGTTTTGACATGTTGCCGGCACGATCCACCCGCACGAACGAGAACGGCACCCCCCGCATCGTCGGCCGCTGCAACGTCGAAAGCCGGTGCGCGATGGTCTCATAACTGACCGAGTAGAACGACGACAACCGCTCGACGTCGTAGCGGAAGTTCTCGGCGACGTCGTGAAACTGGCGGTAGGGCAGCACCGCGGCGGCCGCGAAGTAGTTGGCCAGGCCCAGCCGGGCCAGCGTGTGCGACTCCTCGCTGGTGAATTTGCCCTCCGCGACCAGGCCGTCGATCAGCTCGCCGAACTCGAGGTACGCCAGTTCGGCCGCCAGCTTGAACACCTGCTGACCCGAGGAGAGGTGGTTGCTGATCTCCAGCGTCCTGGTGTTGGGGTCGAAGCGGTGCAGGACGGTGTCCCCGAGGTCGATGCGCCGCGTGATGTGTACCCCGTGCACCTCGGTGAGCCGGCGCGTCAACTCGCGGGCCAGGTCGCCGTGGTGCAGCCGCATCTTGATGGTGAGGTCCTCGGCGGCGGTGTCCAGCTCGTGCAGGTAGTTCTGGCGCTGGTAGAAGTAGTCGCGCACCTCCTCGTGGGGCATGGTGATCGACCCGCTGCCGCTGCCGTCGGAGTACCGCTCCTCGGTGGCGGCGGCCAGCTGCGCGGTGGTGATCCGGTAGCGCCGGTGCAGGTTGACCACGGCGCGGGCCAGGACGGGATGAGCGCTCACCATCTCGGCCACTTCGGGGGGCTCGACGTCGATGTCCAGGTCGCGGTCCATCGTCACCTCGCGCAGCTCGGCAACCAGCCGGGTGTCGTCCTGGGAGGCGAAGAAGGTGGCGTCCACCCCGAACACCTCGGTGATCCGGAGCAGCACGGCCACCGTCAGGGGCCGGACGTCGTGCTCGATCTGGTTGAGGTAGCTCGGCGAGATCTCCAGCATCTGCGCGAGCGCGGCCTGAGAAAACCCGCGCTCGTTGCGGAGCTGGCGAACGCGGGAGCCGACGAAGGTTTTGGCCACCCAAAAAGCGTACCGGGCGCTGCGAAGGTACGGTTCGCAGAGTTGGCACCGCGGCGCGGTCCGTTCACGATTGGTGTTTGAAAGACGCGATTTGGCATCATTCGCAGCGGGGCCCGGGGTTAACCTGGGATACCGACACGGAGGGAACGGGGAGACAAGTCGTGAGCCTGGACAAGATAATGATGCCGGTGCCCGACGGCCACCCCGATGTATTCGATCGCGAATGGCCGCTGCGGGTTGGTGACATCGACCGCACCGGTCGGCTGCGGCTGGACGCGGGTGCCCGGCACATCCAGGACATCGGCCAGGACCAGCTGCGCGAGATGGGCTTCGAGGAGACCCACCCGCTGTGGATCGTCCGGCGCACCATGGTCGACTTGATCCGCCCGATCGAGTTCCAGGACATGCTGCGCTGCCGGCGCTGGTGTTCGGGCACCTCCAACCGGTGGTGCGAGATGCGGGTGCGCATCGACGGTCGCAAGGGTGGCCTGATCGAGTCCGAGGCGTTCTGGATCAACATCAACCGGGAAACGCAGGCGCCCGCCCGCATCGCCGACGACTTCCTGGCGGGTCTGCACAAGACGACCTCCATCGGCCGGCTGCGGTGGAAGGGGTATCTGAAGCCCGGCAGCCGCGACCTGAGAGCCGGAGCCACCGAGATCCACGAGTTCCCGGTCCGGGTGACCGACATCGACCTGTTCGATCACATGAACAATTCGGTGTACTGGAGCGTGGTCGAGGACTACCTGGCGTCGCACCCCGAGCTGGTGCAGGGGCCGCTGCGCACCACGATCGAGCACGAGGCGCCGGTCGCGCTGGGCGACAAACTGGAGATCATCTCGCACATCCACCCGGCCGGCTCGACCGATCAGTTCGGCCCCAACCTGGCGGATCGGCCTGTTACAACGCTCACATATGCCGTCGGCGACGAGACTAAAGCCGTCGCCGCCCTCTTCGCCCTGTAACGGGACGGGCGCCCCGCCAATATCTGGCCTGACCTGCGTAGATACGGTTACTGACGGGTAGCTTCTGAAACGGTTCAGTTAGTGTTAATCTTCGCAAAGTTCGCAAAATCCCCCGGAGTCGTTGCCGAAGTTGGCAAATGAAACGGGTGGACCTGCAGTAACAAGCTGTGCCATCTTCGAGTTAGCACGCCAGTGAAGTTGAGCCCCGAGCTACCGCCGGGCGGCGGGTGGCGTGGACGTTTAGCGATAACTCAGCAAAGAACTGTTAAGGAGTAAGCCCCAATGTCTGTCGTTGGCACCCCGAAGAGCGCCGAGCAGCTGCAGCAGGACTGGGACACGAACCCGCGGTGGAAGGGCGTCACCCGCACCTACACCGCCGAGGACGTCATCGCGCTGCAAGGCACCGTCGTCGAGGAGCACACCCTGGCCCGCCGCGGCGCGGAGGTGTTGTGGGAGGAGCTGCACGACCTCGAGTGGGTCAACGCGCTCGGCGCGCTGACCGGCAACCAGGCCGTCCAGCAGGTGCGCGCCGGCCTGAAGGCCATCTACCTGTCGGGCTGGCAGGTCGCCGGTGACGCCAACCTGTCCGGCCACACCTACCCCGACCAGAGCCTGTACCCGGCCAACTCGGTTCCGCAGGTGGTGCGCCGAATCAACAACGCGCTGCAGCGCGCCGACCAGATCGCCAAGGTCGAGGGCGACAGGTCGGTGGAGAACTGGCTGGCGCCGATCGTCGCGGACGGCGAGGCCGGCTTCGGCGGCGCGCTCAACGTGTTTGAGCTGCAGAAGGCCCTGATCGCCGCCGGCGTCGCGGGTTCCCACTGGGAGGACCAGCTGGCGTCGGAGAAGAAGTGTGGTCACCTGGGCGGCAAGGTGCTGATCCCCACCCAGCAGCACATCCGCACCCTGACCTCGGCCCGGCTGGCCGCCGACGTGTGCGGCGTGCCGACCGTCGTGATCGCCCGCACGGACGCCGAAGCGGCCACGCTGATCACGTCCGACGTCGACGAGCGCGACCAGCCGTTCATCACCGGCGAGCGCACCAAGGAGGGCTTCTACCGCACCAAGAACGGCATCGAGCCCTGCATCGCGCGGGCGAAGGCCTACGCGCCGTTCGCCGACCTGATCTGGATGGAGACCGGGACCCCCGACCTGGAGGTCGCGCGCAAGTTCTCCGAGGCGGTCAAGGAGGCGTACCCCGACCAGATGCTGGCGTACAACTGCTCGCCGTCGTTCAACTGGCGCAAGCACCTGGACGACGGCACCATCGCGAAGTTCCAAAAGGAGCTTGCCGCAATGGGATTCAAGTTCCAGTTCATCACGCTGGCCGGCTTCCACGCGCTGAACTATTCGATGTTCGACCTGGCCTACGGCTACGCCCGCAACCAGATGAGCGCCTACGTCGAGTTGCAGGAACGCGAGTTCGCCGCCGAGGAGCGCGGCTACACCGCCACCAAGCACCAGCGCGAGGTCGGCGCCGGGTACTTCGACCGCATCGCCACCACGGTCGACCCCAGCTCGTCGACCACCGCGCTGACCGGTTCCACCGAAGAGGGCCAGTTCCACTGAGGACGAGCGGGCTTGGCCCGCGAGGAACGAAGTGGAACCGATGGCTTGAGGCACTGAGGACGAGCGGGCTTGGCCCGCGAGGACGAAGTGGAACC